>WNGL01011898.1_pt1 | contig 15977 bp, 14 predicted proteins | sample 5400591 | NCBI WGS metagenome assembly WNGL01 (sample SAMN13153377, study PRJNA577476) | soil metagenome | isolation source: 80 cm soil or saprolite under Garry oak tree replicate 1 | place: USA:California | collected 2016-06-15
GCCGGCCGCATGGATGTGGCCTCGGAGATTGTTGAACTCTTCTGCACCCGCGATGTTGCCCGCGCACAAGAGCTGGCCGCCAAATTGGAAAGGCTCAACCGCGAGCGCCGCGACACTGAAGCTTTCGCGCTCACTGCAATTGAGACGCGGCTGGCCAAAGATCCGGACTTCGCTGCCGCACGTCTGCTTGTCATCGACGGCGACGGCTGGCATCGCGGCGTCATCGGCATCCTTGCCTCGCGCGTCGTGGAGCGCACGGCGAAACCTGCGCTTGTGATCAGCATTGAAGACGGCATCGCTCACGGCTCCGGCCGCTCTGTAGACGGGTTTCAACTGCTCGACGCGATCGAGACGTGCGCCGACCTCTTCACGCGTTTCGGCGGACACGCCTTTGCTGTGGGGTTTGCCTTGCCGGCCACGTCGATTCCTGAACTCAAGCGCCGTCTAAATCTCTGTGCCGAAGAACGCCTGGCCGCACGAGAGCCGGAACGCGTGCTGCGCATTCACGCCGAATTGCCATTGGATCGAATCACGCCTGTGCTTGCCGGGTGGTTGCGCAAGCTGGAACCGCTGGGCCATGGCAACCCTGAGCCAATTTTTGTGGCACGGAAAGTTCGCCTCGTTTCGCCACCGCGCTTCATGAAAGAACGTCACCTTCGCCTCGAGGTCATTCAGGAGCAATCGGACGGGGCAGCCTCTGTAGCGAGCAATGTTTTTCGCGCAGTGGGATGGGATATGGCTTCGCGGGCCCAAGCGCTCGGGCTTGCTCAGGGAACGCGCCTCGATGTTGCCTATCGCATCCGGGAGAATCTCCATCCCGAATACGGCGGCCTTGAAGTGGAAATCGCAGGCCTGGAGCTGGCGAACTCCTGACGCAAGAAGGCCCACGGCGAACCGCGGGCCTTCTGCGAAACACCGGTCTGCATTAGTGACCGTGGGGTTCCTTTTGATCGGGCCTTTGCTTCTCTTGCTGCCGATGTTCAGGAGCCGGACGCTCCTGTGGGGTGGAGCGTTGCGGAGCCTGCCGCGCCTCAGGTGCGGGGCGCGATTGCGGGTAGGAGCGTTCCGGTGCAGGACGTGCCTCTGGCCTCGATTGCGGGTAGGAGCGTTCCGGTGCAGGACGTGCCTCTGGCCTCGATTGGGGGTAAGAGCGTTCCGGTGCGGGTCGCGCCTCAGGTGCGGGCCGGGATTGCGGATAAGACCGGTCCTGACGCGACTCCGGCATGGGTCGCGATTGCTGCTGCGGACGCATTGTCGGCGCCGGGCGCGATTCCGGCATCGGTCGGGATTCCTGCTGCGGGCGCCCCTGGTTCATGTTCCGCGGTTGTTCGTTGGGAGTGCGCGATGCATTTCCAGGTTGCGAGTTCTGCCGATTCTGCATTCCCGGTGCAGGGCGAGTTTCCTGGCGATTGTTGCCGTTAAAGCCACCAGGCTGATTCCCCCTCATGTTCGGAGCAGCACCGTGCCCTCCACCGGACAGAGGCCTTTCCACCGCCAGAGTCTGCGGGTGGCCGCCGTTGTTCTTCACATACAAAGACCGATCCGATCGCGCAGCCTGAATGTGCTGCTGCTGGAATGAAGTGGGGGCACTATGCTGCTCGTGCAAAGCAACACGCTCTTCCGGCCTGGGATCATGGCGGATACCGCCAGGACCGCCGCTGTAGGCCACGTGATTGTTATTGATGATCGTTGTATTGTGTACGATCGTTTCATTCACGTAGGTGTTGTGAATAACCGTCCTGTTCACACGCACAACAGCGGTGTTATAGGCAAACTCGCGGCCATGCCACTCGCCGCCAACGAAGCCAATGCCCATATAGCCAAATCCGTAGTTCACGCCGCCGTAGTATCCCACGTGGGGTCCCCAGTAACCCGAATGGAAAATGTAAAGCCCACCCGACCAACCCCAGTAGGGTGGTGTCCAGAGGGCTCCCTCATATGGAGCAGGCACCCATGAGCCGGGAACCCAGTAATAGCCGTCATCGCCGTAGGCCCAGTACCCAGGCGTCCATAACCAGCCTGGCTCGGGGCACGGTGGTTGTTCATAAACCGGAAGGATCGGTGGCGCAAAACCGACACTGATAAACACGCCCGCGAATGAAGACGCGGGAACCAGAGAGAGCAGAAGCGCCAACAAAATCCAGCGAGAAGAGCGAAGCAATCGCATGGGTAAACCTCCTAGATTTTTCCCAGCCCGCCTTGCCGTGGAATCAAGTTCCCACCTGCCGGTTCAAGCTGGGTGACCTTGCTGCAATTGCCCGATGCATCTCCGCATGGCAGTCGCGCGGTCAGACTACTTCTGTTGGAACCCACCCTGCCACTAGAAGTTGCACTGGACCGAGAACTTTCGATTTGCCATCGGGCGCAGATGAAAGAAGATACGAGGTTTAGCCCGTACCTTCTGTGTGACGACTCCCGTTTAAATGTCTACGCCGGGATCGTCCCTCTGATCGCTAGTAGCGGTAGCTCGCGCCCATCCCGAGCACGTGGCGCGCCTCAAGATTCACCGGGATCACCACATATGGAGGATTGGCCAACCCGGTTGGCACTGCGGTGTAGCCGATCTGTCCCGCCACCTGGCCAATGCCGATATCGAAGGTGACGTGTGGATTCTCCCGCTGGGTGATGCGGACGGCGTAGTCCAGAGTAGTGGGAATATGCGCCTGGCTCCCCGGGGGAAATAGAATCCGGGTCAGGTTCACCACTTGCGGAGGTTGCTGTGAAAATCCCGCCGACGGAACAGCCGCCCACCCGTGTCCCAGCGGCAGCGGAATTCCCAGCCCGCCAAAGAAGCGCCCACTCTGTCGCGTTGACTGCCCGCCCAGCCCAAAGATCGACGCATTCGTGATCTTGAAACCGAAATTCAGCAGCAGAGGCAGCGGCGGCTTGAGCCATGTCTTGGTCCCCGCGACATATACGTCGTAGTTCCTGTACGCCTGGTCAACCCCGTAGATCTTCTTGTCCAATGCACCCGAGACAAAATGGTCATCCGTGCGCACCACAAAACCTGCTGCGATCCCAGGCATCATTTCGTTCCCGATGCCTTCCTTTAGTGCCACTACTTTCCCGTGAAAGACATTCATCCCGTCGTAATCCCACAGGCTGCTGAACGCCGCGCTATTGCCTTTCGTATGCATACTGCGCGTATAGCCGAATTCTACCCTGTTGTTGATTCCCTCGGTGAAGCTGAAGGTCTGCACATTGCCAATCACGTTCGCGGTATTCACAAAGTGGTAGCCGATCGCCGGATGAGAAAGTGTGTGGCCCTTTGCGGAGTACACGACGTATGCAGTCGGAGTGATGAAGCCGCCGGTTTGTCCCTCCAGCGTAAGGTTTTGGGCAATGAGCCGGTTGGCGGCAAAAGGAACGGCCGCAAGGCAGAGGCAGCAAACGACAAGTTGTCTGATATTGCAAGAGTTCACGATGAATACTCCATTGGAGTGCAGTCACCTGCTCCAAAGTCACCTGTTTCTAACACACCTGAGGCGGCATCGTCTCCGCCCATCATCACAGTGGTAGACTCAGCCCATGCCGCGCGGATTATTCATTACGCTTGAGGGCCTCGACGGCTCCGGCAAGACCACGCAAATCAAGCGTTTAGCCGCCTGGATGCAAAAGCGCAGGCTCAATCCGGTGATCACCCGGCAGCCCGGTGGAACCGCTACGGGCGACCGCATTCGTGCTCTTTTGCTCGATTCTGGGTCTGCGCCCATGGCCCCCATGACCGAGATGGCACTGATGTTTGCCGACCGCGCCCAGGCCATTGCCGAGGTCATTGAACCTGCCCTGGTCGATGGAAAAATTGTTCTCTGCGATCGCTTCACCGACTCCACCGAGGCATACCAGGGCGGCGGCCGTGAGCTGGGCTCGGCGACTGTGCTGGAGTTTCACCGGCTCGTCTGCGGCAACTTGCAGCCCGATCTGACCTTGCTGCTGCTGCCGTCGCTCGAATCAAGCCTGGTGCGCGCGCGCCACCGCAATGAACGCACGGCCGCGCAAACGGGCCAAGACGAGAACCGCTTCGAGCAGGAGCAAGAAGCTTTTTACCGGCGCGTCTGGGAGAAGTACAGCGAAATCGCAGCACGCGAGCCCAAACGCATCGTCCTCATTGAAGGCAACCTCACCATCGAAGAAGTGCACGAGCAAATCGTGGAAGCAGTGTCCGAGCGGCTCATCGCCAAGACAAGCCCCGCTTAAAGCGGAAGAGAATCCAACCAGCGCTTCTCCGCCGACTCGCCGACCTGCTGACTCGCTACTTCCACGCACCAAGCAGTCGTCGCACCAGCACCAGTTGCCCCAGGTGATACGCGTTATGATCCGCTGCCAGCAAGGCTTCCCGCAGGATGGTCTGCCCGTCCCCGTGGGAAATCGTGGCAAATAGATCCGTAGACTCGTCGGTCACCAGTTCGCAAAACGCCTTCAAGTCCTGGCGAAAGGCGCGAACACTTTTGTCCCATTCCATCTCATCCGCGGGAGCCTTTGTACCCGGCCAGTAGCCATCCGGGAACTCCGGCGACTTGTGATTCGGATCGCGCGAAAACTCCAGAATGTCCCACTGGGCCAGGCGCATGTGCTCGAGCAATTCCCATGGGGAGTGTTCCGCGCCCTTCGGAGTTTTGCCGCGAAGTTCGACCGGCAAATTCTTGATCGCGTTCTCAAAATCCACATGCGCATGGCCGCTGGTGAGCAGGTTCACCAGGTGTTCGCGCAGAGATGCGTCGTTCTTCTTGTCCATAATTTCCTCTTCGTTTGAAGGATTCGACACTGCCGCGAAAAGATGCATCATTCCGCCAATCTTCCGAGCCAGCACTGGGCTCGAGTGTTGCAGGCATCCTCTTCGCTGTTGATGCTGCTCTGTGGCACAATATGACTTGGAAACCGCAGCACTGCGACAAGGGTTGAGCGATGGTTCAGATTCAGCAACGGCGAGGATGGTTCCTGATTGCGCTTATCGCAATTGGAGTTGCTTTGCTGCTGCTACTCGTTCCACCCGTTCATAGCGGGGACGGCGGGGCTTGGGCAGCGATTCTGCCAATTCTCTTCGTCGGAATCATTTCGCCCCTGAGCCTGCTGTCGCCGCTGGCCTTTATCTACCTTGGCCGCACCCCCGATGCACCCGTGCTTCCGGTTTCTTTCCAGCGTCCCCCGCCTTCCAGACTCGTTTAATTCCGTGACCACGTTCGAGGAACATGCAGCACTGTCTGCGATGAGCCTCTGAACCATTCGTATCGGAATTCAGACCCTGTCTGAAAGGGACTCTTAGATGAACACTCTTTTCTATGCTGCTGGTGAATTGGCCATGAGTGCGCCATTCGCAGCAATTCTCATCATCCTGCTTCACTACCATTTCCGACGCGCAAGGTGGAAGCGCGCCTTGCGCCAGGGAAGAAGGCCGACTGGGTTTTGCCCCTCGCCTTCGCTGGCAATGGCGTTCGATATTGTGCAAACGTTTTATCGACCCAGCGTGGCTTACGTCATCGAGGCAAAACTCGAAGAGGACGTGGAAGAAGACGACAACGGCGATCCCGAAACGCCTCGGAAGCACTTCCATCGCCAACTTCGGCGGATTCGCCGAGGCGATCCGATAGACATGCTCGTATTGCGGCTCTAGAACGGATGGGCCTCTGCCAATGCTCTGCATCGCTTGAGCGGGCCTCATCGCGCCCGTTCCGACCCTCGCCATTTACACTGATAAACGGAGACACCTGTGGTTTTAGATAAGGTATTAACCAAAGTTTTTGGCACCGCGAACGACCGCGTCCTTAAGAAGCTGTACCCCATAGTCGCGACCATGAGTGCTATGGAAGAGGAGACGCAAAAGCTCTCAGACGAAGGGCTGCGCGCCAAAACGGTTGAATTCCGCGCTCGCATCGCCGCGAAACTGGAAGGCATTACAGACCCTGAAGCCATTCGAGCGGCCGAGCGCGAGGCGCTGGACGAGATTCTTCCCGAGGCGTTTGCCGTGGTCCGCGAAGCGGGCTGGCGCGCAGTCCACATGCGTCACTTCGACGTGCAGCTTATTGGCGGCATGGTCCTGCACCAGGGCAAGATCAGCGAAATGAAGACGGGCGAGGGCAAAACCCTCGTCGCGACTCTGGCCTGTTATCTCAATGCCCTTGCCGGGCACGGCGTTCACGTGGTCACGGTGAACGACTACCTCGCAAAGCGCGACGCGGAGTGGATGGGCAAGATTTACGAGTTTCTGGGACTCAGCGTAGGCGTCATTGTCCACGACCTCGATGACAACGAGCGCCGCGCCGCTTATGCTGCCGACATCACCTACGGAACCAACAACGAATTCGGCTTCGACTACCTGCGCGACAATATGAAGTTCGAGATCAAGGACTGCGTGCAGCGCGGGCACTACTACGCCATCGTCGACGAAGTGGATTCGATCCTGATCGACGAAGCGCGTACTCCGCTGATCATCTCCGGACCGACCGACCAGACTACGGACAAGTACGCGCGCGTGCGCAAGATTATTCCCCAACTCGAGTTGGGCGAAGAAGTCGAAAGCCTCGAGGGGAAGACCTTCTCTGGCGACTACGTGGTGGACGAGAAACACCGCACCATCGGCGTCACAGACGAAGGCTGGGTCACGATCGAGAAGGCACTGGGCATCGACAATATCGCCAGCGCAGAAAACTGGGAACTCAAGCACTACGTTGAGACGGGGATCAAGGCCCACTCTCTCTACAAGCGCGATGTGGACTATGTGGTGAAGGATGGCGAGGTGATCATTGTCGACACCTTCACTGGCCGCCTGATGCCGGGCCGCCGCTGGTCTGACGGATTGCACCAGTCCATCGAGGCAAAGGAAGGCGTCAACATCCGCAAGGAAGACCAGACGCTGGCTACCATTACCTTCCAGAACTACTTCCGCCTCTACAAGAAGCTGAGCGGCATGACCGGCACGGCCGAGACCGAAGCCGCCGAATTCGAAAAGATTTACAAGCTCGAAATTGTTGTCATACCGACAAACAAGCCTCTGCTGCGTGTCGAGAATCCAGACGTTGTTTACAGGACCGAGAAGGAAAAATTCAACGCTGCGGCCGAAGATATAGCCCAGCTGCACGAGAACAAGCAGCCGGTACTGGTGGGCACCGTTTCCATCGAGAAATCTGAGCGGCTCTCCGGCATTCTGGCGCGCAAAGGCATACGCCATGTGGTACTGAACGCCAAGTTCCACGAGAAGGAAGCGGAGATCGTGGCGCAGGCCGGGCGACTGGGGATGGTGACGATCGCCACCAACATGGCCGGCCGCGGCACCGACATTTTGCTGGGCGGCAATGCGGACTTCATGACGCGCCAGGAATTGGTGAAGAAGGGCCGCGCGCGCGCCTTGAGTGTAGCCGAGGGTGCAATTAATCCCATGGCGCCTGCGGGCTTTTTGCGTTTCTACTACCAGGGGCAGGAATTTGAAATCGGCGAGCCCGAATGGGCTGAGGCCTTTGCGGTTCACAACGAAGATGTGCTGAAAGAACACGAAGAAGTGATCGCGACCGGTGGACTTTTCATCCTGGGCACCGAACGCCATGAGTCGCGGCGCATCGACAATCAGCTTCGCGGACGCGCCGGCCGTCAGGGCGATCCCGGCGAATCGCGCTTCTACCTTTCGCTCGAAGACGATTTGATGCGCATCTTCGCGAAGCAGTGGGTGAGCACGCTGCTGGAGCGGCTGGGCATGGAAGAAGGCGTGCCCATTGAATCGCGCATGATTTCAAACCGCATTGAAGCCGCGCAAAAAGCTGTAGAGTCGCAAAACTTCGAGTCGCGCAAACATCTGCTCGAGTACGACGACGTGATGAACAAGCAGCGCGAGGCAGTGTACGGCCTGCGGCGCCAACTGCTGGAGGGTGTCGAGCAGCGCGAACTGATTCTCGAAGACTACGTGGGCGGCATTCTCAGTGGAATGCTGGATGAGTTTGCGCCTGAAAATCTTCACCCCGATCAATGGAACATCAAAGGGCTGGAAGTGAAACTCATCGGCCAGTTTGGACAGAACTTTTCGGGGATGGGCATCAACGCGCGCGAGTTGTCACGCCACGAGTTGGGCGACGCCATCTTTGAAAAGCTGAAAGAAGATTACGAGTCGAAGGAAAAGATTTTGAGCCTCGACACCATGCGCTATCACGAGCGGATGGTGATGCTGAGCGTGATCGATGGGCTTTGGAAAGATCATCTGCTCTCGATGGATCACTTGAAGGAAGGCATCGGCCTGCGCGGTTATGCGCAGCAAGACCCGCTGGTGGCCTACAAGAGAGAGTCCTTCGATATGTTCGAGGCCATGATGGCCAAGTTCCAGGAGGACACGGTCCGGTTCCTTTTCCGGATGCAGATTCTTGGCCCCGACGGACAGCCGGTCCAGGCGGCTCCTGAACCACGGAGAGTTGTCCCGCCAGCGCCCCCGGTCGCCAGCGCCGCACAGCCTCTAACGATGGATGCAGCGCCTCGGGAGATTTCGATTGCGACTCGTCAGCCCTCCACGACCATCGATGTGTTGGAGAAGGAGTTTCATCGCAAGAAGCAGCGCGAATTGGAAGCAGCAACGCGGGCAGGATCGAATGATGGCAGCCAACCAACGCAGCGCCGAAGCGGTGAGAAGGTAGGGCGCAACGATCCTTGCCCTTGCGGTTCCGGCAAGAAATACAAGAAGTGTCACGGCGCGGAGAGCTAATGCTTGCTCACTAGTCGAAGCGTGGCCGGGCTGCGACATTCCTGCGTCCATAGGCAGCAGCTTTAGATGACACTAGTACCGTGACCGCGCAGAACGTACAAACCCAGGTCTCAGAATCGAGACCTGGGGCACCCACATTCGTAAGCTAAATTACACAATCATAAGGTCAAGGTACTAGTGCGCCAACTCGAACTTGACGTCTACGTCGACCATTGATTGTTCGCTGCCTGGCACAAACTTCCATTTCCGCACTGCATCTTCCGCTGCGGGCGCCAGCGTGCGACTTCCGCTTAGCGTCCTCACATCGCTTACCTTGCCATCGGCGTCTACGGTAGCCTCGACCTTTATGACGCCGGTAATGTGCATGCGTTTCGCAAGCTCCGGATAAACAGGCGCCACTCGCGATTTGACGGCGCGTTCCTCCGCAGCCCTGCCTGGAACCGCAGGCGCCAAAACCAATAACAACGCAGCGACATGAAACAGCCCCACAGCCAGCGATCTTCCTGGACACTTCTCTCCAAACATCTTCATTGCCCTCCAACGGCCAACGACTTCTAGACGGTGTTATCGGCAGGCGCGATGGAGACTTTATGCCTGGTTCGTACGGCATTCACACTTCGAAATAAGGAGACTTCCGCTCATGAGCAGGCTCTGCTGGGTTGCACATCGGCTACAGCTTGCTGCCGGCAACTGCCACCGCGGAGAACGTCAGGTCGGTGGCAGTGGAATGATTCTGTTCCCGCCACTGATCGAAGAGCCGCCCATAGCTCAAGGTTATGTAATCGGCGCAAGCAACTCCAAGGCGAGCCGCGGTGCTGTCAATCCAGTCTGCCGCGCCCTCTAATTCTGCGAAATCGCCAATGGGCGTCTCATCGACAACGCAGTGGCCCTTGCCGTCGCTCCACTCGCTGCGCCATTTTTCGTATCGAAAAGCGGCAACGAGGCCCAACGAAAGAAACACCTCGGCGAGCGCGTCGCCATTGGAGACTTCCGTTTCAGTTTCGACGCGGTGCTTGTGCCGATCCTCGCCCAGTCCAGAATCAGGCAGGCGCTTGTGGGTCACTGTCCAGCGACCCGCGTAGTTGCGGATACGGAGTATTTCAGTGCGAGCGCGCATCTTTCGATCGGGGGTGTCATAGAGCACGTTGCTCTCGAAAGCGCGCGGCGTCTCCAGCTGAAAGCCCGCCCCCCTTAGCCGCAAGACTAACTCGCCGACATCTGGGACCCGAAATTTAATCTCGGTCTCGATAGCCATCGTAAGCTGGCCAGGCGGCTCGAATTCTGCGCGGCGGAGGCCTCGTTGCGCTGCCGACGGAGACTGTATACGGCCTTGGCGCGAACGCTCTGGACGCCGCTGCCGTCGCCCGCATATACGAAGCCAAGCAGCGTCCCTCCTGGGACCCGATTATCGTCCACATCGCCGGGCCGGTCGTCGATAATCCCATGCTCAAGGGCCTGGTCACCAATATCCCCGAACCGGCGCAACGACTTATGGCAGCTTTCTGGCCTGGGCCACTTACGCTGCTTTTACCACGCTCGGGTGCTGTGCCGGATTTGGTCACAGCGGGGCGGATATTGGTTGGTATCCGCATGCCGGCTCATCCAGTGGCGTTTGAGTTGATTTGCCATGCTGGCGTGCCAGTGGCTGCTCCCAGCGCCAATATCTTTGGCCACATCAGCCCGACAACTGCCGCGCATGTTCTCGAAGATCTTGATGGCCGCATCGATGCGGTGCTGGATGCCGGGCAAACCCGCCATGGTGTCGAATCAACAGTTCTTGACCCCTGCCAGAGCCCCATGGTCATTTACCGACCGGGCGCAATCACCGCAGAGCAGATTCGGGAAATCGCGGGGCCGGTCCGAGTTTTTCAATCTATCGAATCGATGCAAACGACCCCGAGGGAAGCAATGCCTTCTCCCGGCGTGGGACTCCGTCACTATGCGCCGCACGCGCGGTTGATTCTGGTCGATGCTCCCCTTGCAAAGCTTCCGGCCTGTCTGGCCGAAGCCGCCGCACCGTATGCAGAAGAACGCCTTGGATTGATGCTTCCAAAGGAGTTGGCAAACACAGAATTGAAAGTGCCTCTGCGCGCTGCCGCCGTGTTTGCGTGGGGATGTTGGAGCTCGCTCGAAGAATTAGCGGGCAGCCTCTACGCCGGTCTGCGAGCGCTGGATGCCCAAGGCTGCACAGTGATTCTATGCCCGCTGCCGATCGCGGATGGAATTGGCGAGGCGATCAGAGACCGCCTGTACAAAGCTGCCAATTCCGCAGGGAAACAGATTCACACTATTGGCCAGCATCCCCAAGCTTATACATGTACTTGATTGAGGATTTATAGATAAGGGTCTTCGAGCGGCCTCGAACCTTCAGCGCCCCACGGTCGTACCACTCAATGCAGCCTTCAATGTGTTCCCCGTCTTCCAAAACGACCACCATGGGAGTCTGCGATTGAATCTGCTTTTGCAGATAGAACAATTCGGCCTGACGATGAGCCGCACCTTCTTCTGCGTCGTATGTCGCAAATCGGAAAGGCGAGGAGGACGAGGAACTTCTGATTTTGCGCTGGCCTTGAAAAACTGGCACTGTTCGCCGATCACTATCGATCGCTGGCATAATCGTCTGATTATTCATAAGATATATCCCTCCGAGGAACCAATGTGGCTCTCAAACTGTACAAAAACGACGCATAACATTAACGACGGGTCGGTTTGCCGTTTCGCTTACGGCTGTGCCGCAGTTCGGCACGCTTCGAACATAGATCAGGGGAAAAGAAGCGGCATTACCGAAACCGCGACAGCTCTTGGTTTCAACGGGTAAGTGTACTGATTCTACTCGAAAAGATGCCCGCCACAAGGTCGGGGTTGCTTTATCTATCGACCGACGCAAAGCACAGCAGTTGCAGCCTGCCAGGCGCCTGTTGAACCTTCATGTCACAGTTTTTGTGGAAAAAGTCGAGGGGTTGATTCGCCGGATCAGCGCTCCCCGAGGCTAACCGCCATCGCATCCAGAGACAGGGAGCGCAAGAGGTTGCGCCGCATTCCCTGCTCCACTTGCACCAGCGCCCGAGACGCACCCTCAATCCAATCGACGGTGAGCCCGTTCGACATTCGCTCCAACTCGCCGCCAATGTCGAGATTGCGCACCAGTCCGGGTGTTCCCGCGATCACCAGAAGCAGATCTTCGATGAGGCTGCCGAGGGCCCGTAGAAGGTTTATCGTCTTTTCCTGTCCATCTGCTCCGCCGCGGTAGCTCTCAGTACAGTGGAACAATTGCGAGTAGTCCGGTTCGCGCAAGGCAGTCCTTAGCACCACCAGCGCATCCTGGCGGCTGGCGAGGTAGGTCCCAAGATCCAGCGTCAACGCACGGCCAACGGCTCCTTCGGCCAGGCGCGCCGCGAGTGCACGCTCCTGAGGCATCAACTCTGGACGCCGCTGGGCCAGCAGCACCTCCAATTCAGAGGCAGGCAGTGCTCCCAGGCGGTGCAGTACCGTTCGCGATCGAATGGTCGGCAACAACTCCTGCGGATTCTCGGAGAGGAGAATCAGCGACGTGTGTTCGGGCGGCTCTTCCAGCACTTTGAGCAGGCTGTTCGCCGCCTCCTTCATAAAGGCCGAAGAAGTAAAAATGGTAATCGTGCGGCGCGCTTCAACAGGTGGACGATAGTAAGCCACGTGGATCACCTGACGCACTTGCCCGAGCTTAATAAGCAGTTGCGGAGGATCAGGTGGCACAATCAGCACGTCGGGATGCGTCTGAATGAGAATGCGGGTCTCGCGTTTGTCCGCGTCGCGCATGTCTTCGCGCGCCTCGACGGCCTCGGCCACACGCTCTTCGAGATTTGCAGCCTCTCCAATGCGAAGACAGTTCCGACAATGGCCGCAGAAGTCGGGCAGCCCGTCGCTTTCAATAGGCTCGAGGCAATTGACCGCTCGCGCCAACATCAGTGCCAACGTGTATTTGCCCGCTCCCTTCGGCCCGGCAAGTATCAATGCCTGCGGGAAATGGCCGATGCGGACGCTCTCGCGCAGCCGCGTTACCGTCGCCGAGTTTCCTAGAAAATCCTGAAATCCCACGATTCGAGTTTAGAGCATTGTCGGGCGAGGTGAGAGCTGCTCGCCCGAATCGAGCCTGAATTCGGATACCCAGGCCCCGAATGCGAGACCTGGGTTCCAGGCACAGGTCAGGGTTGTAGGCCGGCTTGGGCCAGCATAGTGAGGAACTGGCGCTGGGTGCGCATGTCGATTGCTACGGCCGCCAGCTTCCCCTCGCGGTTGAAGACAAAGCTTTTGGGAATACCGCCGTCGAGGTGGAACTGATTGGCAACCTTCCACCCAGGATCGAGAAGAACAGGCGGGTGATATCTCATGGGTTCGACGAAAGTGGCGACCTTCATGGGATCCGAACTTGGGACATCCTCTGGATCGATGGAGAGGATGACCAGCCCCTTGGACTCGAGGTGTGTATAGATAGCGTCGAGGTCGGGCATCTCCAACCGGCAGGGCAGGCACCATGTGGCCCAGAAGTTAACCAGAACGACTTTTCCTTTGAACTGGGAGAAAGTGACTTTCTTGCCGTGCAGATCTTTGAGGGTGAAATCGATCTTTTCGATATCCGCATCGTTTTTGGCGAGAGCTTCGGCGGCTTTTGCAAAGAGCGGGTCGCTGAGGGTGGCGGTTACATGTTCGTACCGGAGGAGTCTCGCCAAATCGAAGTAAGGCGCTGGCGGCCAGTCCTTTTTCGCGGGGATGGGGGATTCGGCGAGAGCTTGCGATAGGGTGTCTGCAACACCCTGGAGGGTTTCAATGCCCAGATCGCCCTCGGTAGCCAAGTGGGAAAGATTGTCGGCGAGCGCGACTTTGGACTTACCGGCTGGAAGTGTGCGAATGTCGACGGCAAGCTTGACTGTAGCGGCTGGCCGCTGCGCTTGAGAAATATCGCGGAGAGAGTTGATTTGCTTCTGGATTGTGTCTTCCACGCTTTTAGCACGGAGAATAGGCGAAGCGAAAAGAATTAATGCAACAAGTAGTGCGCGATAGAGCGGGATCATGATGTCTCACTGACTGAATGAATTGAATTCATTCCAACTGGGTTTATTGCTTCGGCGGAATTATATCCCGCATCTCTGTTGTCTTGGGATATGTACCGGCTCTTCGGTGATACGCAGGCGGGCGGGGAAATCAGCGTCGACGAGTTCCGGAGAAGTTCTGGAGAGCGGCTTGGGCAATACCTCAGGCCGTACTGGTGGCAGGCGGCTGTCTCTTCCGTTTCCATCTCGCTCAAATCCCTCAGCGATGTGGCTGGCCCTTACTTGGTGATGGTGGGAATCGACAGATACTTTCCCACGGCAAACAAGGGCGGCCTTACATCAAGTCTGCTCCCGCACGGCGGCAGCCCGACGAACCTGCTCACCCGTCATCTTCCGTCCGACCCTGCTCAGGGCATAACCCGGCTGGCAATCATTTACCTGGTCGCGCTGGTCTCTGCATATCTTTTTGAATTCATCCAGACCTACCTGATGCAATGGACCGGACAGAAGATCATGTTTGACCTGCGCCGCGACATCTTCCGCCACATGCAGCGGATGCACATCGGGTTCTTCGACAATCACGCTGTCGGACGCCTCGTTACCCGAATCACTTCGGACGTGGATGCCATCAACGAGATGTTCACCGGCGGCATCCTGGCCATCGTCGACGACTTTTTTACTCTCACGATCATGGCGATCGTGATGCTCAGCATCAACTGGTGGCTGGCTCTGCTGGCTTTCGCGGTGCTGCCGCTAATCCTCATTGTTACGCGGCTGTTCCGCAACAGCGTCCGTGAAAGCTATCGCCGGGTTCGAGCCGCTATCGCGCGCATCAACAGCTTCACGCAGGAACACGTCAGCGGCATAAGCGTTGTGCAACTCTTCAATCGCGAAGAGCGCGCGTACAACGACTTCGAGGCAGTCAATCGTCTCCACATGATCGCGTTCAAAGACACAATCTTCGCCTACGCGCTTTACTACCCTGCCGTCGAACTTCTCTCCTCCGTCGCGATTGCGCTGGTCATCTGGCGCGGCGGATTTGGCGTTCTCACCGGCTCGGTCACCATCGGCATGCTGGCGATGTTCAACATGTATTCGCAACGCTTCTGGCGCCCGATTCAAGATCTAAGCGACAAGTACAACATCCTGCAAGCCGCGATGGCTGCGTGTGAACGCATCTTCAAGCTCATGGACACTGCGCCGGAGATTGTCAGCCCGGAAGAGCCGCGCCTTGGCGATGGATCGAACAGAATTGAATTCCGACACGTCTGGTTTACCTATCAAAAGCTGACGTCGGCGCAGCATACTGCCGTGAACCGCGCCACAAATTCGCAGGATATGTCGGCAGAATTGGCTGCTCTCAAAGACATCGAGTGGATCTTGAAGGATGTCTCGTTCACCGTTGAGCCGGGACAAACCATCGCCATTGTCGGACACACTGGAGCAGGAAAAACCACGCTGACCAGCCTGATGATGCGCTTCTACGACGTAACCGCGGGCGCGATTCTTCTGGACGGCGTAGATCTTCGCGAGCAGGACCTGGCGTCGCTTCGCGGTCACTTCGCAGTTGTTCTGCAGGATCCATTCCTCTTCACCGGGACACTGGCTGAAAATATCCGCTTCGGCAACGAAGAGATCACCGAAGTAGTGCTGCGCCAGGCAGCGCGGGACGTCAACGTGCTGGACTTCATCGAGACACTGCCAGGCGGGTTCAATGAGCCGGTGCAGGAACGCGGCAACTCGCTTTCCACGGGCCAGAAGCAGCTCATTAATTTTGCGCGAGCGCTTGCCTACAACCCGCGCATTCTCATCCTCGACGAAGCAACTTCCAGCGTAGATACCGACACAGAATTACGAATTCGCGGCGCACTGGAGCGGATGGTCGAAGGCCGCACCAGCGTGCTGATTGCGCACAGGCTCTCAACGGTGCAGCGCGCCGACACAATTCTGGTGATGCACAAAGGCTTGTTGCGCGAGATGGGATCGCACCAGCAGCTGCTGGCCCAGCGTGGCCTCTACTGGAAGCTCTACCAGTTGCAGTACAAGGACCAGGAGATGAACGGCATACCGGCTCCCACCCGCGAGCCCTCCGTCGCGCCCGCCATGTGACTATCGCTTCCGCGCGCCATTCAGTCCCGCCGGGATATCATGAAAGGTCGGGGACCGCCTCCCAGAATTTTCCTTTCCAAAGGACGCATTTGCGTCCGGTGAGCCGAGATAAATGAACCATTCTAGAGCTAGAAAAGTTGAGCTGTTTGACACCAGCCTTCGGG
>WNGL01004897.1_pt1 | contig 15976 bp, 16 predicted proteins | sample 5400591 | NCBI WGS metagenome assembly WNGL01 (sample SAMN13153377, study PRJNA577476) | soil metagenome | isolation source: 80 cm soil or saprolite under Garry oak tree replicate 1 | place: USA:California | collected 2016-06-15
ATGGCCGGAAAAAGCCGTGGTGGAGATTCTGGTAACTTCGACTATGTCGCTTAACAAGCGTGGTGGAGGCGAGGGCGGGATTCCGCGTCTGTTGCATACTGTCCGCCCTTGACCCGACGCGCCTCACCACGGATGTTTATGCCAAAACGCGTGCTATGAAAACTCCCCTCACATTAAAAGGCCTCACCTGCTGGGTGAGCACTTGTTGCACCCTGGGCGTTTTGCTGCTTCGGTCCGGGCTGACTGGAGAATTGCACGCCCAGGACTTTGACTACACGATCGCAAATGGCTCAATAACCATAACGAATTATACCGGCCCGGGGGGCAACGTCGCCATCCCGGCCACCATTGACGGAATGCCTGTCACGGCCATTGGCGGACAGGCGTTTTTGGGCCTGGTTTGGGCTATGCATTCGATGGCTCCACGAACCTGACCAGCGTGATGATCCCAGGCAACGTTACCAACCTCGGGAATTATGCATTCGCGTTTTCCGCGAGTCTGGCCAGCGTCACAGTCGAGAACGGCGTCACCCGCATCGGCGACCATGCCTTCCATGATTGTCCGAGCCTGACCAACATTACCTTGCCCGCAAGTGTGACCACCATCGACGACGAGGCGTTTGCGGTCTGCACCTACCTTGCGGGCGCTTATTTCAAAGGGAACGCCCCCGCGCTGACAGGGCCGGGTGATGTATTTTATTACTCCAGCAATGTAACGGTTTATTACCTGCCGGGAACCATTGGATGGGCACCGACCTATGCCGGCCGTCCGACAATGCTCTGGAACCCGCAGGCGCAGACTACCGACGGGAGCTTCGGGGTGCGGCAGAACCGATTTGGGTTCAATATTGCCGGCACGGCAGGCATCCCGATCGTAATCGAAGCGAGCACCGACCTTGCCGCGCGAGCGTGGGTTCTCTTACAAAGCGGCACGCTGACCAACGGCTTGGTTTATTTTAGCGATCCGCAGTGGACGGATTATTCGAGGCGGAACTACCGCATCCGGTCGCCCTGAGGTGCGGTGGCCTCGCCTCTAATGCACCTGACAGGCCGGTTCGCTCGCATCGCCCGCGGCCCGTTTAGCCCTTCAAGTCGTGAAACTCACCACTTTCGGCTGCACCAGGCGCTCGAAATCTTTGTAGGACAGTTTGATGACCTCGGTGTGCGAGCCGGCATTGAATGCGATCTGGTCATTTTCAGTCAAGCCCTCCGCCAGATACACGTCCATCCCATAGAGGTTGCCAAATGGCGGCATCGCGCCTGTTTCGCAATCGGGAAACCTCTGCTTGAACCGTTCTTCGGAGGCGAACTTGACTTCGTGCGACCCGGTGACTTCGCGGAGATCCTCCAGAACGATCTTCCGATTGGCGGGCAATACCGCCATGGCCGTCTTCCCATCGAGCTCGACAATGACTGTCTTGGCAAGCTCCTTGCCCGTGATATGCGCCGAGGCGGCGACCTCCTGCGCTGTGTACGCAGTCGAGTGAACAATGCTTACATATTTGATCCTCTCCTGGTCGAGGAATTCCTTCAATTTTTTGACTGGCATAGCGTGCTCCTTCCAGTTGTTCCTACGAGCACCTTAAGCGATTTCCGCCGAGAATCAACTGAGGTTATCGCCAATTTGCTGCACGGCGGGCGCACCTGGGCGCTGCCTCCTTTTTGCGTGGTTTCGGATTCTCCCCGGTTGTGGTGGCAGTGTCTGTCGGGAGGCGCCCCTATGCGGCGGCTCTGAAGCCTGACGCGAACTGGGCCTCCGCCGCCAGGTTGGCGGGTCAACAACGAGGCCGCGTCACTCAACTCGACCGCCCCAATCGGCAGACGCAAGAAATAGAAAGGCCGGGCTTTTGACCCGGCCTTTCCAACACATTCTACACAGAGAACACAGCGCAAATTATTAACTTCGCACCGTCAACACGCCATTAACATACCAAACGCAGCAATCTCTACCAGTCACCAGTTCTGGGGACACGCTCTGACCCATTTCGACCCGCGCCTGTGACATGTTCGAAGCTTGATGGACGTAAGGCAACTCAGCTACGGTCCCACACGCCCAACTTGGTAAAAATATCTGCCTTATGAACCGGCGAACATTTCTGCGCCTCGCAGCTCTGACGAGCACGGCAGTTGTTCCTGGCTCAGCGATGGCTGCAAGTAAGAGGCCTGCGGCTGCGGAGAGGCCAACGGCCAAAATCAAACCGTTCGAGTTGGACGAGGCAACCATCACCGAACTTCAGGCCCGAATGGAGTCTGGAAAATCTTCAGCAGTTACGCTCGTCAAGAGTTACCTGGGCCGAATTGGCGAGATTGACCGACGCGGCCCGACACTCCGGGCCGTGATCGAATTGAATCCGGATGCGCTGGGCATCGCCGAGGGGCTGCACAAAGAGCGCGCGGATAAAGGCCGGCGCGGACCCCTCCATGGCATCCCCATCCTCATCAAGGACAACCTTGATACCCATGACCGCATGAGCACCACGGCCGGTTCCCTGGCGATGCTGGGCTCAGTCCCGCTCCGAGACGCGTTCGTAGTCCAGAAGCTGCGCGCTGCTGGAGCGGTCATCCTGGGGAAAACCAACCTGAGCGAATGGGCCAACTTCCGCGGCTCGCTGTCCACCAGTGGTTGGAGCGCGCGCGGCGGCCAGACTTGCAACCCTTACGCCCTCGACCGAAATCCCTCCGGTTCCAGCTCCGGCTCGGCAGTGGCCGTTGCCGCAAGCCTGTGCGCCGTCGCCCTGGGCACCGAAACTGACGGTTCGATTCTTTCTCCCGCCTCGTTCAATGGCGTCGTCGGCCTTAAGCCCACGGTTGGTTTGGTCAGCCGTTCGGGCATTATACCCATCTCTCACAGTCAAGACACCGCTGGCCCGATGGCGCGCACCGTCAGAGACACCGCCATTCTTCTGAGCGTCATCGCTGGCCCCGACCCTCGTGACCCGGTTACGGCGGACGCTGCTACCAAAGCGCACCCTGATTACACGCGGTATCTCGACGCTCAGGGGTTGGGTGGCGCCCGCATCGGTGTCGCTCGGGCCTTCTTCGGTTTTCACCCAAAAGTCGATTCTCTGGCTGAATCAGCGCTCGCCGAGATGAAACGGCTTGGCGCCGAACTCATCGATCCAGTTACGGTCCCCAAAGACCCGGCGCTTGAACAAGCGGAGCTCGAGGTCTTCCGCTACGAGTTAAAGGCCGATCTGAATGCCTACCTCGCTTCCCTCGGCCCGCAAGCCCCGGTGCGCAGCCTCAAGGAGATTATTCAGTTCAACGAACGTCACCGAGAAAAGGAACTCCTCTGGTTTGGACAGGAAGAGTTTCTCAAAGCTCAAGCCAAGGGTCCGCTCAGTGACCAGGCGTATGTGGAAGCGCTGGCCAAATGCCGCCGCCTGACTCGGGACGAAGGAATCGACGCTACAATGGACAAACACCAACTTGATGCCATCCTGGCCCCGACCTCAACGCCGGCGCACCTAACCGATTGGGTCACCGGCGACCATGGACTGGGTGACAGCACTACGCCCGCCGCCGTGGCTGGGTACCCAAGCATTACTGTGCCGATGGGACAGGTGTTCGGACTGCCCGTCGGCATGTCCTTTTTCGGCCGAGCCTGGAGCGAGCCCAGACTGCTGCAAATCGCTTTCGCTTTCGAGCAAGCGACCAAGGCCAGGCGACAGCCCGGTTTCCTGCCGACAATTGAACCTGAGGGGTGAATGGCGATCGACGGAATTTTTCGTCCCGGTCGTCCTCCTCGTGCTGGTAAGCGGAAGAAACCGAAGATCGTCTACGAGGACGACGGCGAGAGAGAGAGAGATTCTGGCCCTACGCGGACAGCGGGGCGAGCACCTCGAGCAGGCGCTAAGAGACCCGCGCCCAGTTTACTCTTCTGGATTGCCGTAGCCGATCCAAGTGTCGTCGATTGGTTGACGACCGACGAGTCTGGGCCGGGCAGCGGCGGAGTCTGCGCTTGGCTGCGAGCTGCATCAACGCTGGACGCCGGCAACACGTGGGTCAGCGGCAGTCGTTGACAGGCCGGCGCAGTGGATACAGTCGAGATGGAATAGCTATCGGCGAAGGTGGTTCCGCCTGCAGGGCAGATGACCAATCGCTTTAGATAAGGTGCTATGTCGGTGGAGTCAACCGTGGCATCCGACGGCATTCGCTGCTCAATTGCCCACTGTTGAATGGCGGCGTCAATCTGGCGCAGATTGTTGATGCAGGCACTTTTTTGGGCGGCGGAGCGGCTTTGAAGGTAGTTGGGAATGGCGATGGCCGCCAACAGGGCGATGAGAGCGCCGACGATGACCAGTTCCACCAACGTGAATCCCGTCTGGCTGCACGCTCGGATTTTGATTGCGACCTTCATTTTTTTCTGCTCGGAACGCCGGACTCAGCCGAATAGCAGCCAAGCTTTGTTTGGCCATTCATTCGACTGCTGATTGCGAACTGTCTTAATGATGCCTGCATCCTAGCTGTCGATCAATTGGGAGAACTACTGAGAATAATCCAGGGGTTTCCCCGGTTCCACCCTGGTGCTCTTGGGAAACCTCCAGTCAGCCCGAATCAGTGATTCATTGCACCGCGACTTGTCCGCTGCTAAGTTGCCCCTCGCGATGGCCGATATTGTTCTGACCACTCTCAACGCGAAATATATCCACCCGGCGTTCGGCCTGCGCTACCTTCTGGCCAACCTCGGCCCACTACGGCCCCGCGCCTGCCTGCTGGAATTCGACATCAACCAGCGCCCAATCGATATCGTGGAGGTGATCCTCGCCCGGAATCCGAAAATAATCGGCTTTGGCGTTTATATCTGGAACGTCGGGCCCACAACCGAAGTGCTGGCGGCCATCAAGCGCGTCCGCCCGGACATTACCCTCATTCTCGGCGGGCCGGAAGTCAGTTACGAAGTCGAGACCCAACCCATTGTGCAGTTGGCCGATTACGTTATCACGGGGGAAGCGGATTTGAAACTCGCGGCACTTTGCCAGCAATTGCTTTGGGGTGAACCGGCCGGAGCAAAAATACTGCCGGCCCAGGCGCCGGATTTGTCCCAGCTCGTGCTGCCCTATGATCTTTACGACGATGAGGACGTCGCGCACCGAATTATTTACATCGAAGCGTCGCGCGGCTGTCCATTCACCTGCGAGTTCTGTCTGTCGTCGCTCGACATTCCCGTTCGGCAGGCGCCTCTGGCCACGTTGCTGGAGCACTTGCAACGCTTGCTGGATCGGGGCGTGAAACAATTCAAGTTCGTGGACCGCACCTTCAACCTCAACCTCAGCGTCAGCAGGACCATCCTGGAGTTCTTCCTTGAGCGCTATCAACCGGGGCAGTTCATCCATTTCGAAATGGTGCCGGACAGATTGCCCGAGGGGTTGCGCCAAATAGTGGCTGGATTTCCCCCGGGCGCGCTCCAGTTCGAGGTCGGCATCCAAACCTTCAACGAAGAGGTCAGCAGCCTGATCCAGCGCCGCCAGAATTATCAACGACTCGAAGAAAATCTTAACTTTTTGCGCCGCCACACCGGCGTTTACATCCATGCCGATTTGATTGCTGGCTTGCCCGGCGAGAGCTTGGAGAGTTTTGCCGCTGGCTTCGATCGGCTGGTAGCGCTTGGGCCACAGGAAATCCAGGTCGGCCTCCTCAAGCGTCTGCGCGGCACGCCCATTGTGCGGCACAACCTCGAATGGCAGATGGCCTATAATCCAAACCCGCCCTACGAGATTCTGCAGAACAAGCTCATTGATTTCGCCACCATGCAAAAGGTGCGCCGGTTCGCGCGCTATTGGGACTTGATTGGTAACAGCGGCAACTTCGTGGAAACGACGCCTTTGATTTGGAGTGAGGCAGGACCGGCCTCCCGCCTTTCCCCGACGAGCACGTCGAACTCCCAGAAAGCCGCGAAACCTGCTGCTCTTGAGTCAGTGTCAAACCAAGCAGGGGCGGCCAGGACGTCTGCCCTGCCTTCACCTTTCCACGCCTTCATGCGTTGGAGCGAATGGTTGCATGGGCACGTAGGCCGCACTGACGGCATTGCTTTAGTCCGCTTGATGGAGCTGCTTTTCAATTACCTGACCGGCCAATTAAACCTCGGTGCGCAATCCATCGCTGAGGTGATGTGGCGCGATTACCAGCGCGGCGGGCGGCGCGACAATCCTCGTTTTCTCAAGAACTTGCTTCTGCCGGACGCGCAGCCGGCGTCTCCGCGCCGAAGCCGCCTGGACTTGCCCAAGCGTCAGGCCCGACATTTGGTGCAGCAGCGTGGCCAGGCACTCAAAGCGCCCGGGGCACCTTCGTCAACGCGCTGGTCCCTTTGACGGCAGCGGCCTGCGGCCACTGCAGACTTGCCTGAAACCCGAACCACGGTAACATGTCCGCATGAAGTTTCTCTTAGCTATCCTGGCGTACCTGCTGATCGGGTTGGTCCTGGGCTGGGGCATTTTGCTGGCGGTGCATGGCAATCCTTGGTTGCTAATCCTGGGCTTCCTTGCGTATGTGGTGGCTTTCGGGAAATTGGGCTGCCTGCCCGCCAAAAAGTCACACTGATCGCCTGGAAAGGGCGCTGCTGCCTCCGCAGAACAGTGCAGAGCGCCCCGGTGTCGGCCCTCCTGGGCGACTCCTAATGAGCGCGCCACAGAGCAGCAGGATGATGCACCAGCCTAAAGTTCAGGCCGTTGACTCGGCCCAAACTCAATCGCGGCCCCGGGCTAAAAGGTAGCCGATAATACAACCGAGAATTGCGGCACACGTAATTGTCGTCCACGTGTTCTCGCGGACATACTCATCAGTTGCCTTGCCAACGTTCCGGGCTGTTTCAGAAGCGCGTTTCTGCAAGTCCTGCAGTTTATCAGTCATTGCTGTTGTACTCATAACGACATATTAACCGACATATTAACCCGTTTGCAAAGAACCCCAAGTAGGGAGTTCCCGCTCCTGATAACGCGATTGCGTTACCGGCGGGTTGAACGGTATTCCAAGCAACCTTCGGACGCAACCCCCAAAATCGGAATGCGCGCGGTCATCCAGCGAGTCGTCGAAGCCAAGGTGACCATCGGTGGCATTGCCAAAGGCGCAGCTCAAAAAGGACTGTTGGTTCTACTGGCTGTTGAAGAAGCGGACAACGCCCAGGACATTGAATGGCTCAGCGGAAAAATCGTCCGGCTCCGTATTTTCGACGACGAAAACGGTGTGATGAATCGCTCGGTTCAAGATGTCCGAGGGGATATTTTGCTGATCAGCCAGTTCACCCTCTTTGCCAGCACCGGGAAAGGCAATCGTCCCTCTTACAGCCGTTCGGCCCGGCCGGAGCTCGCCGTGCCGCTCTACGAACAATTCATTGCGCGCCTCGCACAGGATTTAGGCAAGCCAATCCAGACCGGCGAATTCGGCGCGCGCATGCTGGTCAGCCTGGTCAATGATGGCCCGGTGACGATTATCATTGATTCAAAAGCTAGAGAGTGACGGTGGGCGACGCGTCAGACCTGGCGCGGCCCAGTCGCAACCGAACAGATCGAGGCATTGAATGCCGTCCATGGGCGACCGGGTAATTGATTGGGCAGTCGAACATAGAACCTCGAACTTTGGACTGGCAGAATGCCGGTCTCCCTCCCTTCTACATCATCGCAAGCCGAGCGTTGCGCGAGACGCCGAACAGCATGCGAAACATTCGGGCATGAGCCGTTTGCATCTGCACAAACAAGGTGCGAACGCTCTAATTGTCCGCAGGGCCCGCCCCACTCCCACTGAAGCCCTCCACGCCACGAACCAGCGGCAGGAACATCGCAATGACGATGCTGCCGACGATGATGGCCAGGAACACGATCAGGAGCGGCTCCAGCAAGGCCGTCATTCCGTTGACGGCATTGTCCACTTCGTCGTCATAGTTGTCTGCGATCTTTAGCAGCATTTCGGGCAGCGCGCCGGTCTGCTCGCCCACGTCCACCATGCCGGCCACCATCACGGGAAAAACTCGCGAGGCCTTCAATGGCGCAGCTACGGTGTCCCCTTGCTTTACGCTCTCGTGAACGGAGCCGATGACCTGGCCCACGATGACATTGCCCGCGGTTTCCTTGACAATCGTCAGCGCCTGAAGAATCGGCACACCGCTGCCAATCAAGGTGCCAAGCGTGCGGGCAAACCGCGAAATCGCCGCTTTCCTCAAGACTGTGCCCAGGATGGGCATCTTCAATTTGAGTTGATCGAACGACCACCGCCCCCATCTGGTTCGAAGGCTCAACAGCAGTGCTGCGACCGGCGCCAGAGATGCCACTGCCAGAAGAAAGATGTGTTGGCTTATCGCGCTGCTAATCCTGAAAACAAACATGGTAAAAGCGGGCATTCTCGTGTCTCCAAGCAATTCCCCGAAGACCGCTCTGAATCGCGGCACGACGAAAATTGTCAGGAGACCTAGAATTGCGGCCGCAACGAATAAAACTGCCACAGGATAAAACAGGGCCGCTTTTATCTTCCCCCTGATCTTCCGCGCTTTCTCCATAAACTCGGCCAGTCGCCTGAGCGTCACTTCCAGCCCGCCGCCCAGTTCTCCGGCCTTCACCATGTTGAGGTAAAGCGGATTGAACACTTCCGGGTGCGCTGACAGGGCCTCGGCCAGTGAACCGCCATTTTCAATAGAGGAGGCTACTTCCCCGGCGATGCGTTTGAGTGTTCGGTTTTGCTCCTGCTGCTGCAGAATCCGCAAGCCGCGGAGCAAAGGCATCCCCGCCTCCACCAGAGTCGCGAGCTGGCGAGTGAAAATGGCCAGCGTCGCCGGTCTTACTCTGCCGTGCGCCAGCGTAAAGCGAAGGCGGAGCTTCGCCTTCGGCGCAGTCCGGCGGCGGCGGGTTCGGAGCGGGAGTGTGGGGCGTTCCTGCGTAGCGAACACTTTGGTGGGGAACAGACCCATTTCCTTGATTCTCCGCAAGGCCTGGCTTTGATCCGGCACTTCCAGCGTCCCTCGGGTTTCCACTCCGCCGGAATCTACCGCCACATAAGAATAGTTCGACATAGACGGCTTCAGCCTTTTGTCCTGCCCATTTCGTTCATTTAGACAGACTGGCCAGGAAACCCTCACACGGTGCAAAAGTAGGTTGCCGGAAGAGAGGTCTTGCGGCATGGTTAGTCATGTGGACGTTGAACTTTGATTAAATCTTATGAGCAGCGTTGTTGAACTTGAAAAAACCCAGACCCAACAGGCCGTCAGCCAACTGGACCAACTCAAACAATTCACCAAGGTTGTCGCTGATACCGGCGACTTCGCCACGCTTAAAGATTATGCCCCCCAAGACGCAACGACCAATCCCTCGCTGATCCTCAAGGCCGCGCAAATGCCGGGCTACAAAAGCCTGGTCGAAGCAGCCATTGCGGACAACCGGAAGGCCAGCGCGACCGGCAAAGCCTTGCTCAGCCAAACGGTTGACGATCTGCTGGTCTTGTTCGGCGTGGATATTTTGAAGGTGGTTCCAGGCCGGGTTTCAACGGAAACGGATGCCAGCCTGTCTTTCGACACCGAGGCTCTGATCAACAAAGCGCACCGGTTCGTCTCCCTGTACGCCGAGCGCGGCATTTCGCGCGAGCGGATTCTGATCAAGATCGCTTCCACCTGGGAAGGCATCCGGGCGGCGGAGGTGCTGCAGAAGGAGGGGATCAATTGCAACATGACCCTCCTCTTTTCGCTGGTGCAAGCCGTCGCCTGCGCCGAAGCCAAGGCAACGCTTATCTCCCCTTTTGTTGGGCGGATCCTCGATTGGTCCAAGAAAAGCACCGGCAAAGATTACGCCCCGGCGGAGGACCCCGGCGTGTTGTCGGTTAAAGAGATTTACGCCTACTACAAGAAGTTCGGTTACGCGACCGAGGTGATGGGCGCAAGTTTTCGCAACAAAGGCGAAATCCTGGAACTGGCCGGCTGTGACTTGCTGACAATCAGCCCGCAGTTGCTGGGAGAGCTCAAGCAGAGCACTGAGCCAATTGAACGCAAACTCACTCCGGCGCTGGCGCGGAGCAGCAAGATTGAGCGGCTCGAACTTGATGAAAAGAAATTCCGCTGGCTGCTCAACGAGAATGCAATGGCGACGGAGAAGACCGCTGAAGGCATCCGGCTGTTTAACGCTGACGCGGTGAAGCTCCAGGATTATCTTGCGGCAAAGTTATGAGCAGTGGCGCACGACACGGCGAGGTTATCATTCTTCCGAAATCGGGTCTTCCCATTCAGGATAAACCTCGGGCTTAATCTGTCCGCGCCGAATCAGTTCCTGAAGGTCGCGGATGATCGTGCGACGCGCGACGCCGAATTGCCGGGCCAGCGCCGAGATGTTCGGGCGCTTCCGAGATTTTCCCACCAGGTCCCTAATTCGGTTCTGACGATTGAGCCGGTCGGTTGAGCGGCTCAACAGGTTCAGAGCGTCAATGCGCCGCGAGCGCTCCAGGCCCTCGAACTGACGCACCACCTCCTTGCCGCCACATTCCCTGAGGGCAGTGGCCACCGTGCGTTTGAGTTCATGCACGTCCACCGGCTTGGGCAGGCAATAGTGCGCCCGGCGCGGTCCTTGGAGCGCCTCCATTTGCTGGTGCACTTCCAAGGCGCCCGAGACGATAATAATCGGCACGTGAGGAAGTAATTCCTTGAACTCCTCCAGAAAATCCAGGCCCAGCTCGCCTTCTGCCAGCACATGATCCAGGACGAGCAACTCCGGCGGATTTCGCGGGATTTGCGCCAACGCCTGGCTCCCGTTCCTGGCGCGGGCCAAGTTGTATTTGGCCAGCGCTTCCTCATAAATCTCGTATTGGAGGTCGTCATCTTCTATGATGAGGATAGTGGGAGGATTCATGAGTTGCGGTCATCCGCCCTCACCGACGCTCCCGTAGAAACCTCCGGCCGCCTCGACGCACGCATTGAGCGGGTCCCTCAGCGGCTTGGAGTTTGAGCCTCGCTGATGGACTCGCTCGGTTCATGCTGACCTTTACGTGGCCGTTTCGACTCACCTGGGCTTTCCGCCCTCGAAGGTTGCACTGGCAAAAAGAGTGTGAAGGTGCTGCCCTCATCCACGATCGACTCGACCGCCAACCCGGCTTCCATTTTCTTTGCCAGCTCATAAACCATCGAGAGGCCCAGACCGGTGCCGCGCCGCACCGACAGCGCCTTGGTCGTGAAAAACGGCTCGAAAATGCGCGACATGTTCTCGGGCGGGATGCCGCAACCGAAATCGCGAATCAAAATAGCAACGTAGGTGGCCGCCTTGGCCGGCGTCAGCACCAGGCCCACGGGCAACTGATCCACCTGCCGCGTAGCCAGGATAATCCGCTTGCGCTGGGTCATGGACTCCGCAGCGTTGAAAATGAAATTCAGCAGGATCTGTTGGATTAAATCCCTGGAGCCGCAGATTTCCGGCAGTGCCAGTCCGCGTTCGAAGCTGACCTCGACTTCGCGCTGGAAGCGGTCGCCAAGCAACTGCAGAGTGTCCTCGACCACGCTATTTAAATCGCATGCCCCGGGTTTCCGGTCCTCCTCGCGGCTGAAACCCAGCATGGCTTTGACGATGCCGGCCCCCTGCTCCACGACCGTCTTGATTCGGTCCAGGCGCGTGCGGACTTTGTGCGGATCATGGAGATTATCCTCGATGATTTGGGCGGAGCCTTTGATGATGGAGAGGATGTTATTGAAGTCATGGGCAATACCGGCCGCCAGGGTGCCCAGCGCGTTCATCTTCTGACTGTGCAGCAATTCACGGTTGGCGGTTTCCAACTCGCGTGTGCGCTGCTGGACTTGTTTCTCCACCTCAGCATAGCTGCGCAGCAGTTGCCGGTGGCGATTAAACGCCAAACCCGCAAAGAAGAGCACCGCCGCCATGCCAGCCAGTGAAATCAGCACCAGGCGCGTTTCCTTGTACCACGGCAGCACCACCGCAAATTCGAGCCGGGCTGGTTTCGGGTCCGCGTTGCAATTCCGGTCCATGGCGCGGACCTGAAAGATATGTTTGCCGGCAGCCAGGTCGCTGAATGAAACACTGTTCGCCTCCTGAAATGAAGACCAATCCCCTTCGTCCAGCCTATGAGAGTAGAGCAGCCGCTCGCGTGGCGTATATTTCCATTTGTCCTGCGCTCTGAAGTTCAGCGTGAGGGTATCGCCTTCCCGGGTGTGTTGCGCCTTGTCCGGCAGCTTCTCGATGTGCGTCTGCGGCGGATCAGGGTCTGCTTCGGGATGGTGGAGACTAAGGCCCCGCATGGTAGCTGCCCAAATCCGCCCGCGCTGGTCTTCATAAACGGCGCGGACGCTGGCGCTGGGAAGTCCCTCTTCGGCGCTGTTTTCGACCCAGGCCCCCTGCACAAAACGAGATAAGCCGCTGTTGCAGGCCACCCAAAGGCTGCCGTCGCGCGCCCGGACCAGGCCCTCAATCCCATCGAACCCCCGCCGCACTTCCGACCAGGTCCGGCCATCGAACTCCCAGATTCGATCGTGCGTCGCGCACCAAAGCCGCCCATCCGCCTGTTCCGCGAAGCAGCGGGCGCCCTCCGGACTGGTTTTGTCGGCGGATACGAACGTCCGCCATTTTTTATCGTGGCGCCAAGCCAGGCCGCGCTCGGCGCTGAGCCACAGGTCGCCATTTTGCGCGGCGAACGCACAGGTAATATTGCTTCCGAAGGCCGCATCGGGCGGTGGGTCTGGGAACGGATCGAACCTGGCGCCATCGTACACTTCCAGATCGAGCTTGTGTTCGGGATCATCGGCATTGAAGCTCTGGACGCACAGCCGCCCGTCTGCCAGTAAGCCAAGGCTCTTAAATTCCACTGCGTGGTCGTGGGCAGAAACCGCCCTGAACACACCACCGCCTGGTTGAAACTGGAACAAACGCCCGTCCGCATCCAGCACGAGTGTCCTGTCCTTGAGCGAGAAAAGCGCGCGAGCCGCCTGCAAATGCCGTACCATGGCCGGAGGAAATGGATATTCCTGATGCCGATCCTCTTGTAGTGAATGCAGTCTGCCCCCCGAAACGAACCAGACCCGGCCATCCTGGTCTTGGGTCAGGCAGTGGATGGGAGAGGAGATCTTCTCAACTGCCCCTGGGCTACTCCAGGCCGCGGGCGCGTAACGAAACAGCCCCTCAGCGGTCGCCAGCCAGAAAGCGCCGCCCCGTTCCACTGCCAGATCGAAGAATTGGCCGGCCGAGATTTCTTCGTATTCATTCAATTCCACGCTGCCCTCCTGCGCCTGAAACAGCGAGCGGATGGTTGAGGCCCACCCTGTGTTGTCCGGACCGCGCCAGGCATACCGGAGCTTTTCGGCCCCGACCGGTTGCGCTGTCCAGTGCTGGCCATCGAAATGCGCCAGAACCTTTTGTTGATTCGTTGCGGACTCGGCTACGGCAGTCACACCGCCTTCTTGGTCTTCCTGTGGCTCCTGCAGATTCTGGATTTGCAACGCCTCCGGGAGGCTGTATTCGCGCCACTCGCTTTCCGGTGTCAAGTTGCGGGCCGGTCCCGTCACTTTAGCCAGGCCGCGCGCGCCGGCAACCCACAGGCCTCCATCGTGGGCCAGAGTCATGCCGCAGAACTTCCCGAGATGGGTTTGGCCGAGGCGGCGCAACACCTTGGTCCGAGGGTGGTCGGGATCTTCGGCATCAAATTCCATCACCCGATCCGGGAGCACGCAGATCACTACCCCTTGGCGCACCGGGCAAAGCGGTACGGGGTCAATTGGACTGCCGGCTCGAATGTTGTCAGCGATCTCCGCAACCGGATGAACCATCCAAGCGCCCTCTTTGAATTCCTGCAGGCCTTCGGGGGCGACCGTCCAAAGCTGCCCGCTCGGGCTTTCATAGACCCGCGAGCTTCCCTTCTCGGGCGCAGGAATGTTGTTGACCGCGTAGCCATCCAGCTCGCTGATGGACTGGAGATTCAGATGCCTGGCCAGGACCTTCCCCTGTGGGGCAACTGTCACCGACAGGCAGGCCGATTCAGCCAACCCATCGGCCACCTTATACACGCGCCAATTGGAGGCCCTTTCGGCCCAACTCGTCTCAGCCAGCGCGACCAACGCTGCTCCGACGAAGAGAGCGATTCCTTTGAGCGCCATTTGCTTTGACCTTGATTCGAGCAGAAAGCCTGTTCAAATCCAATCTATACCCTCACGGTCCTTGAAACTCTATGTTTTGTCCAGTCGCCGATCCTCCAATGGCCCGGTTCAATGGGGGTTGGAGTGGTAGCGTGCATTACCGGGCCAGTTGGCCTCTGAGTCATGGGCGGCGCCGGCGGCGTAGAGCATCCCTTTTCTAGCGGACCCCTACCTATTTATCCACTTTACAATTTGGTATGGTAGGACCGGTAAACGTGATAATAAGTGCCGCTGTTGACGTGGATTTCTCTGCTGGAGAATCAATAGACGTTCGCATTCGCCAGCGGGCTGAGCTTTCAGACTTTCTGATGCCGCGCATTGGATTGGTGGTGCGGCGGATTATTCCTGAGACGAATCCTGCAGTCGGCCTGCTGATTATCAACGGGTTACGACATCACGGTCTCGCAGAGTGGTCGCAGGAATAGTCTGACTCATTTTCCCCGGCATCAGGAAGTCTGGGCTTGCTGATCGTCTTGCCGAAAGAATCTTAGCGGCAGCTCATTCCACGCTGGTCAGAGGCCGCTTGACAAATCCGACTTCAGCAGAGGCAGTTTATCCACGTTTTGTTCTGCCCAGGCTGCGGCCTTTGCGTTGAGGGGACTTTTCACATTGTAGCTCTGGAAGCAGATCATCTCGCCGATACGCACGATCAGTTGGGCCAGCGATTGGCCGGCGCTCCAGTGGTCGCCAATGCAAATCTTCTGCGGATCCATGTTCGGATGAAAGACAGGGGTGATCATCCGGCAGAACGGCGGGCGCCGCGGATAATCCAGCGGCAAGAAAATCTCTGCACGATGGGTCGAGCCCATCGCGAAGGAGTCATCTGCGTCGGCAACCAGCCCCTGGAGCAGAAACGCGAACACATATTTCTCCGGCGGGTTGCCCTCAGTGGAGAGAATCCGGATATGCGGATGATCCCCGAAGGCCGCGGTGACGCGGTCAAAGTCAGCTTGCAATCGTCGCAGGCGCGGGTTCATTGGCGAATTCGAATCAGGAACGCAACATGGCGAACACCAGAGCCAGCAGCACGATGGCGGCGATCTGAAATAAGCCGACCCCGACGCCTATTTTTGCCAGCGCGGCATAAAGCGACGGTAGCTTCTCGACATGCTCGTAATTGGATTGGAGCCAGATCAACCCGACCACGGCCGCGATGGGCGCGCTAAAGGGAATGAGGCAAAGAACAAAAAGCCAAAGGACAATCCGGCGCACGCGCGGGCTTTGGGCTTCCTGCGAGGTCGCCCGCGAGTACTCAGCCGAGCCCAGCGGGCGCGCGGTGGGGAACACCGTGCCGCAGTGCCGGCAGCGGAGTGCGGCGGCGAGGATTTGCGCGTTGCAAACCGGGCAGGGTTTGTGTTCCTGACCCCAGTACCCAACCGGTATTTCGATGCTGGCGCGGCCCTCAGTGGCCGGCACCTGAGCGCAACCATAAACGGCGCAGCCGCCGTTCTGGAGCCAACAATCCGCGTGGTACTTGGCGTCGCAGGCTGGGCAAGTGGTTGTTGGTTCATTTTCAGTTGGGCCGAGCGGCGTTTGGCAAATTGCGCACAGCGCTGAAGTTGCTGGTCGAGATGCCGTTTCCGAGTTCATCCTTTGCGTTTTTCGAACACGAACATGGTGCGCCCGATCGTCACCTGGTCTCCGTGCCGAAGCCGGGCCCGCTCGATGGCCCGGTTATTGAGCAGCAGCCGGTGGTCGCGCTGCCGGCTTTCGATTTCACACTCGTCACCGGTGGCACGAATGATCGCGTGCTGCGCAATTACCAGCGGGTCGTTGAACAGATAAATGTCAGAACGCGGCGACGCCCCAATGTTCATCACGTCCTTAAAGAGCAGGAATTCCTTTCCCGCCAGCGGCCCTTGGGTCATGCGCAGCCAG
>WNGL01004899.1_pt1 | contig 15973 bp, 11 predicted proteins | sample 5400591 | NCBI WGS metagenome assembly WNGL01 (sample SAMN13153377, study PRJNA577476) | soil metagenome | isolation source: 80 cm soil or saprolite under Garry oak tree replicate 1 | place: USA:California | collected 2016-06-15
CCGCTCCTACGGAGCTTGACGGCCTCTCAATCGCACGGTTACTATAAACGTGGCGCCCCTGACGGAGCTTCCCAGATGGCGCTCCGAAATTCGATTTTCAAATTTGGAAACCGTTGAGTTCAATCGCAACCCTTGTGGGTAATGACAAGTTAACTCGAGGAATTCGCGTTTCTTGAACGCTCCCTGGCAGTAAAGACCGCGCGCTGAAGTATTTTGTGCCGCACCATCCTCCCGTGTCGGCCCGCCATCCCCACCTGATCGGCGGGCCGGTACTTTTGTGGCAACCGCATCGGGAGACTTTGATTTTTCTCAAACCATAAGAAAATTTCTTAGCTGGACGCATCTGTAATCTTAAAACGAAAGGGAGATTCTCCCAATTGTGGTTCGCGCCGATTCGATTATGTTGGCGCTGATAAAATAGATAGCTGTTTCCAATTCCGGCGGTGAATTGTTTGTATAGTTAGTTCCTGAGTTGGTCGCAGTCCTCGTCGCAAAGGCTGTGCCACCTCAGGGCTTAAGTTCGGTCTCCGCCCTTGAGGGTGCGTCGTTTGCACCCACGGGCAAAAGGATTGGGCTGCAAACCGATACCAGTGGAGTGATTGGCTGGTGGTGAAGTATTAAGGGTCAACTGCAATTGGAACATGTGTCGGAAGTTACACCAACCAGGCCAATCCGCGCGAGCTGACCAGCTTAATTTCGGAGTAACATTTCCCATTTACCACTGTGTTGCTTTTCTGAAGGACCTTGCACCCCGACCAAACTTGGCGAAAGAAGATTAATAAGAAAGGAGGTGAGACAAGATGAAAGACCGACAGCAGATACAACTGGAAGTTGAAGAGCTGGAGGAGCGTATCGCCCCGAGCGCGACGGGCAATCCGGGCAATAACAATCCGCCGCTCAACAACACCAACAATCCGGGCAACGAAGGCACCGGCGGTAGAGTGTCCACCGGACCGTGACTTTGAAGATTCACGATGATCCGCTGTCTCCGGGTTCCTTTCTGCGCCCGCCGTTGAGGCAACAGCAGGAAAGGGACCTGGAGGGCAGCGTGGATGGATGAGATTGGCTGCTGGCCTGCTCGTCTATCCTGGACCCGAAGGCTGGCGAAACAACGACAACACGAAAAGAGTATGAAAGAACAAATTACACTAACCGTGGAAGAACTGGAAGAGCGCATCGCTCCCGATAGTGTCAACGGTGTTCCAGGCGAGAGCAATGGCAACCCCGGCAATGAGGTTTCCAACGGCAGCAAGCCGCAGCCCGGAAACAACACCGCCGACTCGCATGGTAATCCTTGAGCGGCTTCGCGACTCGTCGCAATCGCTCAAGAAACCGCACGCCCTGGTTTCCTTCCGCACCTGGCAATTGCTGGCGCCCGGTTTGGCTGGAACCAAGTGGCTGGCGTGGATGCATGAACCGTACGGCACCGGTCGGTTCATCTGTCCCAACCCAAAAAGCCGGTGGACGAAGCAACAAATAAAACAAAGCCATGAAAGACCAAATAACACTGAATGTAGAAGAACTGGAAGCGCGGATCGTTCCCGACACGGTCGGGGCGCTGCACAACAACCCCTCCAATCCAAACAACAACAACGACCACAACGCGGTTCCCAACGGTGCGATTCCGGAAGGGCCGGCGGGTGGTTAAGCCCACAGCCCATCCGGGGCAACACATGGTCTGAAGGACAGGCCGCCGGGTTTTTCCAGCGGCCTGTCCGACTCAAGACCCTGAACAAACGAACTAATCCATCCGAAACAGAAAGCAGGTGAGATAAGATGAAAGACCAAATAACATTGAATGTGGAAGAACTGGAGGAGCGGATCGCTCCGAGCGTCCACGGAACTGGCGGTTACGACGGCCAACCAGGCAACCAGTCCTCCGCCGGCCAGAACCCGTCCGGAAGCGCGAACCCCGAGGGGACTGCAAACCCGGAAGGCAGCGCCAACCCGTGACATCAGCTCCCACCGGGCCGCTCACGGGATGTGCGCGGCTCGGCGGGCGACTCGGCCACGCGTCGCCACTGAGTTGCTTCGTGCGCAAAGACGTTGCGACTCGCGGCCACGTGTCCGGGGCCATGAGGGCGGGCCGGCCTCGCACTGAGGCCGGTCTGCCAAAGAAACAGATTAGCCGATGTCAGCCGCGCCAGTCAAATTGCGAAGTGATCTGGTGGTCAGCCGCCAGGGCACACCGGAACAAAGCGTCTTCGTCATCAAAGATCCCGCCAAAGAACGCTTCTTTCGCTTTGGAGAAACTGAGCACTTCATCACCCAGCAACTGGACGGCGTGACCTCTCCCGAGACGGTGCGGCAGCGAGTCGAAGAACGGTTCGACGCTCCGCTTCCGCCGGAAACGTTGCAGCAGTTCATCGATCGGCTGGGGCGGCTTGGTCTCCTGGACCAGGAACAGCGCGCGCTCAATGGGGCCCACTCTCACGGCCGGATTCGGGGCAATATCTTTTATCTCCGGCTCAAGGCGTTCAATCCGGACCGCCTGCTCGACCGGCTTGTGACCAAGCTGAAGTTCTTCTTCACACCCGCCTTTGTTTGGCTGTCCGCGCTGACTATTTTTTTTGCGGCCTGTATTACAGTGGCAAACTGGTCTGAAATAGGGCGAGATTTTGGGCGCCTCTATACCTTCAGCTCGCTGGTTCTGGCGTATTTGACGATGCTCGGAGTGATCACGGCCCACGAATTTGCCCATGGCTTGACCTGCAAAAATTTTGGCGGCAGCGTGCGGGAGATCGGTTTTCTACTGCTCTATTTCCAACCGGCGTTCTATTGCAACGTGAGCGACGCCTGGCTGTTTCCGGAGAAATCCAGGCGGCTCTGGGTGACGTTCGCCGGCGCCTACTTCGAGGTTTTCATTTGGGCCCTGGCCACGTTGGTCTGGCGGGTGACCGATCCGTACACGCTGGTGCATTATCTGGCCCTGGTGGTCGTGGCTACTTCCGGCATCAAAACGACCTTCAACCTCAACCCGCTGATCAAGCTCGATGGCTATTACTTGTTAAGCGACTACCTGGAGGTGCCGAACTTGCGCGGGCGCGCCTTCGCTTACTTGGGAGACCGCGCGCGCAAGCTGTGGGGCTCCAGTGTGCAACGCATCCGTAATGCCACTCCGCGCGAGCGGCGCATCTACTGGATATACGGCCTGCTGGCCTGGGCCTATTCCTGGTGGGTGCTCAGTATCGTAGCGCTCTACGTGGGCGGCGCGCTGGTCCGGAAATATCAGGCATGGGGTTTCATCGGGTTTGCGGTGTTGCTGGCGGGCCTCTTTCAGCAGCCCCTCAAAAAGGGGTTGCGGACGGTGTCGGCGTCGGTGAGGTTAGGCCCGGCCATGGGCATTCGGACGAAGCGACTAATCCGGCTGGCGGTGCTCTCCGTTCTGGTCGCCGCTCTGTTTTTCTTTCGCACCGAGTTGAGAATCGCCGGGCCCTTTATCGTCCTGCCGGTGCACAACGCTGATGTCCGCGCCGAGGTTGAGGGCGTACTCCAGGAAATTTACGCCGATGAAGGCGACGCGCTCAACAAAGGCGATCCCATAGCGGCCCTTTCCGACCGCGATTATCGATCCGAGCTTGAGAAGGTCAAAGCTGAGATTGCGGAGAAAGCTGCCAAACTCAAGATGCTCAAAGCCGGCGCCAGGGCCGAAGAGATCGAACTGGCCAGAACCACCGTGGCCAAAGGCCGGGAACGAGTCAAGTACGCCCAAATTCTCCTCGAAATGGAAAAGTCACTCTACGAGGACAAGCTCTCGTCGAAAAAAGACTTCGAAACTGCCGCCGAGGCCGCCGCGTTGCGAGCCAGTGAGCTCCAGGAGAGCGAAGGCACCCTCAAGCTTTTGCTGGCGGGCGCGCGCCCGGAGGAAATCGAGGCCACAGAAGCGGAGATCGTTCGATTGCAGGCCCAGCAACGTTACCTCGAAGAACAGCTCCGGCTGTTGAAGGTGCTTAGCCCCATTGATGGCGTCATTACGACGCACAAGCTCAAGGACAGAGTGGGGGAGGCTGTCAAGAAAGGCGACCTCATCGCCAAAGTCCACGCGATGAAAACTGTCACCGTCGAGATCGCCATTCCGGAACAGGAAATTGCCGAAGTGTCGCTCGGGCAGAAGGTGATCCTCAAGGCCCGGGCCTACCCAGGAACCAGCTTCCAAAGCCAAGTGACCTCCATTGCTCCCGTCGCCACCGATCCGCAGGATGCTCGGGCCGAAAGAACCGTGCTGGTGACCACCCAACTCGACAACGCCTCGCTTCTGCTCAAACCCGAAATGACCGGCCACGCCAAAATCTATTGCGGCCAACAACGGCTGATTGACTTGGTCTCACGCCGGCTCATCCGCTTCATCAAGGTCGAGTTCTGGTCGTGGTGGTGAGCACGGGCCACGGGACGACGGGACGACGAGACGACGAGACCACGGGACTACAGGACTACGGGACCACAAGACTACGGGCCTCTGACCTCTGACCTCTGACCTCTGACTTCTCGACCGATTTAGCCCGTTCAACCCGCTCAATTGATTGAGCGGCTCAGCTTCAGCCATCTTCGTCAAAATGTTTGGGTTGGCTGATCCTTTTTCTTCTCAAATTTCGCTTTATGGGGTATGAGCCGTATTGTCACGACGGCCACGATTAGAATTGTCGGTCACACCGTGGCGCCGCCGCCCACAGGCGGCTTTCTGAGTGCGTCCGGAACGCCGGCTTCAGCCGGCAGCCGCCTGCGTGACCGACAGTTTTGATCGCACCTTGTCACAACGCATGAAAGAGCCTAACCGCGAAGAGACCATTTTTGCTGCCGCCCTGGCTTTGCCGCCGGAGGAACGGGCCGCCTGCCTCGACCAGGCCTGCGGTGGTGATGCTGCCTTGCGACACCGCGTCGAGGTCTTGCTCAATTCCCACGACGCTAGCGCGTTCCTGGAAGAACCTGCCGCGCCCGCTTCAATGCCCACCCTGCGGATCTCCCCGCCGCTAAGCGAACAAGCGGGCGATCGCATAGACCGCTACAAATTGCTCCAGCAGATCGGTGAAGGCGGCTGCGGCGTGGTCTATATGGCCGAGCAGGATGAGCCCGTCCGGCGCCGGGTGGCCCTCAAGGTCATCAAGCTGGGGATGGACACCAAGCAGGTCATCGCCCGCTTCGAAGCCGAGCGCCAGGCCTTGGCGCTGATGGACCATCCGAACATTGCGAAGGTGCTGGACGCGGGCGCCGCTGAGAATGGCCGGCCGTATTTCGTCATGGAACTGGTGCGGGGCATCAAAATCACCGAGTACTGCGACCACAACAAACTGCCCAATCGCGAGCGGCTGGATCTGTTCATGCAGGTCTGCCGGGCCATTCAGCACGCGCATCAGAAGGGCATCATCCACCGCGACATCAAGCCGTCGAATATCCTGGTCACGATCAACGACGGGGTGTCCGTGCCCAAAGTGATTGATTTCGGCATCGCCAAAGCCACCCAGGGCCGGCTCACCGACAAAACCCTGTTCACCGCCTTCGAGCAGTTCATGGGCACTCCGGCTTACATGAGCCCGGAGCAAGCGGTGATGACCAGCCTGGACATTGATACCCGCAGTGACATCTACAGTTTAGGGGTGCTGCTGTATGAGCTGCTGACGGGAAAGACGCCCTTCGACAGCAAAGAATTGTTGGAAGCGGGTTTGGATGCGATGCGCCGGACGATTCAGGAGCAGGAGCCCGAGCGGCCCTCGACCAAACTGAGCACCATGGTGGAAGGGGAGCTGACCATCACCGCCAAACGCCACCACACCGAGCCGCCCAAACTGATCAGCTCGGTGCGGGGGGACCTGGACTGGATTGTCATGAAATGCCTGGAGAAGGACCGGGCGCGCCGCTATGAGACCGTGAACGGTTTGGCCAGGGACCTCCAGCGGCATCTGGACCAGGAGCCGGTCAGGGCCTGTCCGCCGAGCAATGTTTATCGGTTCCAGAAACTGGTTCGGCGGAACAAGCTGGCGTTCGGCGCCGGGGCCGTGATAGTGGCGACGCTGGTGCTGGGAGTCCTGGTGAGCACCTGGCAGGCGGTGGTGGCCACTCGCGCGCGAACTGCCGCCCAGCAGGCGCGAAATTCAGAGGCTGAGCAACGACAAAAGGCAACCGTGGCTCGCGACGAAGCGCAAAACCAGGAAATGCAGGCCCGCCACCGGCTGTATATCGCCAACGTGGCCCTGGCCTACGAGGCGCTGCGAAAGGGTCACCTGGGTCGTGCTCGCGAACTGCAGCAAAAGGCGGCGGACGCCGCCAGACTGGTTGCATCGCCGGCGTCGCGGGGAAATTCAAAGCAAACAGATTTCCGTGGTTGGGAATGGCGTTACCTGTGGTCTGAGACGCGCGGTGATGACCTCTTCATCCTGGGCCGCCACGACCCGATGGCTCAAGTCGCCATTTGGATGCCCGATGGTGCTCGCGCGGTCTCGTGCGGGAAGGACAATTTGGTGAAAATTTGGAATGTGGATGAGCGGCGCTTGCTCAACCAACTCAGCTTCCCTGACCGCCCTAATGGTCTGGCGGTGTCGCCGGACGGCAAGCGCCTCGTCGTCGGTCTCGTGGACGGACGGATTTCACTCTGCGATGCCGCGAGCCTTCAAACCAGTTGGCAAGTGAAGCTCCCCCATCCGATAAACGGGCCTGTCGTCTATTCCCGCGACGGCGAGATGATCGCGGTCGGCAGCGGCGACAAACTCTCCGTGATCTGGACCAGAGATGGCAGTGTGCGGCGCAGCGTGGCGGGCGGTGGCGAACAATTGCAATTCGGCTGGAAAACCGGATTAGCCTTTTCACCCGATTCACGGTCGCTCGCTTTCGGCCTCAAGGCGAGCGAAGTCCGAGTTCTGAAGTTGCAAGAGGGAACCGAGCAAAAACTCGCCATGCCTGAAGGTGGGGAAGTTTTGACGTTAGCTTTCTCGCCCGATGGTCGCAGGCTGGTTGCCGGCGATAAGCTCGGCGTAATCACAATTTGGGATTGGCCAACCAGGCGAATAGACCGCGTGCTTCGCTCGCACAACCACCAGGTCATCTGCGTGGCGTTCTCACCTGACGGTACCAGACTGGCAAGCACGGGCGCCGATCAGAGCATCAAACTGTGGGATACCCGAACTTGGGAGGAGACCTGCTCACTCCGCGGCCACGAGTTCGAAATCTGGTCGGTCGCCTTTTCGCCCGATGGCAAGCGGCTCATTTCTGCAGCCAAGGATGACACGGTTCGCATCTGGCCGACAGAGCCCTCGACGAAACGGCTGGAGCTGCTGCTTCCTCCAGGTATCGGAATATCAAAGGCCGGAACTAACTCGACGCTTGTGTTTTTGAATGCATTGACAGGCGAATTCATGCTGGGTGGCCTTTTCACTGGTGAGATTATCCAGCAAGGTGCGCTTGACCCGTGCTTGCTGACAGGGGCATCGGCCGCCAAGTTCATGTCGAACCAAATCGTCATTGGGTTTCGAGACGGACACGTGGAGCTGTGCGACCTGCCGTCACAGGCCAGAATATGGTCGGTCACAAACCACACCCGAGCGGTGACTCGAATAGCCGGCTCGGCCAGCGGTGGACAAATCGCCGTTGCCTACGAAGATGGCCGCATCGATTTGCTGCGTCGGGCGACTGGAGCCGCAGAGCGAATCCTTCAAACTAGTCCACTGCCAGCGGCAGGAGGGGATGCCCGGCCGTCTCTCGACTTTAGTGGCGACGGCAGAAGGCTTTTAGCAGGGGCATTCGGCGGCAAGGAGTTGGCGGTCTGGAATCTGGAGAATGGTCAAGTAAAGCAGCTCCAGCTCAAGCACCGTGAAGGTCTCCTCACAGCATCGATTTCCGACGACGGCGAATGGGTCGTTACGACCAGCTACGATGCGTTTGCCAGCCTGTGGGAAGTTGATTCCGGTCGCGAGCTGGCGCGGTTTACCGGGCAGTTTATCGGTTTTTATAGTGCCGCCATTTCGCCGGACAAAACCCGCATAGCGTTGACCAGCAACGACAGCGCCGCACTATCGGTGTGGGATCCGGCAAACGAACAGCTATTGGTAAGTTTCCCAGACCAAGGGATAGAAGGTATCGTCTGCGCTTGGGATTCGGGCTCTGATAATATCGCAACGCTCGTTGGTTCCAAGCTCCGCCTCTGGCGTGCTCCGTCGTGGGCAGAGATAGAAGGGGCGCAGAAAGGGCGGGCTGTCCAAGCCGCTGCGTGGAAGGTAGCGCCCGATAAGTGGCTTCGCAAAGCAGCCGAAAGCGCCTCTGCTGAGAGTTTGAATGACCTCGCATGGTTCTTGGCTACCTACGATGATCCGAAGGTACGAAACGGAGCCGACGCTGTAAAATTTGCCGAACAGGCTGTCGAGAAGACAGACCGGAAAAATCCTGCAATCCTGGACACGTTGGCCGCTGCTTACGCGGAGGCCGGCCAGTTTGACCAGGCGATCAATGCTCAAAAGGAAGCCATGGCCCTGCTGCAGGATGAGGAACGGAAGAAAGATTTCTCCACCCGGCTAAAACTCTACGAGTCGGGTACTCCGTACCGCGAGCATTAGCCGGAACTAAAAGCGGAAGAGAGAAGAGGGAAGCCCGAACCAAAGCACGCCGCCTCCGCAGCTCCCCTCCTTCCCTCTTCCCTCTCCGGTCCGAGTCCCGTAGTCCTGTAGTCCCGTAGTCCTGTAGTCTCGCCCTGCGACTGGTTGCCCTATCCGTGCTATCCGCACAATCCGTGGCAAAAATATTCCTTCTTCTGCCTGATCCCTTTCCCCCCGAAATCTCGCTTTATGAGGTGAAGCCATTAACAGCAAACAAAACGTCACCAACCATCAACCAACGCAGGCGACAATCCGCCTGCAACAGAAAGGAAAAAGTATATGCAAAAAGTAAATCTCAATAGCGTGGACGACGGCGCAGCGCTTGGTTCTAAAACCTCGGTCCTGGCGTTAGCCAGGAAAAATCACACGCTCTCCGCCCTGGCCAGTTGCTTCAAGCTGCGGTCACGGGTCTGTCGAACATGCGGCTTGGGCCTGCTGACTGCGGCGGGCCTGGGCCTGGTCCCAAGCGGCACCTTGGCCGCCGGGCCGGCCTACGAGTTCCATGTTGTTGCCTACGTGGGCGATGCGGCGCCGGGCGGCGGCGTGTTCACCAACGACTTCGAGCCGACTGCCCTCAACAACCGCGGCCAGCTTGCGTTCACCGCCGAACCGGACCAGCCTGGGGAGGAAGGCATTTTCCTGGCCGACCACGGCGCCTTGAGCCAGGTGGTGCGTTTTGGTGAGAGCGCTCCGGGCGGAGGAATGTTCGCAGATGTCGAGTTTGGCGACATCGGCCTTAATGACGCCGGCCAGGTCGCGTTTGGCTTTACGCTCACAAACAGTGCGGGCGTCTATCGGTGGTCGGATGTGGATCAAACCCTCAGTCCGATTCTGATTCCCAACGTGACGCTCGCTCCCGGTGACGCCGGGCTATTCGGGGGCAGCAGTGGCAGTCCCAGCATTAACAACCGGGGAACGGTCGCGTTTCTGGGTGATGTCACCAACCCGCCGCCGACAACTTTCAAGTTTTATCCCTACCGCACCGGTGTATTCGTTGCCGATAAAGCCGGCAATATCAGCACCGTGGTGCGGCCAGGAGATCCAGCGCCAGGCGGGGGCACCTTTATGTCAGCGGGGAAAATGTTTGCCGGTGTTTTCGGATTTCTTTTCGTGGGTGTCGGTGTTAATGCGCATATTAACGACGCTGGCGATGTGGCATTTCCCGGCCAGGTCAGCACGGCTCCCAATAAATTCACTGCCTTCGTGCGCCGATTTGCCACCGGCGCGATCGAGGCTCTGCCGATGCCTCCGGGCGTTGCCACGGGGTTTGTTGCGACCATCACGATCAACAACCGCGGCGACGTGGCTTTTGGCGGGGCACAAAACCTCGAAGGCTACGTGTTTTCCAGCCTGGTTGGCGCCGTGTATCTGAGCAGTGGCGGAACCACCATCAGCGTGGCCGCGCTGCACGATGCGGCGCCTGGAGGCGGGCTTTTCACTACTTTCCGACCCCAATTGCGTTTGAACAATCGGGGTGACCTGGCCTTCGCAGCCGAGACCGACACGCATGACCAGGCCATGTACGTCTATTCGAGCGCCACTGGCACGCTGCGGCGCATCGGCGGGACGGGCACGGTGATTCCTGGTGTTGGCGTCATCGCCGACCTGAAGCAATTTGGACGGCTCTCCGGCTATACTGCGTTCAATGATCACGGGCAGATCGCCTTGGTCGCCAACGTCACCGACGGCACAACCATCCGCCGCGCGTTGCTGCTGGCGACACCAAGTAACGGGGTTAATTGATGACCGGCGCCTCTCCCCGCTGCCCCCTCGCCATCGGATGGAGAGCGGCAGGGGGAGAGGTGCATAGGAATAATTCCTACGCAAAAATCAGGGTGCGCCCCGATGGTCGGCGTAAGGTCTTCTGCGCTATAACTTGATCAATGAATTCAGAAGCCATGGCGAAAGCGCCTTTAATCGAAGAAGATACCCTATAAACCTTATGAAGATTGATCGAGCAGATTCCAGCGCGGGGGAACCAGCAACAGACTCGTTCTCGGACACAGGCAACAACAGAAACAAAGGTGACGCGCCCAATGGACCCCCGACGAGGTCGGGCGCGCCAACTTTCAGTCGGCGTTCCTTCGTCAAGCAAGTGCTGGCCGCCAGCGCCACGGCCAACGCGGTGGTTTTGTCTTCAGGCCTCGGAGTGCCAGAATCCAAAGCCGCTCCCGGCGCAATAGCAGCGCCGGCAAGTGCCGCCCAACGCCGCCAGGACGCCTATGGCATTCGTCAGCGTGCCGCGTTGAACCAGTTCAGCCAGCCCGTTGCGGCCCATCCCGACAACGGCGACGAGGACCTATACCCAACCAAAATCGGCAACTTCAGCAAGGGTCTTCCTCATAACCAGCTTGGAGAAGTTGACCTGAACGCGTACAACGCGCTGCTCACAGCGCTTTCGAGCGGCCGCAAAGAGGACTTCGAAGCCGTCCCGCTGGGGTTGGGCGCCAGGTTGAGCAACCCCCAGGCCGGGCTGGCCTTCGAGCTGGAAGGGCCGGACTCGCACGCGCTGTTCCAGGCGCCGGCTCCGGCGCTGGCCGGTGCCCAGGCGGCATCTGACGCGGCGGAGTTATACTGGATGGCGCTGGCCCGCGACGTGCATTTCGAGGATTACGGCGCCAGCCCAATCATCGCTGCGGCAGGGGCGGACCTTTCCCGCTTCAGTGATTTCCGCGGGCCCAAGACCGGCGGCCAGGTCACGCCCGACAACATCTTTCGCGGCAACACGCCCGGTGATTTAATCGGACCGTATCTGTCGCAGTTCCTGTGGCTCGACATCCCGCAAGGCACGATGTCGGTGCCGCAGAAGATTTACACCCGGTTGCCCGGCGTCGCCTATTTGACCGACTACGACGAGTGGCTGGCGATCCAGAATGGGTTCATCCCGCCGCCTTACCAGATGGACCCAACCCCGCGTTACATCCGCAACCTGCGGGACCTGGGTGAATGGGCCCACATGGACGCGCTCTACCAGGCCTATCACCAGGCGAGCCTGATTCTGCTGGGGATGGTTGCCGTTCCTGGCCAGCGCGACTGGTATCATGGCGGCAGCGCGCCCTTCAGCGCAGGCAATCCCTATGGGTCATTGAGCCACACGAGCGGCTTCGCCACGTTCGGCGGGCCGCACTTGCTGAGCCTGGTAACCGAAGTGGCGACGCGGGCATTGAAAGCGGTGTGGTACCAGAAATGGTATGTGCATCGGCGGCTCCGTCCGGAGGCGTTGGGCGGGCTGGTGCATCAAACCATAACTGGCGCGGCCCAGCGCCCGATCCACTCTGACTTGCTCAACTCTACCGCCCTGAGCGCTGTTTATTCCAGCTACGGTTCCTACCTGTTGCCCATCGCCGTTCCCGAAGGGTCGCCCACGCACCCGTCCTATGGCGCGGGCCATGCCACGGTGGCCGGCGCGTGTGTGACGATCCTAAAGGCCTGGTTCGACCAGTCCACTATGATCCCGCATCCGGTCGTGCCGAACGCCGACGGCACCGCGTTGCTGCCCTACAATCCCGGCGGGCCGGGACTGACGGTTGGCAACGAGCTGAACAAACTGGCGGCCAACGTGGCCCAAGGCCGCAACGCGCTAGGCATTCACTACCGCAGCGATTACTGGGAGTCCCTCAAGCTGGGAGAGACGGTCGCCCTCGGAATCCTGCAAGACCAGAAGAACACTTTCGAAGAAGCGGCCACGTGGACGATCACTAAATTCGACGGGACGACCGTGACGATTTGAGACTGGTCGCCAGTGAACAGCGAGGGAGTCCGTTAAAGCGTTAAAACGCCAGGACTGATCGAGCAGCTTTTAGCTCGGGAGAACGGCAACAAGAGCCGTTCTTAAGACCGAGCCGCACAAAACATAAACCCGTTCAGACGCTAGACGCCTGAGAGAAAGAAATTGAACCCGTCCCGAGAAACGAAAGGAAACGTATGAAACGCATGAAAACTTCGCAAAGATTCGCCCTTGCGGCGATCGCCGGTATTTCATTCTGGTCATCGCTTACGACCGCACAGGCCGACCCGCTGGACGTATGGCACACGCGGACCTCAGGCGTCACCAATGTCCTGAATGCCGATGCCTACGGAAATGGCGCCTATGTCGCGGTTGGAAATGAAGGCACGATTCTGACCTCCTCCAATGGGGTGGCCTGGACGCGCCGCAGTTCTGGAACCACTTACTCCCTTAACAGCATGGTCTTTGCCAATGGCCTTCTCGTGGCCGTGGGCGACGGCGGGACAATCCTGACCTCGACCAACGGCCAGAGTTGGACCCCGCGCAGCTCTGGGACAACCGACTTTCTTTATGATGTCAATTACGGCAATGGCAAGTTCGTCGCCATGAGTGACACCGGCACCGTGGTCACCTCCACTGACGGGGTCACTTGGAACAGCAGCAACGACGGCACGCAGGGTGTTTACGGGATCGCCTATGGCAACGGCAAGTTCGTCGCCGTGGGAGGTCTGTACACCTGTTCACTCTTTGGTTGTTACTACTACAGCGACGTCGTCTATGCGTCGGCTGATGCGGTGACCTGGGTCCAATCAACTCCGGGACTGAGTGTCCTGAGCGACCTGGCGTTCGGCAACGGGAAGTTCGTCGCCGTAGGTGATGTCGGAACCATTCTGACCTCGACCGACGGCACGAGCTGGAGTCAGCCGGTCTCCGGCGCCAGCGAAGTCCTTTGGAATGTGGCGTTCGGCAACGGCACGTTCGTGGTTGTTGGCGGACAGCAGGGCGGGATTTATTCTTCTACGAACGCGGTCACTTGGACGCCGCATAATTCCGGAACCACGAAGGGGTTATTTAACATCATCTACGCCAACGGCACTTTCCTGGCAGTCGGAGACTCCGGCACGATCCTGCAATCGGATCCTGTCGTCCCGCCACCCAGGCTTGCGATCGCGGTCGCCGGCGGCAACCTTAGGTTCTCCTGGCCGGTGGCGGCGGGAGGTTTCTCTTTGCAGCAGGCAGATAATCTTTCCACTCCGGCCTGGTCTTCTACGCTCAACCAGATGGCGACCAATGTAGGAGATCAGACCGTCGTGACCGTGGCTGTCCCGACCACGAACAAGTTCTATCGGCTGGTCCGATAGCGGTTTGTAGGCGCCGACGTCAGTCGGCGCTAATATCTCTTTCAGGCGAAGGCTTGCGGTGTTGACAGGGCTCTTTCGTTAAGGAGATCAGCGCGAACTGACGTTCGCGGCTACGGTTTGTAGCCGCCGACGTCAGTCGGCGCAAATATCTCTTTCAGGCGAAGACTTGCGGTGTTGGCAGGGCTCTTTCGCGAAAGAGATCAGCGCGAACTGACGTTCGCGGCTACGGTTTGTAGCCGCCGACGTGAGTCGGCGCTAATGTCTCTTTCAGGCGAAGACTTGCGGCGTTCGCACAACTCTTTCGCCAAGGAGATCAGCGCGAACTGACGTTCGCGGCTACGGGGGCTACGGGCGCAAACGGCTATACCCTTCATTCCATCTGGCGCGGCGGCAGCACCCGTTTCTCCAGGCCGGGCTCGCGCGCGGCGAAATAGTGCTTCCAGAACCACGGCCAATAATCATCCTCGAAAGGGTTCAGTTGCGGGTAACCCGGAACCAGTGCGCCCAGATAAGGCCAGTCCGCAGGCGCTTTGACCAGTCCGTCTTTGAATGGATTGAGCAAAACGTAGTCCGCACACGCGACACTCAAGGCGTGCCGCTGCCGTTCTTCGGGCCGGAGAACGTGGTCGTGTGGCTGGTGCTGGAACCGCGTCGGCTTGAGGAACGGGCCGAGTTGCTCGCGGAGGAATTTCATGCCATTGCGCTGGTCGGTCTCGCGGCGCAGGCCCATCCAGACCAGATGCAGGTGATCGGGCATCAAACAGTAAGCGGGGCAAAGCAATCCTTCACGCGCGGCGGCGTGGAGCATCATCTCGCGATACGCTCCGTGGAACCGGTCGTTTAACCAGTCTTTGGCGTGGTGCGCGATGGGCAAGGTCCAAAATACAACCGCGTCGGCTTGGTAAAACTCACGGCGTAAACGCGGCAGGTAATGTGAAAAAGTGGAACGAGGTTTGGGCTGAGGCGGACGCGCTTTGGGGGCTTGCTTGGCCATGGCGAAAATTAGCGCGAACTGACGTTCGCGGCTACGGTTTGTAGCCGCCGACGTGAGTCGGCGCAAATGTTTTTTCCGGGGCGAAGGCTTGCGGCGTTCGCACTTCACTCTCAGGCGGAGGAGATCACCGCGGGCATCGGGAGTGGTCTGCCTCACCCACAACACGGTTTTCTCCGGTCACTCCCCATCCGTGCCATCCGGCTCCATCCGTGGTTAAATTCTTGCTCTTCCCTGATCCCTTTCTTCGCGAAATCTCGCTTTATGAGATGAAGCAACAAATTCAACCAAAATTATGAAAACAATTGAAACCATCCTATCTGCGCTCTACGCATCGACCCTCCCGCGCTGTTGCGCCGCGATGCGCCTGGCGCGGCGGGCCACGTTCCGCGCCCTTTTAACACTGGCCCTTGCCGGCGCTGCCACCCTGTTAGCCCGCACCGCCTCCGCTCAGGCCTGGCAAACCGTGGATGACTTCCAGTATGTCGCGGGTCAAGCCGCGGTTAACTTCGGCCTGGCGGTGGCGCCGTCTGGGGCTCTGTTTGCCTCCGGCTTCGCTTATGACGCCTCGGGCGTAGGCCACGGCCTGGTCATGGCCAGCGCCGATGCTGGCAATACCTGGTCGGCACCCCTCGACGACTTCGTTTATCCGGGCGGCACCGGCACTTGGACGACGATGGACAATTTTCCGTACGTGTCAGGCGCCAACGCTCACGCCATCGCCGCAGACAGCCTCGGTAACGTGTTCGTCGGCGGTCAAGGCAGCCCGGCCAGCGGTGCTGTGCACTGGCTGGTGCGGAAAAACTGAGCCTTAAAGCTTCACGCTGCTCGCGCAACATGGCTTTCGACTCCCACCGATGTTCCCCGGGACACGCCGATGAACCTCAAAAGAAATGCATTCACGCTGGTCGAGCTTCTGGTGGTCATCGGAATTATTGGAGTGCTGAGCGGTATTTTGCTGCCCTCCTTGTGCAAAGCCAAGGCGCGCGCGCGCGTGGCTGTCTGTAAGAGCAACCTCCGCCAGATCGGCCTCGCGCTGACGATGTATGTCGGCGAGTTCCAAAGATACCCCGACAAGGGGAGTTGGATGACGACTGCGCTGAGGTGGAACACCAACCAAAAGCTGCTGCCTTACACGGCAGATAGTCGGAACGTTTTCTATTGTCCGGCGCACGCGGCCAGGTGGGCCACGTGGGAATCGGCGATGGATTTGAGGAATTTCGACCGGCTCAGTTATGGCTACAACAGCTTCGGCAGCTCGGCTTGGGTGTGGCAAAACCTGGGCCTGGGCGCCACCCGCGCGCGTCCGATTGCCGAA
>WNGL01004900.1_pt1 | contig 15972 bp, 17 predicted proteins | sample 5400591 | NCBI WGS metagenome assembly WNGL01 (sample SAMN13153377, study PRJNA577476) | soil metagenome | isolation source: 80 cm soil or saprolite under Garry oak tree replicate 1 | place: USA:California | collected 2016-06-15
GGGGATCGACGGTCCCGGCCGCACCGGGCCGAAGCCAGGAGGGTGAGACATGGCCACCGCCGAGCAATCCGCGGAGACGCAGGAAGCGCAGCTCGATAAGGGTCTCAAATCGGGCGCCCTCGGGCTGATCTCGACCACCGTCATCGCCACGGCCTCGGTCGCGCCCGCGTACAGCATCGCGGCGACCCTGGTGTTCGTGGTGGGCGCGGTGGCGCTGCAGGCGCCGGCCGTGGCCGTGCTCGCGTTCGTGCCGATGCTGCTGACCTCGATCGGCTATAGCGAGCTGAACAAGGCCGACCCGGACTGCGGCACCACGTTCACCTGGGCCACCCGGGCGTTCGGGCCGAAGACCGGCTGGTTCGGCGGCTGGGCCATCGTCGTCGCCGACGTGCTGGTGATGGCGAGCCTGGCCCAGGTCGCGGGCCAGTACGTGTTCCTGCTGTTCAACGCTCAGGGCATCGGAACCAACGCCACCAGCGGCTGGGTGCTGCTGGTCGGCATCATGTGGATCGTCCTGATGACCGCCATCTGCTACGTGGGCATCGAGGTGTCGGCCAACTTCCAGAAGATCCTGCTCAGCATCGAGCTCACGATGCTGCTGGTCCTCTCCATCGTCGCCCTGGTCAAGGTCGGCGCCGGCACCGCGCCGCCCGGGCACCTCACCCCGAGCTTTTCCTGGCTCAACCCATTCAAGATCTCCAGCTTCAGCGCGTTCGCCAGCGGGATCATCCTGATGGTGTTCATCTACTGGGGCTGGGACACCGCCGTCGCGGTCAACGAGGAGACCAAGGACAAGACCCGGACCCCGGGCCTGGCCGCGATCTTCTCCACGATCATCCTGCTGGTCACCTACGCGCTGGTGATCTTCTCCATGCAGGCCTTCGCGGGCGTCAAGACCACGGGCAACGGCCTCGGCAACCTGGACAACGCGGGCGACGTACTCTCGATCCAGGGCAGCGCCATCTTCGGCACGACCGGCTTCGGCCCGGTCTTCTACCACCTGCTGCTGCTCATGGTGCTGTCCTCGGCGGCCGCCTCCACCCAGACGACGATCCTGCCCACCGCGCGGACCACGCTGTCGATGGCGGCCTACAAGGCGCTGCCCAAGTCGTTCGCCACGGTCCACCCGCGGTTCATGACCCCCACGGTGTCCACGATCGCCATGGGCGTGATCTCGATCGCGGTGTACGTGGGACTGAACTACTCGTCGAACGGCATTGGGGTGATCGGCGACGCGGTCATCGCGATCGGCCTGTACATCGCGTTCTACTACGGCCTGACCGGTTTCACCTGCGCCTGGTACTACCGCAAGAACCTGACCAGCAGCGCGCGGAACCTGTGGATGCAGGGCATCCTGCCGGTGACCGGCGGCCTGATCCTGTTCTTCCTCGGCGGCTGGAGCGTGTGGCTGGACTACGACGTGGCCACCGAGAACGACTACACCATGTGGACGGTCCCCGGCCTGCACTGGCAGATCGGCGGCGCCTTCGTGATCGCGGTCGCCTCCCTGATCATCGGGATCCTGTTCTTCCTCTACTGCCGGTACATCAGGCCGGGCGCGCCCTTCTTCAAGAAGCAGACGCTGACCAGGGCCACCCCGACCCTGGTGCCCGACGAGTAGCCCGCACGGGGGGCGACGCGGCCCGGCCACCGCTCCCTGCCTAGGATGGCGGGCGTGCTCGAGACGTGCGAGATCAGCCGGATCCTGTCCATCACCGCCCACCCCGACGACGTGGACTTCGCGGCCGCCGGAACCGTCGCGCGCTGGACGGAGGCCGGGATCGAGGTGGTCTACTGCCTGGTGACCGACGGCGACGCCGGCGCTGCGCGCGCACGAGAGCCAGACCGGGCACATGGACGACCTGACCGAGCGCATCAGGACCCGCCTGACCATGGTGGCCCAGCAGGCCGGCCTGCCCGGGGGACACCTGGCCGAGGGCTTCCGGGTGCTGGACACGGCATGAGCCCTGGGCGGCCTGCCACGCCGGCGCGGCAGGCGTTTTTGCTGATGCGGACCGATACCGGGCATAATTCACTATTGAATCCAGCCAGAGAGAGTGACGCACCATGGCCATGGAGATGGACCACTCCTTCACCGTCCCCGTCCCGCCCGAACGGGCCTGGGACGTGCTGCTCGACGTGGAGAAGATCGCGCCGTGCATGCCCGGCGCCACCGTGGACGAGTTCGACGGCGAGGTGGTCACCGGGCGGATAAAGGTCAAGGTCGGCCCGGTGTCGCTGACCTACCGCGGCACCGCGAAGTTCACCGAGCGCGACCCCGACGCCAAGGTGATCTTGCTCGAGGCCTCCGGCAAGGAGACCCGCGGCGCGGGCACCGCCTCGGCGACCGTACGGGCGACGCTGGAGCCCGAGCCGGGCGGCAAGGGGACCACCGCCACCATGCACACGACGATGAACGTGACCGGCCGGCCGGCCCAGTTCGGCCGCGGGGTAATGGTCGAGGTCGGCGGCAAGCTGGTGGAGCAGTTCGCCCAGAACCTGCGCCAGCTGATCGCCGAAGACGGCGCGGCGGGCGGGAACGCTGCCGCCACCGCGACTGACGCGGCGGACGGCGGCACCAGCGCCGGCCGGGCCACGACCGCGGTGGACGCCGAGGCCAGCGGCACGACGCAGGACGGGCCGGGCAGCACCCAGCCGTCGCCCGTGGTCCCGGCCGCCGCCATCACGCCGACGCCAACGACTCAGCCCCCGGCGGCCAGCGCCGACTCGATCAACCTGGTCAAGCTGGTGGGGCCCGCGCTGCTCAAGCGGGTCATCCCGGTGGCCGTGGTGGCGGCCGCGCTCGCCCTGCTCGGCCGGCGGCTGTTCCGCCGGGGCGCCAAGGGCTAGCCGGGGCTAGCGGACCACCACCTCGGTGACCGGGAGGGAGGAGTCCGCGGGCAGGTCGAGCGGGGACGGCTCCAGGCCGCGAGAGACGATCTCCGCGCCCAGCGCCGCCACCATCGCGCCGTTGTCGGTGCACAGACCTTGACGCGGCACGCGCAGCTTGATGCCGGCCGCGTCGCAGCGTTCCGCGGCCAGCGAGCGCAGCCGGGAGTTGGCCGCCACGCCCCCGCCGATGATCAGGTCGGTGACGTCGTGCCGCTGGCAGGCCTGCACGGCCTTGCGGGTGAGCACGTCGGCCACCGCCTCCTGGAAGGACGCGGCCACGTCCGGGGCGTGCACCGGCTGGCCGGCCGCCTGCCGCGCCTCCACCCAGCGGGCCACCGCGGTCTTCAGGCCCGCGAAGGAGAAGTCCAGCGTGCCGTCGTGGTACTTGCCCCGGGGGAAGCTGATCGCGGCGGGGTCGCCGTCGCGGGCCGCCTTGTCGATCGGCGGGCCGCCGGGAAACGGCATGCCGAGCACCCGCGCCACCTTGTCGTAGGCCTCGCCGGCCGCGTCATCGATGGTGGCCCCGAGCGGGATGACCTCCTCGGCCACGTCGGGCACGAGCAGCAGCGAGGAATGCCCGCCGGACACCAGCAAGGCCACCGCGGGCGACGGCAGCGTGCCGTGCTCCAGCTGGTCCACGGCGATGTGCGCGGCCAGGTGGTTGACCCCGTACAGCGGCTTGCCCAGCGCGAAGGCGTACGCCTTGGCCGCGGCCACCCCGACCAGCAGCGCCCCGGCCAGGCCCGGTCCCGCGGTGACGGCCACGGCGTCGATCTGGCCGGCCCGGACGCCCGCCGTGGCGAGAGCCCGGTCAAAGGTCGGGAGCATCGCCTCCAGGTGCGCCCGGCTGGCCACCTCGGGCACCACCCCGCCGAAGCGCGCATGCTCGTCCACGCTCGACGCGACGGCGTCGGCGAGCAGGTCGTGGCCGCGGACCAGCCCGATCCCCGTCTCGTCGCAGGACGTCTCGATGCCCAGCACCAGAGGGGAGACCATCACCGGAGCCCCTTCCGCATGACCACGGCGTCGACACCGGACGGCTGGTAGTAGCCGCGCCTGATCCCGACCTCGGCGAACCCGTGGCGCAGGTACAGCCGCCTGGCCCTGGGATTGTCCTCCCGCACCTCGAGCAAGACCTCCGCGTAACCTCGCTTGTCCGCCTCGTCGACCAGCGCCGTCAGCAGCGCCGTACCGGTCCCCTCGCCCCACCGGGCCGGGGTCACCGCCAGCGTCACCACGTCAGCCTGCGACCCGCCGGTGAACATCATCCCCGCGTATCCGACCAGCGCGCTTCCGTCCTCGGCCACCAGGTAGAGCCGGCGGGAGGGCGGCTGAGCGAACTCCGCCGCGAACATCTGCGGCGTCCACGCGTCCTCGGGGAAGAGCTCCCGCTCCAGCGAGATGATCGCGGGCATGTCGGCCCGCTTCATCTCCCGCAGCCGTATCGTGCTCTGGCCGTCCGTGCAGGCGCTCATGAAGACGGCCCTGGGGAGGTGGGTGGGGTGACCTTCTTGGGCGGCCCGGGCTCCCTGGCGTCAGGACGCCGCAGGTAGAGCGGCTCCGCGGCCAGCAGGGGCACGCCGGCCTGCCCGCCGCGCGCCCCGGCCGCGAGCGCGCACAGCGTCCGGGCATCCGGATAGGCGGGACCGGTGACCGCGCCGAACGCCCCTGGGTACAGCTGTCCCCCGCTGCCCGCCACGGTGAGCCCGGCGGCACCCGGGATGGACGCGGCACTGCCGACCGCGGGACCCTCCAGGCGCACGCCGACGGCGTCGTACCGGGCCCAGTAGACCTCCTTGCGGCGCGCGTCGGTCGCTACCAGGAACTCCCGCCCGCGCGGGACGTCGGCGGCGATCACGTCTAGCGAGCACACCCCGTGCACGGGGATGCCGAGCATGGCCCCGAGCACCCGGGCGGTCACCACGCCGACCCGAAGCCCGGTGTACGGGCCGGGGCCGACCCCGACCGCGACCGCAGTGAGATCGGCGCGGGACGCGCCCGCATCGGACAGCACCTTCGCGATCATCGGCGTCAGCAGCTCACCGTGACGCCGTCCATCGGCGACGGACGCCTCGGAAACGACTCGCTCCCCGTCGTACAAGGCCACGCTCACCGCCGGGGTCGCGGTATCAAAACCCACCACAAGCACGCCGACCAGCCTAGTGGCCGCCCGGCGTGGCCAAGCCAATCCGGCAGGCCCGGCGGGAAGGGGCGGCCGCCGCGGGGCGCAACGATCCTTCCAGCCGAACGGGCGGGGTAGTCTGCCCAGTCCCACGGCTCACGCGGACACCGTGGTACACACCGGCCTCATCGAGCCAGAACACCTGGCTCGGCGAGAACCACGGCGATGTCACATCGCCGTGCACCTGACCACTACAGAGTCACATCGCCGTGGTTCGGCAGCGGGGCCGCCGGTGCCGGTGTGAAAAGCGTGGCGGCTGGGAATTGGCGGGGTCCGAGAGCGGGGTCGGAGGGCGGGGTCCGAGGGCGGGGTCGGAGGGTGGGCTCTAAGGCCGGGCGCGCTCTAGGCCGGGCGCTCTAGTGCAGGGAGGCTTCGGCGGCGCGGGCGAACGCCATGGCCGCCGCGGCCAGCTGGGTCTTTGACACCGGCCCGTAGTTTCCCTTGTTGGAGCGCTCGAGCCCGTTCAGCTTCACGGTCACGATTACGTTGTGGTAACGCACCATGACGGTGGCCACGTCGGTCACCGCGCCGCCGACGTGGAACACCTGCAGGGCGCTGAACGCCTGGTTGCCGAACCCGGACAGCACCTGGACCGTGGCCCGCGAGGACGGCGAGTGCTTGGGCGGAGCCTGCAGTTCCTGCAGCGCCAGGCCGTAGGCGTCGGTGGCGGCCCGGGTGGCGCTGCCGTTGCCGCTGGCCAGGCCGTCCGGCGCGTACGCGTTCATGCTGACCTGCATCAGCCGGTACAGCGGCGGCTTGTCCACGGTCCAGTTGCAGGCGGACCCGGCCGACCCGTTGACCGGCAGCGGCGAGGCCACCTTGGGCGTGCCCGGCAGGTACTGCGCCACGGTGGCGGGGGGCACTACGTGGCATGCGTTCGGCACCTGGCGCAGCTCGCCCGGCTGGAACGTGGTGATGAGCGCGCCGGGCGTGACCGACGCCGGTCCCGGCCGGCCGCCGGTCAGCAAAACCACCGCGAGCACCGCCCCCACCACGACGACCGCGCCGCCGCCCAGGTAGTACCACCGCCGCCGCCTGCGCGCCGCGGCCCGCAGCGCCCGCCCGCCGGGCTCACGGGTCCGGGGCGCCGGGGCGGCCTCCCCGGCGTCGTCCTCGGGTTCATCCCACTGGGCCCACTGCGGCACCGGTTCGTCCTGAACCGGATCCGAGACCCGGTGTGAGCCCGAGCGGTCAGCATGCACACCAGGGTTGCTGAAGTCACCGGAGCCGCTGTTGGGGCCGGAGTGAATAGCGGGGTCAATAGGTGTAGTGGGGCCGCCGGGACGCCCGGGGTCGGGCGGACGGTCAGCACCGGGCGGACGGCCGGGGCCCGGGGGGCGGCCCGAGCGCGCGGGACCGGGCGGATGGCCGGGGCCCGGGGGGCGGCCCGAGCGCGCCGGACCGACCGGAGGAAGACGCGCCGGACCGACCGGAGGCAGATTAGCCCACGGCGGCGGCTCGTCGTCGTCGCGGTCAGGCCGGTAGGGCCTGGCCAGCCGACGCGGCGGCGGAAATTCCTGCTCGGGCACTGACGCGCCTCCGGGTTCGAGGTACGGTACATAACGGCGCGATACGCGGATCTGGGAACAGTACAGCGGAACTATAGACGATCTACGGCGTCGGCGAGCGCACCATGCCATCTCGCGCCGTGACCATTTATCCGCACCGTCCGCACCTCACCGTCCTGATCGGGCTCGATCGTGATCTCCAGGCGGTCCTCGGCGAGGGGTTCGGCCAGGCCGGTGCCCCACTCCACCACGGTGACCGCGCTGCTCGCATCGGTGTCCAGGTCCAGGTCGTCCACCTCGCCGAAGCTGCCGAGGCGGTAGGCGTCCGCGTGCACCAGGGCCGGGCCGCCGCCGGCGAGCGGCGGATGGACCCGGGCAATCACGAACGTCGGCGAGGTGACGGGACCGCGCACGCCGAGGCCAGCGCCGATGCCCTGCACCAGCGTGGTCTTGCCCGCGCCGAGCGGGCCGGCCAGGATCACCAGGTCCCCGGCGCGGAGCAGCGCCGCCAGGCGCCGGCCGAGATCACGCATGTCCCCGTCGGTGGCGATACGCAGTCCGGCGGGCGGGAAACCCGGCCCGTTCGGTCCAATCAATGGAAACCACCCGGATGGGTACGCGGGACCCTGGCCCCGATGCCGGTCGCGATGTCGTAAGAGATGGTGCCCAATGCCTCGCCCCACTCCTGTGCCGTCGGCTCGCCGTCGTCGCCGGGGCCGAACAGCACCACCTCGTCCCCCACCGCAGCCGGCTCGTCGCCGAAGTCGACCACGAACTGGTCCATGCAGACCGTACCCGCGATCGGCCAGCGGCGGCCCCGCGCGCTGACCAGCGGCAGGCCCGCCGCGCCGCGGGGTACCCCGTCGGCGTACCCCAGCGGCACCAGGCCGAGGGTGGTCTCGCGGGCGGTCACGTAGCGGTGGCCGTAGGAGACGCCGGTGCCCGCGGGAACCCGCTTGACCATGGCCAGCCGGGCGCGCAGCGTCATCACCGGGCGCAGCCACGACGGCGCGCCGCCGGGCAGGGTGGACAGGCCATAGACGGCCCCGCCGAAGCGGACCAGGTCGTACCGGGACTCCGGCACGGTCAGCGCGGCCGCGGTGTTGGCGATGTGCCTGACCTCCGGGGTGACGCCGGCCTTCTCGGCCACCGCGACCGCGTCGGCGAAGCCGGCCAGCTGGGCGGTGATCGACGGGTGCCCAGGGACGTCGGCGCAGGCGAAGTGCGACCACAGGCCGGTCACCCGGACCGATCCCCGGGCCTGGGCCGCCAGCGCCGCCGCCACCACCGCGGGCCAGTCCGCCGGGGTGGCACCGCCCCGGCTCAGCCCGGTATCGGCCTTGAGGTGCAGCCGGGCCTGGACCCCGGCCTGGACCGCCGCGGCCTCGACCGCCGCGACGTACCCGGCCGAGCCGGCCGCGAGGTCGATGTCGTGCCGGACCGCCTCGGCCGGGTCGCCGAACGTCATCATGCACAGCACCGGCGCGGTGAGGCCCGCCCGGCGCAGCGCAACCGCCTCGTCCAGGTCGGCCACGCCCAGCCAGGCCGCCCCGCCGGCCAGCGCCGCCCGGGCGGCCGGGACCATGCCGTGGCCGTACCCGTCGGCCTTGACCGCGGCCAGCACCTGGCTGCCGCGGACGAGCTCGCACAGCGCGGCGACGTTGGCGGTGATCGCGCCGAGGTCGACGACGGCTTCCCTATCCAAGGCGGTACTGTCCATGGCGGCACTGTCCTTGTCCATCACAGGCTCCGGAATGCGGCCGGCAGCGCCCGGACCAGGTCGGAGGCGCCGATCGGGGCCTGCGCGGTCCTGTCGCCTGGTCCTGCCGCCGCGAGCCTGCCCGCCAGGCCGTGCAGGTAGGCGCCCGCCAGGCCGGCCTGGGCGGGAGCCAGGCCCTGCCCGAGCAGCGCGCCGGCCAGTCCGGACAGCACGTCGCCGCTGCCCGCGGTGGCCAGCCACGGGGTGCCGGTGGGGTTGACGAGCACTGGTCCGGTGTCTGGGGACGCGATGACCGTGGTCGAGCCCTTCAGCAGCACGGTGACGCCCAGCTGGGCGGCCGCCCGGCGGGCGTGCTCGAGCCGCCGCGCCTCCACGCTGGCCGGGTCGGTGCCGAGCAGCCGGGCCAGCTCGCCGGCGTGCGGCGTGATCAGCGTCGGAGCCAGGCGCGGCAGCAGGTCCTGGTGCTGGCTCAGGATGGTCAGCCCGTCCGCGTCCACCAGGACCGGGAGGTCCGTGCGCAGGATCGCGGTCAGCCGGGCTACGGCGTCGGGGCCGGTGCCCATACCCGGGCCGGCCACCCACGCCTGGACCCGGCCGACCGAACCGAGCAGGTCCCAGTCGCCCTCGTCCGGGTGCACGGTGACCACGGTCTCGGGCCATTTCTGCCGCACCAGGACGGCGGCGATCTGCGTGGTCACCACCCGGACCATGCCCGCCCCGCCGTGCACCGCCCCGCCCGCGGACAGCAGCACCGCCCCGGTGAAGCGGTCGCTCCCGGCCAGCAGGCCGAGCACGCCGCGGCGGTACTTGTCCGACTCGGCGCCCGGGCGGGGCAGCAGCTCGCGGACGTCGTCCCGCTGCGGGGCCGAGGCCGCGGGTTCTGTTTCGAGGTACGGCCCGAGGCCGATGTCGACGAGCTCGACCGTGCCCGCGTGCCCGGCGCCCGGGTCGATCAGCAGCCCGGGCTTGATCGCGCCGAAGGTCACGGTGACGTCGGCCCGGACTGCCGGGCCCTCCACCGCCCCGGTGTCGGCGTCGATGCCGCTGGGCAGGTCGACGGCCACCACGGTGGCGCCGGCCTGCCGGGCTGTTTCGGCCTCGGCCGCAAGGCTGGCGAACGGCTCGCGCAGGCCGCCGCGACCGCCGATACCGAGCAGGCCGTCGACGATCAGGTCGGCGCCTGCGATCGGGTGGGCGGCAGGGACGGCATCGGCGTAGCTGACGTCGGCCGGGCTGGACACCCGGCCGCCCGCTTCGCGCAGCGCGGCGGTGCCGCCGGGATGAACCGTGGATCCGGCCGCGATCGCGGTGACGGCCGCGCCGCGGCGGGCCAGCAGGGCGCCGGCGTACAGCGCGTCGCCGCCGTTGTCCCCGCGGCCGGCCAGCACCACCACCCGGGCGCCGTACACGTGACCGGGCGCAGCACGGAGCAGGGCGGCGCAGACCGAGGCGAGCCCGGCCGCGGCCCGGCCCATCAGCGTCCCGTCCGGGACCAGGCCCATCAGCGCTTGCTCGGCGGCTCGCACGGCGGCGACCTGGTAGGCGTCTCGCATGGCTCTACCTGCTCCCTGGCCTACTGCCCCTGGCCCAAGCCCTTGGCCTACTGCCCGGCCAGCGCCCGCCGGACCTCCTCGGCGAGCTGCGCCACGACACGTTCGGCCAGGGCCGCGTCCCTGGCCTGGACCATCAGCCTGATCTTGGGCTCGGTGCCGCTCGGCCGGACCAGGACCCGCCCGTCGCCGCCCAGTTCGGCCTCGGCCCGGCGGACCGCCGCGTCGGTCCGCGGCCCGAGCCGCGACGCGTCGCCCGGCACGTTGACGAGGACCTGCGGGTACTTCGGCATCATCTTGGCCGCCGCGTCCAGCGGCACGCCGTGCCGGTTCACCGCGGCCAGCAGCTGCAGGCTGGTCAGCACGCCGTCGCCGGTGGTGGCGTGCTCGAGCATGATGATGTGCCCGGACTGCTCGCCGCCGAGCAGGTAGCCGCCGTCCCGCATGGCCGCGGACACGTGCTTGTCCCCCACCGGGGTCTCGATCACCGCGATGCCGGCGTCGCGCATCGCCACGTGGAAGCCCTGGTTTGACATCACCGTGACCACCACGGCGTCGCCGGCCAGCCGCCCCGCCTCCTTCAGCCCGGTGGCGAGCACGGTCATGATCTGGTCGCCGTCCAGCGGCTGCCCGTCCGCGTCGACGGCGAGGCACCGGTCGGCGTCCCCGTCGTAGGCGATGCCGGCGTCCGCGCCGTGCTCCACCACCGCGGCGGACAGCGCGCCGAGCGCGGTCGAACCGCAGCCCTCGTTGATGTTCAGGCCGTCCGGCTCGTCCCCGATGGTGATGACCTCGGCGCCCGCCCGGCGCAGCGCCTGCGGGGCGATCAGGTACGCGGCACCGTGCGCGCAGTCGGCCACGATCCGCAGCCCCGCGAGCGGCGGCTGCGGCTGCTCCGGCAGCGTGGCGAGCAGGTGATCCAGGTACAGCTCATGGACGGCGCGGGCGTCGCTGACCCGGCCGAAGCCGTGGGTCGGCTGTACCTGTGCCGCGGCCTGCGCCTTGGCCTGTGCTTCGACGGTCCGGGCCTCGATGGCGTCCTCGGTGGCGTCGGGCAGCTTGACCCCACCCGGTCCGAAGAACTTGATCCCGTTGTCGGCGGCCGGGTTGTGGCTAGCCGAGATGACCACGCCGAAGGACGCGTTCAGCGCCCCGGTCAGGTAGGCCACGCCCGGCGTGGGGATAACCCCGAGCCTGAGCACATCGACCCCGGCGCTGGCCAGCCCGGCTACCACCGCTGCCTCGAGGAACTCGCCCGAGGCGCGCGGGTCGCGGCCCACCACGGCCACCGGCCGCGAGCCGTACCCGGCCTCGACGTACCCGGCCTCGACCTGCCCCGCCTCGCCGTGCCCTGCCACGACGCGGCCGAGCACGGCGGCTGCGGCCACGCTGAGGTTCAAGGCCAGACTGACGGTCAGCTCGTCACCGGCGACCCCGCGGACACCGTCCGTACCGAACAAACGGCTACGCTGCCCCGCTTCAGCCATTTCGCTCCGCTCGCTGCTCTGCTGGTACGGCCGGGCTCGTGCGCGTGACTCGATAGGCTCCGCGCGGGCGGCACCTACCGCTTGGAGTACTGCGGCGCCTTGCGGGCCTTCTTCAGGCCGTACTTCTTGCGTTCCTTGACCCGGGCGTCCCTGGTCAGGAAGCCTGCCTTCTTCAGCGCCGGGCGGTTCTCCGGGTCGACCAGGGTGAGCGCCCTGGTCACGCCGAGGCGCAGCGCGCCCGCCTGCCCGGTGACGCCGCCGCCGGTGATCCTGGCCGCCACGTCGAACTGGTTCTCCGCGCCCAGGGTCACGAACGGCTCGTTGACGAGCTGCTGGTGCACCTTGTTCGGGAAATACACGTCGAGCGTGCGGCCGTTGATCGTCCACTGGCCCGAGCCGGGCATGATGCGGACCCGGGCGATGGCCTCCTTGCGGCGGCCGGTGCCGGCCGCGTGACCGGTGACCACCGGGCGCCGCGCGACGGCCCGCGCCGGGGCGTCCTGGGAACTCTCGGTGGTGTACTCCGACGGGGTTTCCGCGCCGAGCTCGCCGTCGGCGGTGTACTCGCCGACCTCGGCGTCGTCCTCGACGACGGGGGTGCTGCCAGTGGGCTCGGCCACGGTCTAGACCTCGTGCTTCCTCTGCTCTGTCCTGCTGCTCTACTGCGTCACTGCTCGATCTGGGTGATCTCGTACGGCTTCGGCTGCTGCGCCTCGTGCGGGTGGTCGGGGCCGGCGTACACCTTGAGCTTGCGCAGCGTCTTGCGGCCGAGGGAGTTCTTCGGCAGCATCCCGCGCACCGCCTTCTCCACCGCGCGCTCGGGGTGGCTGGCCATCAGGCTGGCGTAGGAGACCGACCGGAGTCCGCCCGGGTAGCCGGAGTGCCGGTAGGCGTGCTTCTGCTCGAGCTTGCTGCCGGACAGCGCGACCTTCGCCGCGTTGACCACGATCACGAAGTCGCCGGTGTCCACGTGCGGCGCGAAGATCGGCTTGTGCTTGCCCCGGAGCAGCACGGCCACGTGGCTGGCCAGGCGGCCGAGCACCACGTCGGAAGCATCGATGACATGCCAGTGCCGGGTAATGTCACTGTCCTTCGGGCTGAATGTGCGCACAGTCCTAAGCCTTCGCGTATGTATCGTGATCTTCAACCGGCCTGCACCTGCTGGTGAGGACCGCCCTGGGCGCCCTGCTGGCTGACCGTAACTCGGTAAACCGCGGCCGGCACACCACGCGGACGCATCGAACCGCGCGAACTACGCGAACGATGGCACACCGCGTGCATGCCCGTTGCGCATGACGCCAATGCAGCATACCCCTCGCACGCAGAGATTCCCAAAACGGAGCGGCAGCCACCCCGTCCGAGCGCGGACCTCACGGTTCGTCGCCGGACAGCTACACGGGATGGCGTGGGACGGGAAAGTTCCGCGTCCACCCTAACGGAACTGAGCAGGGCGCTACGCTCGACGTTATGGACCATCAGGGCGCGGGGCGCACCCGTCGGGCCGCGGACACGCGCCGCCAGCCGCCCTGGCCGCCGGTGGACGGCGCCGGGTATCCGGAGGGTTCGGCGTTCCCGGGGGGTTCTCTACTGCCTGGTCAGCACGTGACCGGCCCGCAGCCCATGACCGGCTCTGGCGGCGCCCGGCCAGGCCTGGCGGCCGGCACCGGCGCCCATCGGGTCCTCGGCCCGGGGACGGGCCCGAATCGCCGTGAGCCCGCCGAATCGCCGACGGGCTCGTTCGGCCCCTGGCACACCCCGACCGGCCCGCTCCCCGTCCAGGACGATACGGCGGACGCCTACCCGCCGAACGACCCGGGCTTCCCCGACCCGCTGCCCGCGGACAGCCAGGCCCCCTCGGGAGGGCGGCGACGCGGCGGCGGCGGCGGCCGGACTAGGCGCAGCACGCGATCCCGGGTCGCCTGGATCACCGTGGCCGCGGTGGTGGCGGCCGGGGCCGGTTTCGCCGGGTTCAAGTACCTGTACGAGGCGCGCGTGAACGCGCCGGTGCCGGCGACGCTGCGGCTACCCACGGACGCGCCCGGTTCGCCCGGCTTCGACAAGGCCCTGGGCAAGTGGCAGCACATCGGGACCCGGTCCAGGGATCCCCAGGCGCTGACCATCGCCGGGCTCTACCCGCCACAGTTCTCGCTCGACGGCAAGGGGTACGTCAGGACCGCGGCCAGCGCCACCAAGAGGTGCTCGCTGGCGGTGTACGGCGCGGACTTGCAGGCCGCGCTGCAGGCAGGCCACTGCAGCCAGGTGGTGCGGGCGAGTTACATATCGGGTGACGGCAAAATGATGGGCACCGTCGGCGTGGTCAACCTGATCAGTTCGAACGCCGCCCAGAAGGCCGGCCAGGTCACCGGGCCGAAGCAGATCATCGCCCCGCTGACCAGCAAGAAGGGCCCGACCAAGAAGCTGGGCACCGGGACCGGCGTCGTCCAGGCCGAAATCAAGGGCCACTACCTGATCCTGATGTGGGCCGAGTACGCGAACCTGAAGTCGCCGTCGGGTCAGGCGCAGCGGCAGGCCCTGGAGCAGTTCGCCGCGAACCTCGTCACCGGCAGCGCCAACATCAACCTCAGCACCCGGATGCTGTCCGGCAAGCAGTGAGCGGACCTTAGCGGGGGGCGGTGCGGACGGTGCGGGCGGCGGCGGCTTGGGCGGCCAGCTGCTCCGGCGGGGGGTAGCCGACCTCTTCCAGGCACAGGCCGTGCGGCGGGACGACGCGGACGGCCGGATCGCGGACTGCGGCCGCGAGCATCGCGGCGGGCCAGTCGGTAGGCCGGCGTCCCTCGCCGACGGCGAGCAGCGCGCCGACCAGTGCGCGGACCATGTTGTGGCAGAACGCGTCGGCTATCACGGTGGCGACCGCGATGCCGTGGTCGTCCCGGTGCCAGGACAAGGTGCGCAGCGCCCGGATGGTGGTCGCGCCCTCCCGCCGGCGGCAGAAGGCGGCGAAATCGTGCTCGCCCAGGCACGGCCGCCCGGCCTCGTTCATGGCCGCCAGGTCGAGCCGCCGGAAGGACCACAGCGTCTCGTGCCTGCGCAGCGGGTCGGCGGCGGCCACGTCGTCACAGACGCGGTAGGCGTAGCGGCGCCACAGCGCGGAGAACCGCGCGTCGAATCCGCCGGGCGCGAGGCCCGCGGCACGCACCCGGACGTCGGCGGGCAGCAGGCTGGCCAGGCGGGCGAGTACCCGGCCCGTTCGGTCATCGTCGCCGGACCAGACCGCGGCGGGGACGTCCAGGTGGACGACCTGGCCGCGGGCGTGCACCCCCGCGTCGGTGCGGCCGGCCACCGTCAGTTTCGGGGCAGACGGCAGCCGCAGCACTCGTCCGAGCGCTGCGGCCAGCACGTCCTCTACGGTCCGCCTGCCGGGCTGGGCGGCCCACCCGGAAAAGGCTGACCCGTCGTAGGAAAGATCAACCCGGAGCCTAACGGTCCGAGGTTCTCCCTCCGAGTCCACCTCGGGGCGGTCCTGGGTCAGGCGTTCCCGGCCGGCTTGCCGTCCTCGTCGCCGGCTTCGGCGTCATCCTCGTCGCTGTCCTGGGCGGCAGCCTCGTCCGCGACGTCGTCGACGTCCTGGACCTCGTCGGCTTCCTCGGCCTCGGCCGTCTCGATCGCGGATGCCTCGGCCGTCTCGATCGCGGATGCCTCAGCCGCCTCGTCGGCCTCCGCCTCGGCGGCGGCGGTCGTGGCGGCAGCGGTGGCGGGAGCCGCGGCCGTGGTAGCCGCGGCCGGGACCCGGCGGGCCCGGCGGCGCGGCCTGGCCGCGACCGGCTCGCCGCGGACCAGCTCGATGACGGCCATCGCCGCGTTGTCGCCCTTGCGCGGCCCGATCTTGGTGATGCGGGTGTAACCGCCGTCCCGCTCGGAGAACTCGGGCGCGATCTCGGTGAACAGCTGGTGCACCACGCCCTTGTCGGTGACCACGGTCAGCACGTGGCGCCGGGCGTGCAGGTCGCCGCGCTTGGCGAACGTGATCAGCCGCTCGGCCACCGGGCGCAGCCGCTTGGCCTTGGCCTCGGTGGTGGTGATCCGGCCATGCTGGAACAGCGCGGTGGCCAGGTTCGCCAGGATGTGCCGTTCGTGAGCCGGGCTGCCGCCCAGGCGGTGGCCCTTGGTGGGCGTGGGCATACTGACCTCTCCTCGTTATCCGTGGCGGGGTGCCACGTCAGTACTGCTCGGTCTCCACGTAGCTCTCGTCGTCGTCGCTGTAGGCGCCGACCGCGCTGCTCGGGTCGAACCCGGGCGGCGAGTCCTTGAGCGAGAGACCCATGTCAACGAGCTTCTGCTTGACTTCCTCGATCGACTTGGCGCCGAAGTTCCTGATGTCGAGCAGGTCCTGCTCGCTGCGGCCGACGAGCTCGCCCACCGTGTGGATGCCCTCGCGCTTGAGGCAGTTGTAGGAACGGACGGTGAGGTTGAGGTCCTCGATCGGCAGCGCCAGGTCGGCTGCGAGCGCGGCGTCGGTCGGCGACGGGCCGATGTCGATGCCCTCGGCGTCGACGTTGAGCTCGCGGGCCAGCCCGAACAGCTCGACCAGCGTCTTGCCCGCGCTGGCCACCGCGTCCCGAGGGCGCATGCACGGCTTGGTCTCGACGTCGAGGATGAGCCGGTCGAAGTCGGT
>WNGL01017495.1_pt1 | contig 15970 bp, 16 predicted proteins | sample 5400591 | NCBI WGS metagenome assembly WNGL01 (sample SAMN13153377, study PRJNA577476) | soil metagenome | isolation source: 80 cm soil or saprolite under Garry oak tree replicate 1 | place: USA:California | collected 2016-06-15
TCTCCACATTCGGTACGCCGATCCCTGGCCCGCCTTTAATGTCGCCGACTCGTGCATCTCGATCGCGGTAGTCCTCTTCATCATCCACTCTTTTCGAAAGCAGAAGAGTGCTGGGTAGAACGACGCGCTGTCCCAAGGATGCCGATGTGAATCACGCGCGCGTTGCGCTTCGCATGGCGAAGCGGCTACACTGCTTTTGTGAAATCTCCGCCGATGGAAAAGGTCGCGCGCGAAATCGCTGCACACTTGCGTAAGAGGGGTCACATCGCCTACTTCGCGGGCGGCTGCGTGCGTGACATGGTGCGCGGTTTGATCCCGAAGGATTACGACATCGTTACCGACGCGCGACCGGAAACCGTGCAGAGGCTTTTCCCACGCACCTTTGCCGTCGGCGCGCATTTTGGTGTGATCATCGTGTTGGAGAACGGTTTTCAATTCGAGGTGGCGACCTTTCGTTCCGACGACGCCTACATTGACGGAAGACATCCCAGCGCGGTGCATTTTTCTTCGCCCGAAGAGGACGCACAACGTCGCGATTTCACCATCAACGGAATGTTTTATGATCCAGTGGCGGAGAACGTGATCGATTTCGTCGGCGGCTGCGCCGATATCGACGCAAAATTGGTGCGCGCAATTGGCGATCCGGCGCGACGGTTCGCAGAAGACCGGCTGCGCAGCGCATTTTTCTATCGCCCAATCGCGTGCGCGGCTGGGACCTGCTCGATGCCAGCGGCTTGATGCGCGCGATTCTGCCCGAGCTGGAAGCGATGAAAGGTGTCTTACAGCCGGAACAGTTTCATCCCGAAGGCGACGTCTTCGTGCATACCCGGCTGATGTTGCAGCGGCTCCCGGAGGAAATTTCTGTCCCGCTGGCTTTTGCCGTTTTGTTTCACGATGTGGCAAAACCGGTCACGGCCACGGTCGACAATACGGGCCGAATCCGTTTCAACGAACACGACCGGATCGGCGCTGAGATGACGGAGGCGATCATGCGGCGTCTGCGATTTTCTGGCGCTGAGATTGAGGCCACGGTGGAAATGGTGCGGCAGCACATGGTTTTCAAGGACGCGCCGAACATGCGAGTCGCGAAGCTGAAGCGTTTCATGGCGCGACCCACCTTTGACGACGAGCTGGAGCTGCACCGGGTCGATTGCGAAAGCAGCCATCGGATGCTCGACAACTACGAATTTCTACTGCGCAAACGCGAGGAATTCGCCAACGAGCCGATCATTCCGTCGCCGCTGGTGCGCGGAGACGATTTGATCGCGCTCGGGTTAAAGCCGGGCCCGAAGTTTGGGGAAATCCTTGAGGCAGTCGAGACGCGACAGCTCGAGGGTACACTACGGACAAGGGGGGAAGCGCTGGAATGGGTGAAACGGGAATATTTGTCAGACAAGAACGACTCAAGAAAACGCCGAACGCCAAACATCGAATGAGAATCCTGATGATCAGCGCAGAAGGGCCGCCGTTGCAACGAGCGGGCGCGCTGACTGACGTAATGGATGCGCTGCCAAACGCGCTGCGTGCTCGAGGACATGAGGTAAGCGTAGTCCTGCCTTTCTACCGCGAGATTAAAGAGAATCGCGCGTTTAAGAAAAAAAACACCGGCATAACCGTCGATGTGCAGGTGGGGGACAAAATTCACATTGCCCGGTACCTCGAGCGGCGCAGCGCCAGCGGCGTGCAGTTGTTTCTGATCCGCTGCGATGAGTTTTTTGATCGCGTTGGAATTTACGGCGATCGCGGCAAGCCGTACGAAGATAATTCCGCGCGATTTATTTTTTTGCTTTTTCACCCTGCATGGGCTTGAATTTTTTGGCCGACTGAATTTTTTGAAAGGCGGGATCCTCTATGCCGACAGGATTACAACGGTAAGCGAACATTACCGACGCGAAATTCTGACGCCAGCTGGCGGCCATGGTCTTGATGGTGTGCTGAGCGAAAATGCGCATCGGCTGAGCGCCATTTTAGATGGCGTAGATTACACGCGCTGGAATCCGGGGTCTGATCGTTTGATCCCGGCGCGTTATGACGCGAAACGGCTCCGGGGAAAACAAGTCTGCCGTGAGACGCTACTGAAAGAAATGAACCTCGCGCCTGCGCCTCGCGGCCCAGTCTTCGGGATGGTGACTCGCGTCGTTCAGGAAAAGGGTTTCGAAATCCTCGTGCCACTGCTCGATCGACTTCTCTGGGACGATGTCCGCTTAATCATTCTCGGAGACGGCGACCCCGCATATGAGATAGCGCTCGCCGTCGCAGCCAGAAAATTTCCAACAAGGTTTGCCTACCAAAAAAACTACGACGTGAGACTGGCACATCTGATCGAGGCTGGCATGGACATCAGCCTGATTCCATCGCGTTTCGAGCCAGCCGGTTTGAGCGCGATGTACAACTTGAAGTATGGCGCCCTCCCGGTTGCGCGGGTGACCGGTGGAATTCAGGAAATCATCGAAGATTACGATCCGACAACCGACAGCGGTTACGGCTTTCTCTGTTACGAATATTCGAGCGAAGCTTTCTGGGACGCGATCAAACGTGCACGGCAAATCTTCCGCGACCGGCGCCTCTGGACGCGGCTGATGAAACGAGCAATGGCACGGAATTTTTCGTGGGACGCGTCCGCGCAGCGTTATGAAGCTCTTTACAGAGAACTCGTTGGCGCGAGTGGTGAAGCAGCTGCGTAGCTCAAGTCGGACCTCTTCGCCTCTCCCTAGCGAAGGGAGAGGCGACCATTTTACATGCTGGCGTCTGAGCTTTCCGTTTGCCAAACCGGCTGGTCTATGGAATTTTTGACGGCTTTTTCTCCCCCCAAGAGAGCTTATGGCTTACGCAATTATCAAAACTGGAGGCAGGCAGTTTCGCGTCGCGGAAGGTGACACGATCGATGTCGATCTTCTCGAGGTCGATCCCGGCAAGACAGCGACCTTCGGCGACGTGCTGATGTTTGCCGACGGAAAAAACGTGACACATGGCAATCCACTTATCTCGGGAGCGAAGGTGACTGCTGAAGTTCTCCAGCAGCGCAAGGATAAGAAGGTTATCGCGTTTAAGTATAAGCGGCGCAAAGGCTATCACCGCACAGTTGGCCACCGTCGCAGATTGACGCGCGTGAAAATTAAAAGCATTAGTGTGGGAGCGAAAAATGCCGCAGCGAAGAAAACTGACGGATAAGAAAGCATAACCGCCTAAAAACTATCAACTCCACGTCCGCCGTAGCCTTGGCGAAGGCGGATCAACCATCAACTCTCTTCAATGGCTCATAAAAAAGGACAAGGCAGCGTTAAGAATGGGCGCGACAGCGTAAGCAAGCGGCTGGGTGTAAAAAAATTCGGCAGCGAAATGGTTGTGGCCGGCAACATCATTGTGCGCCAGCGCGGGACGAAATTTTTGCCCGGAAAAAATGTCGGGCTGGGTCGCGACTACACAATTTTTGCGCTGCTGGACGGCAGCGTGCGATTCGATCGCGGCGGGCGGCGGGTAAATGTCGATCCGCTGTTGACCGGGAAGTAGGCGCTCGGATTCTGCTTCCCCGTCCCAGCCGGCCTGTAGTATAAGCGGATTTCGCTCGTGATGAGATACAACACCTTTATCCTTTTTGGCGCGCCGGGCAGCGGCAAAGGCACGCAGGGGAAAACACTCGGCACGATCCCCCGCTTGTATCACTGCGCTTGTGGCGACGTATTCCGCTCCATCGACACGCGCACGAAAGTCGGGAAGGCATTCCTTGATTATTCCAGTAAAGGTCAGCTCGTACCGGATGATATTACGGTGGAACTTTGGCGACAGGCAATCGATGCGGCCGTGGAAGCGCACAAGTTCAAGCCGGACATCGACACTCTGGTGCTGGACGGGATCCCGCGAAACCTTGGCCAGGCCAAAATCATGGAGGAAATGATAGACGTAAAGAAAGTATTTCATCTGGCGTGTCCCGATCGCGAAACGCTGTTTTACCGGCTTAAGAAGCGCGCTCTAAAAGAGAACCGCCTCGACGATGCAAACGAGGAGGTCATTCAGCGGCGTCTCGACACATACGAGACGGAATCGAAGCCGGTGCTTTCATATTATCCACAAGAGCTCGTTACCGTGGTTGACGCGACTCAGCCGCCCGCCAAAGTTCTGCTCGAGATCCTACAGAGCGTGAACGACGGCGTGTATGAACCAGCAGCAGTTTGAAAATTTCACTGCCTCCAGTCTTTACTGCGAGAAATGCAGAGCCGCGATGCCGGTGCGCGAGCGGCTGCTCTTAGTTCTTCCTGACCGGGAAATTTTCGATTATCTCTGCACGGGGTGCGGATCGTCGGTAGGCCGGCGGGAGATCACCGCCGGAGAGAAAATGCTGGCCCAAGCCATGGCCGGGCGGCGCCCGCGTCGCCGTGCCGCCGTCCATCAACTGACGCAGTAATTCGGCATGCGCATTGTTTTCATCGGCACCGGCGAAATCGGCGTGCCGGCGCTGCGAGCGTTGCTAAAGTCGGAGCACCACGTCGTAGCAGTCGTGACTCAACCCGACAAACCAGCCGGGCGTGCGCAGTTGATTGAACCGACGCCAATGAAAAAAACGGTTACCACGGCAAATGTTCCGGTCTTGCAACCACCGCGGATCAAAGATCCTCAAGCAATTGAAGAGATTCGTGCGCTAACACCTGACGTGATTGTCGTGATGGCCTATGGGCAAATCTTGCCGCGCGATGTCCTCGAAATTCCGAAGATTGCCTCATTGAATCTGCACGCATCTCTTCTGCCGCGCTGGCGCGGTGCCGCGCCGATTCAGGCAGCCATCGCGGTAGGCGATCGGGAGACTGGCATCACTGTGATGTACATGGATGAGGGACTCGATACCGGCGACATCTTATTGCAACGCACGATCGACATTCTGCCCGACGACACGGGCGGATCGCTGCAGGACCGGTTGGCGCAGATTGCTCCCGAAGCATTGCTCGAATCTTTGCGAATGCTTGAAAAGAACAGCGCGCCCCGTATTCCGCAGGACAATGCGCAGGCTACTTGGGCTCCGAAATTGAAGCGCGAACATGGGCGAATCGATTGGTCGGAAATGGCAGAAGCAATCGAGCGAAAAATCCGCGCGTTTAATCCGTGGCCAGGCGCGTTCATGGAAATCAGCGGGCGAAACCTAAAAATATTTTCCGCATCTGTTGTCGATCTTAGCGGCGAGCCGGGGGAAATCCTGAAAAGCGAGAATGAACTAGTGATCGCCGCGGGCAAAGGCGCGCTCTTGTTGGGCGAAGTACAACTCGAAGGCAAGCGCAAAATGAGCGCCGCGGAATTTCTCCGTGGACATCATGGGCGGTCATCCTGAGCGAAAGCGAAGGACCTCACAAAGGGCGCGAGGGTTACGCAAAAGTACCTTTGTGTGATCAATCAGCTTTGGGGAGGTCCTGGCCCCGAAAGCGTTCGGGGCTCGGGATGACCCGCGTGTTTGTGCTTTCCAAGTTTCCATATCTTCTGTTTGATGATGGTTGGGTAGCCCATGCAAAAGGAAACGCCAGTCTATGAGCGCATCGTACTCAAGCTAAGCGGCGAAGCCATGCAGGAGCGCGGCGCCCGCGACAATATTTCGCTCGCCGTCGTCCGCGAGATCGCCGAGCGCATAAAAGAGGTGCGCGACCTCGGTGTGCAAGTGGCGGTTGTGATCGGCGGCGGAAACATATGGCGTGGTCTTTCTGCGTCACATCGCGGGATGGATCGAACCACGGCCGATTACATGGGAATGCTGGCCACCGTTATCAATGCGCTGGCGCTGCGAAGCACGCTCGACCAAATGGGCGTCGAGACGCGCGTGCAGACGGCCATCGAAATGAAAAATGTCGCCGAGCCATTTATTCTTGGTCGTGCGATCCGGCATCTTGAACTGGGACGCGTTGTGATTTTCGCTGCAGGCACCGGCAATCCCTATTTTTCCACCGACACGACAGCGGCACTGCGTGCGAGCGAGATTCGCGCCGACGTGATTTTGAAAGCCACGAAAGTCCAGGGCGTGTATGATCGGGACCCGAAGACCCATGCAGACGCGCGTCTCTACGACCGTCTCAGTTTCACCGAAGCGCTGACGAAACGTTTGCGCATCATGGATTCGACGGCGTTCAGCCTTTGTATGGACAACAAGATCCCGATCGTCGTCTTCGACATGTATAAGCCCGGTAGTATTCGCGACGCTGTACTGGGGCGCAAAGTCGGGACCCTGGTTTGCGATGAACTTCCTTCAGACGTAAAAATTCAGTGATATGAGCAGAGATGACCTTCTTCTCGAAGCCGAGATGTCGATGGAAAAAAGCGTCGATTACATGGTGCACGAATTTGCCGCGGTGCGCACAGGCAAAGCCTCACCCGGCCTGGTAGAAAATGTGGACGTGCACGCCTACGGCTCGACCATGAAACTAAAGCAACTTGCTTTGATCACGACACCCGAGTCGCGTTTGCTCGTTGTTCAACCATTCGACGCTGGCACGGTGCCGGACATCGAGAGAGCGCTCAAGGAATCGAAGATCGGCATTACACCTGCAGTGGACGGCAAAATCATTCGATTGCCAATTCCGGAGCTATCAGAAGAGCGACGGAAAGAACTTGTACGTTCCCTGGGCAAAATGGCCGAGGAAGCCCGTGTGCGTGTGCGCGCGAATCGGCACGCGGCGCTCGACGAAGCGAAGAAGCTGAAAGCCGCCGGTGAACTAACCGAGGACGGCTTGCGCGATGTTCAGAATGAAGTGCAAAAGCTCACCGATCGCTTCGTCAAATCCATCGATGATCATCTCAAGCACAAGGAAGCCGAGATCATGAAAGTGTAGTCCATGCGACTCACCAGATAGCTCGACAGCACGATCGCTGGGCTGAAAGCAGGTTCTAAACAGCGAAACTTTCGCCGCAGGAGCAGTGCGCGACGGCGTTGGGATTCGTCACCTTAAAACCGCCCTTTTGCAGGTCCTCGCTGTAATCAAGCACGGAACCGCTGACGAAAAGCGCGCTCTTTGGATCGACAACCAGTCGAACGTTTTGCGTTGGCACTAGAATATCCCGCTCCTTCGGGCCATCTACCAAATCCATGACATATTGCAGGCCGGAGCAGCCTCCACCGACCACCTTCAGGCGCAAGGCACCGTCTGGCTTGCCTTTTTCTTCAAGCAGCGACGCTAATTTAGTGGCCGCTTTTTCAGTAACGCTGATCAGGCGCTCATTACCGATCTTGTAACTGAGCGGTGGAGATTCAGTGGTCATGGTGTTGCGCTCAGCAGCAACTCGGCGACTTCGTTTTGCACAGTTTCGACTTCGTCCAGGCGCAATTGCGGATCGGGCACGACGAACACGTCGCCCGTTGTGCCCTGTTCGTAAATGAGAACGCGCCTCCCGCGGTTGCGGGACTCTGTCTTTACTTGTTTTAGGACGCGTTTGCGTTCGAGCATCGCGGCCAGGACGTAGCAAGCGTTTGCAGGGGGATTATCCGACGCCATCAAACGCCGGAAGAGTTGCTCCGCATTTTCTTTGGCCACAGGTTCGGCGGCCTTTGGCGGCAATGGCTCGTAACGTGATTTCCAAAATGAAAACGGCTGAATGTTTTCGTTCCGGTTTCGCCACGCTTCTTCGCTCAGATCCTCGCGCCGGTAGCCATTGGCATCGTGATACAGCAGCGTGTAAAAATATTCGCCAGACACAAAGGGCCGATGGGTCACGGCACAGAAGTCCGCGCGATGCCTAATCGCCCATTCGTTTGGGAGAGGGTTCATTGCGCAACTATACGTCGCGCACTGAAAAGATGAAAGCTGGGCGGCTCGCGATTGGAGGCGCGCAGATACAACAAGTAGAGGCCAATCGCCATGAAAAGAATGTTTGGTGTCCAGGCGGCGATCCACGCAGGTACGCGGTAGCCTTCGCCCAGCGCAAGAAAAAGATGGACGAGGAAGTTCATTGAAAAAACAAGAAAAACCGCAGCCGCAACACTCGACAACACACCCCGGCGCGAGTAGCCGATTCCCAGTGGAGCCGCAATGCAAACAACAACGAAACAGGTCCACGGCAAGGCAACGCGATACTGCAGATGCGTGCGAAACGGCGCGAGCAGCGTCGCGGGAAAGTCCGCGTTGAAGTGCAAATACTCTCGGAGTTCTGGCAGGCTTAGGAATTCGGCCCGCTCATTTGCGCTGCCCAGTCGAAACGGCGTTTCGCTCCAGTGCTCGATCTTGAGCGAAGGATAAATCTGTTCGTCAACGATATTTCCAGCGTGATCATAGTGAACAACTTTCACGTTCTCCAAATCCCAGGTTTTCGTTTCCGGACGGTAAAAGGCGCGAGTCGCAACATAGTTTGTAACGATGTTATCGTTGGCGTCCTGTTGCAGCACCTGCACGTTGTTAAACGTATTGCTGCGGGGGAGAAAATTCTGAACAAACCAGGTGCGCGAATCGGTTCGATTTCGGAAAATTTGCCCCTGGATGTAACGACCGGGACGTGCCTGCACCTCTGAAATGAACATTTTGCGCGCCAGTTCCGCGTGCGGTGCCAGCGAATAATTTAGCGCCATAGTCGCCGCCACCGTGAGCAGTCCTATGCCGATCAACGGCCGCAGAACGCGGGGAAGACTTACGCCTGCGGTGAGCATGGAAACGATTTCGTTCGCACGCGACATTCGACCCAAGGCAAAAAGGAGCGACAAAAGAAGCGAAACCGGCAGCAGGATGATCAATACCTGTGGGAGTTGTGTGGCGTAGTACCGAATGACAAGCCGAAGACCGACGTGCTGGTCAATGAACGTCGAAATATTGTCGCTGACGTCGAAGATGAGCCAGATGGAGATGAAGCCGGCAATGCAGTAAAAATAAACCTGCAAGAAATTCCGAATGACGTATCGATCGAGAATTCTCATCGAGTTTCCCAATTTCGACAGGGATTGGCGAATTACAATAGCATTGCGACACCGACATTTTCCCGACAGTAGCCCAGCGTTTTAACGCTGGGTTCCGGAAAAAGAAAGGAATCGAGCCCCGCAGGGACGAAAGCAATTTTCTCCCGTCCCTTTCGGGACTTGGCAAATGTCGCTATCATGACCCAGCGTTGGAACGCTGGGCTATTTCCTAATGATCGCTTTAAAAGACACCGTGAACAGCGAATTTGTGGAACGAGTCCACGCGTTCTTTTCTGACAACGGGCCCTTGTCGAAGGCGAAAAATTTCGAGTTTCGGCCCCAACAACAGGAAATGGCGGCGCGCGTAGCGCAGGCGCTGGAGGAAGAGCGCCATCTCGTAATCGAAGCGGGAACGGGCGTGGGCAAATCGCTGGCTTACCTCGTGCCGTCGGTCCTGTTCGCAATCGAGCGCCACAAAAAGGCCATCGTTTCCACGCACACGATCAATCTTCAGGAACAGCTGCTGCACAAAGACATTCCGATTTTGAAAAAAGTGCTGCCGATTGAGTTCGAAGCAGCGTTGATGAAAGGCCGGCAAAATTGTGACGGATCGCTCAGTGATTTGTCGGTAGAGCCAGATCCAAAAGTTTGGGCACAAGTTTGCAGCGAAGCGCACATCTGCACCCAGAAAACCTGCGGCCAGAATCCGCGCTGTTTTTATCAGCAGGCGCGGAAACGTTTGCTGGCTGCGGACGTGATCGTGCTTAATCACACCCTGCTTTTCATTTTGCTAGGCTCACCGGAGGCGCAGCAAGAGCGTGAGAACGGGTTTCTTTTTCCCAATGACTTCATTATTTTCGACGAAGCGCACACGGTCGAGCAGGTCGCGTCCAAGCAGATCGGTATCGGCGTCTCGCAATACGGACTGCGATCGACAATCCAGCGGCTCTATAATTCGCGGACGCGTAAGGGACTGTTCACAGTAATGCGCGACGCGGCCGGCGTGCGACTCGCGGCGGAACTGATTGATGATGTTGAGAAATTTTTCGCCGCAATCGACTCAAAATCGGATTTTCGCAAAGGCCGCGAGTTTCGCGTCCGCGAGGTCGATTTTGTTCCGGACACGATCACCGGCCGGTTGACGGCGCTTCAGGCACGGATCGTCGAAGCGATGAAACGTGCCGATGACGAAATTTTGAAAGCGGAACTACAGGAATTCGGCCGGCGCATCCGCGACGCACGGGACGGCATCGCCATTTTTCTAGAACAAAGCGCGCCAGAGCATGTTTACTGGGTCGAGCGCACGGGTAAAACGGAGCGGTTCTTCGCTCTCAACGCCGCGCCTGTCGATCTGGCGCCGGTGTTACGGCGAATGCTCTTTCGCGAAAACTGTTGTTGCGTCATGACCAGCGCGACTCTGGCAGTCGGCCGCGCAGATCTCGCGTATTTTCGCGAGCGCACCGGCGCAACCGAGGCGGAACCGTCGCAGCTCGGCAGCCCGTTCGATTTTCAGCGGCAAATGAAAATGTTCGTCGTCCAAAAGATGCCCGACCCGCGCGACGCCGCTTATCAGAAAGAGCTGGAGCGATGGATCGCGCATTTCGTCGAAAAAACCGATGGGCGCGCCTTTGTCCTTTTCACAAATTACCGCGACATGCAGCAGGTCGCAGCGGCCATGCAGAAATTTTTTGTCGAGAAGGGCATGAACCTTCTCATGCAGGGTGCGGGCGCGCCGCGCAGTAAGCTACTGGAGCAATTCAAATCAACGCCGCGCAGTGTCCTCTTTGGCACGGACAGCTTTTGGGGCGGCGTTGATGTTCCGGGCGAGGCGCTTTCGAATGTGATTATCACCCGCCTGCCGTTTGCCGTGCCCGATCATCCGCTCATTGAAGCGAAACTGGAACTGATCGAGGAGCGCGGCGGCGATCCGTTCACCGAATATTCCCTGCCGGAAGCGATCCTGAAATTGCGCCAAGGCGTTGGCCGCTTGATTCGAACCAAGAGCGACCGCGGAATAATCGTCATCCTCGACAATCGCATCGTGACCAGACCGTACGGTCGGGCTTTCATGCAAGCGCTGCCGAAATGCCCGGTGGAAATTATCTAAATGTTCTCTTGAACATATACCCCTTTGCCCTAAATTGCGCCGATGGAAGGGGACATGCCGGCTTGGACCGGAAGCTGTTCGAATGTGGGAGCGGGCGAATGGGCAATCCAATCGATTACTCAAACTGGTTCGACCCCCGGAGTCGTTCGAGGAGAGGTTCGAATTTGAAAATGAAATTGAAACAGCCGAGCCGCTCCTGTTCATACTGCGCCGTTTTTTGGAGCAGCTCGCAGTGCGGCTGCGCGCAATTTATCTCGTCGCAAAAGAACTGACTCTGCAAATCACGTTCGCGAACGAACAAGTTTACGAACGCGTTTTCAAAATTCCGGAGCCGACAAACGATGTCGATCTTCTGTTTCGCATGCTCCAGACGCATCTGGAGAATTTTAAATCCGAATATCCGATCGTTGCTGTGGCGCTGAGCGCGCAGCCGATTAAACCGGCCAGGGAACAATTCGGATTATTTGAAACAACCCTGCGCAATCCGCATCAACTATCAGAAACGCTCGCACGTTTGAGCGCTCTTCTCGGCGCTGACCGAGTTGGCACGCCGGTTTTGGAAGAGACTCATCGGCCAGATGCATTTCGAATGGAGCCATTCGCGTGGGAGGTAGGGGCGATTGACCTCAATCGCCCTCAGCGCACAGCATTCTTGAAGCTGGCGTTACGAAGATTTCGGCCCGCAGTGTCTGCATCAGTTTTAGTGGATGGAGACACGCCCGCGCATCTTCGCAGCGCAGAAATTTGCGGGAAAGTCATCGAGCAACAGGGGCCGTATTTGATTTCTGGAAATTGGTGGGGCGAAAAATCTTGGGCCCGCGCCGAATGGGATGTGCAACTGGAAAGCGGTGATCTGGTTCGTGTTCATGAAGCTGAGAGAACTTGGAAGGTGGATGGGATTTATGACTGAAATTGTCATCTCGAGCGGAGCGAGAGATCTCACATAAGCACAATTGAGCACTCTTAGTCTCCAGCTGATCAATGCTTTCGTAGGAGAGGTCCTTCGCTTGCGCTCAGGATGACATGCCATGTGTTATGTCGAATTATATGCGTGCAGCGCGTTTAGCTTTTTGCGGGGCGGCTCTTTCCCCGAGCAATTAGCTGAAGTCGCAGCGGAACTGAAAATGCCAGCGATGGCATTGCTTGATCGCAACGGCGTTTACGGCGCACAACGATTTTCTGTCGCTGCGCGCGAGCACGGTGTGCGACCGATCATCGGGTGCGAATTGTCGATGGAAGACGGCAGCATTTTACCTGTGCTGGTTGCAAATCGCACGGGTTACAAAAATTTGTGCGAACTGCTGACCCAGGCGCATCTGCGCAGCGAAAAAGGGGAATGCGCGGTGGGATGGGATGAGCTCGCGCAATTTGCAAAAGGATTAGTGGTACTGCTGGGGAGCACAGAAGGTCGCGCGCGATTGTTGATCGATGCTTTCGGTCGCGAAAATGTTTTCGTAGAACTTCAGCGACATTTCATTCGCGGCGAGGAACGCATCAACCGCGAACTGATTGATCTTGCGCGTGCAAATCGATTATCGCTCCTCGCCACGAATGGCGTGCAATATGCGAAGCCGTACGGACGCGAAGTGCTGGATGTTTTCACCTGCATTCGCGAACACACGCACCTGGATGCTGCGGGAAAATTGCTGACGCAGAACGCCGAACGGCATTTGAAGAGTGATCGCGAAATGCGCGAACTCTTTCGGGATCTGCCAGAAGCAATTGAAAACACGTCCCGGCTGGCCGAGCGGCTCACGTTTTCGCTCGAAAACCTCGGCTACGAATTCCCCGAGTATCCCGTGCCGGCCGGTCACACGATGGATTCATTCTTACGCACGATCGTCTGGTTCGGCGCGCAACAACGGTACGCCGCGATTAGCGCGAAGGTGAAACGTCAAATTGAGGAAGAGCTTACCCTTATCACCAAGCTCGGATTCCCCGGCTATTTCTTGATTGTCTGGGACATCGTTAATTTCTGTCGCGAACACAACATCATGGTCCAGGGCCGCGGCAGCGCCGCCAACAGCGCAGTGTGTTATTGCCTAGGGATCACACCGGTTGATCCGGTCGAAAGTCATCTCGTCTTCGAGCGATTCCTTAACGAGAGCCGCAAAGGTTGGCCAGACATCGATCTCGATCTTCCCAGTGGCGATCGCCGCGAGGCGGTGATCCAGGAAATTTATCGGCGCTACGGCAAACACGGCGCTGCGATGACCGCAAACGTGATCAGCTATCGCGGACGCAGCGCCGCGCGCGAAATCGGCAAGGCGTTGAATTTTTCTCCGAGCACCATCGATCGCTTCTCGCATCTGTTCGCAAACGGCGATTTCCCGCACACGATGGAATTGGAAGCGCAAATCGAGCAGGCTGGTTTGCCGCAAAATCATCCGCGGATGCCGGCGTTCATCAGGCTCTATCACGCGATTTACGGCTTGCCGCGGCATCTTGGCCAGCATTCCGGCGGCATGATCATCTGCCAGAACAAGCTCAGTTCGTTTGTGCCATTGGAAAATGCTTCCATGCCGGGCCGCGTCGTCGCCCAATGGGACAAGGACGATTGCGAAGACCTCGGCATCGTGAAGGTCGATCTGCTCGGGCTCGGGATGATGTCGGTGATGCAGGATGCGCTGGAGCTTTGCCGCGAGCGCGGACGACCTCTCGATCTCGCGCACATTCCAAAAGATGATCCGGCGACTTTCGACATCATGCAGCGCGCGGACACGATCGGCGTTTTCCAAATCGAGAGCCGCGCGCAAATGGCCACGTTGCCGCGAATGAAACCAGAATGTTTTTACGATGTCGTGATCGAAGTAGCGATCATCCGGCCGGGACCGATCCAGGGCGACATGGTGCATCCGTATCTCGCGCGGCGCGCGGGAAAAGAGCCAATCACATATTACGACGAACGATTGAAGCCAGTGCTGCAGCGCACTCTTGGCGTCCCGTTGTTCCAAGAGCAAATGCTCAAGATCGCGATGGTCATGGCGGATTTTTCCGGCGACGAAGCGGAAGAGTTGCGACGGGCATTGAGTTTCCACCGTTCCGAAGAACGAATGAACAAAGTGAGTGTGAAACTCCGCGCGGCCATGGAGCGAAAAGGCGTGGCGCCGGACAAAATTGAGAAAATCGTTCAATCAATCTCGTCGTTTGCGCTTTACGGATTTCCCGAATCGCACGCGATCAGTTTCGCCATTCTCGCGTACGGGAGCGCGTATTTGAAGGTGCATCGCCCGCCGGAATTTTACGCCAGCCTCATCAACAATCAGCCGATGGGCTTTTACACGCCAGCGACAATCGTCAAAGATGCGCAGCGACACGGAGTGAAAGTCAAACCGGTCTGCGTCATGAAATCAGATTGGCGCTGCAGCGTCGTGGACGACAATACATTTCGGCTCGGGCTATGCGTGACGAATGGATTGCGGCAGGAACACTCCAAAGAACTCGTCAGCCAAAGACAAGATCGGCAATTTGAGTCGTTGGAAGATTTCAAGCGGAGAGTTCCCCTGACGAAAGACGAATTACGCACATTGGCAGAACTGGGTGCTTTGAATTGTTTTGCCGAACATCGCCGCGCCGCGATGTGGGAGGTGGAAGAAACTGTGCACGACGATTTGCTGAATCGCGCGATTCTGGGGAGCGCAGGCTGCCAGCCTGCAGTTTGCGGCAGCTTGCCGCAAACATCTTTCTACCCCACGCGTGCAAACACACAGAGCGTCCCGCAAGCTGCCGGACGCAACAGGCTAGCAGCCTGTGCTCCCCAGACTTCGCGATTGCCGCTGGCAGCAATGAGCTTACCCGAGCGTGTACGCGCAGATTATGAAACCATGAATCTGACCACTGGGCCGCATCCGATGAAACTGCTGCGCGAATGTTTGCCGAACATTTGGCGAGCGATTGATCTAGTTCACGCCCGGCACGGTTCAATCGTTCAGATCGCCGGCAATGTGATTTGCCGTCAGCGCCCCGGCACGGCGAAAGGATTTGTTTTCATCAGCCTGGAAGACGAGACCGGCGTTTCAAATGCGATTGTCGATCCTGACTTGTTCGAAGATTTTCGGCTGGTGATTACCGAAGAAGCCTTTCTTCTCATCGAAGGGGAAGTGCAAAATTCAGACAATATAGTTTTGATTAAAGCGCGTCAGATCAGAGCGCTCGCGCACGAACAACTCATCGGCAGCGAGTCACACGACTTTAGATAGCAAAATGTGGGAGCCGCCTCAGCGCGGCGATTTCAACGATTGGTCGGGACACTGAGGTTCCTCCCACATTTACTATCACTCTCCTGCGTGATGCGGCGGGGGTGTTTTTGGTTCGCTCCGTTTCTCGGCGGACTTTTCTACTGGTTCCATCCAGTCGGTGTGGAAGACGCCAGGCTTATCGATGCGCTCGTAAGTGTGCGCGCCAAAGAAATCGCGTTGTGCTTGCAGGAGGTTTGCCGGCAAACGCGCTTGACGATAACTGTCGAAGTAAGCGAGTGAGGCGGAAAACGCGGGGACGGCTACGCCATGTTTGATCGCCGTCGAAACTACGAGACGCCATTTCCGCTGTGCCTTTTTGATCGCCCTCGTGAAATATCGATCCAGCAGGAGATTGTGCAGCGCGGCATCGCGTCGATACGCCTCCACGATCCGGTTTAGAAATTTCGCGCGAATGATGCAGCCGCCTCGCCAGATGGTGGCGATATCGCTTAGGTTGAGGTCCCACTTGTATTCGGCGCTTCCAGAGCTCAGAAGCTCCATTCCCTGTGTGTAAGACACAATTTTCGACGCATAAAGCGCGTCGCGCACCCCCTCGACGAGCCGCGCGCGATTGCCTTTAAACTTTCGAGCTCTCGGTTGCGGCAAAATCTTCGACGCAGCTACGCGTTCATCTTTCCTTGACGAGACAACGCGCGCTTCGACTGCCGCGTTGATTGTGGAAATGACGACGGATTGGCGGATCGCAGCTTGAAGTGTCCAGATGCCGGTGCCTTTTTGACCGGCTTTATCGAGAATCATGTCGACCAGCGGCTT
>WNGL01005067.1_pt1 | contig 15969 bp, 14 predicted proteins | sample 5400591 | NCBI WGS metagenome assembly WNGL01 (sample SAMN13153377, study PRJNA577476) | soil metagenome | isolation source: 80 cm soil or saprolite under Garry oak tree replicate 1 | place: USA:California | collected 2016-06-15
CGATGAGGCATCGATCAGTCGAATGGGGTTCCGAGGCTTTCGTGGAGGAGTGATGTTTGAAGAAGAGTGGTCGGTAAACCCTGCCAAACTGTACAAGTCTCTGTGGGACGCTGTGGTTACGCATGGCTCTGCGCATCTTTTGGTTGGAGATGATATCAGACTGGCTGCTGAGAAAGGCAGCAGTCAGCGTGCTCTCGTGTACGTGGACGGAAAGGAGATTCACTGCGATGCTGTACTGGTGACCGCTGGTTCCTGGACTCGGGGGCTATGCAGATCGCTTGGCTATGACCCTCAGATTTTACCCGCCAGGGGACTTGCTATAGTGTTCGATACTGGTGGAGAGGAAATTGTCACGACTCCGGCACTACTGGAAGACTATGGCGTTGGGCTGGCCCAGCACAACAAGACAACACTCCGAATCACAGGTTTCTTCGAAATGGTCGGATTTCGAACCGATTTTTCCGAAGCTCGGAGGAAATGGCTGCTGGACAAGTTCTACAGGCACGTCGTTAAGTCCGACAAAGCCAAAATTGTTGAAGAGGGAGTTGGCTTCAGACCTTGCACTCCAGACCAAATGCCCCTCATTGGCCTCGTTCCCGGGTACAAGAATGCCTACATCGCGTCCGGGAACTGCAGACTGGGAGTTACTCTTGCCCCAGCCACAGCTCGATTGCTGGTTTCGATGCTAAACAGGACGGAACAATCTCTGGATCGTGTGTACTCGAGTCAGTTGTCTTGGTACGACCCGAACAGATTTGTATTTCGCTCTAGACGACGGTGAGTATCTCGGGACGGAAGAATTGCATCAATTCCAATAGTCGGACCACCCAATACGACAAAGTGTTCCGCTTAGCCTCAATCCTCATCGTAATACCAATAGAGAACAGCGGCAAGAACCCACAAAGCTAAACCTGGAATAAGAAGCACCCAACCCCAATTCCAATATTGACCCAAACTACCACCGCTGGAAAAGAAAGTCACGAAGAAGAAGAGACTCCAAATTATCAGAACTCCGCCCGTAACAGCTACTCCAACTACAGGCTTGCTAACCAATAGAGATCCATAGTGAGCGCGGACTGTCTATTAGAAAACTTACTTTTGCCCATCTCAGCGTCTTTTCTTTGCCGAACGATTCTCCCTCTCACGATTCAGGTTGGCTAAGCTCGTGGATGTTGAATGCCCAAGATGCGGTTGTCAGACACGCCTTCCACTCGGACTCAAAGATGTTGACACTGGCGAACTCGTGAGCTTTGACTGTCCCAGATGCGGACTTGACTTTGAGTTCGAAACCTGATAAGTCGAACTAACGACAATGTCTCCCAACAACCCTGAAATACGCGATCCTATCAATTCGACTCGAGGCTTCTGATTGACTTCTGACAGTTGTCCTAAGCACACGCTTGTCTCGCATGTCGCAGTCTTGCATCACAACTCTGCTCTTCTAGTAAAATATCGGGAGATGCCTGATGGCCAGAAGGGCTGGTTTCTCCCAAATGACGACCTGAAACATGTTGAGCATCCTGAGGAAGGAGCTAAGAGAATATTGAGGGAACAGGTGGGGATTGAACCTTCGACCCTGAAGCTGGCTCAGATAGAATCCTTCGTAGGTAACAACAAGAGCTGGCACCTGGTTTTCGACTTTCTAGCATTCCCGTTATCCATGAAGATCACCAAGGCTCCGAGCCTGCTGGACGCTCAATGGTTCGAAATGGACAAACTTCCACCCGCGTCCGAGTTCGCCCATCACGGATGGGGCCATTCAGCCCTACTCAAGCTCGCGAAGGCCCAGATCTAGGCTGGGCCTTAGGCTTTAGCTGGCCCTCCCAGTGACGTCTGGATGGACAAAGGGACAAAAATACCTTCCGCACGCTCTGTGAGAATGCTGACATCCCGTCCATCGTGGCTGAGTACTGCCTCGGGCACAAGATAGACCCGCTCGAATGCAACAAGTTCCACAACACTCCCGAAGGACAATCCAAGATCGAGTTCGCATTGAAGCGGCTTCGTCTCTTTGTCAATGCCGTCAGCGGAAGAGGCATCATGGTACTCCATGCCGGAAGCTACTTCGACCAGAGTTCGGAAATGCTGGCCATAACCAAGGCAATCCCGCAAGAACAAGTAGAGAAGCATGTAGAATACGAAGCCCAGAAGCTCGAAGCCCACAAGAATGCAGAGGAACGCATCAAGAAATCGATGCTGTACATGGCCGGCCCAGAAGGCGAGACAGTGCGGCTAGACCCGGAAGAAGTGTGTCGAGGGATGACCAAAGAAGAACCATTCCCGGCCAAAGTATCAACAGCCCATGCGCTGAGCGAACCAACACCTGCGAAGACCGAGGACAAGGTGATCAACGAGGAAGAACTCCAAACCTACTTCAATGATGGCTGGCAATTCCTCTCGGTGGTCAACTCAAAGCACGTTGTAGTTAGACGAACGATTCTGGGGAATGCGTTAGACCAACAGATGGACGAAACGCTCAAGCCCTAGGTGGGAAGCCACCAATAACCTACTCATGCAAACTCAGGATGTAAGCATGAACGTCATGGTGTGGACGGTGCCATCATCAAGGGTGATGTATAGTGTGTGAGAACCTGCCGTCATGCCGGAAGTGCTGAGGTTGAAAAGATATTGGTTGCCTGTTACGTCATATCGGAAGTAGTTTGCAGAGTTGGCTGAACCTAAGGACTTCGCGGGATTCGTCATCGAGTCGACCCAGATTTGCGCAGTAACGTTGGGGATCGAATTCCCAAGAGCATCCGTCACCTGGAATCTCACAGGTATGGTCCTTCCAATTTGAGTGCCCTTACCAGCGGCTTGCGGTGATACAGAGATGAAATTGTAATGGACTTGGTACCTAACTACGAGCACCGCACTGGTTCCGGCATTATCAGTTGCCGACACGGTGTAGGAGTGCCGTCCTACGGTGCTAGTATCGAGTGGTCCTCCCGGGACAGCGCAGGTATCCAATCCAGACAACGCATCGGAACATTGAGCATTGGCAAACACGGTCTGGTGCAATATGAACGCCTGTCCGTCCTGTACCGAGGTAATTAGAGGTGGAGTCTTGTCAATGTTGATGTTATCCAGAGTAATACTCGCTCTATTTCCCGCAAAGTCCTCTGCAAATCCCGTTACCGACAGCCCTCGGCCCTCTGTCGACACAACGATATCATTCGTGCACGAAGCTATTCCCGAAAGATTGTCGTTGCAGTCGAAGTGTACAATGACATCAGTCATGCTCCATCCATTGCTGTTGGGCCCTGGGATACTTGATGCAGTTATCTTGGGAGGTACGCTGTCTATCTTAATCGCAATTGTGGTTGAGGCTGGGTTTCCAGCATTGTCGGCACATGAACCTGTTACTGTCCTCGGCTCTGGGACGTAAAAAGGCGGAGTGACTGATGTTGAGTTCACTCCCGACAGAGCGTCTTCGCAGATGAAGCCAACGGTCACAGGCGTGTTGTTCCACCCGCTGGAATTCGGGCTAGGGAAAATAGATGCCGCAATCGACGGGGGCGTCTTGTCAATCCTTACAGTGACTGAGGCTGAGCTTGTCAATCCAGCCCCATTGGTGACAATGCAGGTCAGTGTGGTCCCATCTGTTTCGTTGGTGAAAATGGTAGTTTCGCAGCCAGAGGAGAAAGCTACGCCAGACTCGGGATCCAAAGTGCTCCAGAAAACAGTCACATTGCCATCGTTCCAACCATTGGAGCTGGCGCCCAAGAAAATATCTGGCTCAATCTGCGGCGGTGTGTCGTCCGGGGGGTTGACGACTAGGATAAAGGAGTCAGCGGCACTCAAAGTGAAATTATCGACCGTCGCCGAAACCTCGGCACCCGCAATGTAGACCCCAGGAGTTGACGGTGCCTTAATCACGGCGGAAAATCCACCTGTGCCATTAGTTACTGTTGGAATCAGGGTGCATACAAAGGGAAACGCACAGTCAGGCCCAACTACAACGACGAGCGTAGCGGCTCCATCCACGGGATCTCCTTTGGTCGTTAACGCTTCTCCCTCGATAACGAAGGATTGGTTAGGTGAAACAATAGTTGAGGGGGTACTAACACTTACAGAGAAAGTGGGCGTTGAAGTTAAACTTCCACTGCCGAGTCTTATGAAAGGGTCCGGCCATGGGATAGGACAGGAGAGACCTGGTAGATTTGGGTCAGGACCGGGGCAGATGTTAATGGCGATGGCTTGCAGGTGTAATGTATCTCTAATAATGTCTGGGAAGTCGACACCTGCATTAATCTCAAGGCCTAAATCTAATGCCCAATTCAGACTACCGTTGTCACCGGGGGTAATCTTGCCCCTGACATATGGCGCAAGCTCCACAAATGGTCCTCCAACAGAATAGATATACGCCTTAAGACGCAAGGGCAAGCTGACCTTTACCGTCGCATCGCCACTGGCACTCAAGGTGGGGTCGATAGCAGTAGCCGATGCCTGATGCGTCAGTATAGGAAGCCAACCTGTGCAAAATGCTGGGTCAGTAGAGGGCTCGCAATCTGAGGGCGGTGGAGTCCAATCGAGTCCCGCCTTGAAGGTGTCGCTAAGCGAGACTCCGCCTTTGAACCTCAAAAGCCCCTCAATGCCCGCCTCGAATTTTAAGTTTGCAGCAAATCTCACATCTATCCATATGCCGAACGGGGGAAACGGAAACAGAATCGCGAACGTATGAATGTGCACCCCATCGCGACCCAATAGAGGAGTAGACGCCTGCCCCGAAATCCCACCCTGAGTGAGAACGTCAAACTTCACAGTGGAGGAGACATTTACCTGAAACCAAGAATCAAAATTCTTCCCAACGTCCCAGCCCAGATGAATTTTCAGGCTCGCACTCATTCTCGGGGTAATGGAGATGCTGAAACCATTAGTGACACAGGTCTGTACGTTCCCAGTCGTACAGATCTCGTTTACCGGGACAACGAAGTTTGGAAAGTCATGGGATATATCGGGACTTGCGCTGGCTGTAAATTCCCATGACACACAAGACGGGAAATCACAACTCTGCGAAGTCGTAGCCGATGGTGCTACGACCATGGTTCTGAAGCCTACCGTATCCAGGGAATGAGGTATCAGATAATCAATGTCGAATGTTTTGTAGCTAGACAGCGACGGCACTATGGAGTCCGGTGTTGCTGAGATATTCTTGCGAGTTACAACCATAACCTCTTTCAAATCGACAGAGGACGCATCTATCACCTCTGCGGAAGCAGTCAAATAGGATCCCCCTCCAAAGACTACAGTCCAATTCAGATCCGCGAATTCTAGAGCGTTGAGAATAGTAGCGTCAGGGGGCAGCTTGATCCTTGTGTCCCAAGTTGACATGTACTCTGACTTGCCGGTGACGTTCTGGAGTAACCACTGGGTGAACATGAGGCTGGATAGTACATTCTGAGTTGAGGCCCTGGTCGCCTCTGGTCCCCTATACCCCACATGGGCCCGCAATGTGTCCGAGGAGTCTCCTGGAATGATTTGAGCATCCCAAACCGCGGAACCCTCCAGTGATACGCCGAAGCCCTTTGCGCTGGTGAGAGGGACGATGTACACTGTGCTGAAATCTGTTATGAGCCCAAGGGAGGACAATTGCCGTGTTTCAACGGAGTTAACAAGATCTAGTATCGACCCCTGTGATGTTGAGCTTGATGCATAGGCAGTCAGATTGTCCATCGCGACTTTTCTGTCTGAGACTCCAAACATCTCTCTGAAGAAATCTGCTAAAGGTCCCGAGGGAAAGGTCATGTTAACACTGACGGGGGCCGCCCGGTCTCCCCCTGGCAGTGTAACATTTTCTTGCATATTCATCCCGAGAACTTTCGAATCGTCAATTGCACCACCGTCAGAGCTAGTGTTGGAATTTGAATCAAAGGCTGGGGTCATCGAAATAGGCCCCTTGGAAGGACGTGTGTCGAACTTCTGGGTCTTAGCTGCGGGCAAAATCGATGACGTCGATATCAGAATCAGGATTATCGCAATCGCAAGCTTGCTGAATGCGACCATTACTTTGCCTCGTTATTAATCCGAATCACCGAAATCTACCCCGAAAAGAAATACAAGTGAACTATTTCAGATTTCTTGCACAAAGTGTTCTCTTCTCATGCGGGCGCCTGGAACGAATTGTTCCCAAAGTGAACTGGGCATAGACACAATTGATTCGACGAACAGCCGAACCTTGCAAGGTTGTGCTAGGACAATCGGTTCTCATCACTCACTCTTACCTCAGCAGGTACCCATCTCCGCAGATTTGTGATCCTTCGTGAGATGTTCGGCCTGTCAGCAAAATGAGCCGTAATCTTGCCATGCTTCAATCTTTCAATATCTCTTAGCCCCATTGAGTCAATCTTTTCGAGCACTCTTAGCAGGTTTTCCTTTCCCACAAACTTCGATGCTTCCCGGTCAGCCATCAACCAAGCTTGCCTTTCAAATGGCTTTGCTTGAGTAATCCCCCAGGCTATAATCCCAAGAAAAGAGACGAATGTTACAGGCAAAGCAAGGTACGGATATATGTGCAAAACAAGATAGTCAATGACCACTAGTAAAAACAGAAACGGCAAGACCTGTCTAAGAAAAGCTTCCTTGAGGAAGCGCTTTTGGGCAGAGTAGAAATAAATGAGTGATGAAGCCAAGATTGGCTTCCACTCTTCTGAGCTAAGCCTTCCTCTCATGCGGCCTGGCAACACCAAAACATCAACAATCGCAAACACTACGTCGGACGGTATGAACACGCGAGTCCCATGATCTCCATACCATGTATCTGACCATTGTACTTGAGAGGGCATGGCCACTTTGAAACCTAGCCGTTGAACGAGTTCTCTCGCCTCTTCCAAGATTTTCTTGTCGTCACCAATTGCCGGATAGGAGATATCTCTTCTCGCCATTTCAATTGGAACTTTTTCCCACCTTGTATTTCATTCTTCACCACTCTAACGCTTTGACTTGCCTGGAAACCGAAGTAGAGATACACATGATTTTGTGTTCCCAGAAATTTTTTATTGCAGTAATGGCGTCTGGGAATCTTAAGCATCCCCATGAGCGAGGGCACGACTGTTGTCGGGAAGCGGGTCTCTAGGTCGAATCCCATAGTCGATTTCCTCTTGAAATGGCTGGCAAGTACGATTCTCACCTACCTATCGAAAAAACTCGGTCCTGTCATTATGCGAAATCTTCGAAGGATCCCAATTAGGTCGATTCTGAGGAAAGCTGGCGAGTTCGGATGGAAGGCTTCTCCTGCTATGGCTTACGGGCTCGGCTTTGTCTTTCAGAAGAACGTCTTGGTATTTGCAGGATGGCTCACGTTGCCTTGGGTCGTCGGCATCATCGGTTCGTTCGCTGGGGCTGGGCTCTACTTCCATTTCATAGCCAAGGGCAAGCTCAGGGGTTTCAAGCTTGTCACACACTTGGTTTCAAGCCGGTGTTGGAACATCGTCATAGGTGGACTTAGCAAAGCCTTCTTCGATCTGGCAACTGGCTTACTTCCGTTCTGGCAAAACCCGTGGATTTTCGTTGTATTGGCGCTTTACTTCGGACTGATACTCGATGTAGTTTGGATGAAGCGATGGTTTGGCCGGGCAGTTCGGTTGAACCTCGGACCCTAGCGCGGGTTTCTCTTAGGGCTCGCTCTTGTCCATCTTCCTTAGTCGAGGCAGGTAGCCGCCCAACGCGAGCATGACTAGAATTGCCCCGATGAGTCCGACGGCTCCTACTATGCCAAGCGATCCATTGAACAAGCCCTGAGTATACTCGACAATGAAGATGTTGAATGCAGTTAGGACCATGAGATAGACCGTCAACTGTTCGAGTAGATGTGATGACTTCAACAGGTCTTTCATGACCTTGACCTGGGACCTCGAGAGATCGGCCTGCGACCTCGCGACCTTCAGTTGAGACTCAGAAGATTGTTGTAGATTCATCGTTGCCGCTTCCAGACGATTGGAAGACCGCGAGATTGAGTCTAGAAGGAGTGCTGTCTGCTTCTGTCTAGCGTCCCTTAGCTTCTGTTCCATGTCCTCGAGCTGTTATATCCTCGCCTTGTGAGTCTCTCTAGCTCCGGGGATGATCGAGAAGTCCGCGTATAGACCCAGTTGTCTCGCTTGCTTTTTACCATCTTCGAGCTTCTTCTCTAGGTCGGCGATTTCCTCGGCGACCTCTCTCAGTCTATCATCTACAGACTCCGACATGCTCCGATCGCCTAATCTTTTTTGAAATACTTACTCAAGTCCATTCGAACCTCAGTTAACAATTTCTGGAGCGAGTTCGCGCTCTCGAGGAAAAGCCTCTCCCCTTCGCCACTCTGTGTTATGGTGCCGGAGTTGCTCGTGATGTCGAACGCTCCGGGAGAGCCGATGCGCGTTATCCTATCCTTCAAGAACGCGAGTAGCTCTGGGCCGACTTTGCTCGGGTCGAAGTTCTGTTCAATGTAGAGGAAGGTGTTGGCGACATCCCCAAAGAGATGGTAGACCTTGGACTCTACCTTTCGATTCACCTCTCGATCCGCGAGATTTGACAACGCGAACCAGAGATACAGATCAACCGTGTCCTTTGTTGATCGTAGAAATGCTCTGAACTCTTCGCGTATGTCTCGGTAGTCCGGTTCTTCGTTTTGCTTCTTCTTCAACAGCGAGAACCTCTTCTGATCCTTAGGGGACGGCCTCGACAACTTCCCGAGTTTGTCAATCTCTCTCGCAACCCATACCTTGAAACCCTCAATGCCAAAACCGACCCCGACCTCCCAGCGTTTCTTCTCTTCATCTATCTGCTTTTGTGCCAATCCCTGTCATCTCAGCTCCAGGCTCACGGGATTGAAACGCTAATTAGGAAAGAGGCCCCTCTCGGAAGCTGGGTGCAGCTCAGGCAGGGCTGGTTACCTCCGAGGATGGCCCTGCTGTGAGTCTCCTTCAACTCTTTCCGGAGGCCCCTACTTCTAACAAGCGCTCGGCTTGTTTGATTCCATTCCTGTTGAGCTGGTAGAGAAGAGTCTGTCCGTCTTTCTTCTTGGTTATGTGCTGCCGAAGTTTCGGGTCCTGAGGGAGCGTCCACTTCTTGACCGTTTCGGGACGCATCGGGCTCCCATGATTCCTTGCCCATTCTGTAATCTCGTCTACTCGAAGCCACATTCCCTTGGGAGGGTAGGCATCGTTCGCGTAGAGAGCCAGGACGATTCCTTCGCCATCCGTGTTCTTGGCTAAGTTAAGAGATTCAAGATTCTCATCGCTTGAGACAAGTTGTGGCGAAGGTGGCGTGTAGCCGGCTACATTATTGTCTATCTCCTCTAGCACGGACCCGAAGCTTTCCAAGCTTTGATAATTAATGCGGTAGACACCTCGTTCTCCAGTCTCGGCCAGTCCTTCTTTTCTCAACTCCGACATTCTAGCTGAGATAGAGCTTTCCTCGAGACTCGTTAGTTTTCTCAGCTCATCAAAGCTGAGACTGTCAGTCGAACTCAATTCCAATTTTGAGGCAAAATACTTTCCGAGTAAGTGAACGACGATCAATTGTTTGTCGGTCAGTTTCGATCTAGGAGGGAGAAGTAGCACCTCCCCAGTTTTCTTGTTGATCTTGAAGACAAGTTGGGCTTTCTGAACGAGACGATTGAGGGTTTCGGATTCATCTGTCAGCAGCGACGACAAAATTTGTTTTTCGGACATGCCTGATTCCCACCCAGCCTCGTAGACTCGTACTATTTAGGCTTTCCTCGAAGCCTGCTCCGACCCGTGTGATGGCGGTGAATGGGGCACGACCGTCAACTGCTTGGGTTGGAGTTTCGACTTCATCTCGTAAATCTGGAGCATCAGCTCGCGCTTTTCAGGTTCAACCGATAGTGCATCGGTCAGATAAGGGCTCATAATGTCTAGGACCTTTTCGGTCTTCATCTCAATTGATCCTGTGTTAACATTAAGCGACATGAGCAGTTGGTAGCCGAGCTCCACCAACATGTTTGTGGCGCCGGTGTACTCGAGGTCGATTGGGACCTCGGCTCCTAGGGCAACCGATCTGAGCTGCTGAATCCTTCTCTCATTCTCGATGCTAATGTTCAGATTCTTCCTGATGCTAGTAATCTTCGTCCACATTCACCATTGGTGTATGATACACCAGTGAGTATAATTAACCTTTGTGTACTATACAGAACTCGTTCCGGCCTCCTAGTGGCCCGCGCCCCACCCTTCGCGGCCTGATGATCGACATGACAGGAAATCGCTTATTATCAGCCCTGATCTCCAATCTGGAGAGCTCTCCCTGGGGTTCGAATGCGACGCTGATGCTTACAGACGCTTGTATGATTAGGGAAGGTTCCAAAGTCCGTCTACAGGGAACCCTGCCTAGCGACTATCGACTAGAGCCGCCTGTCAGGCGGGCCGCGCCCCGGGCCGGGGCTTCGGTTACGCCATCCCCTTTACGAGGCAAGCCACAATCTACTATCCTGAATTGTGTCAGCAATGGCCAACCCCATCAGATCCTTTGAGAAGAAGAGAAAACGAAACCATGACATAGCCTACCTCACCGTACTACTAGCACTATCCCTCGGAATCTTCCTCTTCGTAACATTCTATGTCAACTCCCTCCTCCGGACCCTCCCAATCACTCCGTGAGCATTCAGGCTCGGGCAAGTCTCACCCTGAAGCCCTCACCGGCCTCGAACTTCTGTATCAAACAACCAGATTAGTCATCTTTCGCAATCTGCGGGAGGCTTCATTGCACAGCTCTTATATCCGTGGGCATCCGCTCTTACCGAAAGGCACTGTAGGTTTTTCGGGGCGAAATCCCTTTGAGATGGCGCAGAGATTCCACCAGGCTCATCTACGAGATACTCTCACTGGGAAGAACGGGCGCTTCGGGGACGCAGATAATATTCAGGGTCAACCTCAGCCATGACCTCGCCAAGAAATACGTCACATTCCTGGTCAAGAAAGGTCTCTTGAAGATGGAGTCCGGTCTGGAGGGTACCAGGTATTTCCTATCGGAAAAGGGAGAACATCTACTGGATTTACTGCGAGAGGTCGAGAAAGAACTTGATGACCTCTACGCTATGTCTCTCTCATCAGAGCTGAAAGCTCTGGGTCAAGCATCACGGAGCCCTCGGACCTTCGGTAGTGAACGAGGCCGTGTTCCGATAGAAATTCAACGAGCCTTATCGTCTTAGACTGCGTCCATCCCAGCCTAGACGCGATATCACCTATCTGGCGCCACTCTCCCTTCTCGAGGATTCGTAGAAACCTCTCAATGCCGTCCATGAGACTATCGCACTAGTAAACAATTCCATCCACATTAGCAAGGGAGGAACATTGTTCTAGAACTCTGGTCTAGAGCAGAGTTTCTCGGGAGCTTATACTTCCACAGGCCGGTTCCACTAGAGCAATGATAGATTTGCCCAGGATGGCTTGCCGCCGCAGGCTTGCGACCTCCACAATTGTCGTCTTACTGATGGTTGCTTCCTCCCTCACCGCGGCATATGCACAAAACGCCACACAGCGGTCTAGCTTTGTTGGAAACACATTCAGCAACGGCCACATTGTGATCGAGATTCAACCCTCCGCGGTAACCGTGCTAGATTCTTCGGGCCGCAATGTCATCGGTCAGCTGGATTGGGAAATACAGACGGATATTTCGGGTAATTGGCAACCACTCCCATGGGACAGCCCTCGTTCAATGGCAATCGAAGACGTTGGAGCAGTTCATCGAGTGACGTTGAAGGATACGGTAGGAAGTGGTCAGCTCTTGGTTTCAATATACTTCGAGGCGAAACCAACGGACGCTCCTTACGTTCCACTCAGGATGCCAGTTGATATCCAAGAACTAAGTGGTCTCAATTCCTATAGGCTTGTATGGCATCTGAACACCCTAGCCACTTCTTCCGTTTCTTCCTTCCAGTTCAGGCGAACCACAACTAGCGATGGGACCCCTCTCTCTGGTCTGCTCCCGGCTGGACACAACATGACCAGATCACCCTCGGGGGAGAACTCGATGGTGGGCTTAGCTCAAGACGGAAAGACAGTTCTGATAGGGCTGAACTGGGACGCGGCCCTCGGGTACTACCAGGGCGCAGTCCTGAGCCCCTCGAACACCGGTACTGCTACCGACGTGACCTTCGGAAGCTTCACCCTATCCACGGGTCAGATGTTTCATCTCCCCGCGTGTCCCTGCCCTGACGGGGGAGGGGGCGGGGGCGGATCCACAACCTACTTCTATGGACACGTCTACATTGCAGGAACAACAACAGGCATCTACGGCGCCACCGTCAACATCGGCGGACTAACCTACATCACCGACAGCACCGGGTATTACATCATCACCGTCCCGGCCGGTGGCACCTACAACGCAATTGCCACTGCGTTTGGGTACTGCCAATCCACAGCGTCTCTGACCGTTTCTATTTATGCAGCTCAGTACCACGACTTCAGTCTCAGTATATGGGACACAGCGGCGTTTGAACCACATGGTTATGTTTGCGGTCCTGTATCAAGCGCTAACACTGGATGGTACAACCTTAGAAACGATTACGGGTCCATGAGCCCATCTGTAATCTACTCTCGCAGCACATCTTCGAACTCAATCTCGATCGTTACCACAAGCAGCGGAGAGACGGGTGCCCCGACATCTACACCGAGCGGCGACTCGAAAATGATCCGAATGTATGGATCTGACGACTCTCCTTACGGTAACGGATACGCTTACACATACTTCTATCTCAAGAATGTCAATATTCCACTATCGAGTCCAATGTATCTAGCTTTCAACATCTACTCATACACGACGCCATACAACAATGGCCACGTCTCAGTTGACGCCCACTTCACAGACGGATCCAACCTCCGAGACAACGTGATCGATGGGAACCATTACGTAACAGACAACTTCGGCCACCGAATTCATCCTGCCCTTGAACAACTAGTTTCCTTTCCGTACGAAAGACCGGGTTGCTGCGTTATCTACCCTGGGGGATGGATTCGAGTGGTCGCCGACCTAACCGAAATCCGTTACAAGACAATCGACTATCTAATGGTAGCATACGACAACGGGCAGACAGGAGGAACTGGGCAATCCGGATCGATCTTCCAAGCCTACTTCGACGACATCCGCTTCATCATGCCAAACTTACCCGCGAACACGATTAACGGTGGTTTCGAGGGCAGCCTCTACGGCTGGGGAGCAGCAGGGACCAGCGGTGAAGCGCCTCGACTCTCATCCGGACCCTGCAACGGCAACACCGCCGATAGTCGCGTTTGCACCTCCGCCGAAGGATCCCAATCCGTGCTTATTGGACCAGACCCAAAGTATACTGGCCCTGCAGCCGGAGACAGCTACCTCGTACAGACATTCCGTGTTCCGAACGATCCGAAATTCTTGGGCCCTAGTCTAACTTTCTCTTCAGCGATCGCCACACTCCAAACCTGCGCATGCACGACAAACGATTGGGCAAGCGTGACTCTGCGAGACAGAACGACCTTGCAAGACGTCATTCTGCTAAAAACAGTGGGCACCTACATCACATGCACGAGCTGCCTCCCTGATGGAGTCGGATGGACAACGACAACCTTCAGAATAGACAGCCTCAAAGGACACCTGCTCTGGCTTATCATAAACGTCCACAACGACGCCAGTGGTCTGAATACGTGGGCCTGGTTTGACGGCATCAGAATAGTTCCGCTAGGAATGACCATAACGGAAAACAGTCCGTCTGCAGCCCGGGTAAAACTTGACCCCAGTGTCTACAGGGGTACGAGTGATACAAAAATCATCTCTGGATCATTCTCTAGCACCTCTACAACATCGGTCGTGAATGGTAACGCTGGCATCCAGGTCGGGATAGATTTGAGAAACTTCTCGGAAGCAAGCAACTCACCCATTCCGGACGATATCCAAATGGCAACATCGATCAATGCGTGGGCTTCCGGCGGAACATCAAGCGACAACTCGGGAAACACGTGGGGACCATACTTCATCAAAGACGCATCATTGACGGTAACGGTCACCCTGGTGAGCGGGGACAACCACTTCTCTGTCACTTACGTAGAGACATGGGGATTCAACCTTAACCCAGTCGCCGGATTCGACCAAGTCGAAGCAACCATAATTGCTCTAGGAGTCCTCCTGCTTCCCTTCGATGCGCTGTCTCTCATCATTCCTGTACTCGCTATACCGACCTTCGTGGCAGGCACGACACTCACGGGAGCTGACGTCGTGTACAACTCACAACATACAGCAGGAACGAACGGCCCTAGCCCAAGTCAGACGCAGAACTGGGCATTCCCTTCAGGACCATGCAACGCATTCGGATGCCCACCTCCACCATTTCGCTCAAATCCTCTGGCAGGCGGCACAGCGTATTCAACAGTCTACCTCGGGGGAGTAGCAAGTGCAGGCGGAATATACGACATCAACGTCCAAGGAAAGGCCGACATTGGCCAGGACTACTGCAGCACCAACGGATGTTTCACCTCGGCGTTCCCTATTTCAACTAGTTATGATCTGACGGTCTGGACTGTCACAGACGTTTCGCCAGTCGCGTCATTCACCGCAAGCACTTACCAGCCATACCCGAACAACACGGTCACTTTCGACGCCAGCAACAGCTACGACCCTGATGGATACTTAACCAGCTATCACTGGGACTTCGGCGACGGTACCACGGGATCCGGACAAACGGTAAGCCACGTTTACAAGTATGCAGGAGGAGACACCGTGACCTTAACGGTCACCGACAATGCAGGCCTGACTGCTTCACAGTCACAGCAAGTCGTCGTTCAGCACTGCTGCTAACAATCAGGTCGGCGGAGGACAACCAAGATTAGTCCATTCATGTCTTCTATGATTAGCGGAGCAGGGACAGTTGTCTAGAACAGTGTTCTAGAATATAGTTTCTGGACAGCAATTTAGTTCATCGGGATCACCGCGTGCGAAGAATTCCGATACTGGAGACTTTGATCTTCCTGATTGTTCGATGGCGTGGCGGGCCAGCTGTAGGAACGGATTCTATCATCTTCTCTCTAAGAACAGTTGAGACCGAGTATCTGCCAGGGGTTTGGATACGCAAAACGCAAGCCATATTCGCAGGGGACGAGAAAAAAATCGCCCATTTTCAGCCCTGATCTCGATTCCGGGGGGGAGTTCTAGATCCACTCTAGATTTACTGGGCTAATCACGTTTTTCGCCCAACTGCCCAAGCCTGGATAGTGCCCTGAATCGCCTGTCTCGCCCATTCTCGCCCCTAACCACCAGCTGTTCTAGAAAATAGGGGGTCTTAGCGATCGACCCTCGTGTCTCATGAATGGTTCCTCTGGACCCGTGAAACGTAAGGTAATGGTTCAGAGTAGTCCGGCAGCCAAACACTCGGGCCATCAACGAGAATGATTAGGCGCGAGAGGAGATCTGGCCGAGTTGTTGTCTATGGAAGATTCCTAGAAAAAAATGGGGGAGAGTTCTAGTGGACTTGGATGTTACCCGCTTGTAGGGTGCCGGCTTTTGAGTAGCCGCTTCCGAGTGTTATGGCGAAGGTGTCTTTTCCAGCGCCTGGTTCTGCTCTGTCTTGGACTGTGATTGTGAAGCTGGTCGCAATGTTGTTGTTGGTTCCGGTTCCTCTGAAGGTGACTGTTTTGCCGTTGAAGGTTGCTGAGGTTATGAGGCTGGTAGTGAAGTCTACGCCTCCAGCGGGGTCTTGGTAGGCTACTTTTCCATGTATTCGACCCGTGGTGTCGACTTTCACTTCTATGCCTTTCCGAGCGGGCAGTTGCTAGGCAGCGCAGCGTTGCCGAGGACATAGTCGAATGCCCGTGTCGCGTCTCCATCTGTCAAGACGGGATTGGTGTTGGTGACAGCGAAGGTGAGTGCTGTGACACTGTACAGTGTGTCGCCGGTAATCGGGCTTCCGAGGTCGCTTAGCGGGGCGGTTATCGTTATCGTGCCCCTAGAAGTGTTAATCGTTCCTGTCTCTGGGATCTCTGAGGGGTATTTGATGATCTTACAGTTCTGTGG
>WNGL01004905.1_pt1 | contig 15965 bp, 19 predicted proteins | sample 5400591 | NCBI WGS metagenome assembly WNGL01 (sample SAMN13153377, study PRJNA577476) | soil metagenome | isolation source: 80 cm soil or saprolite under Garry oak tree replicate 1 | place: USA:California | collected 2016-06-15
GGATCCGAATCTATCTGCCTGCCACAGCGGCAGAGCTCGGCATCGAGCTGGGATCGCAACCGTGAGCCGGAGTAGCCCAACTGGCAGAGGCACACCCCTAAACGGTGCTCAGTGCGGGTTCGAGTCCTGTCTCCGGCACAATATAGGAGTACCGCCGTGATTCGTCTTCTGATTCGCCATCTTCACCGCTGCGCCTGCTGTGGTGAGCAGCGCAATGTTCCGGCAGGCGGTGTTTGCCAGTCCTGCCAGGATTCGGGTCAGTGCTGAGCGCTTCACGGACGAGGGCGCACGGCATGCTGCTCGAGCTGGCCGACCTGCTGGAGTCGCTGCCCGACGACCGGTTCGACTACAGCGAATGGGTAGGCGAGGACTGGGAAGGCGATCCGACTTTGTCCTGCGGGACGCGGGCCTGCGCGGCTGGTTGGGCGACCACATTGTCCAGCTTCCGCGAGGCCGGACTACGACTCTCCTGCGTCTTCATCGGGCCGCGGGGGGGCGGGACCATGATGACCGATCGCAACAGCGGCGTCGCGGCGATAGCTGAAGTCCTCGGGATTCCCATCGCAGACGCCTCCTCCTTGTTCATCCCCAGCAGCTTCGGATCGCCCGGCCCGTTGGCCGGACCGGCCGAAGTGGCTGAACACATTCGCCTATACGTCGATCACACCACGAAGGTCGATGTTGGCGACTAGTACCGAGCCGGCTCGCGAAACTCGAGCGTCAGACGTGCGACAACGAGGCAAACTGCAGGTCGTTGTCGGAGGTCAGTTTGGAAGCGAGGCTAAAGGCGCCGTGTGCGCCTGGCTCGCTCGGCGCGAGCCTCCAGAGCAAGCGGTCGCCTGCTGCCGAGTCGGCGGCCCCAACGCCGGCCATACAGCCTACGATTCAAAAGGTCGTGAGTGGAAGCTCCAGCAGATCCCAATCGGCGTACTTCGTCCGCACGCACGGCTCTACATTGGCGCCGGCTCGGTGATCGACCGGGAGATCCTGGCCCGCGAATTGCGCGAGCTTGACGACGCTGAACTAGACGCCAGCGTTCGACTGCGCGTCGATTACGAAGCTACGCTTCTCGAGCCAGAACACGTTTTGGCTGAGACAGAGAACCGAGCACACGGCGAAGCCGGCCTGACAGCTCGTATCGGATCGACGGGGAAAGGCGTGGGCGCCGCTCGAGCAGAGCGCGTCTTGCGTCGAGCGAGCCGTGCGCGGGATTTGATGCTCGGAATTCATCCGTACGTTTCCTTGGGTTGCACTGCCGACCTTCTGGAGTTCCGCCTGCAGTCGGGTAGCGTGGTCCAGATCGAGGGTACTCAGGGCTACGGTCTAGGCTTACACGCTGGGTTCTACCCTTACGCCACATCGGCCGACTGTCGTGCCATCGACATCCTGGCCCAAGCGGGACTCTCGCCTTGGGCCGACTGCGTCGATCGACTCGAGATCTGGCTCGTCCTCCGCACCTTCCCCATTCGCGTTGCGGGAAACTCGGGTCCACTATATCGGGAGACGACTTGGCAGTCTCTTGGTGTGGAGCCCGAGTACACGACCGTTACTCGCAAGATACGGCGCGTCGGGGAATGGGATGCTCAACTGGCACGAGACGCCGTTTGGGCAAATGGCGGACCAACCTCCCGTCTGCGCGTGGTCCTGACATTCCTGGACTACGTGTTCCCGCAACTTTCGGGCTGCAGTGATGCGTCCGCCATCCAAACGGTCGCCGGCCCCTTTCTGCGGGAGCGAGAGAGAGAGCTCGACTGCCCGATCACCGCTGTCGGTACCGGCCCCAATACCCTCGTTCTTCTGGGCACCGACCGATGAGTAGGGCGCTGCGCTGGGCCAGTGTCCTAACGCGGAAGGAAAGAGGAAAGCGACTGCCGGTTCAGCAGTGCACCGAGCGTCCGGTGCCGGAAGATCACGAGCACGAGTGGGTGGAACGACCGCACCGGCACTCTACTCGCCGATATCGCACCTGCTGGTGCGGAGCTCACGTTGCCGTCCATATCAAAACTCCAGGAGCTCGCGTATGAACGCTGAGGGAACGCGGGACTCGGCCGCCACCGGGTACGTGCCGGCCGAACATTCGAGCCCCCATGACTGGCTACGCTCGGATCACCGGGCAGGCTGGCACGCGGGCCGCTTTCGCCGCGTGGACTGCCCGGACTGTTCGAAAGCCGGGCCGACCAAGCACCGGATGGGAAAGGACTACGTGGAGCCGCATGACGAAGACGTTCCCGACTCGCCGGCCGATGTAGTTCGCCAGCTCTGGCAGTCGCTCAACCAACTCGAAATCGACCGCGTCTTGCCCAAAGCTATAGAATACGGAGCTGTGGACCTGGAGATCATGGGCTTCGCCCTCGGCCGTCTCCTCAATTCGCCGAACGCTCGAATGCGCGAGTGGACCGGAGCCGAACTACAGGAGATGGCCTGCGCCTTCTACAATCTGGGCAAGGTCGCACGTGCCTTCGGCGCCTATGCCGAAGGACGGATGCCAAACGACGACTGCTGGCACGACGGCGGCGTTTATGCGAGAATGGTCCAAATCATCCGGGAACGCGGCGGTTGGATGCGATGACGCTTGGCATATACTTGGCCGGCCCGACGTCCCTGCACTTCGAAAAAGTCCACCGCGACAGAGCTGCCTTCGATCAGGCCGCCGCCTTCTGGCGAGAAATCGGCCACACCGTGCTCAACCCAGTCGAGGGAGAGGACGAAACCCGCTGGACAGCCAGACGCTGGCAAAATCGGGTGCAACGCGGCTTGTCGATGGTCCTGGCAGCCGACGCTATCTGCGTTCTTCCTGGATGGGAACAGTCGCAGAGCGCCTATCTCGAGCACGATGTTGCTCTGGCTGTGGGCAAGACGATCTACTGGTGGCATCGAGACGGCTACCTGATGGCGAGCGCGTTTGACGATGACGGGACTCAAGAACGGCCCGGGCGGGTAGATAGCCCGGCCCCGTCTCTCGCGTCACCGGAGGCGCGCGAGAACGCGGGAGAGGCCCCCGGCGATACCGCCCACCCGAGAGCGCGGCTGGCGGTGCAGCGACTGCGCCCGGACGCTCGCCTACCGAGCAAGAGCCACCACGACGATGCTGGATTCGACCTCTATTGCACAGAGGACATGATCGTACCCGGTCTGGAGTTTCGGGACCTGCCCTGTGGCATCGCCATCGAGGTACCCACAGGGTACTGGTCGCTCATCACTGGACGCTCTTCCACCTTTCGGCGACGAGGACTGCTGGTCGTGGAAGGCATCGTCGATACGGGGTTCCGAGGCGAAATTTTCGTCGGTGTGATCAACATCGGGTCCGAGCCTGTCGCGGTCCAGGCCGGAGAGCGACTGGGCCAGCTCCTGATCTTCCACCACGGGGGACTCGGCTGGCCGGTCGTAGATGTCGAGCGCCTGTCGACGTCAATCAGAGGCGAGAGTGGCTTCGGGTCGACCGGGCGCTAAGCCGGCTCCCCACGAGATCGGCCTCGACGCCATGCGGCGTCTGCGCGGGGCTCGCCTGGCCGCCATGCAGCTCGCTCAGTGGTCGGTCGTTGACGAATTGACAATGACCGAACTGCTAGCGCTCGAAGAGACGCTTCGATATTTACACGGCGATCTCCAGATGACGGTCAACTTATTGTTTCAAGCGCAGCGCAAGCGAGCGGCGCAAGGCACCGGCTCCGAACTCCGCCATGAGGTCGAGCGTCTCCGTCGAGATCTCGATGACTGTCAACGTGCCAAACTATCCTTGACCGAGGAAGAAGGATGACTCAAGGAGCGCCGCCGCCACCACCCAAGCCTATCCAGTGGCTTGTGATTTGCGGATCCTGCGACAGCGGCGATCACCAGTGTGGTGGTCAGTGCCAGTGTTCCTGTCCCGCTGCCCAGAAGATCCGCCATGAAGAGGGACGACCGGACCCTCATTTCCTTGAGCCTCCCGGTCCTCGTCCGTCGTAAAACAGGAGTTAAAAATCCGATGCCGATGTCCCTCGTCCGCTCATACCGGCGTTCCTTCGTTCTCCTGCTGGCTGCCTTCCTGCTGGCTAGCGGAGTCGCCCTGGCGACGCCGCGCCAGGCCCACGCTGCGGGTGGCGCCTGCGGCGGGGCCACCTGGTTCGACTCCCCAGGAACCGTCTACGACAATGGCGACTATCATGCCGCGGCTGGCGGTCAGTTCTACGACAACTGGCAGGGCAAGTACACGCATCTGGATGTCGACATCCGGAGCTGGCGCTACACCACGACTGGTTCCGACGGCTGGCCCGCCGGCCACTGCTTGCGTGACGTGCGCTGGTCAGGCTGGGTAGACGACGGCTCCTACGGTTCTGACTGGCTCAACTACAGGATGTGGGTCTGCGGCTCCTCGGTCATATTAGGCGGGACCGGCTCGAACTTCGAGGGTGGCCACGAGCTACAGTCGGGGTGGTGGGACTACAGCGGTTGCGGAGGCCCGCAAGCCGATGACAGCTATCACGGAGTCAACGCTGACTGGACCCCTTACTATCCCGGCGCGGTTCCGAGTCCTTACGAGAACCTCTAGATCGGGACAGAAGAGAGGCCGGTTCCGCGGTGGAACCGGCCCCCGAAAGGAGAGTGGAAAGGCTAAGACCGCGGCTGACGAGTCCCGAGACGACGAAGGCCGGCGACCAGCGGCCGGCGGATCTTCTGAGCGCTAACCGCGCCCATTCCCACCCCCAGCAGGACAACGGCTGTCTTGGCCGCGACCAGGCCGCCCCCGGCCAACGCCCGACCCGGAGGGACATTCGAAAGGTATTCCTGCAAGAACTCGATCAAACCGAGCAGAACCACAGCGGCGACCGGCTGCGCGAGGCGATCGAGCGTCGCATTCCCAAACATCGATACTCTCCTTCGCTTCCTCAGTAGGCGCTGATATGTACACGAAGCGGCTCTTCCCACTCTGTGGGAAAACTGGTGATTCCGCCGTCGGCACCGATCACGTGCCACTTGGCTTCGTGCCATCCCACGTGACCGATCGCCGTATCAGCCGTACTAGGTATGTACATGACGTGACCGTCTTGCGGAACCGCATTCGGTGCGAGCTGCGCCGCCCCGCCCAGCGTGGTCACTCCGTCTCGCTTCGCCGTAAAAGCATACGTTTTGCCGGTAAGGTCGTACGGCGCTCCATTCCCATCCGTCAACCAGGCTTCGATCGGCGGACCGGTATCCCCTACGGTGAGTTGGACTACCGGCATTTACTTGACCTCCCGAACACGTGTTGATCCTGAACCTTGCCGAAGACCGGGCCGGGCCAGTCGAACGCGCCCCGGTCCTGGCTGGAGTCGGCCGACAAAGGCCGCCAAAGAGATCGCTCCTTGTCCACTCGAAGTCGAAGAACCGGCCGCCCCCAATCCCAGAATCGCGTTCAAGCTACCTGCACCAGTGGCGCTCGAGCCGCCCAGCGCAGCCAGAGTCATACGTTGAATCAAAGCGCCGGCTCCGCTCGCGACGGAACCGCCGGCTGCCGCCAGGGCGAGCCGAGCCAGGAGCGCGCCGGCTCCGCTCGTACTCGACGAGCCGCTAGCCAGAATAGCCAGCCACGGGATCAGCACAGCGCCGGACCCGCTCGTGCTCGATCCACCCGCCGCGGCCAGAGACAGGCGCAGCAGGAGAGCTGCTTGGCCCGAAGTGGTCGAGCCACCGGCCGCCGCGAGAGCTCCCAAGACCTGGATAGCGCCCGAGCCACTAGTGCTGGAGGAGCCACTGGCTGCGAGCGACCAAGTAGTCGCCCCCGTCGTAATGGTCAGATCGCCGGAGCCGTCGGTGACGGAGCCGCCGGCCGCCGCAATCGGGTGCGCCACTACCACATCGCCCGCACCAGAGCTCGACGAGCCGCCCGAAGCCGCTATTAGCTCGGTTGAAACAAGAGCGCCCGAGCCCGACGTCGCCGAGGAGCCCGAGCCCGCCAGAGTCCAGACTTCTACCAGCGCACCCGAGCCCGCTGTGGTCGAACCGCCTGCCGCGGCCAGCGACCAGGTAGTCGCTCCGCCGACTACAGGAGCGCTAGCTAGCGGGATTCGCGCCGGGCCGCGTGTTTCGTGAAAGCGAGATACACGGTGACCAGCAAAGAACCCCGACGAGCCGCCCGTGTAGAGAGGGTTCGACTGGGCTGATCGCAGCGGCGGCTGATCTTGCTGGCTCCGGCTGATGCGGCTTGTCTTGGGCCGCGGCTGGAACGCCGGCACTTCAGTGCGAGTCCCAGAACGCTAGCGACTGAGCCGGCGCGGCCAGTTGCAGCGGCAGCCAGCCCACATCAACCTCGAAGGGCGCTGCAGACCCCTTCGTCCAGCCCACGGCAATTCCGTTCGGTGACCAGGTGGCCGTGATGTTGTCCTTGACGTTCGCGTCCGTACTCAAGGCCGCCCAGTTCGATGACCAGCCGGTGCCGAGCTGCCAGGTCAGGTAGCGGATGCTGTGGTTGGCGTCGGTGTCGATCACGAAGCACCAGACGGTCGTCCCGTCATCGACAAGCGCTACCCCGCTGCCCGCCAGGTGGCCGGTCAGCCCGGTGGAGGGAAGCGTCACCTTGGCGCCCCAGGAGCCGCCATGGCCACTGTAGCGGACCTGCTCCAGCACCGTCGCCGAGTTCCGGCGCACAACGTGGATGTCGGTCAAGCTCAGCGCCGTCAGTCCCCAGTCGTTGGGATCGTTGACCCCCGTGCTCAGGTTGGGCACCGCAGCGCCCACGGTGGTGATCGCCCAGGCGCTCTCGCTGGCCGATTCCGCCCAGCGCAACCCCGCCTGCGCGATAGAGGTGGCGCTGATCGGCCCCGTGTAGGCCCCGTCCGTGTAGACGGCCAGCATGAAGCCGCTCGCCAGCGGCGCCAGCGCACTCTGCCAGGGCGCCCAGGTGATGAAGTCGTCGAAGCGCGTCCGCGTCCCGCCCCAGGTCGGGTTGCGGTTGGCCGTGCCGTCGTCGATCACCGTGGCCGGCGTACCGACGATCTCGGCGAAGTTCTGCGTCTCCACCGCGTGCCAGCGGTTGGTCGAGGAGAGCACCGGCGCAGAGAGCGCCTGCGGGAACGACGGCGGGCACTCGTTGCCGGGGATGCCGGTCCAGACGCCGACGGTGTCCCAAGAGATCGCGTCGGGGGCTCCGATGCCGAGGCGTGCCCTGGTCAGGGAGTGCATCCAGTGGGACTGGGTCTGGAGGAACAGCATGAGGACGTCCACGCCGGAGATCGAGCCGTAGCCGACCGCCAGACTGCGGCCATCGACCGGGAAGCACCCATCTCCACCGGGATCGTTCTTCCCTCCGGTCAGGTCGATACCCGCAGCCGGTGGGTTGGCGGTCGTGAGCGCGGAACCCGGTGTCACCTCGGACCAAGTAGCGGTTGAGAGGTCGGCGCTGCTCGACACCCAGGCGTGGACGCGGCGAGCGTCGATGACCTCGTAGGTCGTTGTCCCGTCGACTGCCGTGGTCAGCGTTTGGACGAAAGTCAACGTCGTTGTCGTGTTGCTGGCGATCTCGACCACCTGGCCCGCGCCTGCGCCGCCAGTCAGAAACAGAGTGAAGCCTACCAGCGCACCCGAAGTGAAGCCAGACGCCACCAACGTGGTCGTCGAGCCGCTTGACGCGGTGCCGCTTAGGACGGCGCTAGCATGCCAGGTGAAAAACCACCACCGTCCTGTATTGGCCGCCCACACGAAGTGGCTCTGGGTGCCCGAGCCGGTGGCTCCCGGCACCCGTCCCAGCGTGGCGGACGGGACGACGACAGCGGCTGTCACGTCAGTTCAGAGCGACGATCCAAGCGTCGCGGCAAGTGATCGAGCCGGTAGCTACGCTGGGAGTCACCGCGAGAGTAAGGGCGTTGCCCGACTGCGGATTGAGCGAGGCCACGTCGGCCAGGGCTGTACCCCCCGGCGGGGCATATCGCGCCTGCCAGAGTGCATTCGTTGTGGGCACAATCTCGTTGGCCATGTAGACAACTCCCCAGGCCGTCAATGTCATTCCGGTAGTCGAGGTCGAGACCAGTGTCGTGGCACGGACCCAGAAGTCCGCGTACCAGAGGTTGTCGGTGACCGCTACCGGGTTCGGCGTGATTGCCCCCGTGGCAACCAGGGCCGTTCCGCCAGTACCGTTCCAAAACAACCGGAACAGATATGTGCCCGGTGTCGTGACAACGTTGCTCTGCTTGCCCATAGCACGAAACCAGAGCTTCTTGCCGGCGAAGTCGAAGAAGTTGGCCGGCAGCGTCAGGATGGCGTCGTTGGTCAGCGGGTTCTGCGAAGCCGCCGTCACCGCCTGTCCGTCCGACGACTGGTAGGGGTGCATCATCTCGAAGTAGGCCCAGGAGCCTCCTCCGACCGGCAGCACCAGGTTATTCTCGCGCAGCCAGCGGTCGCGCTCCTGGTGAGGCATGTTCAATACATGGTCGGGCACACGAACGCGGCCAGAGTCGAGCGAGTAGCCGCAAACGACGTCGCGATCGAACGGATCACCGGCCGGCCCGGGCTGGATGCGTCCCAGCGCATCCAGCCCGACCCGACGGGTAACTCCCCCCTGCGAGCCCACGATGGGGACGTCGTAGCCGCCGTAGCGCTGCTTCATGCCAATCCTCCTTTCAGGTGCAGTTGAGTGAAAAGGCTGAAGCGGCGGCCTGGAGGGAATCCCCGGAAGACGGCGTACGCGATGTCGTCAACGCGCCCCAGGCCAGGAAATCGCCGGCCGTACCAGATGAGGACGAAACGATCGCGAAGTGAGAGACTGTAGCCATCGTGCCGGTGACCGGTCCAAATGTCATAACGTTGGAGTTGTGTGACTCTATCGGCGCTCCGGACGGCACCGTCCAGGTGTCCGCCTGTCGAGCGTAGCCCGTCATCGTCGTCTCTGTCATAGTGGCCGGTGTGGTAGTGTCGGTAGGCGCCGCTGTCAACAGAGTCAAGTAGGTCGTCCGGACGCCCGGGCCGGCGGCTCGACCGGAGACGATATCGAGCGCGTAGCCGGCGCCCACAGCGGAGAATTCGAAGGAGCCGCGCTGCCCCGCCACCGCGAAGTAGTGCCAGAGCCGCGCTCGACGGAACTGACGGCGCCCGCTCGCCGACAGCGAGGCCCTACCGCTCGGCCCCGAGCTCTTCTGGTCCGAGACGGGTTCGAGAGAACGCTCCAGAACACGCGGAAGCGCGAGCAGCAGCCGGAGCGCGAGCATCGGCCAGAACAGGTGCCGCTGCTGGCGTGTCAGGCGGACGTGGGAGATCTCGACCGGCCGGCCGTGGACGACCAGCTTTGGCCGCATCCAGCGCGGGAGCTTCATCCGGCGACCTCCTCCAGGTATTCATCCACTTGAGACGCGTCGAAGGACACCGCTCGCTCGTGCGGCTCCTTCACATCGTGCCAGCCTGGCGGGGGCGGATTCGCCTCGTCCCGCACATACGACATCTCCTCGGCGGGGGCGAGATCCGGATTGATCACATTCCGCATGCGCTGCGGCCGGTCGTCCAGGAAGACCAGGACGACCGAGTCTTCGTCCAAGGAGCCGGCGCCCGGTTCGCCCGCTGGCACCACTTCTCGAACAGTGCCGACCATCCCCGACTCCAGATGGACCGGATGGTCGCCGAAGTCTCCCCACATGGGGTTCCCATAGTCCTGGAGGAGCCGGAAACGCTGACCTCGTCGAATGTGGCCCAGTGGACCTCCGATACGGTCCCGGCGCGGCACGCCATCCGGAATCTCCTTGCCTCGCATGACGAACCTCCTATCCGGTTAATCGAGTTATGCCCAGACCCCACACGCGCGACGGGAACACGGTCAGGTCCTCGGTGTCGTTCTTGACGAGCTGGCCGCGAGTGACGTCAACCGACTTGCCCAAGGCAGCGATCGCCGACTTGATGAGACCGGCTTCGTCCGTAGAATAGCCAAGCGCCATCAGATCGGCCGCTGTCCTCTGGTCGAGGGCGGCTTGAAGCTGCTTGATTCGATGCATGTTGTCGTTCCAGGCCGCGGCCAGCGTCCCTATCGCAAGATCGATGTCGTTCCTGTCGACCGGTGTTCCAGCGCTCACCGCTTCCTCCTAGTTCTCCGCGAACACGTTCATCCAGTAGTACGTCTCCCCGGCGTACGTCTGGAGTTGAACCGAATACCCGTTCCAGAGGATCGGGTAAACCTGATCACCAGCCGTCAGCCAGATGTGCCGGACTCCGGTAAACGTCGTACCTGTCAAATTGCAGAGACGGAAGTCCTCGGCATTGGAGCGATTCTTGCCCAGCGAGAGGAACCCATTGAAGCCTCCGCTGTTAAACGCTACGCCGACATCAAACAGGTACGGTCCGGTCACCGGAGCCGTATAGCGCCGATTGGTCACGCTCCAGGCGCTGTTCGTGTCCTCGAGGACCGTGTTGAAGGGCATGCTCACCCAAGCACCCGGATTGATCGATTCCGCCTGATTGTTGTAAACGCGGACGTGACTGCGAACCACGGCCGTCTGAGGCATCGTGCCGCGCGAATCGACGCGCGTCAGAGTGGTAAGCGTAGACCCCACTACGATAGAACCTAGCTTTACCTCCTGTGGAAACAGAAGGTTAGAAGTCGAAGAACGGAAGTTGCCGGCCGAGTTCAGGAAGATAAAATAGGTCGTGTTGATGACTGGCGAGGCTACAAAGACGTGGGTGTCGACCGTCTTCTCGACCACGGGGGGGGAGCTGTGTCCTACCCCTCCGAAATCCACGCGGCCCGGCCCGACCACCACGTCTAAACGGGTGTTACCGCTGTCGTAGGTGACACCGTTGATCCAAAACGGCTCATTCAGAGCCGCGGCGGTAACCGCCGTTGAAGTAGTCCACTCTTGCGTCTTTGGCATCGGAGGTTAGCTCAGTATGTCGTGCCGGTCGATCTGGACCGTTTCGCTGGTCGTCTTGGTGTGCGACCAGAGCGTACGTGCGATAAGCGTTCCCGAGCCGGCGATCGCTGTCGATAACGGACCTCCGAAGATGCCTATCTCCTGTATGTTGATGTTCCCCTCCTGTGGTGCCACATAGAACGTGGCGATACTTTCGCCGACCGCGCCTTGCGACTGAGCAGTCAGGTACTTACGAAAAGACTCGGCGCCTAGCTGCGTCAGCGTATTAGGAGCCGGGTTAGCCGACGATGACGTGCCCAAGGCTACGTAACGAATACGGGCGTCGATTCCATAGAGGAGAGCGTCGCGAAGCGCATTCTTGCCGACATTCGTCACGCTATTTAGCAAATCGTATTCGGCCACCAGGAGACCCGATCGCCAGACCCTGACTACGAATCGTCCGCGCCAAGACCACTGGTCACGCGTCAACATGTGTTCCAAGTCCCGTTGGCTAGTTTAGTGCCGTCCGCGAAGGAGCATGTGCGGACGGTAGTAGTCACGCTCTCGGTCCAGGTCCACGTATCGGCTGGAATCGTCAACACGGGGACAGGTACCGAAAGCGTGGCATTCGCCGTCTCGAGAGCAGCGATCGCCTTGCGATTGAGGAGCTCGAAGAACTTGGTCCAAGACCCGTCGACCGGCCCGTCCACGGCTGCAATACTGTACCAGAGCCACGCCCCGTCCTGATCCGTGATGTGGACCGACTTGATCAAGAATTCTTCAGCGCCGATCAACGTTGTACCGTCCAGCGCGGCGTTCAAAGACTGGCCAGGAGCTAACCCCGGACGCCGAGTCTGGAACTCGAGTGAGACACCATCGCGAGCGAATTCGGCTAGACGAGAAGCCGCCTTTTGGAGTCCTGCATCACGACTTTTCAATGCACTGTCACTGATGACGTTCTCGACAATGCCGGAGACCGATCCTGACGCCCGAGCTTTCCTGATCGCTTGCTCCGAGTAGCTGATGGCGTAGGACAACGTAGGGACTTGGCCGTAGTAGTCGATGCGCAGCGTATCGGTCGCGATCAGTCGAGCTTGGCCGAAGTCCTGCGCCACCGTGTTACTTCCAAGGTTCCAGTACCAATGCTTGCCTGTGTCGACTCCTAAGATGCCGACTGACGTGTCCTGCACCCCGTTGATGTAGATAGTTGGGACCTTGGCCAGCGGGTAGGCCACGACAAAAGTCTGGGCGGACCCGTCGCCGTGAATCGATTCCGATTGCAGTGCCGTCAGGTCGAGACCGCCCTGAATGAGCTGCGCATTCAGATAGACCGGATTCTGGTTTTTTACTCGAACGGAATCCCAGCGCGCGTCCGCGTTACTAACGTCCCAGGGTGAGCTGACTAGAGTCGCTGGCGCGAACGTTAGTCCGCGATACGGCGAGATATCCCACCAGAATCCGGACAACGAGGCTAAATCATCCATGAACTGCGAACCCGGCGCGTAAGCGACCTGATAGTCCGCGACCGTCGGTCCATCTTGAATAGAGGAGTCGAAATAGGGACTCGAGGAAGGTGGGCCTAGCTCAACTAGGACCGCGTCGAACCACCATGTCCCCGGTGTAAAGTTGTTAGCCGCTCCAAAGAACGGCTGTGCCCAGCGCAGACCTGCCGCCCAGTCGGCCGCCGAGACGATCCAACTCGTGGTATAGCGACGCCACTGTCCGCCATCCGCCGGTCCCGTATCGATCCCCGAACTTCGAGTGGCGAGCAGGTTCGATTTGGACGAGTCGAAGCAGCGAAAGCCGAAAGCCGCGGATTGTACCGCCAGCGCGGCTGTTCGCGCGTACAGACTCATCGTAATCTGGAGTCCGACGTAGAGTGGGATCATCTGGTTGACGTCGAAGAGCAAAGACGACTGGGACGAGGCTACCAACTTGGCGCTGGCCGCTCCGAAAGCGCCGGTAGTAGCGTCTCGAGACCAAGTTCCCGAGCCCGAAGTCGTCCATGAGGACAAATCGGTCTCGAAATTAGGGTTGCTCGAGACGAGGTTGCGATCGAAAACGCCTTCCTGTGAAAAGGTATTACGGATAACTTCACGTACGATCGAGCCGACTGTACGGTTTTGCCAACTGCCGGCGATCAGCCGGCGGTCGATCAAGGCGTGCCAGTCGGCGCTTCGCAAGGAATGCTGACGATTGACCCAGTCGTCCTCCGGCGTCAGCAGCAAGCCGGCGAAAAGACAAGGACCGTCCACGCTCTGGCCGCTTACACTGGTCGCCCAGGAGAACGTAATCTCGTCGAGGTTGACGTTGTAAGTGTCGCCCGTATCGCCTTGCACTTTCCAGTCGTTGGCGCCTGCTTCGAAGTTGACGGCCGTCTCCGACATCCGTCCGTCGATCGACTGATGCGGAACGGTCAAAACCGCCCACGTGTTCCAATCGGTCGTTACTGGAAACGAAAGCTGGCAAATCTTGGCGCCGCGCACGTACAGCGACAGCGTTTGAGTCGCCGCCCCTCCGTTCGAATACCGGATCACCAGGTCGTAGCCGCCCTTGTAAGGAGCCGAGAAGGAACCTTGCACGAAAGCGCCCGACCCAGCGATTCCAATGTAGCCGGTACCGCGGTAGCCAGTGTGAGTGCTCGAGTCTTGGAAATAGGCGCCACCGCCCAACGTCTGGTCCTCGAACTGCTGCGTTACTGGAGCCGGGATATTATCGAAAACTCGGACGACCTGACCATCCTGGAAGGCGCCTGGCGAAAGCCAATTACGGTCCTCGATCGTCACATCACACGTCGACCGCTCCTGGACAACATTCTCGATCGCCAGCGTGCCGACTTGGAAAGGATAATCGACACCGGCTACGTTAACACGAATCGTCACGACGTGCGAACTCCCTTCAAGTGCAGCTCGTCGCGCAGTTCCACGCCTATCAGGCGTGCGAATGTTCGGCCGCTGACCTGGAGGACGATATTCGCCGTAGTGTAGCCGCCGCGCCCGGCCGGAATCAGCGCCTCCGGCGAACCGGTCCCGTTGTAAGCTAGCGACAGGCCCGGCGGCAAAACGCCGCCCATGTCCAGGTGCAAGTAGTTAGCCGCCCGATCCGCTATCGCCTGCACGTAGCCGCCCGCGACCGATCCCTCCCAGCCGCCTCCCGTATTGATGTGCGAAGCCAGCGTGCGCAGTGCGCCGCCCACATCGAAGCCACCCGGCACGTTAGGTATCGAGAGACCAGAGATATAGCCCGCTATACTAGGAATATCGCTCAAGTTATGAATGCGAATACGCTCGTCGAGGCCCCAGTTCGAGTCGAGAACACGACCGCCCGAAAGCACGAATCCCGTATGGCCGTAAGGCGGCAGAGTGGAGACGAAGATCGATCCTGGTGACGGCGTTGACGAGTTGACGTAAGCGGCCATCTGGCTCGCCATGTCGACAGGGAAGTAATGGCCTGTCACCTGTTCAACGAAGACAACGCACTGACCGCCCCAATCTCCCGGCGTCACCGAACCGGCGCCCAACTGATTCAACTGGTTGGCCGTCTGCGCGCCGCCGAGAGCGCCCACAGCGGAGCGATTGAGCACGACCTCGCCAGGAGTCAGCAGGGCCGGAATCACATCGCCAGCTCCAAGCTGTCCCGGCACGACGCCGCCACTCCCGAACCGAGGAAGGTCGCTCGACCCCGGGAATCCGGCTGCCCGCAGCAATCCGCCGATGATTGGGATATTGCGCGCCATGTCCAGGAATCCGCCGATTACGCTACGTGCTTGCCACAGCCCGTCATGGATCTTGGTGCCGATCCACGAAAATGCGCTCCCGATCGCGTTGGCCAAGTCGCTGGCTCGCGACCCGAGCCAGGAAAAGACATCGCCGGCATGCCCAAACCAGCCGATGACGGCCTGCACTACGCCGATCACGCTATTCCAGTGCGTAACCAGCCAAACAACCGCTACTACCAGTGACCCGATAATTGGGATGCTAGACAGGAAGCCGAGGCCGACTTGGCTGAGCCAGCGCCAGACTAGTCCGAGCACACTCACCACGAAGTTCCAGTGCGTGACCACTAGGATGATTATGCCGATCAAGGCCGCAATGCCGATGATCACCAGACCAATTGGGTTGGCCACCATTGCGATGTTCCACGCCCATTGCGCCGCCGTCGCTATCCACGTCGCCGTGGCCCCGGCTATCTTGGCGACCGTAAGCGCCGCCTGCAGCCCCGTGTGGACTCCGGTGATGATGTTAGCCGCCAGGATCACCAGATTCCAAGCCGCCCAAATGCCGAGCACGACCGCTGCGATCGGTACGAAGACGTTTAGGTGGTCGAGAACGAACTGAATTGCGTGAGCGACCAAAGTGAGCGCTCCGCCCGCGATATTGAGTGCACTGACGATGTTCGGCCAGTTGGTGATGGTCCAATCGGAAAGCTGCACAAGCAGCGCGATCAGCATCTGGATCGTACTACCGATGGCCGAAAAGATCTGACCTACAACGGGGCCGTAGCGCGGCAGATTGTCGACAAACCAGTAGCCCAGTTTCTCCAGGTTAGTTAAAAGACCGATGATCATGTCGATCATGCCTTGGAAAAGCGTGTTCATGATAGGACCTGTCTTGGGCAGGTTCGACATCCATCGGTCGAGCATCTGCTCAAACACAACGCCCAGCCGTCCGACGCCCGCGCCGAGAGCGCCCGCTGCGTCCGCCGACGTCTTCATGATAGCCGGGAACCAGGCGGCAAACCACTGGATAGCGCCGCCGGCTAGCTTGCCGAAGGCCGGCACCAAATAGGTGTCCACAGCGGTGACCATCTGCATGGCCATCGGCATCGCCTGCTTGCCGAGCGCCTCACCCAGGTCCTTGACGTGCTGAATCAGGACCGGAAGTGGGCCATTCGCCTTCTGTTGAGCCTCGGTCAGTTGAGTCTGCGCTGTGGTCAGCGCCTTTTCCGTAGTAGCAACATTCTGCTGCGCCTGATGCAGCGTGAGGAGCTGGGATGCGGTAAAGGTGTGTGTCGGACCGCCCGCCAGCTCCGCCCGCTGGAGCGCCAGCACCGCAGCTTCGTGCGTCTTTGTTGCCGCAGCGACATTCTGCTGCGCTTTCGTCAGGTCCTGCTGAGCAGTCATCCCCCCCGACGATATGATGCCTAAAGCCGCGATGCCGGCGCCAAGAAGGGCTATAGCACCCG
>WNGL01004906.1_pt1 | contig 15965 bp, 12 predicted proteins | sample 5400591 | NCBI WGS metagenome assembly WNGL01 (sample SAMN13153377, study PRJNA577476) | soil metagenome | isolation source: 80 cm soil or saprolite under Garry oak tree replicate 1 | place: USA:California | collected 2016-06-15
TCCAGATCAATTCCAAACCGTGGGCAGCAGTATTTATCGATGGAGTTGAAAAGAAGGCTTTAGGGCAGACACCGCTGAGCGGCGTTCGAGTTCCGATCGGAAGCGTATTGATTTTCGAAAATCCACGATTCCAGACAAAGACATATCGCGTCACCGGAAATGAAACGGGAATTCAAATTGTCTTTCCATGAGGTGTTCCATGTTGAGAAACATTCTCGCGCTGGTGATTATCATTACCGCCGCCCGGCCGGGCTGGCCGGCTCCCGCCGACGAAGCCGGCGAGATGCTGGCTCGCGCCGAGGCGCTCTATTATGAGGCCGATTTTGCCAAATCCGTAGAGTTGCTCTTGCGCGCGGATGAATTGCTTGCCGGGCAGGCTGGCCGCCTCGAAGAGAGGACCGCTGTCAAGCTACAGCTTGCTCTCGGATTCATTGGACTGAATGACAACACTCGAGGAAAAGCCTATCTCAAGGAGTTGTATGCCCTGGACTCGGATCATCGTATCGACCCCCAGGCATTCTCGCCTAAGGTCATCCGATTAGCCGAGGAAGCCAAAGCCGAGCAAAGCGAACTGCGATGCCGCTCCCTGTTCGATGAGACAGAGCGGCAATTGGGAAGCGGAAAATCCGACACTGTTGTGGAGTTCATCGCGTCGAATGTGGCGGAGTGCCCGGGCCTTGCGGCGCTCAGTGCGAAATCGGGCGAGCTTTTGTTCAAAGAAGGTTTGGAAGCCTACAAAAAAGCCCAGATGGAGCAAGCCCTCGAGAAGTTCCAGGCGGTGCTGCGCCTCGATCCCAAACACGAACTGGCCACGGAGTACGTTGATCTCGCGCAGAACAAACTGGAGCTGGCTGCCGGGCGTGGGCTTCTCGCCTGGCGTAAGGATTTCACCGCAGGCGAGTTTGCCCTGGCTGCCCGCGATTATCGCGAACTCCTGTCCCTGAACAGCTCACAGGCAATTGAGGAAGTCCGTACGGAATACCGGCGAGCTCTCTCCGGCTTGGCGGATTCCTGGAACAAAGCGTGTACCAATGATGATGTGGCTGCGATGGAGAAAGCTCGGCGCCGTGTTGACGCACTGATTCCAGACCCGTCGTTCGGCGAAGATATCCGGGCAACGATGAAAACGTGCGCCCACACCGGTTGTGTTCAGATGACGTTCCCCCTGGCGCTGTCGCGTTTGAAAAATCGTGTCGATCCTCAAATCCCACCTCATCTGCTCTCCTTGATCAAGGACTTTCCGATGACCATTCGAGTCAGGGCAAGAATCAACGAAGCGGGAGATGTCGCCGCCGCCGAACTGTCGGGCGGCAATGCTCTGGTTTACGATGCGGTCCGCGCAGCATTCGGTCAATGGAAGTTTTTTCCCGCCCTCGTGCAAGGCGCAGCTCGATGCGTGGACACGGAAATTCCTATCGTGCTCAAGTTCGGTCAACGCTAGCAGGATGCGGAAGAACTCAAGACGAAGAACTGTAGCGGCGCTCTATGAGCCCCGGCTTTGCCTGAAATCAACGAGAACCGGCGGTCATAGACCGCCGCTACAGTCAACATTCCTCAACATGCTGCTAAGGACGTCGCGTGAGTTCCGTGCCTGAGAACGTTGCTGGCCGATCCCCAGAACGAACTCAAGTTTTTGCATATATCAATGCCGACAACGCGCCGCTGTACAGAACGATCATGCGCGTATTCACGGAATCGAAGCAGCGATTTCTGTTCCAGTTGCGACCTCAGGACGTCCTCGAGGCCGTACGAATATCCGTTGGTCAAGAGACATCCGGCCAGCCCGAAATAGATTCCGGTCTCGAGCAGCTGTGCGAGTGGGGAAACTTGCAAAAACACCCTGATACGACGTCTGTCGGCACCGTCGACGATTTTTTAAAACAACGTTATGTTTTCCAGATTACCAGACACGGTGAAGCCGCGGAGCGAGCGCTCGCTTTCTTTGACGCCGCGCGAGAAGGGGACGGCGAGCTTCAGTCGACTGCCTTGGCGGATATCCGGTACCTGGTTCAAGAGCTCAAACAACTGTCGCGAGAAGCAGAGCCGGATGCCGGCAAAATACATCGTAACTTGCTCGTGCTCCGGACGCGTTTTGAAGATCTGTCTGCCTCTGCGCAAGCGTTTATCGAGAGGCTGGAACGAAGTGTCCACTTACAGTCGGTTGTCGGCGCGCGGCAGTTGATCGATTATGGTGAACGGTTCGTCGGCGACGTGGTGCTCGCGGCCGATAGCATCGGAGAGACAATTCGCGACCTCGGAGCAGCGGGACTTGAACGCTTGATTCAAGCCGTGGCCGAAAGCAATGTCCGGGGCCCCATAGCAGCAACGCCCGAGGGCATTGCAGCTGTTTGTGACCAATGGCGCTCGGATTGGAAGCGCTTTCGTGACTGGTTCATCTCCCACGCCGGCCGCCCGTCGAACGCGGAAATGTTGCGCGAACGCGCAAGGACCTTGATACCTGCCCTGCTCGGCGTCATCACGAATACGAACGATCGTCAAATCCACCGCATCGACCGATTCAATGATTTCCGCGTGCTCGCACGATGGTTTGCGGAAGCAGAATCGGATGCTGAAGCGCACCGGCTTTGGAGAGCGGTTTTTGGATTGTGTCCTGCGCGCCATCTCATAATCAATGATCAAACCCTTGATGAGTACGAAGCCCGGCAGGTTCCGGCTAATACAAGCTGGCTGGAAGCGCCGCCGGTGCGTATCGCAATGCGTCCTCGAGACTACGGCCGCTTCTCGCCGGCCGCCGACTTGAGCTGCATCATCGACCGCACTGCGGAAAAGGAAAAACTTGCCGCTGCGGCCCACGAGGAAGCGCTGCGTATTTTGAGTGCGCAGGGACGGTTCGGCGTTGGCGGGAGGATGCGTTTATCGGAGCTTGAACATCTCGAGACAGGCGAATTCGATTTGTTTGTGGGTCTTCTTGGAGAAGCCGTGTCGGCTCGGGTTTTCGCGAACGAACCGGTGGAGATCTTTTCCGGAGACGGCCGTTTGAGGGTAAAGCTGGAGCCGACAGGTGACGGGCGTGAAGCGCTGATTCTTACGACAAACGGAGTCTTCCGAGGACCCGATCACTGGATCAGCATTGAGCACATTCTCTCTGTAGACGGGGTGCTGCGGTGACGTCCGCGCTCGAAACTTTAACGCCAAATCCGGAAGTCGAGGCCGAAAGGCGACGCGCGTTACGCGCATTGCTTTGTCGTCCGCTGCTGACCGCCGCCGAAACGCCTGAGGATTACATCGTGGTGCGGCGGCATACGGAGTGGTTGAAACAGTGGTTGACAGAGTTTCCGGCTTGGAGCCTGCATATTGATAGAGACCTGGCTAGGCTGCGTAAGATACCTCCGGATCTTCTCGATGAGACAAGGCCGGCAATCGATCGTACTAGTGAAATATGCTTTTCGAAACGCAGGTATGCATTGCTTTGCCTCGCACTCGCTGGGTTGGAGCAATCGGATCGGCAGACCACGCTGGCCGAAATTGCACACGCCATAATGGAACTGGCCGCTTCAGATCCAGATCTGCAGGCGGCCGGCATGAGCTTCGATATAGGGAATTACGATCAGCGGCGCGATCTGGTGCATGCGGTCCGCTTCCTGATCGACATGGGCCTGCTTCGCAGGCTCGACGGCGACGAAGGGCAGTTCCTGAACCGGAACGGCTCATCAGATGTCCTTTATGAGATCGACCGGCGCATTCTTGCGGCGATCCTAAATGTATCGCGAAGCGCTTCCAGCGTCGAAATGGCAGCGGAAACGAACATCGGCGACTCGCTCCCGGAACGCGTGGCCAGACTTATCGATGATCCGATGACTCCCACTGAAGATGCGTCCTTCCAGAGAATCCGAGCGCGCCTGGTTCGAGCGCTCTTGGACGATCCGATTCTGTATTTCCACGATCTTAATGATGAGGAGCGAGTTTATCTCGATAAGCACCGTGGTTACCTGCTCCGGCAAATACATGAAGCGACCGGCCTCATCGCCGAAATCCGGCGTGAGGGTATCGCGATGGTGGACGATGACGGCGACCTGACCGATCTCAAACTGCCCGAAAACACCACGGAGGGAAATCTGAGCCTATTCCTGGTCCAGTGGTTCGCTCAAATCTCCAAAACTAACTCCGGCCCGGCGATTCCTGTTTCAGCGGTCGAAGAACATGTCCGCAGCCTGATTCAGGTTCATGGATCGCAGTGGCGCAAAGAGGTTCGCGAAGCCGGCGCGGAAGCCTGGTTAACGCAAGACGCGCTATCGCGTCTGCGATCGCTTCGCCTCATCCAAATAGCGGGCAACGAGGTCGTTCCGTTAGCTGCCTGTGGCCGTTACGCGCCCAGCAGTTCCCTCAACGGTTCAGATAACGAGGAGTAATTTTTGTTATGGAAGCGCAAACACGATCTCTCCCTTTTCCCAGCCGGCAACGATGGCAGCCGCTGCGCAGCGGCCTCATCAACCTCTACCGGTACGACCGTGAAGAATTTCATTACGAAGAGGGACGGCTGCTGTTGCGCGGCAATAACGGCACCGGCAAGTCGCGAGTTCTTGCATTGCAGCTTCCGTTCCTGCTCGACGGTGAAGTAAACGCTCAGCGTTTGGAACCCGACGCCGATCCTTCCAAGAGAATCGAATGGAACCTGCTCATGGACCGTTACCCGGAGAGGACCGGTTATACATGGATCGAGTTTGGCCGCCGTGACGAACGCGGCCAAGACCACTATCTCACTCTCGGATGTGGTCTCAGTGCAGTAGAAGGCCAAACCGGGGTGCGCCAGTGGTTCTTCATCACGATTCAAAGAATCGGCAAACAGCTCGAGCTTGTGAGCCACGCAGGGCAAGTTCTCGGCAAAGACCGGTTGCGCGAAAAGATCGGTTCCGCCGGCCAGGTGTTTGAGGCGGCGGGACCTTACCGGCGTGCCGTCAATGAAGCGTTATTCCATCTCGACGAGTACCGCTATGCCAGCTTGATAAATCTTCTGATTCAACTGCGGCGTCCTCAATTGACGCGGCGTCTCGATGAGCACGAGTTGTCCAGAGCGCTCAGCGAAGCCCTGCCTCCGGTTTCCGCCGCTGTCGTTGCGAGCCTGGCGGAGGTTTTTCGCACTCTTGAATCGGATCGTACGCAATTGGAGTCTTCCAAGGCAGCGCTGGCGGCCGTCGAGCACTTCCTTACGGAGTACCGCCGCTATGCCGAAGTTGCCGCGAAGCGACGGGCGGAACAAGTTCTCCGAACGCAGTACGAATACGAAGCTGCACTGAAAGAAATTTTGACTGCTGAAGCGGACTGCGATCGATCGCTCACGGAACTAGCCCGGCTAAAAGCGGATCTCGAGCGTCTCTCGGCCGAAGAACATGCACTTCAAGCGGAGATTACGGCTTTCCACGAGAGCTCGCAGTTAAGGGATGCGCATACCCTGGAGCAAGCACACCGCGCCGCGGCCGACAAACGCAGGGACGCCGGCTCCGCTGCTGCGGAACTCGCCGATGCCTCGCGACTTCGAAAAAGTTGTGCCGAGGAACACCAGAGGATGAGAGCTAACCTGGAGCATCGCCAGCTTCGATTGGCGGCTGTAATGGACGCCGCCGGCGAAGCCGCGTTGTCCGCAGGTTTGGAACGCCTTCACCGCGAATGGCTCGGCGCGTTCGACGCCGAGGCGGCCGGCGAAGGTACTTTGAAGCAGGCGCGAGAGAGGATCGAAGGCGGGATTCAGACGCAAATCGAAAAGATGGAATGTGTCCGGAGTCTCAACGAACGTTTCACACTTGCAAGAACCCAATTCCAGCGCGCCAGCGATGAACGTGACCGGCTTTCGGGATTGTTAGACGACGCTCGCGAGTGCTTGACGAGGGCTCATGGCGAGCATCGGTCCGCCGTCACGTCCTTCCTTGAAGCCGCTTCCCGCTGGACTGCCGATCTTACTGAACTGCCATTGCCGTTTGATCAAACGTTCATAGATTCGGTGAAGGAGTTTTGCGATAAACCCCACGGGCCAAACCCTTTCGCCACCGCAAGCTGGAAGGCGCTCGAAGAGTTGACCGGCAATTTCGCCGAAAGGCGCGCCTACCTGAAGCAGCTCGAGACGACCCAAACGGAAAAACTGATTCGGCTTGAAACCGAACACGAGGGTCTGGTGTCGGCGGAATCCCTTGATGAATGGGGTCGCGGACGGATTCTGGAACTGCAGGCGGCAATTGCCGAGACGCAATCTCAACTCGATCCAGTGATCGATTCCATCGAGGAATTGAATCGCCGCGAGGGGATACTCCGCAGTGAGGCCCATACGGCACCCGCAGATGACGGCGTGCGCGCTGCATACGACTACTCGGTCGCGGTGGCACGGCATGTCGAGAGTTTGCGGAGCCGGATGAACGAAGCCGAAGAATATGTAAGGCAGCAGCGGTTGCAGCTCGATCAACTGACGGAGATGCGCGATCGCACGGTAGAGGACCTGGGGATCGGCAGGTGGATCGATGATCTCGATTCTCTAAAAGATCGAGTCACACGGTATCGCTTTGCGCTCTCCTCTGTCTGGCCCGCTGTGGAGTCCTTCCAAGAAGCACAATCAGCCGGCGAACGGGCATGGACGCATCTGGAACTAGCCGCAGCTCGGGAAGAGCGGCAGAAGGAGACGCTGAACGAACTCGAACGGCGCGCCATCGCGGCAGAACTTGCGCGTGACGCCGCTGGGCGGGCCATTGATGCCGGTTCCGGTGAAGTGCTCCAGCGCATCGCCCAAGCCCGATTGCGGCTTGATCAGTTGCGCATCGAAAAGGAAGAAGCACGGCGGCGCTACCACGATGTCGAGGTTCGAGTGACACGCGTGGACGAACGTCTCCGTAACCGCACAGAAATCTTAAGCCGCCAGACGGACCGGAGGGATACCGCTGCGAGCTCACTGCGAACATTCGCATCCACAGGGCTTCTCGAGATCGCCGCCTCTGGAATCGCCAGGGGAGAACCGCTCACATGGTCCACCACACGCACGGTGGAAGTAGCTTTTGAACTGGTATCACGCTCGGACTCGATAGATGCTGGAGACCCCGGATGGGAACACTATCAGAAATCCGTGCCCTCGGAATTCAACCGCTTGACGCAAGCGCTTTCCGCTCAGGGTTGCCGGTCATCGGCGACATTTAGCGATGACCTGTTCGTGGCGAATGCCATGTTTGCCGGGCGAGAGTGTGCGGTGGACGAAATCAAGCAAATCCTGTTCGACGACGTTACCGCCCGGCAGATGCTGTTGGACGCGAGGGAGAGAGAAATCCTGGAAAACCACTTGATTGGTAACGTTTCACGGCACCTTCGCGAATTGCTTTATGCAGCTGAGGAACAAGTGCGGCAAATGAATGCAGAGATCGAAAGCCGTCCGATGAGCACGGGAATGAAATTGCGCTTCGTTTGGCGGCTGGAGGAAGACGCTACTTCAGGGGTGGCCGAGGCAGTTCGGCGTTTGATGCAAATGGACGACGAATGGTCTCCGGCAGAACGGCAGATGCTGGGCCGGTCTCTCCAACAACAGATTCACGCCGTATGTTCCAATATGAAGGACGCCGGCTGGCAAGAATTCCTTGCTGAGGCGCTGGACTACCGCAAGTGGCATTCGTTCGGCGTGGAACGCTATCAGGATGGCGTCTGGAAAAGGCTCACCCGCCGAACCCATGGCACGGGTTCCGGAGGTGAAAAAGCTGTCGCGCTCACCCTGCCCCATTTTGCCGCGGCTGCCGCCTTCTATCGAACAGCACACCCGCTGGCGCCGCGGCTCATCCTTCTGGATGAAGCCTTCGCCGGGATCGATGCGGACATGCGCGCAAAATGCATGGATCTCATCCATACCTTCGACCTCGACTTCATAATGACGAGCGAATACGAGTGGGGTTGCTATCAAACACTGCCTGCGATCGCCATTTATCAGTTTTCTACCCGGCCCGGCATTGACGCCGTCGGCCTGACACGCTGGGTCTGGAATGGGCGGCAGAGAAGTCTGAGGGACGGCGCGGCAGCGAAATCCGACGAAATGCCTGACGAGCGGGCGATCCGATTGGGTAGCAGTGGAATCAAAAATCCTTCCAAAGTGACGAATGCGTTGTAGCGGCGGTCATGAGGCTGTGAAGAAAATGAACGGGGTCCAAAACTTGTCAAATGTCGAATGTCTGTTGTGCGATGCGTAGTGTAGTTGGCAAAGCGCCAGATGACCTACTGACTAAACGAACAAATTCTTAGTCGGAAAATGATTTAGTCATCAGGTCATTTCGTCAATGGGTCGTTTTTACAAGTTCATCGGACGTCGCACAACAGACATTCGACATTTGACAAGTTGCCCGTCGCCGATTTTTTCAGGTCACGTCATCGCCAGGGCCGGCCGCGCCCTCTGCCTCTACCTGGAAAGCTTCGGTCGGGTTCAATCTGTAGCGATGAAATCCGCCGGTCCCAATTGCGAAAACTTCGTGCTGAGAGTTGCGCAAGATCAGAAATATCGCGATCGATGATTATGGTTTCGCCGCGGAAATTGGGGTCGCGATAGGCGACCACATGGGCGCGGCCGAATACGCGAATGGATGAAATTCTGTCGCTCCAGTTCCCAGCCTTAGCGAGATCGGTTACGTCTGCGCCCGCGCTCCAGCATTGCGATCGTCCTTGAAAATCGCGGCGATCGTAAACGCAAACGCCGTCGCTGATCTGTTGATCTCGATCTCGTTCTCGTTCTCGATCTCGTTCTCGATCTCGTTCTCCATCCCGATCGCGTCCGAAGACTGGAGGGTTATTTCCATACGGACCAGAATTGTAGTCCGCAACCACCCGCAGCGACTCGATACGATCGTTCCATGTATGCCCGCCGCTGGCGGCTCGCAATCCCAGATCCGGAATATCGGAGGCAAATTCCGCGGATCGGCCGTGGAAATCCGTCTCGTCCCAAACTTGAACACGCGCTCGGCCAAATAATCGGATCGAGGAAGCGGCGGCCTTGTGATTAGCCAGGCTGCGGACCTCGTCGCCCTCTACCCAGCACTGCTCCCATCCCTGGTATCGAGCATCCTGATAGAGACAAACACGAGCGCCGTGTTGGTTTTCTTCAGCTCTTCTAACCTGGGGCGCAGCGGGTGATTGCGGTGCCCAAAATACTGGGATCAACAGCCCCAAAACGAAAGCCCAATATCTGCTCATAGCAAACTCCTCTCGCAATAGACGAACTTGTGTAGCAAACGGCTTCATTTTTCGGTTGCATACACATTCAGCACGCCCATCTTCGCTTCGTGACAACAAAAAACCAAACCGAACATTCTTGTTTTGCCAACACGTGCACAGCCGCCAACGCTGTGCTAGTATCGTTGCCAAATTTCCGTTCGACCGCCACGAGAGCAGCTCTTCATCGAAGGAGGTAACGTATGAAACGGGTCATGTTCCCGATCATCTTCGCTGCGCTGGCTACGCCGCTTACGGCGCAGTGGCTGAAGTATCCCACGCCGGGCACCCCGCGCAATGCAGACGGCAAGCCGAGTCTCGCCGCGCCCGCGCCCCGCACCGCGGACGGCAAACCCGACTTGTCCGGGATCTGGCAAAGGAGTTCGCTGAAATATGAGCGCAACGTCGCGGCCGACCTGAAGCCTGGAGAAATCCAGCCGTGGGCCGAATCTTTAGTCCGGCAGCGTGCGGAAGATCTGCAGAAAGATTCCCCGGGTATCCAGTGCCTGCCGTGGGGTCCGGCCGACAACACGAGCGCCCGCAGGTCGAAAATCATTCAGAATCCGGGTGTGATCGTGATGCTGAACGAAGATCTCACCTACCGTCAGATCTTCCTGGACGGGCGTCGATTGGAGACCGATCCGTTTCCGAGCTGGATGGGGCATTCGGTGGGCCGCTGGGAAGGAGACACCTTGGTCGTGGACAGCAACGGATTCAATGATCGGTCGTGGCTGGATCACGATGGTCATCCCCACTCGGAGGCACTGCGTATCACCGAACGGTACCGGCGGGTGGATTTCGGCCACATGAACATTGAAGTCACGCTCAACGATCCTCAGGTGTATGCCCACCCTTGGACGGTGTCACTGCGAGCGGAGTTGGCGCCGGATGGCGATCTGCTCGAGTCCGTTTGCAACGAAAGCCACACCAGCCTCGAGCACTGGGTCGGCAAACTGTCCGACGAAAAGAGCGTCGAAGTCAAGGTCTCGCCTGAGATCCTGGCGAAATACGTCGGTACCTACGAGGAGCAGGACTTCTGGGGAAACAGGCCTCACCCCGCAATGATTGAAATCACCGTCTCTGACGGAGCGCTCTTCGCGGAACTCAAAGGAAGGGAGAAATTACGGCTTGCGGCGCAGTCGGACACCAATTTTGCCGGCTTTTACGGCCTGGGAATCCAGTTCGTCACGGATGCGCGAGGCACGGTGACGCATCTTCTGGAGAGACGGATATCGAAGGATTACAGGTTTAGACGCGTGCGATAGCACTAAACCGTGTACATTTTTGTGCCTTTTTGTGGCTATTCCCTTTTCTTGCGTCGGGCGTTCTAATCCAGCGTGTCGTCGAACGCCAAAAGGTCAAGGTCTGCAGTCGAAAAGAAATCCTGCTTCGTAAAATCGTCGATAAGATACATTGGCTCGTCGTCCGGTTCCGCGCCAAACTGCCGCTCTGTTACATTGAATTGCCCGTTGTAGTCGTCGTATCGCACTTTGACGAATCGCATAAAGCCCTCCTAACTAACGGCTTTATCGGCCGCTGCGGGTGGTCCCATTAGCGATCTGCAAAGATTTGCTTTGCGGCCTGGTGCGAGATCGAAAGCGTCAGGATACTCCCGATAAACGGCCATACGGCGAGTGTAAGAAGAGCGAGGGCAAAGTCGCCGGTTCTGCTGCGGACGATCCCGACGAGGTATGGCCCGAGAAAACCCCCGAGATTACCGAAGGAATTTATGAGCGCAATGCCGGCGGCGGCCCCTGTTCCCCGAAGGTACTCCGTCGACATGGCCCAAAACGGTCCCAGTGTTCCCCAGATGCCGATCGCGGCGAATGAGAGTGCGGCGAGTTCAATGGCCGGAGTCTTCAAAAAGGCGGCGGCAATCAAGCCTGCCGCAGCGGCGAATGCGGAGAGTGCGACATGCCATCGCCGCTCGGCGCGGCGATCCGAACTCTTTCCGATGACCACCATACCCAACGATGCGGCCATATAGGGAATCGCGCTGACAAACCCAACGAGCAAATCGCTCATACCGGAAAACGACGAGACAATCTGAGGGAGCCAGAGGCTGACTCCGTAGAAGCTCATGATCACTGCAAAGTAAATAAGAGCGAGCATCCAGACACGCCTGCTGCCGAATGCCTCTTTCAGTGTCGAGACGCGATCCGGCTCCGCTTGGCGCTCTTCTTCAAGGCGCGAAATGATCCAGGCTTTTTCCCCCGCAGTTAACCATCGTGCGGCCTGGGGCCGATCGGGCAGAATAGCAAAAACGAGGAATCCGAGAATGATCGCGGGTATTCCTTCGATGAGGAACAACCACTGCCAGCCGGCAAGCCCCGCGATACCATGCAAATTCAAGAGAACACCGGAGATCGGTCCACCGATAACACCCGCAATTGCTGTCGCCGTCATGAAACGCGCAATGGCGCGGCCGCGCGCGGCCGCGGGGAACCAATACGTCAGGTAAAGAATCATGCCCGGGAAAAATCCGGCCTCAGCGACGCCGAGCAGAAAACGTAGAACGTAAAACGCGGCGACGCCGCCGACAAACATCATCGCCGATGAGATCAATCCCCACGTCACGAGGATTCGAGCCATCCAGACCCGCGCGCCAACCCGCTCCATGATGAGATTGCTGGGTATCTCGAAGATGAAGTATCCGATGAAGAAGAGTCCCGCTCCCAACCCGAAGACCGCCGGGTCGAAGTTCAAGGCTTTATTGAGCTGCAATGCCGCGAACCCCACATTGATCCGATCGAGATAGGAAACGACGTAAAGCAGAAACATGAAGGGAATCAGGCGGCGCGTGAGCTTGGACACAATTGCTGTCTCAGAAATCATACTAGTTTCCCGGAGGGTATTTTCTTCTTGCACGACAGGAGGGAGAGAGACGCGCTACGCCAACCTCACCATGCCGCTCCAGAACTGTGTCTTGCTGCCCACATCGACATCGTACTTGCGGATGAACGCGAGTTTGCCATCGTTGCCAATGCGGAACACCGTAAGGCCGGCGCTCAGCATCTTGATGCTCCCGCCTTCGCGCACCGGCAGCGGCTGGATGCTGGCCGCAACCATCATGCGAGCGCTAGGATCCATCGCGAAGGTGCGCAGCTGGATGCCGTGCCCCTCGATGTTTTGAATCAGGGTCGGCTCGCCGGTGTTCGGGTTGATCGAGAACACGGCGATGCTGTTCTCGCCTCCCGCGAAAACTTTCTTGCCTTGAAAATCGACCGTGGACGAGGCACGGTTCGCTTGATAGACGAACCGGCCGTTCGGATGAACATGGACAGTGCCTGCGCCCTGCCTGAAAGGAGATTTTGGGTCCGAAAGCGTTTCCTTGATGAACACCGGCTCGCGGGAAAGCCCACTCGCGGGGTCTTTTTTATAGACATAGAGTTTGTTTTGGCTCTCGATCGACACATAAACCCAAGGCTCAGCCGGATGAAAGTCCAGATGGCGCGGACCAAAATGCATCCCGTCTCCAGGCTGTATGGCCGCAAGATTCGTCAGCACTCCGCTCTTGAGGCGGTAGGTCTTGATCGAACCCGGATTCACTGGGTTGTCATCCGGCGCATTGTTGCCGCGCGTAACCATAATCACAAACTCATTGTCCGGGGTGGCACGGATCTGATGCGCGTATTTCCCGGTATCGAGCTTGTTCGGCTGGTTTACCCGGTCGCCAAGAGTGCCATCCCGGTTGATGTGGTGCACGGTAAGGGAACTTGGGTCGTTGTAGGCCGTCAGCAGATACTCCCCTTTCATATCGACGCTGGTGTGGATCGGACGCGACGGCAGGTTTTGCGGCTGACCGTGCGGCGTGAGCGCGGCTGTAGCCGAATCGATTCGGAACGCATGCGCGAAGTTTTCATTGCTCGGGACACCCGGCCCGCCGCCGCTGGAGACGACGTAGAAATACTGCCTCGATGGATGCGGCCACGCGTACTGGATATTGGCAGGTAAGCTCACCGTGTTGCGCTTCACCAGCGAGGCCTCGTCAACGTCCATGCTGTAAAGCGTAAGGTCCCCCCCAACAGCGGAATACAACACCGTCTTCACGCTGGCGCCGTCCGCTTGCTTCCCGGACAGCCTGCCTGCCGCGATTGAACCAGCGACCAGGCGTGCAAACCTCCGACGATCCATCATGTGAGTATCCTCCCCTTTGCGATTTGTGGCTCGGCGATTGGGCCGCCTGATGATCTCAAAACCAATCAGACCTTGCAACGTCTGACCAACATTGTGTCTCGCCGCCTGCATACTCTCTGGCGCTCTGTTCGAGATTGCCGATCCTGGTTTCCGTGAATTCCGACCTGTACGAACTGTACGTCGCCTTCCACTTGAATAACCATCACGCTGGTGAAAAACTTCGGGGGATCTGGCTGATGCGATTTGACATCTGAATCCAGTGCCGCCTATTCTCGAAAAGACTCATCCTGTCTGGCGGAGCCGATCCGGGAAGGCGTTGATATGATATGCCGCTTATAAAGTACTTTCGAAAGTATTTGGGCCCGGAAAAGCTCGCCGAACAAACAGAACAAGAGGTTTTGATCAACGACGACCCTCCATGGTTTGATAGTGATTCTGCTTCAAGACGAGTCACCAAGGAATTGAAAGATCCGTGGGCGCGAGGCAAAGTCGTTGAACTGATCGAACAGGGGTTCACGATAATCGAAAGCGGAATCGCTCTCGAAATGTGCGATCAAGCGGCAGCCGAGTTCCTGAACTGGAAAAAGAGAAACGAGCATGCCCTTTCAAAATTTCGGGAGGCCGACGGCCGGCTAATGCGCATTATCAACTTTCATCAAACATTGCCGGTGCTTAAAACACTCTTCTCCCGAAACCGGTCTCTAGCCTTGCAGGATTACTTGTTCAAAAAGGAGACAGCACTGTACACATCGCTGTTCTACGAGCAGGGATCAGCACAGCCCATCCATCGCGACATACCGCTTTTCTGGACTTATCCGGGGTTCATGTACTTCGGCATGTGGATCGCGCTTGAAGATACCGATGACGAGAACGGTCCTCTGGAAGTTATTCCGGGCGGACACCGGATCGGTCTCATCGATCGCGGCGCCATTGCAGCCCAGAGGTTCAATGAACCGATGACCATACCTCCCATGTCCAACGAACTGTGGATCGACTACCAGGATGAGGTCGCGAGACGAGTCGTTGAAAAGCGCTTAACTAAGAAAAAGATATACGTGAAAAAAGGCGACGTGATTCTATGGCATCCCCTTGCTCCCCACGGAGGAGCATCAATCAATGATCCTTCCCGGACAAGGCTGAGTTTTGTACTGCATACCACTCCCAAGGGCGTACCGGTCTTTCACATGGACGTCTTTTTCGATCCTTCGCGGCAAGTTCAGAAGCATGCCCGATGGACCTACTCGAATTTCGAGGGCCGGGCGATTGCAGAAACTGGACCGATGTCCATTGGACACGGAATCGAATATGACTTCTCAACGCTGAAATAGCATTTGCTCAGAGTCGTACATCGAGAAGCTCTTGGCACTCGCGGAGTGGGGGGGAATATGGCGAAGGGGTTTCCGCAAATAATTTGGGGAGTGAATACATTTCAGATGGCTGGCCTTCTTACCTTCATTCAGGACTGGGGTGCCACCGCCGAGGACATGTTTTCCGCAGTTCGTGATTATGAAGTCGCGCGACAACGTTGAAGAATATGTTCGCGTGCTCTCATCGGCTGCGGTTTAGTTCGAGAACATATTGGAATTGGGGTGATGCGTGGTGGATCTTGCGCTTTTTTCAACACGCTTTTGCGTCCACGCAATCATCTTGCGATCGATCTTGTGGCACGACACACCGGACTTGATGAGCTCGTAAGGAACGCAGCCCAAGAGGGGCGAAAGCTGCTCACGGCGTTTGGAGTCTATCAAGATGACGTCGAGCGCATCATCTAACTTTCTGAGGAATTGACCGCTGCTCCGTCGATGTTCGATTTAATTATCGACGCTTCGCATGATTATGAGACGACGACGTGACCCCGGGTGTCAGCGTACGTCTACCGCGGCCGGCGCAGCTCGGCCCTGAGTTCGCTGTCGAGTCTTCGTATCTAGCCCGTGGAAAGAGCTTCGCTCTTTTGTGAGATCAAGATGACGGATCGTGCGGCCCCGAACGTTGGATAGCAGTCTTCCGTTTAAGATCTTACCCGAAGCAAGGCGGTAAAGGAACGAACGCGATCAACTGGGTCTCATTGACGATTATTTCCCCCTCGTCAACGCTCATCGATGATTCCGAAACGGTCATTGCCGTGGCGCCGGCGGTTAAGTCCGTCAACGAGACGATCGTCTCCGCCAAGGAAATCATTATCGGTGAGAGGCCGATAATCATTTCCGGACCGGAGACACTCATCTTCATCCCGGAGACGATTATCGGCGGAACGCCGGCGATCGTCTCCGGTTCGGAGATATTTATCTCCGTCACGCAGATACTTATCTCCGTGCCACAGATACTTATCTCCGGCCGGGCCCTGGACTCCAGGAATCAACCAGTTGCGGACATGCCTCGCGAGATAAGTATCTCCGTAACGGAGATACTTATCTCCGCCGCGGAGATGATTATCAAAAAGCCGGCGACGATCATTTCCAAACGCGAAACGGTTATCTCCGCTCCTGACGCGGTCATGTCCGGGCCGCACATCATTATTTATAGACGCAACGCAATTATGTCCGCACTGGAAACGGTTATTTGTGCGGCGGAGACATCTATTTCCCGGGCGGAGATGGCTATTTCCGCCTTCGGCACCAGTTTCTCAGCGGCAGAAATAAGTATCTCTGCCG
>WNGL01004908.1_pt1 | contig 15963 bp, 12 predicted proteins | sample 5400591 | NCBI WGS metagenome assembly WNGL01 (sample SAMN13153377, study PRJNA577476) | soil metagenome | isolation source: 80 cm soil or saprolite under Garry oak tree replicate 1 | place: USA:California | collected 2016-06-15
AAATCCTTGGCGGTGAAGTCGCCGCCGCTCGCCTCGCGTATGTACTGGTTTACGTCGTCGGACGTGACCGTGTGGCGCTTGCCCTCGGCGTCGAGGTACTGGAAGAGGTTCTGGCCGGGCAGGTCTTCGCAACGCTTGACCACACGCGCCACGCGCCGGTCTTCGAGGCCGACCGAAACCTCGACGCCGCTCTTGCCCCTGAACAGAAGCCGCACGGTCGAGCCGCGCACGTCGACGTGCCGGTCGCGCAGCGTGGTCAGGCCGAACGAGTGATTCTGCCTGGCGTACTCCTCGTTGCCGATGCGCAGGAACGTGGTTTCGAGCAGGCGGACGATGGTCCCGACCACCTTCTCCTTCGGCAGCCCATCCCGGCGCAGGTCGGCCGTCGCGCGCCTGCGGATCCCAGGCAGCGCCCTGGCGAACTCGGCCACGCGGTCGAACTTGTTCGCGTCGCGAGTCTCCCGCCACCGCGCGTGGTAGAGGTGCTGCTTGCGGCCGCGTGCGTCGCGGCCGGTCGCCTGGAGGTGGCCCCGGGGACGCGTCGAGATCCACACGTGCTCCCACGCCGGCGGGATGACGAGGGCGCGGATCCGGTCGAGCGTGCGCACGTCGCGGACGCGCCGGCCGGTCTGCCCAAAGTACTCGAAGCGCTTGCCCCGGCGCACGCGGCGGATTCCAGGCTCCTCGTCGGAGGTGTAGACAAGCCCCGCCTGGGCCGCCGGGTCTACGCCGCGCTCGGTGGCGTGATTCCGGGACCGCCCCATTCCGGCTGCATCGCCGTCAGGAGGCTGCGCTTGCGCGCCCACAGCCGGGTGATGAGCTCCTCTCGCGTCGTGAGCTCGCCGCAGGGAAACCCGAGCTGGCACAGGTTGGCCCTGACCTCGAGCGGCAGCTCGTCGTCGGCGCGGTGCGGCCGCGCGATCTTCGACAGCATCTCTCCGAGCTGGGCCAGCATCCTCTCGTGCTCGCTCATGTACCCGAGAAACGCTTTGGCGACTCGGGTTACCGGGCAGCGGAAACCTCCGCGCGCGTTTCGACGAACGCCCGCACCGCCCGCTCCAGCTCGTCGCGCGAGTGCGCGGCCGAGACCTGGCAGCGGATCCGCGCCTTGCCCTGCGGAACCACCGGGTAGGAGAAGCCGATCACGTAAACGCCTTTGTCCAGCATGGCGGCGGCCGTCCTTCCCGCCAGCGCCGCGTCGCCGATCATCACCGGCACGATCGGATGGTCGCCGGGCAGGATGTCGAAGCCCTCCTCTGTCATCCGAGAGCGAAAGAACCGCGTGTTCTCGGCCAGGCGCTCACGCAATTCCTTGGCGCTGCGCAAAAGCTCGAGCACCTTCAGGCTCGCGGCCGCGATCGGCGGCGCGACCGAGTTCGAGAAGAGGTACGGGCGCGAGCGCTGCCGCAGCATGGCGACCAGCTCCTTGCGCCCCGCCACGTAGCCGCCGCTCGCGCCGCCGAGCGCCTTGCCCAGCGTGCCCGTGATCGCGTCGATGCGGCCCAACACCCCGTGGTGCTCAGGCGTGCCGCGGCCGTTGGCGCCGATGAACCCCACCGCATGCGAGTCGTCGACCATGACCATCGCGTCGTACCGGTCGGCGAGCTCGCAGATCTGGGGCAGCGGCGCCATGTATCCGTCCATGGAGAAGACGCCGTCCGTCACGACCATGCGGAACCGCGCGTCCCCGCTGTCCTGCAGCTGCTTCTCCAGGTCCGCCATGTCGCGATTGGCGTAGCGGAAGCGCTTCGCCTTGCACAGGCGGATGCCGTCGATGATGCTGGCGTGGTTGAGCGCGTCGGAGATGACCGCGTCGCCCTCGTCGAGCAGAGCCTCGAAGATGCCGCCGTTGGCGTCGAAGCACGACGAGTAGAGGATCGTGTCCTCGGTGCCGAGGAACTCTGTCAGCGCCTCCTCGAGCTCTTTGTGCACCTCCTGCGTGCCGCAGATGAAGCGGACGGAGGCCATGCCGTAGCCCCATCGGTCGAGCGCCTCCTTGGCCGCGGCGACGACCTCGGGGTGGTCGGCCAGGCCGAGGTAGTTGTTGGCGCAGAGGTTCAGCACGTCGCGTTCCATCACGGCCACGGTCGAGCCTTGCGGCGAGCCGATGACTCGCTCGGGCTTCTCGAGGCCCGCGTCGCGGATCTCCTGCAGCTGCTGGGTGAGGTGCGATCGCATGCGTTCGAACATCAGGCGCTCCAGTCCAGGACGATCTTTCCGCACTGGCCCGAATGGCCGACGCGGAAGGCCTCCTTGTACCCCGTGTATGGAAAACGGTGGGTGATGACGGGCGAGATGTCGAGACCGCTCTGCACGAACACCGACATCTGGTACCAGGTCTCGAAGATCTGGCGACCGTAGACGCCGCGGATCGTCAGCATCTTGAATACGACCTGCGACCACTCGATCGGGAACTCGTGGTCCGGCAGGCCGAGCACCGCGATGCGACCGCCGTGCGCCATGTTGTCGATCATCTCCCGCATCGCGCTGGGCACGCCGGACATCTCGAAGCCCACGTCGAAGCCTTCCTTCATGCCGAGCTTTTGCTGCGCGTCGTGGAGCCTGGTCGTGCGCACGTCGACTGCCTCCGTGACGCCCATCTTGCGCGCCAGCTCGAGCCGGTAGTCGCTGACGTCGGTGACGACGGTGAAGCGCGCGCCGTTGTGGCGGGCCACGATGGCGGCCATGAGGCCGATCGGTCCGGCGCCGGTGATCAGCACGTCCTCGGCGACGAGGCGGTACTGGGTCGCGACGTGCACGGCGTTGCCGAACGGGTCGAAGATCGAGGCGACGTCGAGATCGATCTTCGTCAGGTGCGGCCAGAGGTTGCCCGCCGGCATGACGATGTACTCGGCGAACGCCCCGTCCCGCTGCACGCCGATGCCGACGGAGTTCGCGCACAGCGCCCGGCGGCCCGCCATGCAGTTGCGGCAGCGGCCGCAGACGATGTGGCCCTCGGCGCCAACGATCTCGCCGGGATAGACGGAGGCGACGTCCTCGCCGAGCTCGACGACCTCGCCGACGAACTCGTGACCGATGATGAGGCCCGGCTTGATCGTGTGCTGCGCCCACTCGTTCCAGGCGTCGATGTGCAGGTCGGTGCCGCAGATGCCCGTGCGGAGGACGCGGATGAGCACCTCCCCAGGCCCAGGCTTGGGCTGGGGGACCTCCTCCAGCCAGAGCCCCGGCTCGGCTTTGGCTTTGACGAGCGCTTTCACTAGCTCGCCAGATTAAGATTCCGCGCGCGGCGGCTGCTGGCCGCCGACTAAACGGTGGTGTGCCGGGAAGTCTGGTCGGCGGAGGTTTGACCACGTCCCGATGAGCACCGCCCAGGGTTTCCTCTTCTTCCTCCTCCTGCTCGGCGTCGCGGCGGCCGCTCTCCGCCTGCTCTCCCGGACCACGCCAACCGTCCCTTACCCGGTCCTGCTCGCGGTGGGCGGGGTGCTGATCGGCCTCGTGCCTGGATTGCGCCTGCCGGCGATCGGCTCCGACCTGATCCTTCTCGCCTTCGTGCCCGGCCTGGTCTTCGAAGCCTCGCTCTCGCTCGACCTCGACGAGCTCCGGCGGCGCGTCCTTCCGATCAGCCTGCTGGCCACCGCCGGAGTCTTTCTGACCGTCGTGCTGATAGGAGTGCTCACGCACCTTTTTCTCGGCCTTGACTGGGCGGGTGCCTTCCTGCTCGGGGCGATCGTCGCCGCCACCGACCCGATCGCCGTGGTCGGCCTGCTTCGCCAGCTCCGGGCGCCGAAAGGCCTCGAGGCGATACTCGACGGCGAGAGCCTTTTCAACGACGGCACCGGTGTGGCCGTCTTCGCGGCTGTCCTGGGCACGATCGTGGCCGGACACCCGTCGGTCCTCGACGCGAGCGTGCGCTTCGTGCTCGTCACCGCGGGGGGCACCGGCATCGGCCTTGTCGTCGGCCTCGCGGGTCTGGTCCTTGTCCGGCTCGTCAAGGAGGCGGAGCTGGAGATCCTGACCACGCTGGTCGTCGCCTACGGGTCCTACCTGGCGGCCGATCTGATCCACGCATCAGGCGTCGTGGCGGTGGTCGTCGCGGGGCTCGTCGTCGCTCGCCACGTCCAGGGCACGCAGCTGCACGGCTTCTGGAACCTTCTCGCCTTCCTTCTCAACGCGATCCTGTTCCTGGTGATAGGCATCGCGATGCCGGCGCAGCGCCTCGTCGCGGTCGCGGGTCCCGTGCTGGGGGCGTACCTGATCATGCTCATCGCCCGCGCGGTCGCGGTGTACGGCCTGCTCGGCGCCTTCCGCTCCATCCCGTGGCGCTGGCGGCACATGACAATGTGGGGCGGGCTTCGCGGCGGCCTTTCGGTCGCGCTCGCGCTGTCGGTCGCGTCGTACCCGACCGTGCCGGTGCTCGCGTACGGAATGATCCTGTTGTCGCTGATCGTGCAGGGCGGTCTGCTGCTGCCGGTGGCCGACCTGCTCCGACTTCGCGCCCGCCCGGTCGATTAGATTCTTTTCCGGCATGCGGTTGCGCGTGGGGGTCGCGCTCCTCTTGATCGTGGCCGCGGTGGCGGCGTTCCAGTGGTTCCGACCCATCCCGGCCGTGGCCGCGACCGCGCTCCTGCCGAGCTCGGACGTCGTGCCCGGCACGCCGCCCGCCCTGCCCTGGCCGGCGCGCGGCTCGGCGGCGGTCGGGGTGTCAGGCCTCGGCTTGATCGCGAGCTCGGGCAACGAGCAGCCGATCCCGGCGGCGAGCGTGACGAAGGTGATGACCGCGCTGATCATCCTTTTCGACGACCCGCTGGTGGTCGGCGCGGTCGGTCCCGGCGTGACGGTGACGGCCGCCGACGTCCAGGCCTATCAGAACGACCTCGCCCAGGGGCAGTCGGTCGCCAGGGTCGAGGACGGCGAGGTGCTCTCCGAGCTCCAGATCCTCGAAGGCATGCTCATACCGTCCGCGAACAACTACGCGGAGCTCGCCGCGCGCTGGGACGGAGGATCCGTCGACGCGTTCGTCGCCAAGATGAACGCCAAGGCGGCGGCGATGAAGATGACGCACACCCATTTCGCCGATCCCGCCGGCGCGTTGCCGCAGAGCACGAGCACACCCTCGGACCTGTTCATCCTCGGAGCCGCGGCGATGAAGGACCCCGTGTTCGCCTCCATCGTCGCCAAGCCGCAGGTCGACCTGCCGGTCGCCGGGACCGTCTACAACGTCGACGCCGCCCTCGGGCAGAACGGCATCGTCGGGATCAAGACCGGCTCGGGGCTCAACACAGGCGCGAACTTCCTCTTCGCCGCCGACGTGCTGATCGACGGCCGCCATATCTTCATCGTCGGATGCGTGATGGGCCAGCCCTCGCTCGCCATCGCGTTCTCGAGCGCCCGCTCGCTGATCGCCACCATGACGCCCGCGCTGCACGTCCGGCGCGTGATCGCACGCAACCAGTCGGTCGCGAACTACACGACGCCGTGGGGCAACTCGACCGACCTCATCTCCCAGGTCGACGTCGACCTCGCGGAATGGCCGGGGATGGTGGTGCGCCAGCACCTGGACGCCGGCGCGCTGGTGGTCGACCATCCGCTTCCCTCGAGCACGCACGAGGGAACCGAGCACGTCGTCCTGGGCGATTACAACTTCGACGTGCCGCTGGTCACGGCCGACCCGCTCTATCCGCCGGGTCGATTCTGGCGGCTCACCCGGGTCAGCTTCTGACGCAGGTGTCCCACGTCTCGGGCACCCCTCATGGGTAATACGTCCCATATCAGCGCGGGGAGGTGCTCGGGTAGCCTGCGGCAGCCTGTCGACGGCTCGCAAATTCGCGCAGAGGGAGATTCATTTCGTGTTACGGCGCTCGGCGCGGACGTGGCGTGTCCTGTTCGCCGTTCTCGCCGCATCCCTGGCGCTGTCGACGGCGGTCGTGCCACGAGCCGCCGACGCCTCGTCGGGGACGGGTTCGATCACCTCGCGAGGCGCCGCCGCGACCGCCGCATATACGGCCGACTCGACGACGCAGCTTACGGTCGTGGCGCCGTCCGGCGCCCAGGCCGGGGACGTACTGGTAGCGGCGGTCGGCTTCGGAAGATCGAACGCCACGTCGCAGCCGGCGTTGAGCGCCCCGGCCGGCTGGACGCTCGCCTCTCGCACCAACCAGGGCAACATCACGGCTCTTGCGGTGTTCTCGCACGTGTTTGCGTCCGGGGAGACCGCCTACACGTGGACGACGACCGTGGCGGTCGGAGGGACGCTGCTGGTCGCCGGGTACGCAGGCGTCGATGCGACAAACCCCGTGGACGTGTCCAAAGGCCAGGCTGCGCCGAAGAAGACCTCAGCCGTCACCGCGCCGTCGGTGACCACGACCGGGCCCAACGAGATGCTCGTCGCGGCCTACGTCGGATCCAAGAGCAACGGCGGTGCCACGACGTGGTCGCCTCCAGCCGCGATGACGGAAGTCGGCGACGTCAACAACGGCGGGAGCAGGTCCGGCTCGCTCGACGATGCGGTTCAGGCCGCGGCGGGCGCGTCCGGGACCAAGACCGCGAACGCGTCGGCGGCCCAGGACTCTGGCGCGGGCGCGTTGACAGCACTCAGACCCTCGCCCGACACGATCCCGCCAGTGATCAGCGGTGTCGGCGCAGGGTCCGTGTCTGCGTCCGGTGCGACGGTGTCATGGACCACCGACGAGGCGTCGGATTCCCAGGTCGACTACGGATTGAGCTCTGCCTACGGGTCGAGCTCGGCGTTGGACGCGACGCTCGTGCTGTCACACACCGTGACACTCTCCGGGCTGGCCGCTTCGACGACCTATCACTACAGGGTCAAGAGCCGCGACGCGGCAGGTAACCTGGCGACGTCCGCGGACTCCACGCTCACCACCATGGCGCCGCCCGACACCACACCGCCGGTCATCAGCGGCGTCGCGGCCGGCTCGATCACCACGTCGGGCGCGAGCGTGTCGTGGACAACGGACGAGGCCTCCGACTCCCAGGTCGATTACGGGCTGACCTCGACGTACGGGTCAAGCACACAGCTCGATTCGACGCTGGTGCTTGGACATTCGGAGTCGCTGTCCGGACTCACCGCCGGCACCACTTATCACTACCGCGTCAAGAGTCGCGATGCGGCGGGCAACCTGGCGACGTCCGCGGACTTCACGCTCACCACGAGCGCGCCGCCGGACACCACGCCGCCGGTCATCAGCGGGGTCGCGGCGGCCGCGGTGACCATGTCCGGCGCTACCGTGTCGTGGACGACCGACGAGGCCTCTGACTCAGAGGTCGACTACGGGACGACGACGTCGTACGGCTCGAGCACGCCGCTCGAGTCCTCCCTCGTCGTAGCACACGGGGTCGCGCTCTCGGGGCTTTCGGTGTCGACGACGTACCACTACAGGGTCAGCAGCCGGGACGCCGCCGGCAACCTCGCGACGTCGGGCGACTTCACGTTCACGACGACCGCCGCCCCGGACACCACGCCGCCACTGATCAGCTCCGTGGCGACGGGCTCGATCACGGCGTCAGCCGCGACCGTGTCGTGGGCCACGGATGAGGCATCAGACTCGCAGGTCGAGTACGGGACGACATCCTCATACGGCTCGAGCTCCGCGATCGACTCCTCGCTCGTCCTTGCTCACACGGTCACCCTGTCCGGGCTAACGGCGTCGACGACGTACCACTACAGAGTGAAGAGCCGCGACGCGGCGGGCAACCTCGCCACGTCGGGCGACTTCACCTTCACGACTTCTCCGCCGCCGGACACCACGCCGCCGGTGATCAGCTCCGTGGCGACAGGCTCGATCACGGCGTCAGCCGCGACGGCGTCGTGGGTGACGGATCAGGCGTCTGACTCGCAGGTCGACTATGGGACGTCGTCCTCTTACGGCTCGAGCTCGGCGCTCGACTCCTCGCTCGTCCTTGCTCACACGGTCACCCTGTCCGGGCTAACGGCGTCGACGACGTACCACTACAGGGTGAAGAGCCGCGACGCGGCGGGCAACCTCGCCACGTCGGGCGACTTCACCTTCACGACCTCTCCGCCGCCGGACACAACGCCGCCTGTGATCAGCGCGGTGGTCGTGGGCGCAGTTTCGTCCTCCGGCGGAACGGTCTCATGGACGACCAACGAGGCCTCGAGCTCGCAGGTCGACTACGGGACGACCTCCTCATACGGCTCGAGCTCGGCACTCAACTCCTCGCTAGTGCTCGCTCACTCCGTCACGTTGTCCGGGCTCGCCGCCGGCACGACTTACCACTACCGGGTCAGGAGTCAGGATGCCGCGAGCAACCTGGCCACGTCGTCGGACTTCAACTTCACGACGAACGCCGCCACGAATGGGGTGGTCCCGATAATCATCGACACCGACATCTACAGCGACGTGGACGACGTCGGCGCGCTGGCCATCGCGTTCGGTCTCCAGGTCAAAGGTGAGGCGACCGTGGTTGCGATCGGCGTCAACACGCGCACAAGCCGGCCCGCGGTCGCGACGAACTCCTGGAAGTGTGTCGCCGCGATCGCGCAGTTCTACGGCTCGCCGAATGTGCCTATTGGGTCCGACATGCCCGACAACGGCACGGATCCGACCCAGTACGACTTCATCGGGCCATGCGCCCAGCATGCCTCGGCAGCGACACCCGCGCCGGACCCGGCGCTGAACGTCTACCGCCGCGCCCTTGCCGCGGCACCCAACGGAAGCGTGGTCATGATCGCCACCGGCTACGAGGAAAACCTCTCGACGCTGTTGAACTCTCCGCCCGATTCCATCAGCCCGCTCACCGGGCGTGACTTGATCTCCCAGAAGGTGAGGGCGCTGGTGATCATGGGCGGCGGCTATCCAAGCCATGGCGGTGAGAACAACCTGGTCGGCAATCCGGCCGCGGCGCAAAACGTCGCCTCCAGCTGGCCCACGAAGATCTCGTGGTCGGGAATCGAGGTCGGAGACGCCGTGCACACGGGCCAGACGATCTCGAGCGTCCATCCCGCAAGCTCGCCGGTACGCGCCGCGTATGAGGCGTTCGTCGGCCCGAACAACTGGATCTATTCGTACGACCTGACCGCGCTCTATCACGCGGTTCGGCCTGCCGACACGCTGTTGACCGAGGTCGGTCCGGGCACCAACGCCATCGACAGTGCCGGCGCCAACGTCTTCACTCTCGGTGCGGGCAACCAGTACTACCTCAGCCTCACCGACGCGACGTCGCTGGACTCCGCCATCGAGGCGCTGCTCGACACGCTGCCGTCTGCGCCCCCGGACACGACGCCACCGGTGATCAGCGGCGTGTCGGCCGGGGCCGTCCTCTCCGGCGCGGCGACGGTGAGCTGGACGACAGACGAGGGGTCCGACTCCCAGGTCGACTACGGAGTCACGTCTTCGTACGGCTCGAGCAGTTCCTTGAACACACAGCTCGTCGTTTCGCACTCGGTCACGATGTCAGGGCTGACCGCCGCCACGACCTATCACTACCGCGTCAAGAGCCGTGATGCCGCCGGCAACCTCGCCACATCGACTGACTTCACGTTCATGACGCTGTCGACCTCTGCGCCGGGTCCGAACGACACCTTCGACAGCAACACGATCGACCCGGCCAGGTGGACGGTGGTCCAGGACGGCTCGACCGTCGCCGCGGCGAACCAGGGGCTCGAGATCACGCACCCAGCAACGACGACGTGGACGAAAGGAACCTTGCAGAGCTCTGTTGCCTACGACCAGACCGGAAGATGCGTGCAGGTGCAGGTCAAGCGTGCCGCGAACAACGGTCTCGGCGGAGCGACTTACGGTGAGACGAAGACATTTCTGTCACTCGACTCGACCCACTACGTGTATTTCTTCATTGCGGGCGGAGCGATGACCGCCTGGTACAACAAGGGAAGCGGTGAGGTCAACCTGACGCCAACCTGGCCCGCCTACTCCGCGACAGCGATGCAGTGGTTGCGATTCCGTGAGACTGGCGGAACCCTGTACTGGGAATACGCAAGTGGCGCCACGTCTCCCGGCGCGTGGATCACGCTGGCGTCGATGCCCGATCCGTTCCCGATGACGGCCGTGACCTTCAAGATCGCCGCGGGCTCCAACGTCGCCACCACGGACGTGGCCCGGTTCGACAACATCTCCACCTACTGAGCGATACTGCTCGGCGTGAGCTTCGTCTCGCGGGGCTTCAAAGGCAAGCGGCGAGACACCGTTTCGAGCTCGCGCGTGCCGCCGGGCCAGTACGTGGTGACGGACTTCCCGGTGCTGTCGGCGGGTCCGACGCCGCACGTCAACCTCGACCAGTGGACCTTCTCCATCGAGGGCGAGATCGACGAGCCCAGGAGGTGGACGTGGAAGGAGTTCGCCGCGCTGCCCGCGGACACCGTCACCAAGGACATCCACTGCGTCACGAAGTGGTCGAAGCTAGACACCACGTGGAAGGGCGTGTCGGTGGACACGCTGATGGAGGGAGTCGAGACCGCCGCGGACTTCACGACGGTCTACTCCGACGGCGGCTACACGACCAACCTCGCGCTCGACGACATCACCGGCAACAAGGCCTGGGTCGTCTACGAGTTCGACGGCCAGCCCCTCGAGCCGCAGCACGGCGGCCCGGTGCGCTTCTTCGTGCCGCACCTGTACTTCTGGAAGAGCGCCAAGTGGGTGCGCGGCATTCGCCTGCAGAAGGAAGAGCACCCTGGCTTCTGGGAGTCGAACGGCTACCACGTCCGCGGGGATCCCTGGCGAGAGCAGCGGTACTGGGGAGACTAGAGATCGCTACGACGTCCGAGCTTTCGGCGTGAGCTCGCGGGGACCCCTCAAGTGGCAGTTCGGCACCCTCGCCGAAGTCGTCCAGGAAACGGCGCGGGTCTCGAGCCTCTACCTCGACGTCCCGGACTGGCAGGGACACGATGCGGGCCAGCACGTCGACGTCCGCCTGACCGCGGACGACGGCTACCAGACGGAGCGCAGCTACTCGATCGCGTCCGCGCCTGACGATCCGCGGCTTGCGCTCACGGTCGAGCGCCTCGACGACGGCGAGGTCTCGCCGTACCTGGTCGGCGAGCTGCGCGTGACGGACAAGCTCGAGCTGCGGGGTCCGATCGGCGGCTTTTTCGTCTGGCGCGGCGATGGCGACAGGCCGCTGCTGCTGATCGCCGGGGGCTCTGGCGTCGTGCCCCTGATGGCGATGCTTCGCCACCGGGCGAACATCGAGTCGACCGTGCCGGCCCGCCTTCTCTTCTCCTCGCGGACGCAGGCCGACATCATCTATCGCGAGGAGCTCTCTCGACTCGGCGCCGCGGGCGACGGCCTGACCGTCTTCCACACGCTCACGCGTGAGAAGCCGGCGGGCTGGACTGGTTACACGAGGCGGATCGACGAGGCGATGCTGCTAGAGGTCACGTGGCCGAAGCAGGACGACCCCGCGGTCTTCATCTGCGGTCCGACGCCCTTCGTCGAGGCCGCGTCGCAGCTGCTCGTGGCGATGGGCTACGAGCCGCGTTCGATCAAGACGGAAAGGTTCGGCGCCACAGGAGGAACGGCATGAAAATCGAGCAAGCACGGCTGGATGGAAACGCGATCGGCGGACTGCTGCGCGAGATCTTCGCCGTCGAGATGACGGCCGCGGTGGGCACCTGCGCTTCATGCGGCGCGGTCAACGAGGTCGGACGGGTGCAGGTGTACGTGCGCGCGCCCGGGACGGTGGTGCGCTGCCCTGGTTGCGAACAGGTGCTGATGAAGATCGTGCGCGGCGGCGGGCGCTACTGGATCGACATGACAGGGGTGCGCTGCCTGGAATTCTCGGAGGCTTAAGCCCCCTCCCGTCTCAGCGAAACTGGCCGTCGGCCGAGCCCTGCCCGACGGCGGCGCTTTGCGCCGAGCTCAATTCGGCGTTACAGTAGCGCGCGGCTTGCGGCTACGAAAGATAGCCTCAGCGACCCGGAACGCGCTTCCGACCGTTGAGGACATGAACGTTTGTAAGAAAGCATTCCCGAGAGGGGGAAGAGGTGCCTTGTCTGTACATCCGCCGGTACAGCACCAACTGAGAGGCTTTTTCGACGCGGTCATGGCCCTCGGCTTGAGGATCAAGGACCGCGAGGCCCGCGCGCACAACATGCGCGTGGCGCGGCTGTGCGTGCACATCGGCCGGCAGCTCTCGATGAGCGCGTTGGAGCTGCGCGTCCTCGCCCGCGCCGGCCTCATGCACGACATCGGCAAGCTCGGCATCCCGGACAACGTGCTGGGCAAGCACTCGCCGCTCGACGACGCGGAGTGGAACCTCATGCGCACGCACCCCGAGATGGGCCTGACCCTGCTCGACCGCGCGGGCCAGTCGCGGCGCGAGGTGCTGGCCGTGCTGTATCACCACGAGAGGTTGGATGGAAGCGGGTATCCCTACGGCCTGAAGGCTGAGGCGATCCCCATCGAGGCGCGCATCGTCGCGGTCGCGGACACGTACGACGCGCTGACGTCAGACCGGCCCTACCGGCTGGCCTGCAGTGACGCCGAAGCGAGGCGCGTGCTCATCGAGGAGGCCGGCGCGCGCCTCGACCCACGCGCCGTCAACGCGCTGCTCAGCGCGCTCGACGTGACGCGGAGGACCCGTCTGGCTCTAGCCTGACGCGCCTCCCCTTCGATCCCCCTCCCCCAAGGGGGAGAGGGAACTGCCTCTACGATTCGGGATATGAAGTTCGGCGTCGCTGTCTTCCCGACGGAGTACGCGATCTCGCTGACCGAGCTGGCGCCGTCGGCCGAAGACCTCGGGTTCGAGTCGCTGTGGGTCGCTGAGCACACGCACATCCCGACCAGCCGCCTCTCGCGATGGCCGGCGGGAGGCGACCTGCCGAAGCACTACTGGCACACCATGGACCCGTTCGTCGCCCTCACCGCCGCGGCTCTCGCAAGCAAGACCATCCGCATCGCCACCGGCATCTGCCTGCTCATCGAGCGCGATCCCATCCACACCGCCAAGGAGGCGGCGAGCCTCGACGTCATCTCGGGCGGCCGGTTCATCTTCGGCGTCGGGGGCGGCTGGAACCGCGAGGAGATGGCCGACCACGGCACCGACTTCAGCACCCGCTGGAAGCTCCTGCGTGAGCGCGTCGAGGCGATCAAGGCGATCTGGACCACGGACCCGGCCGAGTACCACGGCGACATGGTCGACCTCGGCCCGATGTGGTCGTTCCCCAAGCCGGTGCAGAAGCCGCACCCGCCTGTCATCCTCGGCGGAAGCGGGCCCAAGGTCCTGGAGCGCGTGGTCCGCTACGCCGACGGCTGGATGCCCAACCGCGGCGACGTCGTGGAGCGCATCCCCGAGCTGCAGCGCATGGCGAAGGCCGCCGGCCGGGACCCGATCCCGGTCACCTACTACCCGAAGGCGAGCGCGGAGGAGATCGAACGGCTGGCCAGGGTGGGCGTCGAACGGCTCATCTGGTACGTGCCGCCCGACGGCCGCGACTCGGCGCTGAAGAAGCTGGACGAGCTGGGGAAGATGATCCGTCCTTACCTGAAGGACTGAGGGGCGCAGCCGGACCTTCCAGAAGCGTCCTGCGGGAAGCCGGCACCGCGCGACAATGTTGGCGCATGAAGGTCGCGGGGGGTGCACATCCGAATCAGACTGACGTCGCGAGGGCGTCGACGCTGCCGTCGGAGATGTACCTAGACCCGGCAGTGCTGGAGCGCGAGAAGGACCGCATCTTCGCCCGCACCTGGCAGCTCGTAGCGCACCGCAGCGAGCTGGCGAGGCCCGGTGACTTCAAGCCCGCGACGATCCTCGACGAGCCCATCCTCCTCACGCACGGGCCGGATGGAAAGCTGCGCGGCTTCTACAACGTGTGCCGCCACCGCGCCGCGCAGGTCGTGACCACGCGCGGCAACCGCAAGTCACTGCAGTGCGGCTACCACGGCTGGGTCTACGGCCTCGACGGCGGGCTGCAGACGGCGCGCGAGATGGAGGGGACCGAGGACTTCGACGAGGCGGACTTCGGTCTGGTGCCCGTGCGCGTCGACACGCTCGGTCCATTCGTGTTTGCCAACCTCGACCCGGACGCGTCGCCGCTCGCCGACTGGATCGGCGCCATCCCATCGGAGATCGCGAAGGCCGGCTACGACCTCGACTCGATGCGGCCCATCGAGCGCCGCGACTACGACATCGCGTGCAACTGGAAGGTGTACGTTGACAACTACCTCGAGGGCTACCACCTGCCGATCGCGCACCCAGGACTGTTCAAGGAGCTCGAGTACGACAACTACCTCGTCGAGACGTTCCGCTACTACTCGAAACAGCACGCGCCGATTCGAGAGCTCAAGCCGGGCGAAGTGCCCGGAAGAGACCGCCGCTACATCCGCATGCCGGGAGCTGAGGAGAACGCCCTCTATTACTGGATCTTCCCGAACACGATGCTGAACATCTACCAGGACAACCTCAGCACGAACGTCGTCCTGCCTAACGGTCCCGACCGCACGAGGACCATCTTCGAGTGGTACTTCGCCGAGCCCGGCACGGGCTCAGGTTGGGAGTCGATGCAGCAGACGATCGCGTTCTCCGACGAGATCCAGCAGGAGGACATCGCGGTGTGCGAGCAGGTGCAGCGCGGACTGCGCTCGCGGTCGTACGACCGCGGCCGGTTCTCGGCGCTGCGTGAGAACGGGGTGTACCACTTCCAGTCCCTCGTCCAGGAATTCCTGGACAGATAGCGGAAGCCGCTAGGAGGCCTTCGACACCTCGGCGACGACCGCTGCTTTGATCGGCAGCGTGAAGTGAAAGTCGGAGCCCTGGCCCTGCTCGCTGTCCACCCAGACCTTGCCTCCGTGCATCTCCACGATCTGGCGCGTGATGGCCAGCCCCAGCCCGGTGCCGAGGATCTTGCTGGGCGCCTTCTCGTAGCGCTCATAGCGGGTGAACAGGTGCTGCTTGAACTCGGGCGCGATGCCGATGCCGTGATCGCGGATGCTGACGTCGATCTGGCCTTCGCTGGTGACACTTGTGACCGCGATCTCGCCGCCGTCTGGCGAGTACTTGATCGCGTTGCTGAGCAGGTTGGAGACGACCTGCGCGATCCGGTCGGGGTCGCACTGCACCGAGGGGCGGCCGTCGAAGCTGCACACGATGAAGTGGCGGGCGCTGGTCGCGCGCGCCCTGTCGACGGCATCCTCGAGCAGACCGACCAGGTCGACCTCCTGCGGGTGCATGGTCAAGCGGCCCGCCTCGATCCGGTCGAGGTCGAGCATGTCGTTGATCATCCGGTTGAGCCTCTCCGCGTCCTTGTTGATGTCCGCCGCGTAGCTCTTCGCCTCTTCGAGCGTGACCTCCTCGTCCCGGATCATCTCGCTGAAGCCTGAGATGCCGACGAGCGCGGTGCGGAACTCATGGCTGACCAGGGATACGAACTCGCTCTTGAGCTTGTTCAGGCGCTCCAGTCCGGCGAGGTGCGCGGCGGCTGCCTCATTGGCGGCGTGCTCGGCGTCCACGTCCTCGTACATGACGAGGAAGTACTCGATCTTGCCCAGCCGGTTGCGGACCGCGGTCGCGCTCCAGTGGAGCCACACCTCGGTGTTGTCGGCGCGGATCGCCCGGGTCTCGGACTCGATGCTGTCGACGTCGCCCCTCCACAGTGGTTGAAAGACCGCGAAGACGCGCTCGAACTCGTCCGGGTGCAGGTACCTGGCGACGGGCGTGCCGACCATCTTCTCTGGGAGCGTCCGCAGCAACGCGGCCATCCGGGGGTTTACATCGATGACGCTCATGTCGATTCCCGCCCGCGCGATGCCCAGAGGGGCGTGCGTGATGATCTCGTTGAGCAGGGCGTTGCGGCGCGACACCTGGCCCTCCGCGTAGCGGCTCTTGTGCAGCAGGTCCAGCGAGTCCCTGTGCGTCAGCACCTGGTTGGCGACGAACAGGATGCCGAGCCCGCCCGCGAGCACGGTCTCGAATTGGTCGAGGGACCGGCCGTTGATCGCGAGGTACACGACGGCGAGCGCGCCGGCGAGCACCGCCACCCAGGGTAGGGCCAGCTGCCAGAGCCCGATC
>WNGL01004909.1_pt1 | contig 15962 bp, 12 predicted proteins | sample 5400591 | NCBI WGS metagenome assembly WNGL01 (sample SAMN13153377, study PRJNA577476) | soil metagenome | isolation source: 80 cm soil or saprolite under Garry oak tree replicate 1 | place: USA:California | collected 2016-06-15
CTGGGCGTGGATGCGCGCGCGGTGACGAAGATTTTCTTGTCCGATACAAGACTCAATGTCTCCGCGGCTTATCTGACGCCCGGATTCGCCTTTGGTGGATCCTGCTTACCGAAAGATGTCCGGGCACTCTCCTACTGTGCCAAGCAGCTTGACATGGACCTGCCCTTATTGCGCGCCATCATGCCTAGCAACCAGGCTCACCTTGAACGCGCCGTTGACGCAGTGCTGGCGACGAAGTGCAAGAGAATCGGGGTTGTCGGTCTGAGCTTTAAGTCCGGCACGGATGACCTGCGCGAAAGTCCCTCAGTGCAGCTGATCAAGCGACTGCTCGGCGAAGGTCGCCAGGTCCAAATCTGGGACCAGGATGTCTCACTGGGACGCCTGGTGGGCTCCAACCGCCACTTCATCGAAGAAGAGATTCCCCATATCGGTGCCTTACTATCGACGGATTTGAAAGAAGTAGTCACGCGTGCGGAGGTTCTCGTCATCGGAGCGAAGGCCTTAGACGAGGAGACAATGTCAGCCATCCTCCGCCCGGATCAGCTCGTCATTGATCTGCGTTCTCTCCTCCCCCGTTCTGCAGCCGTCGGTGTAATGGCCAATCACCAGATGGTATCAGCCTAGCCATCCCCCGGGTCGGAGGGTTGGTTTCGGGCGCAGCGTGACGCAGCAGAGAAGCCGTTTCTCATGAATAGATCCCCCGAGACCGATTCGGATCGCACTGCCGAAGCGTATCCGCGAGCAAGGATTCTGCAGATCGGCAACTATCCGCCACCGGTTTGCGGTTGGGCGGTGCAGACCAAGTTGCTAGTCGAAGAAATTCGCCGCCGTGGGAACGTGTGTCAAGTGCTCAATCTCAACGAGAGCCGGAGGAAGCGGAGCAGTGAGTACATCGACGTCCAGAACGGCTTCGACTACTTGCGCAAACTCATCCAGTTTGCCCTGAGAGGTTATCGTTTCCAAGTGCACGTCAACGGCCAGTCTGCGCCCGGCTACATATTGGCCTTCATCGCTGGCGTAGTAGGTCAGCTCGCCGGCCAGCCTGTGGCACTGAGTTGGCGCGGCGGTCTGCAGCAGAAGTATTTTCCTCGGCCCGAAGGTTTAGGGGTGCGTTGGGCCTTTCAGCTGCTCTTTCGGCTCGCAGGACAAATCTCATGCAACAACATGGCAGTCAAACACGCGATTGAACAGTATGGAATTGAGGCAGGACGCGTCGTGGTGATTCCGGGCTTTTCAAAGCAGAATCTAGAGTTCCAGCGGGTGCCACTTGCTGGAGAGATAGAAGCCTTTGGGGAATCACACCATCCCGTGTTTTTCTGCTACGTTTCGTTTCGTCCCGAGTACCGACTTCCTGCATTGCGGGAAGCTATGCTGCAATTCCGGCAACGGCATCCGGAAGCGGGATTCATTTGGCTCGGCTTTCCCTCTAAGGAATTGCCCGCAGCCAACGAGTTCGTGGCCGACTGGCCAGCGCAAGAGCGCCAAAGCCTCCTCCTCCTGGGGAACCTCGCCCACGACGAGTTTTTGACGTTGCTGACCCGATGCTTTGCTTATATCCGCACTCCAGCGTGCGACGGCGTCGCTGCTTCGGTGCTCGAATCCTTGGCCCTGGGCATACCCGTCATAGCCAGCGAGAATGGCCATCGTCCGGCCAACGTAACAACCTATCGGCAAGGCGATGCCGCAGACTTGTGCGCAAAGCTCATAGGTGTGACTGAGGGGTACGACCAAGTTAAGAAACAAGCGCAGCTGCAAGTCGCTGAAGATAACATCGCTCGAACCGTGGATTGGTTACTCGGGGCGGCCGCCCGCGAGGCGGAAGATCTGAGAAGGGACTGGGTCCACGTCACTTAGCAACCACTGCCTGAAGCGCGGCAAAAGAATCATGGAAATGGACTGGGGCGAATTGCGCGTGCGTACTTACCAAGAGTTCGCGAAACGCTGGGACCTTGCGCTGTGCCAAATCGGCGGTCCCTTCTTCAGGGATGGCCGCCCTCCTCAATTACCAGGTTTCGGCCGCTTTTTCTTCCCCGAGGAAGAAGCGCCAGAAATCCTAAAGTGCTTGCATGAGCGGCTCCCCGACGTGGTAAAGGGAATCGTCAAACAGGCGGAACAGATTTGCGACCACCGGTTCGACCTACTCGGGTATGAGGGCGTGGATTACGGAACGGAGATCGACTGGCATCTCGATGCGGTGCATGGCAAGCGCGCTCCCGGCCGCCCATGGTTCCGAGTCCGCTACCTCGACTTTGACCAGGTCGGAGACTCAAAGGTCACTTGGGAACTCAATCGCCACCAACACTTGGTCACGCTTGCCAAGGCCTATCGCTTCACGGGAGAAGCTCGCTACGCACGCGAGGTGTTCCAGCAGTGGTATGACTGGCATGAGCAAAATCCATATGGGATCGGAATCAACTGGGCAAGCAGCCTCGAGGTGGCGTTCCGAAGTCTTTCCTGGCTGTGGGTCTGGTATTTGCTGAATGGCTGCTCCACGGTCCCGGAACGATTCCCTTCCGACCTTCAGCGGGCGCTGATGCTGAACGGGCGACACATCGAGCGATTTCTTTCCACCTATTTCTCACCCAACACGCACCTCCTCGGCGAAGGAGTAGGCCTCTTTTTTATCGGTACTTTGTGTTCCCGGCTTACATTGGCGCAGCGGTGGCAAAAGCTTGGGTGGCAAATTGTCTTGCGCGAAGCGGAACGCCAGGTTCGGCCCGATGGCATGCACTTTGAACAATCGACCTACTACCACACTTACGCGCTCGACTTCTTCCTGCACTCCCGAATCCTGGCGGGTCTAAACGGAATGGCGGTCCCCGCTATGTTGGACCGAACCATGGAAAAAATGCTTGACGTCCTCTGCGCCTTGGGTCGGGTGGGATCTCCTCCCCAATTTGGAGATGATGACGGAGGGCGAGTATTTGACCCAAGGCGTAACCGCGCGGGACATTTGCTCGATCCCCTCGCCACCGGAGCGGTGCTGTTCAACCGGGCCGACTTTAAGGCAGTGGCTGGCGGCATTCGGGAAGAAACAATTTGGCTGCTTGGAGCTGCGGGTGCGAGACGGTTCGAGGAACTCTCTCCCCGGCAACCGGCGGCGACTTCCTTTCCTTTGGAGCACAGCGGAATCTACGTGATGTCCAGTTCGAATCCGTTGACACGTCAACTCGTGATTGATGCCGGCCCTCACGGAGCAGGCCGGGGGGGCCACCGCCATGCCGATGCGCTGAGCGTGCAGTTGGCTGTCAACGGGCAACCGTTGCTGATTGATCCAGGTACGTTTGCTTACGTCGACTCGGATGGTGAGCGCAACCGGTTCCGCGGGACGGCCGGTCACAACACGGCGCAGGTGGACGACTTGAGCCAGGCCGAGCCTAGCGGTCCATTTGGGTGGGAAGGCCTACCCAATGTGAGTGTGGATCGCTGGGTGACTGGCAAAACCTTTGACCTCTTCGTCGGCTCGCATCGTGGCTATTGCCGGCTGGGACACCCGGTTCGACATCGCCGTTATGTTTTCTACTCAAAGCCAAACTTCTGGTTGATTCGCGACGTTCTTGAAGGCGATGGGGTGCATCGGCTTGAAGTTTCCTGGCACTTTGCCCCTGGCTCACTTTCTCCAATTCCCGGAGGCGCCACGTTCGTGAACGGCGAACAGGCAGCCCTTGCCGTGCTGATCGCATCGAGTCAAGACTGCTCGCGGGAGATAATCCAGGGCTGGTACTCGCCGGTGTATGGAAGAAAAGAGCCCTCCCCGATTCTTCGGCTTGGCTCCCGGGCGGAGTTGCCGGTAGAGTTCGCAACAGTGCTGATTCCCGTCGCGAAGGCCGACGCGGCTCTAGGTCTCCTCCAGTTGTTCGAACCAAGACATAAGGGCGTGCCCGTTCGAGCTTATCGATATTCCGCCGCGGATGTGGCCAATTACATGTTTTTCGCGAATGAGGCGGGGAGTTGGCAGGTTGGGCCGTGGGTTAGCGACGCACGGTTTCTGTTTTGCTCGACGGGTGGCGACGAAAATGCCACGCAGCTTGTTATTTGTGATGGCAGTTATGTTGAGCTGAGTGGCCGGCAGATTTTTAAGTCCGAGGTGCCTCTCATGCGCGGCGAATGGCTCTCCGGCGCACCCCAGCACCTCGCAGGAGCCGACCTCGAATCCTCCCTGCATCCAGAAAATGTGCTTCTACCTGTCTAGCTTTGTACGAATAAACGAGCACCTTTGTAGGAACGGCCGCCCCGGCAAAATGCCGCCGAAGTATCGATTTCTAACCAGGCAGAATTAGAGCGATGTGCGGAATCTGCGGAATTGTCGCCATAAGAGGTCGTAAGTCTCCAGGCCGAGATTTGGAGGCTATGTCGCGTGTCCTCCGCCACCGCGGGCCTGACGACCAAGGTAGCCTTGTCTCCGGCTCGGTAGCGCTTGGGTTTCGCCGGCTGAGCATTGTTGATCTCTCCGGGGGACACCAACCGATGAGGAATGAGGACGGGACTGTTTGGATCGTGTTCAACGGCGAGATTTACAACCACCTCGAACTCCGCCCCGACCTGGAGCAGCGGGGTCACCGCTACGCGACCAAGAGCGACACGGAAACGATCCTCCACCTATATGAGGAATATGGGGAGGATTGTGTGCATCGCTTGCAGGGTATGTTTGCGTTTGCCATTTGGGACGCCCGCCGCCAAAGGTTGTTTTGCGCCCGCGACCGCTTGGGCATTAAGCCCTTTTACTATGCGATCGTGGGGGATCGCTTCGCCTTCGCTTCAGAAATCAAGGCGCTCTTTGAACTCCCGGACTTCCGGCCGCAGCTCAATCGGCGTGCGCTTCCCGAGTTTTTTGCCTTTGGTTATCTCTCTTCAGAAGAAACACTCTTCGAAGGCGTCCGCAAGCTCCTACCCGGGCATTGCCTGCGCATTGATTTGGAAGCACAAGACAAAAACCCCGAGGTCAAACCCTACTGGGACTTGGATATCTCTCCGTGTGAATCCTCGCTCGCTGAATCCGATTACCTCGCGCAATTTCGTGACCTATTCACGGAGACCGTGCGTGCTCACCTCATGAGCGACGTTCCAGTTGGAGTGTTCTTGAGTGGGGGGCTCGACTCCAGTTCCATCGCGGCCGTGATGGCGGACCTTCGGAAAGAGCCTATCCAAGCCTTCTCGGTGGGATATGCGGAAGACGAATACAGCGAGCTGCCCTACGCCCGGCAAGTCGCCAAGCACATTGGGGCTGAATATAACGAACTGATTCTTGGCCCGGAAGAATTCTTTGCGAGTTTACCGCAACTGATTTGGCACGAAGATGAGCCGCTCGTGTGGCCGTCGAGCGTAGCCCTCTATTACATCTCCCGCCTGGCTCGCGAGAAAGTGAAAGTGGTGCTCACCGGCGAGGGCGGAGATGAGATCTTCGCCGGTTACTTGAAGTATCGCGTCACGCTCTGGAACGCGCGCGCTGGACCGCTCTACCGAAAGTTCGTCCCGGGGCCGCTCCAGCAGTTGGCACAGAAGACACTGAGCGGGGAATTGATCCCGGATTGGGCGCGGCGCAAACTGCGGCATTCTTTCCTCTATTATCCGGACAGTTTCGAAAAAATCTACTTCGACAATTTCTATTCTGTTTTTCCTCAGGACCAGCAGTCGGGGTTGTTCACCCGGGAACTGACTGAAGAACTTTGCGACATTAATGCCTATGTGAATTCTATGCGATTCTTTCCCTCCAGCGGGTCGAATGGAAATTTACTGAATCAGCTGCTCTATCTCGACACCAAAACGTATCTGGTCGAGCTTCTTATGAAGCAAGACCAGATGAGCATGGCCACTTCGATCGAGAGCCGCGTTCCGTTTCTGGACCACAAACTCGTCGAGTTTGCCGCTCGCCTTCCCGCACGTTACAAAGTGCGCGCCTTTTCCGGGAAGTATTTGCTCCGTCGAGCCATGGCGCATCGACTGCCTCCCGAAGTCCTTCGACGCAGCAAGAAGGGCTTTCCCACCCCCATTCGACCATGGTTGCGGAATCAGTTGGTCGATAAGCTGTCAGCAGTCCTTACGGACGGGCGGATGGCGGAACGGCGACTCATCAAAGCCAGCTACGTGCAACAGCTCCTCCAGGCGCATCGCCGCGGCGACTCGCACGCCACCGATGGTTGCTGGCGGCTCCTGAATTTTGAGCTTTGGAACCGCGTATTCCTGGACCGTGACAGCCGCTTGCTCGAACCCCAGGTGGTTCGGAGCGAAGCAGCGGTCCTTCACGCCTGACAGGTTTGGCGCTTGCCTGAGCCGTGTGTGCTTCCTCCTGGCTGTTAGGACGATGACAAGAAAGATCTTGCTGACGTTACCTCGCCCTCTTTTTCCGCCAGATACGGGCGGGAAGATACGATCGCTGAATATCCTTGCGCGTTTGGCGAGGAGAGCTGAGATTCATGCCGTTTCTTTTGCCGACCCGATCCTCGATGCCGTGGCCATAGCCAAAATGAGGAGCACGTTCGAAAGCTATACACCGGTGTTCTGGCGAGAAGCCACGAAGCGGTCACTAAGGTTCTACCGGGAGGTTCTGACAAATCAATGCAGCGCTCTACCGTACTTCCTGGCCAAGTGCCATCGCCCGCGCTTTCGTTCGACGGTAGAAGAATTGGCAGCTCGCAAGCACTTTGACTTGATGTTTTGTGATTTTCTGCACACGGCTGCCCCCTTGCTAGAGTCTACGTTCCGGCCACGGATGGTGTTCGAGCACAACGTTGAATTTTTGCTGAGGAAGCGCAAATGGGAAGTGGAAAAACATCCCCTGCGAAAGCTCATCTTGGGCGCTGAGTGGAAGAAAACGCGAACGATCGAAGCCAAAGTGTGCCGCTCCTTTGACCACATCATCGCGGTGTCAGAGCAGGATCAGCAAATCTTGGGTCACGAATTTGGCATCAAGAACGTGTCCACGATTCCGACAGGCGTCGATACAGATTTCTTCCGTCCACTCGATAATCGACCGCAACCAGGCCGCTTGGTCTTCGTGGGATCGATGGATTGGGATCCGAACGAGGATGGAATCGTGTGGCTGCTGCGGGAGGTGTATCCACGGATCCGTCAGGCAGTGCCGGATGCCAGCCTCTCTGTTGTCGGCCGCAATCCTTCCTCGCACTTACGGGCCGTTGCCGCGAGGGAGTCCGGCGTGGAAATCACCGGATGGGTTCCTGATGTTCGCCCCCATCTTTCCCAGGCGGAAGTGGTGGTGGTTCCATTGCGCGTGGGCGGAGGAACCCGGATCAAAATCCCCGAAGCCATGGCCATGGGGAAGGCTGTGGTTTCAACTCCCGTCGGCGCCGAGGGCCTACCTTTTTGCGATGGCCGTGAAATTCGCATCGCGGAGCAGCCCGAAGAATTCACTCAAGCAGTGGTTGAACTTCTCCGTAACGCATCCCTACGAAATTCGATTGGAAGGCTTGCCCTTAAGGAAATAGCCAGCCAGTACAGTTGGGATGCGGTTGTGGATAGGCTTGAAGAAATTCTGGAGCAAGTGACGCGGCCTCGAACCCTGGCGGTCGTCGCCTAGGGAAGACGTTACTCAGCTCAGGTGAATGCATGAACGAAGCAGAATCACTCTCAGTGAATAAAGCGAATTGGCAGCAGAACTTCGTCCCTCCGCAGGGTGCCAAATTGACTTTTTTCTTCCTCTGGCTTTTCACCGTTGCCGTTTTTGCACGACCGGAGGACATCTTTCCGTCCCTTGCTCCTCTTCATCTGACGTTCGTTTTCGGTGTTTGCGCAGGCGTGACATACCTTGGCGCCCTTCTGTGGGGCCATGCTCGTCTGCTATGGACGCGGGAACTGACGATCGTCCTGCTGCTCACCGCTTGGTATATCGCAGGTGTGCCATTTGCTTTATGGAGACACGGGAGCTTCCAAACGCTGACCGATGTATGGCTAAAGACGCTTCTGATATTCTTCCTGCTCACACAGGCGCTCGTGACCCTGGACCGAATTCGAAAGCTGCTTTGGGCCATCATCCTCAGCGAACTTGTGGTGGCGAGCCTCTCAATCGTCCTGTCCTCCAAGGCTATCTGGCTGGGGGATCGCATGCTTGGCTTCAACCTTGGGATACTCGGATGGAACTTCCTGGGCATTGCTGAAGCTGTGACGATCCCTTACGTGGCGGCGATCTTTGTTGCCCGGCGCTCCGTCCTTGAAACAAGCGTACTGGCCGCGGCGCTTATCTCGATGACGTGGATGCTGGTGCTGACCGCCTCCCGCAGCGGTTTCCTGGACGTGGTGTTTTCTACAGCATTGACCTCCCTTCTGGTCTTACGCGGCAGCTCGCGCGGCAAGATCATTGGGGCGGCGATTGCTCTGGCAGTGGTTGTTGCCATTAGCCTGGCACCCCAAGTGTTCTGGGAGCGGGTAGGAACTATGTGGGACGGGCCCGGCGCCTCCGCAAACAAGGTCGCGGCATCGGCACGGCAGTCCGAAGAGGAACGTGGGACTCTGTTGACCCGGTCGCTTGAGTACACTCTCGAGCACCCCATGTTTGGCTTGGGCCTGGGGAATTTCGTCGTCGCCAATGGAACCGACGTCGGTCAGCCCGGCGCATGGGAAGGGACACATAACACATTCACAGAGATCTCTTCGGAAGCGGGTGTTCCGGCGCTATTCCTATTTCTTGGGCTGCTGGCCACCGCCTTGCGTAACATCAAAAGAATAGGCAAAACGTTGCTCAACAACCCGGGAGTCGTGGAGTTGAACCTGATGGCGCGTGCGACACTAGCCAGCCTGGTGTCATTTGCATTTGGAGCGCTATTCGCGCACCTGGCCTACGAATACTACCTCTTCTATTTGGTGGCAATTGGCGTCGGGATTCAACAAGTTGCTCGGACAGTGCAAGCCATATCACTTGCACCCGCTAGCGCTTTCGCTTCATCACCGCGGCTCCGTGCCGCGGATTAAGCTTTGTGAGAGCACATAATTTAGAAGTGATCTTTTGGATCTGTATGGGTCTACTGGCCTATCACTATGTTGGCTATCCCCTGTTGCTTTTCGCCCTTTCCGCACTCTCCCAGGCAACATCAGATTTTGGGTATTTGATGCGGCGGCGCAACCGCCGCTGCCTCCTCCAGACGGATTACGTTCCCACAGTGGCCCTGCTGATGTCCGTATACAACGAAGAAGCCGTCATCCGAGCGAAGGTGAAGAATCTCCTCGAAATCAATTATCCGTTCGATCGACTGGAGTTTTTGCTCGGACTTGATGCGCCGGTCGATTCCACCGGCAAGCTTCTAAGTCAGACCCCATCGAGTCGGCTTCGTGTCTTCCCCTTCCAGACCCGGCGCGGAAAACTGGCGGTGTTGTGCGACTTGGCAGGGCACACCTCAGCAGAAATCTTGGTGTTAACCGATGCCAACACAATGCTTGAAAAGAATTGCATTCGCAATCTCGTGCGCCACTTCGCTGATCCGCGGGTGGGTGCCGTCAGTGGGGAGGAGATTCGGGTTGTCGCTCCAGGCACTGACCCGGGAGCGGAATCTCTTTATTGGCGGTATGAATCGGCCTTGAAAATCCTGGAAAGCCGCCTAGACTGCTCGCTCGGCGGAAACGGCGCTGCGCTTGCTGTCCGTCGTTCTCTTTTTCACCCGAGAAAGCGGTCAATTGTTGAAGACTTCCAAATTCCATTGGAAATCGGCTCCAGCGGCTATCGCGTCGTTTATGATCCTGAAGCCGTCGCTACCGAGGACCTGGCTCCGACTTTGTCCTCTCAGTTCGAGCGCAGGGCTCGCATGGGCGCCGGCAGTTTTCAAACGTTATTCGGCAATCCCCAATTCCTGAATCCATTAAGAGGATTGCCGACGTTGGTCTATCTCTCTCACAAAGCGCTTCGGTGGGTGACACCTTTCCTGCTTTTGGCAGCGTTTTTCTGCAACATCTGGTTGGCCTCACGCGTCTTCTACGCCGGCCTGCTCCTGGCTCAGTCGCTCTTCTACTTGACGGTAGCGATAGGTTATTGGCGGAAGAGACGAGGGAGGCCCACAGGGCTCTGCTCCCTGCCATTTTATTTTTGCGCGATGAACCTTCCCTTGGTCGTCGGATTGTTCCGCTACTTGGGAGGGCGCCAAAAGAGGGCCTGGAAGGTAACGCCCCGTCAGATGCCCATCGAGATGCTTTCCCGCGAAGGATCGTAACCAAGCTGGTGCGTCAGGAGGCTTGCTCATGAACAACACAAACGCTGCGCTGAACATTCTCACCATGCCGGAGCCAAGTTCTCCGATTACAGACTGCGATAGCTATTTCGAGAGCTCCCGCAGGGTTCTGGCACAACTGCCCTATTCCGACATCGAGCGGGTCGCCGACAAACTGTATCAAGCCTACGAAGAGGGCCGGAGGGTGTTTTTGTTCGGCAACGGAGGCAGCGCTGCACTGGCTTCGCATTTCGCTTGCGATCTCGGGAAGGGAACGACAGTCCCCGGCAATCACCAAAAGCGCTTCAAAGTGCTGTCACTGACCGACAACGTGGCCCTCCTGACGGCCTGGGCAAACGACACGTCCTATGAGCAGATATTTGCACAACAGCTCCAGAACTTCATTGAAAGTGACGACATCGCTTTCGGGATCAGCGGCAGTGGCCGCTCACCGAACATTTTGCTGGCTCTCCAGGCGGCACGGAAGGCGGGAGCGTTCAATGTAGGACTCACCGGCTTCCAAGGCGGGGGAATGAAGGGACTGTGCGATCTGTGCATCGTGATCCCCTCCGATAACATGCAAGTCATCGAGGATTTCCAGCTCGCAGTCACACACGCGCTGTTCACCATCGTTCGGAACAAGATCATTTTCGGGAATCGAGTCATCCGATGAAAATTCTAATAACGGGCGGAGCTGGCTTCATCGGCTCCCACCTCGCCGACCGGTTTCTTGAAGAAGGCTGGTCCGTGCGGATCATGGACTCTTTACAGCCGCGAGTTCACCCCCGCGGGGTTCCCTCCTACATATCACCTCGGGTGGAATTCATTCGAGGCGACGTCACCAGCTACTCCGACTGGGAAGCGGCGTTAGACGGGGTGGATGTGGTCTCTCACCAAGCGGCTTATCAGGATTACGTTCCGGATTTCAGTCAATTCATGCGCGTCAACGTGGTGGGAACAGCGCTGCTCTTCCAGGCTATCGCTGCAAAAAATCTGCCGGTGCGCAAGGTGGTCGTAGCCTCGTCGCAAGCCGTTTATGGTGAAGGCCAGTATTCTTGCCAGACTCATCACCTATTCCTGCCCCAAGCGCGAAGCCTTGAAGATTTACAGCGAGGAGCGTGGGAAGTCAGATGCCCGCAGTGCGGCGCGCCCGCTACGCCGGAACTCTTGAACGAGAATCATCCCCTTCCACTCAGTCCCTATGGTATTTCCAAATACGCGCAAGAAACAACGGCCATGAGACTGGCCGCATATTTACAGATCCCCTGTGTTGCTCTTCGCTATTCGATCACCCAGGGGCCCAGGCAGTCACTCTTCAACCAGTACTCGGGAATCGCAAGGATCTTCACCTTGAAGCTTCTCCGAGGCGAGCCCCCTGTAGCTTTTGAGGACGGCCTTATGCAGCGAGACTATGTCCACGTCCTCGACGTCGTGGAGGCCAACTGGCTTGTGACCCATAGCAATCGAGCCGATGGAGAAATGTTCAACGTCGGCTCGGGTGCTCCCACGACGGTTCTCGAATACGCCAAGCGATTAGCCGAAAAGTTGAACATCCCTATCCAGCCGGTGGTCCCGGGTATCTATAGGCGAGGTGATGCGCGTCACTCGGTTTCTTCCATCGAGGAACTGAAAGGACTGGGATGGCGGCCCCGCCGGAGCCTGGATGACATCCTCGAAGACTTCCTCGGTTGGGTGAAGAGCCTTGAAACTGTCGAGCCGTATTTTTCCGATGCACAGCAGCAGCTTTTGAATATGAATGTACTCCGGATGAGCTATGGTCACTAAATCCATCGATCTATCGGGACCAAGTTGCTCTGACACCCCTGAGCGGTTGCTCATTTTGACGGGGGAGTCAAAGCGGAATTACCGGCTGAAATTCAAGCGTTGGTTTGACATCTGCTTCAGTGTGCTTGTGCTGCCACTCGTCCTTCCCTTGGGACTCCTGGTGGCCCTACTGATCTGGCTCGATTCACCCGGCGCAGTTCTGATCACAGTCAAGAGACTTGGAAAAGACAGAACTACGTTCTTCAAGTACAAATTTCGCACCATGGTCCCCGACGCAGAGGGATTTCTGCGAGAGCTCCTGGAATCGGATCCAGAAATTCGACGGGAATACGAACAGACTTACAAAATCAAGAACGACCCTCGAATCACTCGGGTTGGCAGGTGGTTGCGCCGCACCAGTCTGGACGAGTTGCCGCAAATCCTCAACGTATTGAAGGGGGAGATGAGCTGGGTTGGTCCGAGGGACATCCTGGATACCGAGATCGTCAAATACGGGGAGCGCGCTTCAAGACTGATGACACTCCAACCGGGAATCACAGGGTTATGGCAGGTCAGCGGACGTTCCAAGTTGACGTATGCCGAAAGAGTCCAACTTGATATGCGTTACATCGAGGACCTGTCGTTTTGGCTGGACCTGAAGATCCTTTGTCGCACGGTCCCGGTTGTCCTCTTTGGAGATGGAGCTGTATAGGTCCTACATTCAAGTTCAGCCGCAATTTAGGCGAAGGAGCGAGGAATGGACGTGCTTGTGACGGGAGGGGCAGGGTTCGTCGGCAGCGTTTGCACAGAGCGATTGCTTGGTGTCGGCCACAGGGTAGTGCTTTTGGATAATCTGAGCTCGGGTCACTCCGGCGCCGTACCTCTGGAAGCTTTGTTCTTCGAAGGGGACTTTGGGGATAGCGCTCTCTGCCTCGACCTCATCCAGCGCTTCGGAATCCAAACGGTTATGCATTTTGCCGCTGAAACATTGGTCGAGAAATCGATGACCGATCCCCGAGCGTACTTTCAGAATAATTTGAAAAAGGGGATCGACTTCCTGGACCTTCTCGTGGATGCCGGGGTGAAGAACTTTGTCTTCTCTTCCACGGCTGCGGTTTACGGGGAACCCATGCAGACGCCCATCACGGAGGATCATCCCACCAAGCCGATCAGCGCCTACGGCGAATCCAAGCTGATGTTCGAAAGAGTGCTCGATTGGTATTCACGTGCGTACGGGCTTCAGTACATCGTCCTGCGCTACTTTAATGCCTCCGGGGCGACGCAACTTCTGGGCGAGAACCATCGTCCCGAGAGCCATCTCATCCCGCGGTTGTTGCATTCGGCGATGGATGCCAGCTTGGAGTTTGTAGTTTACGGTGAAGATTATCCGACCCCGGATGGCACCTGCGTCCGGGACTACGTCCATGTGCGGGACATTGCAGACGCGCACGTGCTCGCCGCAGAGGGTCTGACCAATGGAGTCCGAGGAATTTTCAACATCGGATCAGGCAAAGGCTTTTCTGTCAGAGAGGTCATCTCGGCGGCGGAACAGGTCCTGGGGCGACCGTTGCGATTCCGAGTGGGACCGCGGCGCGAGGGAGACCCGGCGATTCTGGTTGCCAGTAACGAGAAGCTCTCGAGGGAACTAGGCTGGGCGCCACAGTCCTCCGGGCTTGAGGAAATTGTGAGAAGTGCCTGGGCGTGGAACCAAGTGCACCCGCATGGCTATCGATCGGACGACAAAAAAGTGCCTCGAGAGGTGGGATTCCGGTACCGGGCGCATGAGGTTGGGGCTGGCAGCGATCGAGCCCTGGCGCACTGACGCGATTTCGAGGACTGGCCTTCCGGCGCCGGATCAGAGAGAAAGCATGAGGGAGCTCGCAAGGCACGGAAGCCTGCACGGCCGAGCAGGAAATTGAAACCTGGAGAACCCATGAAATCAAAACTGCGCTACTGGATTCTAATTGCGGACTTGGTCTGGATCACTACGGTGTTCGTGCTGGCCCACTGGCGTCGGTACGGATTCATCGGCCTGGGAGCAGAACCTTCGCAAGCTCTCCTTCTCTACCTGTCAGGTGTTGGCGCCTCGCTCTCGGTATGGACCTTGCTCTATTTCAGCAAGAACCTGGACGGATTTTCCGGTGGCTGGCATCTGCCGACGATCCTTTCTCAGGCGATTGTAGCTGCTTTTCATCTCATGGCATTTTGGGTGTCCTTAGCGTTTCTCACGCACTTCTACTTCCCTAAGCTTGCTCTGGTGTACCTCGGGCTTCTATTAGCGCTCGGCGCCATAGCCATACGTTGTGTTGCCAGGTGGTTGGTCTTATCACGGTCTCGGCCGGGGGCGCCGCGGCGGGTGGTGATTCTCGGCAGTGGCCATATCGTGCGCGAGTTGGCACTCAAGATTGCTCGCCACCCCGAAATGTCGATGGGAGTGGAGGGTGTCCTGTTCCCCACCGATACCGAGCCTTCCAGTCGAGTCTCCGCTTTGCCTGTGGGGACAATCTCGATACGGACGTTGAACATTTTGGGGCTCATGCAGGAAAAAAAGGTACAGGAACTCATCGTTGTGGAGCCGCCTCCGGGACCGGAAACGGAGAAGCTGATTTCAAGCTGCCGCCAGGCTGGAATGCGACTCCACGTTGTTCCAACACTATGAGCTTTATGAAGGAACTCCATTGGAGACCGAAACACTCTGATCTGAAGGAAATCATCCGGGGCGCCTGGGAATGGGAGCAGGCGCAGTGCGATCAGAACTCCGTGGGCCAGCGACCCTCCGCTGGGGTGGGCGTTGGGTCCCGATAGGGAAATGGAGCCGACAAGAAATGAGCGATAGGCTGCGCTACGGAATTCTGACTGCAGACCTACTCTGGATTACCGCGGCCAGCATTCTGGCCCACCTGCTGCGCCACGCGCTGGGCGGTCGCGGAGCGATGTTCGAGCAGCCTTTGCATTTCTACGTCGCTTCGGCGGGCGCCGCGCTTGGCGTCTGGACCTTCCTCTATTTCAACAAGAACCTAGAAGGATTCTCCCGTGGCTGGCATCTTCCCACAATCTTTTCGCAAGTGATTGTGGCTGTTTTCTTTTTGATGGGCTCTTTGCTGGCTTTCGGATTCCTAGCGAAGAAAGATTATTCGCGGCTGGCGCTTTTGTTACTAGCATTGCTTTTGCCCATTGGGCTCGTCGCGATCCGCTGCGTCGCCTGGTGGTTGGTCAGAACGCGTTCTCGCACAGGAGCCGCCCGACGGGTGGTTATCCTAGGCAGCAGCCGGTTGGCACTTGAACTGGCAAGCAAGATCCGGCGCCACCCCGAGATGATGATCGAAGTCGCCGGCTTCCTGTATCCGTCCGATGCAGGGTCTTTGAATGGCGGGCCGTGTGCAAAGATTGGAATGACCAGGGTCCCTACGCTGAAGGTGCTAGAGCTCTTGCAGGAGATAAAGGTTCAGGAACTCATTGTGGCTGATCCGCTCCCTCCGGGATCCGAGAGCGAGGAGCTGATCACGAGTTGCCAAAAGGCCGGAATGCAGGTCTACCTCGTCCCGCAGTGGTACGAACTCTACCTCTCAAAGGCTCGCCTAACCGAGATCGACGATGTACCGCTCGTCTCCGTGGAAGCGCGCAATCTCCCGCCGGCCGCGCTGGAGCTGAAGCGAGCAGTTGATTTTGTCGTAGGATTCTTGCTCCTCGTCGTGCTCTCACCACTTCTCGGGCTCCTGGCGGGTGCGCTTCATTGGAAGAAAGGCAAGGCGTTCAAGCAGGAGATTCGCTGCGGAAGAAACGCTGCGCCCTTTTCGATGTATCAGCTCAACGTTGATCGTTATGCAACCGATCTCGTCGGGTACGAGCAGCTCTTGGCGCAGTTCAGCCTGACCGAACTTCCCCAGATCTGGAACGTGCTCCGCGGCGAGATGAGCTTGGTGGGGCCGCGGCCGGAATCGCCCGAGCGCGTGAAGCATTACTCGGTGTGGCAGAGGCAAAGATTGAGTGTCAAACCTGGGCTGACGGGGCTCGCCCAGGTTCACGGCCTTCGCGAGCAGCACTCGTCAG
>WNGL01007258.1_pt1 | contig 15960 bp, 11 predicted proteins | sample 5400591 | NCBI WGS metagenome assembly WNGL01 (sample SAMN13153377, study PRJNA577476) | soil metagenome | isolation source: 80 cm soil or saprolite under Garry oak tree replicate 1 | place: USA:California | collected 2016-06-15
GGGAACGCGAACGACGGTACCGGCGCAAGCTGCGGCCGCAGGCCCCGCGTGCCGAGGAACGACGCGAGCACCGGCTTGGAAATCCCGGCCGCCGCGCCGCGAATCGCCGCGGCGACGGCTTCGGGCTCGGTTACCAGCGGCGGAATGAAGATCGCGATGATGCTGTCGACGGACGGATCCGCGGCGACCAGCTCGAGCGCCCGCCGGTATTGTGCCGGCGTCGCCGACGCGATCATGTCGACCGGATTGGTGACGCTCGCCGCGGGCGGCAGGAAGGCGCGCAACCCGCGCTGGGTGCCCTCGTCGAGCACCGGCACGACGAGTCCGTTGGCTTCGCACGCGTCGGCCGCGAGAATCGCGGGGCCGCCGGCGTTGGTGACGATGGCGACGCGGCGTCCGCCGGGGACGGGCTGATTGGCGAACACCGTCGCAACGTCGAAGAGCTCCTCCAGCGTTCGCGACCGGATCACGCCTGCTTCGCGAAGCATCGTCTCGACCAGCACGTCGCTCGTCGCGCGGGCGCCCGTGTGCGAGGAGGCGGCGCGCGCCCCCGCGCTGGAGTTGCCGGCCTTGACCGCGACGATCGGCTTCACCCGGCCGACGCGGCGCGCGATCTCCGCAAACTTGCGCGGATTGCCGAAGCTCTCGAGATACAGCAGGATCACGTCCGTGCGCGGATCCTCGGCCCAGTACTGGATCAAGTCGTTGCCCGAGACATCCGCCTTGTTTCCGATCGACGCAAAGCTCGAGATGCCGATGTTCAGCCGCTTCACGTAGTCGAGAATCGCGAGGCCCAGCGCCCCGCTCTGGGTCGAGAATGCGACGCGGCCTTCGACCGGATACACCGGCGAAAACGTCGCGTTGAGGCGGAACGCCGGATCCGTGTTGATGATGCCCATGCAGTTGGGGCCGATGAGGCGGACGCCGGCCGCGCGGATCTTGTCCACGAGCTGCGCCTGCAGCTTCTCCCCCGGCTCGCCGACTTCGCCGAAACCGGCGCTGATGACGACCAGCGCCTTCACGCCTTTCTTCAGACACTCGTCCACGACCCCGGTCACGTGCGGCGCGGGGACGATGACGATGGCGAGGTCGACCTCGCCGGGAATCGCGCCGACGGTCGGATAGGCGCGCACGCCGCCGATCATCTCCGCGCTCGGATGGACCGGCGCGAGCACACCCGTGAAGCCGCTGTCGCGCAAATTGCGGAAGACTTCGGACCCGATGCGCCCCGGCTCGCGGTTGGCGCCGATGACCGCAATGCAGTGCGGCTCGAAGAATGGTTTGATCGAGGCGGCGGCCGCGACCTGCGCGCGCTTGCCGGCGGCCGTCTCGAACGCCGGCGTCGCCTCGACCGCCAGCGCGACGTGGAACACCCCGTGATCGAGCCCCTGCGTGAGCGCGAAGCCCGACTGCAGGAACACGTCCATCATCGGGAGATTGTCGCCGAGCACGTAGGCGTCGAACTGGCGCACGCCGCGGTCGCGCGCGGTCTCCGCGAGCCGTTCGAGCATCCGCGTGCCCAGCCCGCGTCCCTGCATCGCATCCGCGATCGCAAAGGCGACCTCCGCGCGAGTCGGATTCACCGGATCGCGGTAGTAGCCGGCAATGCCGCAGAGTCCGTCGCCGCGCTCGGCCACGAGCGCGAGCTGCGAGTCGTAGTCGATCTTCACGATGCGCCGCGCCTGCTCGAGATCGAAGTGCGGCACCGCCATGAAGCGGTAGTACAGACTCCGCTCCGAGAGCTGGCCGAACAGCGCCAGCACACGCTCGGCATCGTCCTCGCGAACAGGCCGGAGACGCACGGTGAGTCCGTCGCGAAGGACCACGTCGGACTCGAGCTCGGCCGGATAAACCATGACAGGCATGGCTACCGCAGGAGCACGCGACAGGCCAGCCGGGAAGCCTTGAAATATGAAGGCTTTTCGGGGAATCCGCGGTCGCGCTGCCGGGAATCCGGCGGCGGAATCGCGGCGCGCGGCGCATTCGATCTGTTTGCGTCCCAGCTCGACGGCGTGATGAAGTTGCGGCACTTATGGCACGAGCGTTGCCAGTCCCGATCCGGAGGTCGGGAGTGGCGCCGAGCCAGTGTGTGATTCTCTACATCAACTCCTCTGCATCGGACTGCACGCAGACGCGTGCCTTGCGATCCCTCGGATTCCGGGTGGTGGAAACCGGGGACATACCGGAGGGGGACACGATGGAGGGGTACCACGCCGTCGTGCTGCGCGCGAAATCGGATTGCCCCCTTCCCTCGGTGGCCACGCGGTTCCGCGCGCGGCCCGGCTTCGGACGCCGCGTGCTCATCGCTCTCGTGGCTGCGTCGGTCTCGCTGCGTGCGAAGCACGACGCCGTCGATTCCGGATTCGATCTCGTCCTGCCCGAGGACTGCAGCGCCCGCGACCTGGCCGCCGCGATTCTCGGGCTGCTCCGCAGGTTCCCCGAATACCGTTGCCTTCTGCGATCGATCACCGGGCGGCGCCGGGCCGCCTAGGCTAAGATCGAAGGGTGCATCCCGTTCAGAACATCGCCGCGAGTGTGCTCGCCGACATCATCCGGCGCCAGCCGCCGTCGCGCGAACGGACGTCGTTCGCCTGGAGCGTCGTCGCGGGTCCCGCGCTGGCGCGCGCGAGCAGCGTCGAGCTGCGCGCGGGCATCCTGTTCGTGACGGCGAAGGACGCGCGATGGGCGCGCGAAGTCGAGCGCGCGAAGTCGAACGCGCACGCCCGGGGATCCGCGCGCGGCTGCAGTCGCTGCTCGGCAGCGAGCTGCGCGACCTTCGGGTCCTCCTCGCCGCCGGGACCTCGGCCCTCGATCCTCGGACATGATCCATGCGTGACGCAGTGATTGTCTCAGCGGTACGAACGGCGACCGGGAAGTTTCTCGGATCGTTGAAAGGACTCACGGCGCCGGCGCTCGGCGCGATCGTGGTGCGTGAAGCCGTCCGCCGTGCGGGGATCGACGGAGCCGCCGTCGCGCGAACGGACGTCGTTCGCCTGGAGCGTCGTCGCGGGTCCCGCGCTGGCGCGCGCGAGCAGCGTCGAGCTGCGCGCGGGCATCCTGTTCGTGACGGCGAAGGACGCGCGATGGGCGCGCGAAGTCGAGATATCGATGTCGCCGTCGCCGGCGGCATGGAGTCGATGAGCAACACGCCGTACCTGCTTTCGCGCGTCCGCGAAGGCCTGCGCATGGGCGACGGCACCCTCGTCGACGCGATGATCCAGGACGGCCTCTGGTGCGCGTTCGACCAATGCCACATGGGCATGGCCGGCGAGCACGTCGCGGCGCACTTCAAGGTCGGACGCGAGGAGCAGGACGCGTACGCGGCGGAGAGCCATCGCAGGGCCGCCCACGCGACGCGGGAAGGCTGGTTCCGGGACGAGATCGTTCCCGTCGAGATCCCGCAGAAGAAGGCCGCGCCGCTCGTCTTCGAGCGCGACGAAGCGATCCGGGAGGATACGACGGCCGCGACCCTCGCTGCGCTCAAGCCCGCATTCACGAAGGAGGGCAGCGTGACCGCCGGCAACGCCCCCGGCGTGAATGACGGCGCCGCCGCGCTCGTCGTCATGGCCGCCGACACGGCGAAGGCGCTCGGCCTCACGCCAATCGCGCGCATCGCCGGGCACGCCACGAGCGGCCTGCCGCCAAAGCTCGTGCTGATGACGCCGGTCGAAGCCGTGCGGAAAGTCGCGCAGAAGGTCGGGTGGAAACTGGGCGAGGTGGATCTGTTCGAGATCAACGAGGCCTTCTCCGTCCAGATGGTCGCGGTGCTGCGGGAGCTGGGCATCGAGCCCGCGAAGGTGAACGTCCACGGCGGGGCCGTCGCGCTCGGGCACCCGATTGGCGCCAGCGGCGCACGCGTGCTGACGACGCTGCTCTATGCGCTGAAGCGGCGCGCTAAGAAACGCGGCGTCGCCTCGCTCTGCCTGGGCGGAGGAAATGGCGTGGCGCTGGCAGTCGAACTCCTGTAGGCCCGACCTTCAGGTCGGGCGTGCTCGAAGAAGCAACCATGTCGGATATCAAGAAGATAGGAGTCGTCGGCGCGGGCACCATGGGGAACGGGATCGCGCAGGTGTTCGCGCAGGCCGGGTTCGACGTCCGGCTGTGCGACGCGATTCCAGCCGCCGTCGAGCGCGCGCGCATGACGATCGAGAAAAGCCTCGGCAAGTTCGTGGAGAAGGGCAAGCTGACCACCGCGGATCGCGACGCCGCCCTCGGCCGCCTCTCCACAGGATCCACCCTCGATGCACTCGCCGACGTCGACTACGTCGTCGAAGCGATCGCCGAATCGATCGACGCGAAGATCGACGTCTTCGAGCGGCTCGACGCGTTGACGGAGCCGCACGTCATCCTGTCATCGAACACCTCTTCGATTTCGATCACCGTACTAGGCGCGGCGACGAAGCGCCCAGGCAACGTGCTCGGGATGCACTTCATGAATCCGGTGCCGCTGATGACGCTGGTGGAGTTGATCCGCGGACAGGCGACATCCGCCGAGTCGATGGCGACTGCCACGGCGCTCTGCACGCAGCTCGGGAAGACGCCGGTCGAAGCGGCCGACTACCCTGGCTTCATCGCCAATCGGATTCTGATGCCGATGATCAACGAAGCCATCTATGCGCTGATGGAAGGCGTTGGCACGCGGGACGCGATCGACGCCGTCATGAAGCTCGGGATGAACCATCCGATGGGACCGCTGACGCTGGCCGACTTCATCGGCCTCGACGTCTGCCTCTCCATCCTCAACGTGCTGCACGACGGCCTGGGCGATCCGAAGTACCGTCCGTGTCCCCTGCTCCGCCGCATGGTCGCCGCCGGCCAGCTCGGACGCAAGGCGGGCCGCGGGTTTTACAGTTACTGAGCGGCCTGGCGCCGAGGGCGCCGATAGGCAGAAAGCGTCACCGATCCGGATCAGCCACGGACGACACAGACGGCACGGATGGGGGCGGGAAGATAGCCGCCGGGCCGCGCTCCGCGCGGCTGGGAGGTCGGGTACCCACAGACACAAGCGCCGCTGAGAAAGATGGGCGTTTGTGTCTCTGGGTACCAGACCTCCCTCAGACCGGCCAAAGGCCGGTCCCGCGGCGGCACCTCGCCCGCACGTGCAGAAACAATGTGACGAATCATGTGGCCAAATGGCCGGCGACAGACAGTGTTGGCCTCGCACCCAGTTCACGTCCGCGTAATCCGCGTGGTCCGTGGCTAGACCTTCAAGACTCCCTCCACCGTCTCGACCACAAGACCACCAGCGCCACAATGGGGGCCAGTATCGCGACCTCAACCGCCAGCGCCTTCAGGTTGTAGAACCAGAACTCCGCGAGCCAGTAACGGCGCGAGACGGCCGGAAACAGATGCACGCTCGATTCGTAGTAGCCGCGCGTGAACGGCCAGAGCGCCATGACACCGAACGGCGGACGCGTGTCGGTGCCGAGCCAGTCGAGCAGTACGTGCGATCCCCAGGCGAGCGCAGCGGCCGCCGCCCACCGCAGCCTGTTTCGCCAACCTGTCCGCCGTAGCCTCAGCGGAGGCGGAAGCGGCGTAGCCGCGAAGGCGGACGTCCAGATCACCGCGACGAGACCGGCGATTAGCGCCGCGCCGACGCTGTGGCTCCATTCGCGATGGTCACCGAGCAGCAGATCGAGATCCGGCGCGGCGGCGATCGTCGCAAGCGCGATCGCCGCGTGCACGTTGCGTCTGGGGACCGCACCCCAGCCGGCGGCGATTCCCCCCAACGCGTGCCCGATTGGTGACGGCATCGATCAGATGCTAATCGGCTCGACGGATCGGACGTGACCTCTCTTGTCACGGCATCCAGGTAGGCTTGCCGAAACAGCGATTCGGGCGATGTTCCCCAGCCGCAGAATCTGCACACTTTTGCAGACGGGGCGAAAGTGTCAAATCACGGCAAGTCACTGTCTTACAGATAGCTACGTGAACGCGACAGAGACGTTTTCGCTTGACAGACCCCGGGCACGACTTTAGAATGCGACACAGCCGACGACCCACCGAGCTACAGGCAGAGCGAAGGGAAACAACGTCAGTCAGGAGATCTAATGGCAGCAGAAGACCGGAACGACCGCGAGCGCGCGAAGGCCATCGAGATGGCCGTCGGCCAGATTGAGAAGCAGTTCGGCAAGGGCTCCATCATGCGCCTCGGCCAGAAGGACGTCATCGCGCAGATGCCCTCCATTTCCACCGGGTCGGTCAGCCTCGATTACGCGCTCGGCATCGGCGGCGTCCCGCGCGGCCGCGTCATCGAAATCTTCGGACCGGAGTCGTCGGGCAAGACGACGCTCGCCCTGCAGGTCATCGCGGAAGCGCAGAAGACCGGCGGGATGGCGGCGTTCGTGGACGCCGAGCACGCGCTCGACGCAGGGTATGCCAGAAAGCTCGGCGTGGATCTCGACAACCTCCTCGTCTCGCAGCCCGACAACGGCGAACAGGCGCTCGAGATCGTCGAAGTCCTCGTCCGCTCCGGCGGCGTCGACGTCGTCGTGGTCGACTCGGTCGCGGCGCTCGTGCCGCGCGCGGAAATCGAAGGCGAGATGGGTGAAGCGCAGATGGGCCTTCAGGCCCGCCTCATGTCGCAGGCGCTGCGGAAGCTGACCGGCATCGTCTCGAAGTCGAAGACGTGCCTCATCTTCATCAACCAGCTCCGCGAGAAGATCGGCGTGATGTTCGGCAACCCCGAAACGACGACGGGCGGCCGTGCGCTGAAGTTCTATGCCTCGGTCCGCATCGACATCCGCCGCATCGGCGCCATCAAGGACGGCGACGTCGTCGTCGGCGGGCGCACGCGCGTGAAGGTCGTGAAGAACAAGGTCGCGCCGCCGTTCCGCGAAGCCGAGTTCGACGTGATGTATGGCGAGGGGATTTCGAAGGAAGGCGACCTGCTCGATCTTGCCGTCGATCGGAAGATCGTCGAGAAGAGCGGGACCTGGTTTGCCTTCGGCGGCGAGCGGCTCGGTCAGGGACGCGAGAACGTCAAGCAGTTCCTGAAGGACAATCCCGCGACATGCAAGGCAATCGAGGAGAAGGTCCGCCGCGAACTGGGCCTCGTCAACGAAGAGGTGGCGGCGGTCTAACTACCAACGTCCAATTGCCAACTCCGGAGGATTACTCCTTACGTTGGGAGTTGGTCTTTGGAACTTGACCGTAGATCTGATCCAGCAGCAGATACCGCGGGCGAAGCCTGTCGGGTTCCGCCCGCGTATTCACGTCTACGTGCATGACCTGGACATCGTCCCCTTGACCCACCAAAGGCCATTTCGGCAGACTTCCGCCGTTCGGATCGCCCGTCTTCACAAAGTTCGCGAAGTAGGCCTGCATGGTGTCCGACACCTTGTAGTCGTCCGGCGTCCACGCGTACACCTCGTTGGTTGCGAGGTTCCCCATCGCGTATTCGATCTCCGCCGAGTGCGCGGCGCCGCGCGCCGGTCCCGCTGTCCCCTTGCCTGGGTTCATCGCGGGCCGCGGCCGTGAGTAGTAGTACCGGTACACCGGTTTGCCGCCCGTCTGCGCGTGCAGGTCCGTCCACTTCCACGTGCTGAACGCGATGAAGCGATCGCCGGCAAGGTCCGTGGCCGACTGCGTCACTTCGTCAGCCGTGGTCCCGGGATAGAGCCTCAGCACATCGTCGGCGCGATCCTTGAACGGGGGCAGATTGCGAATCGCCTTCGCGAAGTTCTCGGGCGTCGGGTCCGCGCCGCGGCCGAGCACTGCGGACGCGGGGTTCTCCTGCGAGTTCCAGCCCGCCAGCAGCGGGACGTGCGCCTGCTGCCCTGCCGCGAAGATCTCGGCCACCGTCTTCGGCAGAAAGTACCCGTCGACGGCGAACGGGAAACGAGGCATGCCGGGCTTCGCAGCCGCCTCGAGCACCTCGGCGGCGGGAATGGCGCGCAGCGCCGCGAGCGAATCTGCTTTCACAGCGATCGCGAAGTCCGTTCCCGCTTTTTCCACGTCCGCCAGCGGCACGGGCGAGAACGTCGGATTGATCGCCGCGCCGCTCTCGCCGATCGCGCCCGCGATCAGGCCCTTCGAGAGCGGCGACGCCATCAACGCGCTGACCGAGATCGATCCGGCGGACTCCCCAGCGATGGTGACCTTGCGTGGATCGCCGCCGAAGGCCGCGATGTTGTCGCGGACCCACGCCAGCGCGGCCGCCTGATCGAGCAACCCGTAATTGCCGGACGCGTGATGGGGCGATTCCTTCGTGAGCTCGGGATGCGCGAACAGTCCGAAGATGCCCAGCCGGTAGTTCACCGTCACCGCGACGATGCCCCGGCGCGCCATCGCGCCGCCGTCGTAGCGCGGTTCCGAGCCGTCACCGGCAGTAAAGCCGCCGCCGTAGAAGTACACGAGTACCGGCAGCCGTTCGGAGCCGCCCTTCGCCGGCGTCCAGACGTTGAGGAACAGACAGTCCTCGCTCACGCCGCTCGCGCGGAAGACCATGTCGGCGAACTGCCGGCGCTGCATGCACTGCGCTCCGAACGCGGTCGCCTGACGGACGTCCGTCCATTTCGCGACGGGCTGCGGCGGCTGCCAGCGCAACGGTCCGACCGGCGGCGCGGCGTAAGGGATGCCCTTGAACATCCGGATACCGTCCGTGACGGCGGTGCCTTCGATCGGCCCCGACTTCGTCGCGACGCGATCGGCGGCCGCGCCGGCTGCAGGCAGTAACAGCGCGAACGCGAGAGCAGCACAGATGTGTTTCATAGGTTCGACTCCATCCTACCTGAGAAACCCCTGCGTCAGCGCGCCGTGGACTGGAATGTTCTCGGCGAGACAGTCGACGTTCCTGAAAGACAACCCGGCGATCTTCAAGTCGCTCGACGAGAAGGTCCGCAAGGAACTCGGCCTTGTAAGTGAAGAAGCGGCTTCGCTATAGCGGTGAGCGAGCGCAGCGAGCGAACCACGCGAACGGAGCGGGGCCAGGATCCCCGCGAGTGAGCGTGTAGGGGGGTCCGGCGGGGCGAAGCCCCCCGGAAAATCGAGGAGAAGATCCGCCGCGAACTGGGCCTCACGGTCGGCGATGAAGTCGCGGTAGTGTAGCGTAGGCCTTTAGGCCTGCCAACGGCGCCGGCTAGCCGGCGAAATCCTTCGTGACGTGGTCGAGGCAGGCTGGACAGATGCCGTGGCTGAATTCGGCCTGCGAGTGACTCGCGAGGTACGTTTCCAGCTGCTGCCAATAGTCGCCGTCGTCGCGGATCCGCTTGCAGTACGAACAGATCGGCAGCAGGCCCGACAGCTGTTTCACGCTGGTCAGCGCCTGCTGCAGCTCGCTCACGCGCACCGCGAGATCGCGCTGCAGCGACGCAATCCTGGCGCCCGCCTTCAGGCGCGCCCGGAGCATCTCCCAGTCGAACGGCTTCGTGATGTATTCATCCGCGCCGCCGTCCAGTCCGTTCACGATGTCGTCATGGGTGTCATGGGCGGTCAGCAGGATGACGTAGATCGATCGCAGCGCCGGATCGCTGCGGATCTCGGCGCAGAGCGTCATGCCGTCCGCCTCGGGCATGCTGCGATCGAGCACGGCGAGCAGCGGCGGCTCGGGCCTTCGCAGGGCCTCACGCGCCTCGGCGCCGTTGACGCAGACAATCGGGTCGTAACCCCAGCGCCCCAGCTGCACGGTCAAGCCATGCCGCAGCGCCGCGTCGTCGTCGGCGATCAGGATGCGCATGCGGTCCTTTCGAGCGCCGCTCGCAGGGCGGTCTGCAGCAGCGCGGCGTCGCGGAGCAGAGCCTGCGCCCCGGCGGCGGCCCGCCCGAGATCTCCCGCCCTGGCCATCGTCTCGAGATCGACGGCGCCCGAAACGACCGCGACCGCGTTGAAGTTCGAGGCGGCGCCTTTCAGCGCGTGCGCCGCGGTCTTCAGCCTCGCGGCGTCTCCGGATGCGGCGGCGTCCTGCACCGCGGCGACCAGACGATCCGCATCGGCGAGGAACACCGCCGTCATTTCACGCGCGAGCGTAACGTCGCCGCCGATCCGCTCGACGAACGCGAGAAAATCGCAGATGGGCTCGCCTGCGTGCGGACCATCCGTCGAGGCCGGGGGCCGCTCGAGCGCCTGCAGCAACGCGGCGCGGTCGAGAGGCTTCGGCAGGTAATCGTCCATGCCCGCCGCCAGGCAGCGATCCCTGTCTCCCTTCAACGCGTGCGCGGTCATCGCGATGATGCGCGTATGCCCGCCGGTGTTCCGCTCCTGCGACCGGATCCACTCGGTCGCCTCCAGGCCGCCCATTTTCGGCATCTGGACATCCATCAGCACCACGTCGACGTTCCCCTGCCGCCAGAGCTCGATCGCCTCGCGTCCGTTGGTGGCGATCAGCGAGTCGTGCCCGCGCTTCTCGAGAATGCGACAAGCGAGCTGGCGGTTCGTCGGGTTGTCTTCGGCAATCAGGACCTTCAGACGCCGCGCCGGTGCCGGCTCGCGTGCGTGCTCGCCTGGTCTGCTGGCCGTCACCACGCGGGACAGCACTTGCAGGAGGTCGGCGTTGGCGATCGGTTTGAGCAGATGCGCCGCGATCGCCAGGCCGGCCGTCTTCTCCGGATCGTGCTGCCCCATCGACGTCAGGATCACGATCGGCACGTCCTGTCCGCCTGGCATCTCGCGAAGCCGGCGCGCGGTGTCGTAGCCGTCCATTCCTGGCATCTGGCCGTCCAGCAGCACCGCCTGCACCTGATCGCCGGCGCGTTCGAGTTCGGCAAATACCTCCATCGCGGCAGCGCCACCGTCGACGATCGTCGGCTTGACGCGCCAGCGCCGCAACATCCGCTCGAAAACGCGGCGGTTGACCGCGTTGTCGTCGACCACGAGCACATGCATGCCGCTCACGTCGGCGGCCTCGGGCTCCGGGCGCGTCTCGGCGACCGTAAATCGCGCCGTGAAATGGAACGTGCTGCCCTGTCCCGGCGCGCTTTCCAGCCAGAGGCGCCCGCCCATGAGATCCACCAGCCTCTGCGAGATCGCCAGTCCGAGACCAGTGCCGCCGAAGCGCCGGGTCGTCGAGCCGTCGGCCTGCCGGAACGGCTCGAAGACCAGCTCCTGCTTGTCGGCCGGGATGCCGATGCCAGTATCGATCACCTGGAAGTGCACGCTCACGTCCTCGCCTTCGCGCAGGCTGACATCGGCGCCCAGCAGAACGTGTCCGTTCTCGGTGAATTTGATGGCGTTGCCGATCAGGTTGGCAATCACCTGCCGGAGGCGGCCCGGATCGCCGACGATCGTTTCCGGCACGTCAGGCGAGATGTCGGTCAGCAGCTCGAGTCCCCGCTGATTCGCTCTGACCGCGAGCGGACGGATCGTATCGGCGACGAGGTCGCGCACCACGAACGGCACGCATTCGAGCTCGAGGTGCCGCGCCTCGACCTTCGAGAAATCGAGGATGTCGTTGATGATGTCCAGCAGCGAGTGCGCCGAGCTCCTGACCAGCGTGAGGTATTCGTGCTGCTCGATATTGAGGGGAGTGTCGAGGGCGAGATCGGTCATTCCGATGATTCCGTTCATCGGCGTCCGAATCTCGTGGCTCATCGTCGCGAGGAACTCGCTCTTCGCCTGGTTCGCCGCCTCGGCCTGGTGCTTGGCGAGTTCGAGCTCGCTCGTGCGATTGTTCACCAGCGTGAGCAGTTCGCGCTCGCGCGCCCGCAGCCGTCTGACGCGCATGCGGTGCGCGCCCGACGCGAGACCGATCACCAGCATGCCGCACGCGACATAAAACCACATGGTCTGGTAGAAGTGAGGCCGCAGCGTGAAGGCGACAGCCGTGGCCGTCCCGCTCCAGGCGCCGTCCGCATCGCGCGCGGCCACCTCGAACGTGTAGCTGCCAGGCGGAATGTTGGTGTAGTACGCGGTACGGCGGCGGCCTGCCTCGATCCAGGTCCGGTCGTACCCGGCTAACCGGTAGCGATAGCGCACTCTGTCGGGCGCCGCGAAATTCGGCGCGGTGTACTGGAACTGCAGATCGCCGTGGCTCGGCGGCGCGACCGTGGGAAACAGGACGCGCGTCCCGTCGATTGTCGATGCCTCCACGACCACCGGCGTCGCAGCCGATCGGGACTGTCCCAACTTCCCCGGATTCACCACGGCCGCCCCATCGAGTGTCGCGAACCAGAGTCGTCCATCAGCCGTCCGCCACGCGGCTGGCTGCGCGCTGCCGTTGCACTCCGCCACGCGCATGCCGTCCGCGACGCCGTAGCTGATCGACGTGATCGTGCTGGACCTGGATGCGGCGAAGGCGTTCAGCTCGGCGCGGCTGCTGCGCCAGATGCCTCTGTTGCTGCTGAACCACAGATTGCCCGCGTCGTCTTCGAGGATCGTGTGGATTGTGTCGTCGTAGAGGCCGTTCCGTTGGCGGAACGTCGTCACCCGACCGCCGGCCAGGCGTATGAGGCCGCGGCCGCGCGTCCCGATCCACAATACGCCGTCGCGATCCTCGTGAAGCGCGGTGAGGAGCTTCGTCGGAATCCCGTCGTCCACCATCACACCTTCCGGATGCGCGCGGTTGAAGCGCACCAGGCCCGCGCCAAGTGTGGACACCCAGACCGTGCCGTCGGCGGCTTCGATCATGGCGACGACCGGGGCACGCGACAGTGACTCGGGATTGCCGTCGGGCAGCCGTCCGCCAAATCTCACGAGACCCGTGTCGGTGCCGATCCAGAGATGTCCCGCGCGATCTTCGAGTACCGCACCGACCGTGTTCGACGGCAGTCCGTTGCGCTCGGTGAATCTCTGGAACCGGCCGTCCGCGTAGCGGTTGAGTCCGCCGCCATCGGTCCCGATCCAGAGCGCGCCGTCGGCCGCCTGCGCCATCGCGAGCACGCGGCGCTGCGCCAGGCCGTGCTCCGTCCCAAACGACTCGACGCGTCCGGTGGCTCCGAAGCGCGTCAGGCCGCCGCTCGTACCGATCCACACATTCCCAGTGCGGTCCTGAAAGATCGTCCGCACGACCGCGTGGGCCAGGCCTTGCCGGACGCCGTACGTCGTGATGCTGCCGTCGTGCACGCTGTTGAGACCGCCGCCGTAGGTGCCGATCCAGAGGATGTGCTCCCGGTCCTCGAAGAGCGACATGACGACGTCGTTGCTGAGGCCTTGCTGAGTGGTGTACGACGTCACGACGCCGGCGCGAAGGCGCTTCAAGCCGTCGCCGTTCGTGCCCGCCCAGATGCTGCCGGCGCGATCGTCGAGCAGCGAAAGGATCCTGCCGGCGACCTGCGGAACGGCGGCGAGCCGATTCTCTTCCATCCGGAACAGTCCCGTCTCGGATCCGACCCAGACCGTGCCGGCACGATCCTCGAGCAGGCTCCGTACGCCTTGGGCGGCGTCCGGAAATGCACGGCTCGAGGCGGGCGATGTGACCTGGCGGAGCCCGGCATTCGTGCCGGCCCACAGCCGTCCACGCCGATCGCGCAGCAGCGCGGAGATCTGATGATCGGCGAGCGTCGGCACGCGCGCGAACGGCGTGTCGGCCGATGCGTGAATCGCGGCGCCGTTGCGAGTGCCGACCCACAGCTGACCGTCGCGGTCCTGGAGGATGCAGAGCACCCCCGCGTCAGGAAGGCCGTCCTGCACGCCAAACCGCGTGAACACTCCGCGCTCGTATCGCAGGAGCCCGTCATCGGTCGCCGCCCATAGCGCACCCGAGCGGTCTTTCAACAGCGCGTTGATCCGGTCGCTGCGGAACGCCGGGCTGGTGGCGGAGCTGAAGACGGTGAACCGGACGCCGTCAAAGCGGGCGAGGCCTTCCTGCGTCGCCACCCAGAGATACCCGTCGTCGCTCTGCGTCAACGCGAGGACGGAATTCTGCGGCAACCCCTGTTCGAAGCGCCAGATGTGGTGAACGAGCTGATCGAGCGATTTGTCGGCGTCGGCCACCGAGGCGGCGGCCGGCTGCCAGAGCAGGCACACCCCAAGCAACGCGATGAGCGATTGCCGTGTCAGCAACACCAGGCCTCTTCTTGCTCGCAAGTTGTAGGGGGCGAGCAAGAAGTTTACCATGCCGGCCCGCGGGGGAAACGAACTTCTGCTCCCCACGTGGTCCGGAAACGCACAGCGTGCGCGCTTGCCGCACGTGCGCCCGGCGCTGGTCGCACACGAGGCGATCGCGACGCGTGTCAATCTTCTTGAACGGCAGACACCGGTCCCGCAGGATCGATTCGGCGCGCACCGGATCGGATCGGCGGCGCCGGCGAGATCGCTATACGGCTGTGTCGCCTGCGCGCTGCAGCGCTTCAAACCAGCCTGCAAGAGAATTGCGCAGTGTAAAACGTTGATCCATACTGCGCTCGTGACCAAGCCCGAATCGAAGCCCGCACCGCGCGACCCGTATCTCGTCAAATCGGTGGTGCACTCGTCGCAACTTCTGTCCGCGTTTCGATCGTCGGGCGAGGCGCTGCCGCTTCGCGAAATTGCCGCCCGCAGCGGTCTGCCGAAGAGCATGACGTTCCGCCTGCTGTACACGCTTGAACGCTGCGGCATGATCGAGAAGGTCGGCGAGAACCTGTATCGCTCGCACGTTCGCCCGTTCAAGCAGCGTTCGTTCCGCCTCGGCTATGCGGCGCAGGGCACCGACTATCAGTTCTCGAAGGAAGTATCGACGAGCCTGCACCGGGCGGCCGACGCACAGGGTATCGAGTTGATCTGCGTGGACAACCGTTACAACGCGAAGATCGCGCAGCGCAATGCAGACGTGCTCGTGCGCGAGAAAGTGGACCTCGTCGTCGAATTCCAGACCGACGAGCATGTGGCGCCCATCGTCGCCGCGAAGTACCGCGAAGCGGGAATCCCGTTGATCGCGCTCGAGATCCCGCATCCGGGCGCCACCTATTTCGGCGCAAACAATTACGAGGCCGGGCTGATTGGCGGGCGGCACCTCGGCCGGTGGGCGAAACAGCACCGCTATGTCGACAGCGACGAGATCGTCCTGATCGCCCTCGATCGCGCGGGTAGCCTGCCGAGGATGCGCCTCACGGGCATGCTCGTCGGGATGAAGGAGGTCTATCCCGGGCTGGAGAGCTGCCGCGTCACATATCTGGACGGCGACGGCAGGCTCGGCGAAAGCTTCGAGGCCGTCCGGCGTCATCTTCGCACGAGCCGCGCCGCGCGTTTTCTAATCGGCGCGATCAACGATCCGAGCGCGCTCGGCGCCCTGCGTGCGATGCAGGAGGCTGGGCGCACCGATTCGTGCGCGGTCATGGGACAAAATGCTTCGCCCGAGGGACGGGCAGAGCTCCGGCAGCCCGGCACCCGGCTGATCGGCTCGGTCGCCTACTTCCCTGAGAAGTACGGCGCCGAGATCCTGGCCGTCGCGCTGGACATCCTCCATCGCCGCGCCGTCCCGCCGGCCGTGTTCGTGAAACATCAGCTGGTCACGCCGGAGAACGTGAACCATATCTATCCCAACGATCAATTGATGCAGATGTTCGCGTAGCGTCTACCTGAGAAACGCCTCCGGCAGACCGCCGTCCACCGGAATCACGTGCCCCGTGGTCTTGGCGCTCTGCTCGCCCGCGAGCCAGCAGATCGCGTTCGCGTTGTCGGCCGGCAGAATCGGCCGGCGCGTAATCGTCCGCTGCGCGTAGTACGCGGCGAGCTTGTCGCGCAGCGTGTCGTCCGGCTCCGAGTCGGCGAACGCGATCCCGTATTTTCGTAGCGCGACGATGACGCGATCGCGCGGGAACATCGACGATCCGGCGATGACCGTTGCCGGCGCGATGCCGTTGACGCGCACGAGCGGTCCGAGTCCGACGGCCAGCTCGCGAATCAGATGATTGATCGCAGCCTTGCTCACATCGTAAGCCTCGCTGCCCGCCTTGGGGACGACCGCGTTGGCCGAGCTTGTCAGCACGATTGTGGCCGGCAGCTTCTGCGCGCCGAATACCTTTGCCGCTTCCTGCGCCACCACGAAATTCGACGTCACGTTGATGCCGAGCGTCCTGCTCCACACGGATTCCGCCGGCGTCGAGGGAT
>WNGL01006563.1_pt1 | contig 15958 bp, 14 predicted proteins | sample 5400591 | NCBI WGS metagenome assembly WNGL01 (sample SAMN13153377, study PRJNA577476) | soil metagenome | isolation source: 80 cm soil or saprolite under Garry oak tree replicate 1 | place: USA:California | collected 2016-06-15
ACCGGGCTGAACAAGCTGGAGATACCGACCGTCACGCTGTCCGGGTCCATCCTGACCCTGTTCCGCAAGACGGTGAAGGGCAGCCTGTTCGGCGACTGCAACCCGACCACCGACATCCCCAAGATCCTCGGCCTGTACCAGGCCGGCGACCTCAAGCTCGACGAGATCATCACCCGGACCTACAAGCTGGAAGAGGTCAACGAGGGCTACGACGACCTGCTGGCCGGCAAGAACGTCCGCGGCGTCATCATCCACGAGCACTGATTGACCCCATTGACCAAACAGGTAGTGGGGCGCCAGCGCGAGCTGGAGCTGGTACGGGCCGCGCTCGCGTCTGGTGCCCACATCCTGCTCGAAGGGCCGCCGGGCACCGGCAAGTCCACCCTGCTGCGGCAGGTGGCGGCGTCCCGGCACGCCGAGTTCGTGCTCGTCGAGGGCAGCGCCGAGCTGACGCCGGCCCGGCTCGTCGGCTCCTTCGACCCGGCCCTGGTACTGGAGCAGGGCTACCGCCCGGAGAACTTCTCCGACGGCCCGCTGGTGCGGGCCATGCGCGACGGCGGGCTGCTGTACATCGAGGAGCTCAACCGGGTCCCCGAGGAGACGATCAACGTCCTGCTGACCGTCATGTCCGAGGGCGAGATCAACGTGCCGCGGCTCGGCCGTATCCCCGCGAACGAGAGCTTCCGGCTGGTCGCGGCCATGAACCCGTACGACTCGGTGGGCACGTCCCGGCTGTCGATGGCGCTGTACGACCGGACCTGCCGGATCTCGGTGGGCTACCAGGACGCCGAGCACGAGCGCCAGATCGTCCAGCTCTCAGCCGAGCACGCCAAGCCCGCGCTCGTCGCCGAGGCGGTGGACCTGGCCCGCGCCACCCGCGAGCACCCCGACCTGCGCTCGGGCGCCTCGGTCCGGGGCGCCATCGACTACGCCCGGCTGGTCCCCGAACTCGCCGAGATCCGCGCGGTCCCGGCCGGCGACTGGCAGGCCGGCCTTGACGCGGCCCTGACCACCCTGTCCGGGCGCGTGCGGCGGCACGAGTCCTGCCAGCGGTCGGCCGACCAGATCATCGAGGAGATCTTCCGCCGCGTCCGGGCCCTGTCCATTCCCGGGGCCCGCCAGGACGGCGACCTGGACGGAGGCGATCGCCCGGGGGAATGACCAGCCCGCCGGCCGCTCCCGGGGCCGGCGGGCGCCAGCCGCGGCCCAAACCGAAGTCGGGCCGGCCCGACGGGGGAACCACCGGGCGGCGCGAACTCGCCAGGCACGCCCGCTTCGCCGAGGTCAGCCCCGAGGTGGGCATCCTGGACGAGCAGGCGATGAGCCGGGCCCTGGCCGACGACCCGGCCGCGTTCGAGCTGCTCGCCGCCATGACCGGCGCGACCGACGAGAGCCTGCGGGCCGCCGCGATCCGGCTCAGCGCGAGCATCGTGCTCGAGCGCGCCCGGGCCGGCCGGCCCTCGATGCGCGGGATCTCCCGGCTGCGGCCGGTTCGCGGGGCGGCCGACGGCGACCTCGACATCGACGCCTCGGTGGAGGGCGTGTCCGCCGCCCGCAGCGAGGCCCGGCCGGTGGCGGCCGAGGACCTGACCACCGTGCAGTGGGCGAAGGCGCCCACGGCGTTCGCGGTCGTGGTCGACCGGTCGGGCTCGATGAGCGGAGCGCGGCTGGCCGCCGCCGCCACGGTCGCCGCCGCCTGCGCGCTGCGCGCCCCGCAGGAGCACGCCGTGCTGTCCTTCGCCGGATCGGTCGAGGTGATCCGTCCCCTGGTCAGCGACATCGCGCCCGCCGCGGTCGCCGAGCGGCTGCTCAGGGTGCGGGGGCACGGCGTGACCAGGCTGGCCGCCGCGCTCAAGGCGGCGGGCGAGCAGCTGGCGCCCGCCCGGGCCAGGCGCCGGGTGGTCATCTTGCTGTCCGACTGCCGCAGCACCGATGACGACGACACGCTCCAGACCGCCCGTGCCCTGCCCGAGCTGATCATCCTGGCGCCGGCCGACGACCACGAGCAGGCCGCTCACCTGGCCGGCCTGGCCGACGCGCGGTGGGGCGTGATCGCGCACCCCCTGGACGCCGCCGCGGCCCTTGATCTCCTGCTCGAGACCCCGGTCACGGCCTGACCCGCCGTACCCGGGCCCGCCGAGACGGACCGCCCCCCGTCCGTCCCTGGGTGTTTAACTAATCCCGAACGGTCCCGGCGCGTCTTCACCCGCCGGCCGGGAGCCCGTCAGGGAGAGGCGCCGAGACCAGTTCGAAGTTGGCTGTGCCCTGCGATGCGGTGCCGGGTACGGTCGCGCCGTTGGCGGTGAACGTAGCCGTCAGGGCGTATTGGGCTGACCCGCCGGCCGGGAGAGACCGGTATCGGCGGGAGCGTCGCAGACGGGGACGGGCACCGCCGGCGCCGGGTCCCCTGGCCGGGCGGGGGAGGGGCTGATCGTCACGCCGGGAAGGCTGGCGAACGGCCCCGCCGGGGTCGGGATGCCGACATTGAAGGAGCGGAAGGTGTCGAGGCTGAAATCATCGAGCGCCAGCCGGAAGGCGCCGGGGAATACCCCGTTCCCGGTGTTTACTGCTAGCTGGACTTCACCTTGGCCGAAGGTGTTCTTCTCCGTCAGGAACGACAGCCGGCCCAGCGGGATGATGCAGGCCTTGTCGGCATCGCTCCAGTAGCACTGCACGTTACAGGTCACGCCGTTGATATCGACGATGGCGAACTCGTTGTTGCAGGCGTCGGCGATCTCGTCGTTGTGGACCTTCGTGCCATCGGTCTGGCGGCCGTTGACCATGATGCCGGTGCCGACTGGATCTGTGCAGGCTTCGACCAGCTCGTGGGAGAAGATGTTAACCACGCCATCGGAGACAGAGTCGGTCAGGCCGCCGACGCTGTCGACCCAGCAGTAATAGCCGGTGACACCGTCGTAGGGGAATCTCTGGTGCTGGCCACCTGCACCACTGAGACTATTGAGGCTGTTGTTGATTCCCGGGGGCGTGATCACGGCGTAGAACCGCTGGTGACCGGTCGCCGGCGTCGGCACGCTCGCGTTGTCCTGGAAGAACGCCGTGAGCATGTCGACCACGTCGCTGTCGGAATAGCCGTTCGATGGGTCCGATGAGTCGTTGGTGAACTTACCGAGCATGATCCCCGGCCCCACGCCGCGGTACTGGCTCAGGCCCGTCATGTACGGTCCGGTAACGAGCCCGGTGAAGGCCTGGTAGTAGGTGTCGCTGCTGATCGAGGGCGCCGGGGAGGTGCTGCTCCAGTACCTCCCCCAGAAGATGACCGCCACCTCGACGTTGGTGAGAACGCGGCCGCGGTGGTCGACAGTTTCGGTGACGGTGTAATCGGGACGCTGGGTGACGTCCGCGTTCCTGAGCGTCTCGGCCGACTTCGGCCCTGCGATCGTCAACGCCCTGCCAGTATTTCTCGAACGCCTCTTCATGGTGACCCTTCCACACGATCACGTCGCCCTTCAGACTGGTATAACGCTGGCCCTGGGCGTTTATCGCGGCGCCGCCGTCGCTGACAATTTAGTACAGATTTTCGGCGCGCATCGATACCCAGATACCCATCATAGCCCGCTCGGCTGGCGTGGGCGCAGGCTCGATAGTCGCGAGAAACCAGGCAACCGGCATCGCCGCCGATCAGGCCAGGAAGATATGACAGAAGACGGCCCGGCGCGCACGACATTACCATTGTCAGCTCACCGTGCCTTGATAGCCGGCAGGGCAAGCGCCAGAGCGAATTGCCCGTCGAGGAACATAAGACCCCGATTCCCGAACTCTTCAAATATCTCCTGGATGGCTTCCGCCGGCAGGTGGAGATCCAGTTCTTGCCGGACAGCGGCTGCGGTGGTAGGCCGGTTGCTGCATGCCAGGTACAAGTCGGCGAGCGTGTCCTCGAATGTATAAGTTCCCTCCTGTCCCTGGGTTCTTTCGTCGTAGATCTGAAGGAAGTGAGGCGCGGACCAGTACTTCAGCTCTGGCGACCTGTCAGCCCGCCACGCGCTGGACCAGTCCGCCGTTGCGCGGCGCACGTCAGCGTAGGCGCTGTCGGGCAGTCCGTTTTTAAGATCGTAGTCAAAGAAATAGGCAACGCGATCGAGATCGACGTCGCCGGGATAAATGTACCGGTAGCTGCGTTCTGGCGTCCGGTGGCGAAGCTGGAACGTGTCACGCTCGGTGAAAAGCGGGCTGAACCTTTCCAGCCAGATCCGGCTGGCACTCGATGGCGGCCGGAGGTGAAACAGGTGTGGTATGGCCGTTGCTTGTTCCGTATAGTCCTGCTCAGTTTCGCCGGGAAAGCCCCAGAGGAGATTCCAGTCAGCATGCATGCCGTAATACTCGGCCCAGCGCAGGAGGTTGACATTCTGGATAGCGCGGGTACCCTTCCGCATCAGACGCAGCACGTTGGTACTCAGCGACTCGATGCCCGGCTGGATTTCAGTGACGCCGGCCTGCGCCATAAGCTTTAGCTGCTCCCGTCTCAGGCTCGCCTTGACCTCGTAGAAGATTTCGTAACCTGCTTCGTCCTGGACCAATACAGGAAACAGTTTTGCCAGGTACGTCATGTCCATGATGTTGTCGACCGCTTCGAAGCGGAAGCTCCGGTACCGTTTTGCCTGACTAGCGAGTTCATCGAGCACTCGCTCGGGTGACTTGGAACGGAACGACATGGCTGTCCCGTTGAGCCCGCAGAACGTGCAGTGATGCTTGGCGCCCCACCAGCATCCTCGGGCTGTCTCGATGGGCAGCCAGACGTTGCGGCGCCCGACGCGGGGCAGGACGCCCAGGTCCTCGGCGTGCTGGAAATATTCCTCGTAGTCCGGCGCTGGCAGGTCGTCCAGCCGAGCGGTCATGGACAAGGACGGTGTCACCTTGACGTGCCCGTCAAGGCGGCGGGCGAGGCCGGGCACGGCATCCAGATCGTCGCCAGCGGCGAGAGCACTAACCAGACGCGGGAAGGTTTCGTCGCCTTCACCAAGGACCGCGATGTCGATGCAGTCGATGGTACGGACCAGTTCGGGGCCCATTTCATCATCGAAGTTAGCACCGCCAAATACCGTCACGATATGTGGGTACTGTTGTTTCAAGCGCCGGGCCAGCGCGAATGATGCGGCGTTCTGCTGGAATGTCGAGGTGAACCCTACAACCGTCGCGTCTTCCCAGGGAAGGGTATGTATGAGTGCATCCAGATATGCCGGGACATCAATATTCCGTATTCGGAGAAGCTTTTCCCGCATCTCTTCCGGCGACTCGCCGAGGTGTGCCAATTCGTCGGCGAGGTCGTCGATCATGTGTGCATCTGGGTCGGGTGCAGTGCCGGGAAAGGCTGCCAAGGAGAATAGCCAATCGCCCACCATGGGACCGCGATGCTGGCAGAGGAGCTCGTAGTAATCCATGCCGATCTGCACCGCGAAGTCCAGGTTGGCATGCAGCGTACGGACCGGAAATCCGCGTCCTGCCGTCAGGGATTTGAGGAGCCCGAGCTGGATCGACGGACGGTGGATGTCCATGAACGGCATAGAAACCAGAACCACGTGCAACGCCGAGCGCTGGTTTAGTGCTGCTTCGGCTGGCATGTCGTCAATTCGTCCAGGCACTTCGCACCCATGGGCCATAGCGAATTCCGGGCCGGAGACTGGGCTGTTTGCGTTTTCAAGGTCCAGGAGGGACGCCAACGATTTTTGCAGTACTGTGAGTCACGGTGCCCAGATCCTTGCCGGGAACATAAGCCTTGAGAAGCTGTTCTTTGAGTTCTTCCGCAGTCAGTTCCCCGCGGCCACCTACCCGCCCTCTCTGGCCCCGGATTTTAGGTACCGGCAAGATGGCCAGGTCCTTGCCGGACACCACGGCGTGGTTCGCGGCCGTCGCGAAGATGGCCACCAGCAGTATGCGCTCTTGTTCGGTCAGAGAATCCAGGATCCCGTCCAGCTTATCGACCAGATCTTTGATGTCTTCCTGCTTGAATTCCACGTGGGCCATAAGGGTACCTCCGTCTGTTAGATCTTATTCTCGCGTCCGGAGAAACATTTCTCGCGGCACTCAGCCACGAGGCCGAATTAGATGAACATTCGAAGGCGGCCAGTGTTGCCTGCGAACCGGGATCGCCGACAGCGGCACAGGTGCCGCCCGAAAGATACGAGCGCTCGGGCCTCGTTGTAACAATGCCTCTTTCTGGTGCAGGTCTCGGGTAGAGGTGGTCTGCTTGCTGATCATTAGCTTTTATCTCTGCATGCCGACCGTGAACCGTCAGGATTCGGTTATGTTTGTACCTAGCTTAGGTCGTCGCCTGCGTCTTTGTACAGGCTGAGATCGACAGCAACCGCGTCGCTCTGGCATGGGCTTACGAGCGGGTCCAGTACGACGTATTCGTGGTGCTCGCGCATTCTGGCTCGGACCCTGTCGGCATCGGGCTGGCCAAGCTGTTCGAGAATTGTCAATGCGCGTTGCCAGGCGATCCGGGCGGACTTGGGATCACCAAAGGCTTGACGGGCATCGCCAAGATTGACGAGGGTGTCAGCTTCGTTGTAACGGTCACCGAGCTCGCCGTACAGGCTGACGGCTTTTTCGTAGCAGGTTGTGGCCTCCCTTTGGTGGCCGAGATGGCGGTGGGCGTAGCCCAGGCTGTCGTACGTCGTGGCCTCGCCGAAATGGTCACCGATCTGACGTTGCAGGTCAAGAGCTTGCTGACAGCAGACGAGAGCTTGCTGGTAGTCGCCGAGCAGAGCGTGAAACCAGCCCACCGCATTGAGCGCCCTGGCCTGTCCGGCGCGGTGCCCTGTCGCCCGGAATAGCGCCAGTGCCTCCTGGGCGTGAGGCAGCGCTTCTGAGAACCGGCCCTGCCGCTCGAGCATCCATGCCAGGTTAATCCGGGTGTCGGCTCGGCCGGTGTTGTCGCCTAGTTCCGTGAACAGGTCGAGGGCATCCTGGAGATGGGTTTGCGCGTGGTCATAGCTGCTCAGCTGGATGGATACGCTACCAAGCAGAAGGTGCGAGTGGGCCTCGGCCAGTTTGTCCGATAGTCGCCGGCTGGCGTCGAGCGCAGTGCCCTGGCTGTCCCTCCAGTCCCGCCAGTGGCCCTGGTACTCGAAATAGGAGGCCAGGACCCAGGCCAGCTGCCAGATGTGGGTGTCGAACCCGGTCGCCTGCCGAAGTGCCGTCAGCAGCACGGCGTATTCCGACTCAAACCAGTTCAGTGCCTGCTTCTGGTCGGCGGGGCTTTCCGGCGTCACCCCTGGGCTAGCGTCGGCCAGCGTAAACGGCCGGTCACGGTGTCGGTCGAGCAGTTCGTCGGCGCGGTAGGCGCTGTGCACGTAGTGCTCGAGCATCCGGTACCTCGCCGCAAAGCGGTAGTCCTCGGGGTCGTGGGTGTAGGCCATTTCTGTGGCGTACGCGCGAAGCAGGTCGTGAAATGCGAACCGGCCAGGAATTCGCTCGGTAACGAGGTGGGCTCGTGCCAGCTCGGTCAGCGCGGGCCGGGCCTGCTCCCTGGGCAGCCCGGCCAGACTGGCCACGACGGGCATGGCGACGTCCGGCCCGAAATGAAGTCCGAGCAGCCTGAACAGGCGGCGGCCGGAATCGCTGAGCCGCCGGTAGGACCACGAGAATACGGCCCGCACATTGGTGGCCTGATCTACACCGTCGAACGCGTCCAGCGACCCTCCGGCCTCGCGTAGCTCTCCCGCCAGCGCGGAGAGGCGGAACCCGGGGTGAGTAGCCGCACGCGCCGCCACGAGCATGAGCGCTAGGGGCAGCCGTGCACACAGGGCAATGATGCTGTCAACCGCCTGCTCTTCCGCTGATACCCGGCTCTCGCTGATGCCGCGGGAAAGCAACTGCCGCGCCTCCGGGACGCTCAGCAAGTCGACGACCACAGGATGGGCGCCCTCGGTGACGATCAGGCCGGACAACTCGTTGCGGCTCGTCACTATGACCAGGCAGCCAGGCGAGCCGGGCAGCAGTGGCCTGACCTGATCCTCATCTGCGGCGTTGTCGAGCAGGACCAGCACTCGCAGCCCAGCGAGCAAACTGCGGTAGAGAGCGGCCTGAGCCTCGAGGCTCGCCGGGATCTGTTGCGGCGCCACCCCGAAGGCGTCCAGGAAGCCCCGGATCGCCTCGGCCGGTTTCATCGCACAACCGGTCGGGTCAAAGCCTCGCAGGTTCACATAGAGCTGCCCGTCGGGATACAGTCCGCTGATCCGGTGAGCCCAATGCACCGCCAGAGCGGTCTTGCCGATCCCGGCGGTCCCGGCGATGGCCGCGATGACGACGTCGACCTCGGCGCGGCTCGTGTCACTGGTCACCAGTGCATCCAGTCGGCTGAGTTCGGCTTCGCGGCCGGTGAAGTACGGGATGCGGTGCGGGAGCTGGGCCGGCAACGGCCGCTGTGGTCCGGTCATTGCGGCAGCGTCAGTGGCATCCTCGGCGACCTCGGCGTCCGGCGCGGCCAGCTCCGGATCGGCGGCGAGAATCTGCTGATGGAGCCGCTGAAGCGGCGCCGCCGGCTCGATGCCGAGCTCGTCGCGTAGCCGGCGGCGTGCGTCCCGGAACGCGGCCAGCGCGTCCGCCTGGCGGCCGGCCCGGTACAGCGCCAGCATGAGCAGGCCGTGCAACCGCTCGCGCAGCGGGTACGCGGCGACGAGATCCCGCAGCTCCGCGATCAGGCCAGCGTGCGCGCCGATGGCCAGGTCGAGCTCGATGCGCTCCTCGAGCACCCCGATGCGTGTTTCGGCCAGCCGGTCGGCCTGCGCGTCCAGGAATGGGCTGGACAAACCGTCACACACGGGTCCGCGCCAGAGCTCGAGCGCGGAATGCAGCCCTGCGGCCGCCTCCCGCAGATTGCCCGCGGCCCGCGCGGCTCGCGCCCGGCCCACGTCGCTGTCGAATTCATGCAGATCCAGGGCGCCGGCCGGCAAGGTCAGCCGATATCCGACATCGGTCCAGTTCAGCAGGCCGGACGGCGCGCGGCCTGGCCGGTCAGGTTCGAGCACCTGACGCAGCCCGGAAACGTGCCGCTGCACCAGGTTCACCGCATGCCTGGGCGGCGCGTCCCCCCATACCGCGTTGATTACCTGCTGCCGGCCGACCGCCCGGCCCGCCTGCAGCGCCAGGACCGCCAGGACCACCCGCTGCTGAACCGGCCCCAGATCTACAGCGGTCTCGCCCCGCCAGACCCGAAGCGGGCCCAGCACGCCGATTCGCAATGCGAGAACGCCCGGATCATTCATATCCCCTCCCCGCCCCGCGGCGGGACTCCAGACAAATCTAACCCGGAGCGGGCGGCGCAGGAACTCAAATAATCGCCGCTAGCTGCCATGGCCAGTGCAGTACGCAGTGCAGCGGGCGCTGCAGTGCGGTCGGCCACGATGAGTTCCGTGACTGCGCCAGCCTACGGAGGGCGAAACTATGCGTGATGATCCGACCGTCACCGACCTGGTGACCCGCGCCAGGAAAGGCGACCAGCAGGCGTGGGACGCAATGGTCGAACGGTACGCCCCGCTGATCTGGTCGATCTGCCACCGCTACCGGCTGAGCCGCGCCGACGCCGAGGACGTCGGCCAGGCCGTCTGGCTGCGCCTGGTGGACCGGCTGGACAGCCTTCGCGATCCGGCGGCGTTGCCGGGCTGGCTCGCCACCACCACCCGGCGGGAATGCCTCCGGGTCCAGCAAAGGTCGGGCAGGCTGGCCACGGTCCAGCAGGTGCTGGACGATGGCAACATCCCGGACGAGCAGGCCCCGGTGCCGGACCATGAGCTGCTCGTGGCCGAGCGAGACGCCGTGCTTCGCGAGGCGTTCATGCGCCTGTCTCCCAGTTGCCGGCAGCTGCTCGCCCTGCTCATCGCTGACCCTCCGGTGCCGTATGTCGAGATCAGCGCCAGGCTGCACCTCTCAGTGGGGAGCATCGGGCCTTGCCGCGCCCGCTGCCTGGACAAGCTGCGCCGCGACCCGGCCATTGCCGCCCTGATCGACACCGAAGTCGGCACCCTCTAGACGTCGCTCGGACTGCTGAGCTGACCGGTCGCCTGGGCCTATCCGTGTGGGATCGAGTGGTCCCAGTCGGACAGCAGCGTCCGCAGCGTCGCGGCGAGCGCGATGGGCTGGTCCAGCATGATGTGGTGGCCCGCGGCGGGGATCTCGATGACCGGGGCGACCCGGCCGAGCCGGTCGTACAGGACCTCGCCCTGCTGGGGGGTGACGAGGCCATGTTCGGCCCGGAACAGCGCGACCCGGCAATCAAGCCTGGTCAGCAGCTCGGGGGTGAGGTGGTCGCGGGCGAACACGCGCGGGTCGAACTTCCACGTCCAGCCGCCTTCGGCCGGGCGGACCGAGGTCGCGGCCACGTGATCCGCGATGTACGCCAGCACCGGCTGATCGGGGATCGGGCGGAAACGGGCCATGGCCGCCTCGCGGGTGGGGTAGACGCGCAGCGGCCCGAACGCCCGGTGCTGCCGCGCCGCGCGGTCCTCGGGGGCCATGTCCCGGATGGGTGAGTCGATGGCGACGGCGCCCGCTATCTGGGACCCGGCCAGGCTAGCGAGCCGCAGCGTGACCATGCCGCCCACGCTGTGCCCGATGACGACGGACGAGGCGGCGGTCCCGGCGTCGGTGACGACGGCGAGCACCTCGCGGGCCCAGGTGTCGAGGCTGTAGCGATCCCGCCGGCCGCTGTCACCGTGCCCGGACAGGTCCAGGGCGATGACCCGCCAGCCGTTCGCCAGCAGCGGGCCGATGTGGTCCCACCAGCGGGAGTGGGCGGCGCCGCCGTGGACGAGCACGATGCTCCGGTCCGCCGGGTCGCCCCACGCCCGGTAGGCGATGACGGTTCCCTCCACGGTGGCCGTCCGCTCCTGGGGCGCGGCGGCCAGCGCGGCGGAGAACCAGGCCGGCGTATCAGCTGATGACGTCATGACCAGAAGCGAACCAGATGGCCGTAGGGTCGTGCCACGGGATCAGCCACGCGGGCGGTCATCAGGCATCGAGGGCGAAGAATGGTCCTCGTGACTGTGCCGGCCGCGGTTCGCAGGAGGGACGTTGTGTCGCCCGAGTTGGGCGGCCCTCCTGCGATCCGTGGAGAGTGGCCGGCACGATCTCCCGCGCGAGGAACACAAGGAGCACGAGGAGCACAGCGTGTGCGTCGATGAGTCTGCGCAGCACAATCCGCACCGGCTCCTGCACGACGTGGGACCGGTTGAGGTCCTCAACCTCGAATCGGTCGATGTCGTCACGGTGACCACGCTGATGGACAACTCGTTGGATCTGTTCATGCCCGACCAGGGGCCGGCCCACCGGGTAGGTCTACAGATGCGGCCCGCGCGGCCATGTTCGGTGATGACCGACCGTGAGGTCCCGGACGCTTTGATCGCCGAACACGGATTGTCGATGCTGGTCTCCATCTCCAAGGCTGGGCGCGAGCATCGGGTGCTGTACGACGCCGGCGCCAGCCCCGACGGGGTCCTGGAGAACATGCGTCGCCTGGACATCGATCCATCCTCGATCGAGGCGATCGTCTGCAGCCACGGGCACTTTGACCACATCGCCGGCCTGGACGGACTGCTACGCGTCCTCGGCCCGACAGGTATGCCCGTGCTCATCCATCCACATTTCTGGCGCCGCCGCCGCGCGGTATTCCCCGGACGTGAGCCCTTGGAGCTACCGACCACCAGCGCGAACGCGCTACGGGAAGTCGGCTTCGACATTGTTGAGAACCAGCAACCAAGCTTCCTGCTGGACCGATCCGTCCTGATCACCGGCGAGGTGCCACGCGTCAGCGGCTACGAGCCTGGCTTCCCGATCCAGCAGGCCTGGATCGATGAGGTCTGGCAGCCAGACCCGCTCGTCCTGGACGATCAGGCGCTCATCGTCAACGTCCGCGGCAAAGGACTGATCGTGATCACCGGCTGCGGCCACGCGGGCGTGGTCAACATCAGCCGCTACGCCCGGCGACTCACCGGTGAGCAGCCGCTGCACGCACTGCTCGGCGGGTTCCACCTCAACGGGCCGATCTTCGAACCCCTCATACCGCGGGTGCTCGATGACCTCGCCCTGCTCAATCCCCAGGTGCTCGTTCCCGCGCACTGTACCGGCTGGCGGGCCCAGCACGCCATGGCCGCCCGATTCGGCGAAGCCTTCGTGCCCAACAGCGTCGGCACCCGGTTCACCTTCTGAGCCAGGACAAGCTCGCCGCCATGGCCGCCGCCCCCATGCACCCGCCCCGGTAGCCAGCTGGCCATTTATCATTCGTCCTTATGGCACAGCCCGCCGCGCGCCCGGTCATCCGCCTGGCCGAACTGCTTGGCGTCTTGTCACTGGCGGCCGACCTGGGCATGGGCCGAGTCGGCCCTGGGGCTGGGGCTGACCGGCGCGGCCTTCGATGCCGCGCTGGAAGGCCGGGCTGGCCAGCCATCACGTAGAACACATCTATGTGAAGACGGGCACCAGCAACCGGGCGCTGGCCAGCCTGTTCGCCGCCGGCCGCGGACTGATCGACGACCCCGCCGCCGACCTCACGCCCGGGCTGGCTGGTAGCCCGAGCACAGGATCCGCATCCAGGTGATGCGCGGGCCGTCGGTGTCGTAGTAGGCCTGCTGCTCGACGAGGTAGTCGCGGCCTGAGCGTCGCACCCGCACCCGGTAGGCGACGTGCTCGCGATCCGATACCCGTCCGGCGGTGACCGAACACAGTTCGGCGATCTCATCCTCGGCGTCGAACCAATGGGCCAGGATGATTCCCTCCACGGCCTGCCTGCCGGTCGAGGCCTGCCAGTGACGTCCCGGCGTCAGGGCCCGGAAGTCGACCGTGTCCGCGAGCAATCCGCACAGCGCTTCGGAGTCCTTGGCCGCTAGGGCCCGCGCGAATCGCTCGCCCGCGGTGGGCACGGAGCCCGTTCCGCCCCGATGGCCGTCAGTAGCTGAACGTGGTCGCGGGCTCATCGCCGATCCATTCCCACAGGGGCACGGTGCCGCCGAGCCCGGCGTTCCCGACCAGGGTGCCCTCGGCCAGATGCCGAGCGTTGAAGCAGATCGGGCAGACCAGGTACTGTCCTGCGGCCTCCCGGTAGCGCTTGACCAGGTCCGGCAGCGGCGGGCAGCCCTCGCAAGCCACCCCCTGGGCCACGCCCTCCACCGCGAGCCGGACGGCCTCCTTGGTGAGGAACATCAGGGTCGGGCGCCGCTGCTCGGCCGCCGCGACGGCGACGAGGAAGGCCACGGTGACCTTCTCGGGATCCTCCAGACCGGTCGTCAGGCTGATGACCGCCTTGCCGCTACTCATGCCTTCTCCTTCCGCAACCAGGGGCAGCATGATCGCGGCCCCGCATCATGTACGGAGGATGCCGGGCCGCGGACGATACACGCATGGGGCAACTGCCCCATCTTTTCCGGCGATGTGTCAGCGCGCGCAGGTACCCGCGAACATCCGGTGCCGGTAGCGCTCCCGCCGGACCGACGGACTGCCCGGTACACGACAGCATTAGCGTGCAGCCGGCTATCGCGCAGCCGGCGAACGCCAGTGCGCACACGCGCAGCCGCACCCCGTGCCCATAACTCCCCAGTGTGACCGGAACGAGCCATCATGGCTATCCGGCGGGTGTACCGAGGGCCGGTGCGGGCAAGCTTGAAGCGTGGTACTCCCGGTTCACGACGTGAATCCGCTGCGCCGGACCCCATGGGTCACCTACGGCCTGGTCGCGGCGAACGTCGCCGTGCTGCTGCTCACCCCGGCCTCGCGCGCCTCGGTGACCGGCCCGTCCGCCCAGGCGCAGCTGTGCAGCCAGCAGGCGTTCTACGACCACTACGCGGCGATCCCGCGCGAGCTGACCACCGGACACCAGCTCGCCCGGGTCGCGACCGGGCAGCCGGGACCGTCCCAGGACACCTGCTACGTGAGCCGGCCGGCCTACCGCAAGGAGCCCGCCCTGTCGGTGCTGTTCTCCATGTTCCTGCACGCGGGATGGCTGCACCTGCTCGGCAACATGCTCTTCCTCGTCGTCTTCGGCAACAACATCGAGGACCGGTTCCGCAAGCTCCCGTACCTGCTCTTCTACCTGCTCTGCGGGTACGTCGCCGCGTACGGGTTCGCGTTCGCCAACCAGTCCTCGGTGCAGCCCCTCATCGGGGCATCCGGCGCCATCGCCGGCGTGCTCGGCGCCTACCTGGTGATCTACCCCCGGGCGAAGGTCTGGTCGCTGGTCCCGTTCCTGTTCTTCATCCCGGTGCGCATCCCGGCGTGGCTGGTGCTGGGCAGCTGGTTCATCCTGCAGTGGGTGTATTCGGCCGGCTACGCCGCCTCCGGCGCGGGTGCGGTGGCCTACCTCGCCCACGTCTTCGGCTTCCTGGCGGGCGTCGTCATCGGCCTGTTCGTGCGCGCCGCCTCCCCGCCGCCGCAGTACCCGGTCCACCCTAGCTACCGCTGAGTAGCAATCGCCGGCACCGACGTATCACAGGGAGACCTGCCCCCTCCGTACCTGCAGGAGCGGGCCCCGTCCGGGGCCGATACGGGGAGTCCACGGGGGCCTGGATGCTAGAACCCCAGAGCACGGCGCTGTTCGTCCTGTTGATCGTGATCTTCGGCGTGCTGATGTGGCGGATGCTGGTCACCCGCCGTGCGGCCTTCCGCGTCCTCGCCGCGTGCCTCGCCTTCGTGCCCGCCATGCTGTTCGGCGTGCTGGCCGTCAACAAGTACTTCGGCTACTACCAGACCTGGGGCGCGATGTTCGCGGACCTCAGCCACCAGGGCGTCGACGCGGCGTCCCATCTGCCCGACATCAAGCTCGCCGCCGACTCGCAGTACGACACCCTGGACGGGAGCCGCAGCTACCTCAGGCTGGCGCAGCAGCAAGGGTACCTGATGAGGCTGACGGTGCCCGGCGACCGCAGCGGCATCACCAGGGTCGTCTACGTCTACCTGCCGCCGCAGTACTTCGAGCCGGGTTACCAGGCCTACAGGTTCCCCGCGATCGAGCTCATCCACGGCCAGCCAGGCGCGCCGCAGGACTGGATCACCGTGGTCGGCGTGACGCACGCCTTCGACCACCTGCTGCAGGCCGGGCGCGCCCAGCCCGCCGTCCTGGTCATGCCCGACGCCAACGGCGGCGAGAAGATCTCGCTGCAGTGCCTCAATCAGGCGGGCGGCCCGCAGGACCTGACCTACCTGGCGGTGGACCTGCCCGGCCAGATGGCGCGCCTCCTGCGGGTGGCGCCGCCGGGCCGCGCATGGGCCGTGGCCGGCTACTCAGAAGGCGGGTTCTGCGCCGCCAACATGGCCCTGCGCTACCCGCAGCGCTACGGCTTCGCCGGGGTGCTCAGCGGCTACTTCAAGCCGTTCGACAACCAGCTGGCCAACCCGAGCCGCCTGGTCAGCCCGTTCGGCGGCAGCATCACGCTGCGGGAACAGAACACGCCGATCGACGAGCTCCAGATGCTGCCTCCGGCCGCGGTCATCCCCCGGTTCTGGCTGGCCGCGGGGGCCGCCGACGGGCAGGACGTGGCCGATGCCGAGCGCTTCTGGCAGGAACTGCGGCCGCGCCAGCCGAACGTCCCGCTGACCCTCACCCCGGGGACCGGGCACACCATGACCACGTGGCGGGCCGAGATCCCCTCGATGCTCACGTGGATGACCCCGGGCCTGGCCCGGGCAGCCCACCAGCCAGCCGCCACGCCGCCGGGGACCGCCATCCTAGCCGCGGACCGGCCCGCTACCGGGTAACCGTGACCCGGGAACGGGGCACGCTACGCCTGGCCAGGCTCCTTGTCAGGCCGCTTGGTACTGAGCAGGAAGTCCACGAGGGGGTGGGATACCCGCTCAGGCGAGCGCATCGCCTCGAGCCAGGCTTCCGTGCCGGCGTCCGGCGATCCGGCGAGTGCGGTGGCCGCGGCCACAGCCAGCACGGCGTGCGTCATCGCCTGCTGGATCGTGTCGGCGCCGCCGTCTTGCTGGCTGAGTAGCCACTCGGCCGCGCGGTAAT
>WNGL01012233.1_pt1 | contig 15958 bp, 14 predicted proteins | sample 5400591 | NCBI WGS metagenome assembly WNGL01 (sample SAMN13153377, study PRJNA577476) | soil metagenome | isolation source: 80 cm soil or saprolite under Garry oak tree replicate 1 | place: USA:California | collected 2016-06-15
GCGTTGTAGGGCTGCTGATGAGGAAGTACCAGCGGATCAGGTGAACGCGACATATTATTGCCCTGGTGATTAAAAGCAGAAGCGCCCATCCCGTTGTTTGGCGATGAGATGGAAGGACGCTGAGTTCCGCTGGCCATGCTGCCGTCGGCATAGTTCACGTAGTTCGGAACATTTGTCGCTGTTTGCAGCCCTGGTGTCACTGTGCCAGGTAATACCTCGTCCATTTCTGGATCTCCCAGCAATTCCAGTGCCCGCGCAAGCGCGCTGCCATCGCTGTAGCGCATCTCCGGCGCTTTCTCCAGGCAGCGCAAGATGATCTCTTCCAATGCCGGGGGAATATTGGGATTGAAGTGGCTGGGTGGCGTTGGCAGGTCCTGGATATGCTGCATGGCTACCGCTACGGGCGTGTCTCCATCAAAAGGAGTGCGCCCCGTCAGCATCTCATACATGACGATACCGAGCGCGTAGACATCGGCGGCAGGGCTCACGATCTCCCCCTGAGCCTGCTCAGGTGCGTAGTACTGTACCGTGCCCAGTGTCATGCCGGTGGTCGTGAGACGTTCAGCATTGATATCTTTGTAGACGCTGGCAATACCGAAGTCGGTCAGCTTGATAGAGCCATCGCGCCCGACCAGGACATTTTGCGGCTTCACGTCACGATGAACGATACCGCGCCTGTGGGCGGCTCCCAATCCAAGCGCAACGTCGTGAGCGATGATAATGGCGCGATCCACCGCGAGGACACCACGCGAACGCAGATAGCGGCGCAGGTCTGTTCCTTCTACCAGCTCCATCACGATGAAGTAGTTGCCATCGGTCTGGCCATAATCGTAGACCTGCACTATGTTGGGATGCTGCAGTGCCGATGCTGCTTTCGCTTCACGCTGAAAGCGCGTCACAAACTTTGGATCGGTACTGTAGACTTCGCGCAAGACTTTGATCGCTACGACGCGATCCATACGCAGATCCTGGCCACGATAAATAGTGGCCATACCACCCCGACCGATTGGATCCTGTAATTTGTATCGCTCACCCAAAACTTCGGTTTGCATAGTTCTCATTGGAACGCGATGTGCGCCCTTTCTCCATGTAGGCACAATATCTTGCGCCATTGACCAGTTTTCGCCCCACTATTGTAACGTATTCTGTGACAGAATGGAATATCTTCTTACAGGCTGATTTACAGTACCATAGTACCGGGTACACGTTCATCGCCCATCCGCCTTGTTAGTTTTAGCGCGTCCATATGTTCCAGTAGTGGCAAGATGTACTTGCGCGTTGCCCCCAATACGTCCCTTGCTTCCGCCACGGTCATTTTCCCATGCTCACGTAGATACTGAATCAATGTGGCTATCGCCTCATCATAAGTCTCCCGCAAAAATAGTACTGCATCCCCTATTTTCACTATTTGTCCTTGCTCTAACAATGCTCCCAGTACTTCAGTACCAACCATTGCCTCCACATCGGCACGTCCAGGTGGAGTATAGGGATTCTCGTGGAAGCGTTGTAGTAACTGCGCCACTTTTTGCTGTTGTGCACTGTTAAAACGTGGCTCGAAATTGGATAGACGAATGAAGCTGCCCGTAGTCGTAATCACGGCCTCTGAAACTACACCTTCTGCCTGCATCGCTGCAAATATTTCTCCCGCCATCTTAGGAGAAAGATTCAGGCGCGCTCGCCATTCTTCTTTTGGAAGACCACTGCGCAGCGGGTATTGCCGGTGCTGTTCCCCCAGCAGCCGGATAGTCTCCTCTACCAGCGCTTCCCAGACAGGCTGTGCAAACCATAACGTACCTACTCGTCGCACCCTCCCTTCTGATAACAACGTCTCCAATGTTTCCAGCGTCACATCTTTAGCCAGATTGCTCTGTTTAACGATGTCCACTAATTCGTAGCCAATCAGTCCTTTCCCTTTAGTAAACGTGTTGGATTGAGGGGTATTCGTTTTGGGAGCATTGGATGCCGGCGCTATGAATTGTGTAGGGGTCCCTGTACTACGTGTACGTCTATCTAAAGTGGCCAGTACCAGTTCTTCCGGTGCGCCGTATTCAAGCGTGGCGAGCCGGCTCAAGATGGCTGGCTGGAAACGACGGTGGTAGCGCGGCTGGATATCGACCACCTCACCACCACCAATGGTGGTACTGGGTGAGGGTATGCGCAAAATGAAGCGATCCCGCCGTGCCACAACGCAAGGCTGGCTCAAACGCAGCTGTACCCAGGCGCTGTGCCCAGGCTGTAACTCTTCCACATCGAGTAGTCGCACCTTCGCTGGCACTTCCTGTGACCCGCTGTAGAAATCCACCAGTGTATTGTGTGCCAGTGGACGGGGAGCATCGGCCAGCAAGGAGATATGCGTATCGACCAGCATAGTTGTGCGTAACTGCCCCGGCAAGGCAACGACGTTGCCACGCGAGAGAGCCGTACGCGAGATATTGGCAAGATTGATGGCGACCCGGCTGCCCGGCTGCGCGACCTCGACGTTGTGCTGGTGGGTCTGGAGATTGCGAATGCGCGTCCTGAGACCTTGCGGCAGTATCTCAACCTCCTGCCCGGTTTTAAAACTCCCATCGAGCAGAGTTCCGGTGACAATGGTACCAAAACCTGTCAGACTGAAGACGCGGTCAATGGACAGGCGCGGGCGAGTGATGTTCTGCCGCTCCTGTGATTCGTTGAGCATCTGCTCCAGGTGCGTGAGCAATTCCGGCAGGCCTTGCCCGGTATATGCGGAGACGGGGATAATGGGTGCATGCGCCAGGGTAGTTGGCAGCAGGTATTCCGCCACCTCCTCACGCACCAGCTCCAACCATTCTGCGTCCACAAGGTCGGCCTTGGTCAGGGCTACGATACCTCGCGGCACGCGCAGCAGGTCAAGAATCGCGAGGTGCTCGCGGGTCTGGGGCATAACTCCCTCATCGGCGGCAATCACCAGCAAAGCTGCATCGATGCCACCAACACCTGCCAGCATATTCTTAATGAAGCTCTCATGACCAGGTACATCGACAATACTCACCTCACGCCCGCCCGGCAGCTTGAGCCAGGCAAAGCCAAGGTCGATCGTCATGCCCCGTTCTTTTTCCTCCGCCAGGCGATCAGGATCAATGCCTGTCAACGCCTTGACGAGGGTAGACTTCCCATGGTCCACATGACCAGCAGTACCAATACAACTCATGGATGATGACTAACTCGTAAAACATAGATAGCGGTATCACACGATAATCTGATAATGACTTACAGTATACACCACGAGCGGTATTCTGGCTATCTTAAGAAAATGGTAAGGCAGGGTAAGTGTGAACCGCTCATCCTATTTCCCGAGTTTTCCGGCCTTTACTAATAGAACTTATAGCTCGACAAACTTGTTTTACATTCTCATAAGTATCCAGGTGATCGATATCCTCTGAAGCAACCCACTTTGCAAGTGATATTTCCTCAGAGCGTAGGGTAAGTGTTTGAGAAAGATTTATTTCTACGACATAAACGAAATCGATATGCATGTGCTCTTCACCCTCCATCTCCGCGGAAATTTTCTCAAATAAGATACAGAATGGAGTAGGGAGCTGGGCCGTAGCTTGTGTCTCAACTTGAGGCGTTTCGAGCAGGTTGAGTGGTCGGCCTTCAACCCCAATTTCTTCGAATAGTTCTCGTTGGGCGCCCTTATGAGGCTCCTCCCCCCCATGAAGATGCCCTCCAGGCGCTAGCCATTTCCCCGACTTCTTGTGCCGGATCAATAAAAATCTATCTGTGTTCCTATCGTAAACATAGCCAGTAGCAACATAGTGATTGCGCGATACCATGATGCAAGTTCCTTCTACTTACTGCTCCTCCTCGCTTTCCACTCTAACAATCTGCTCAAAGTGCACTCGTTCCTCATCCCCCTTGTATCCTTCACTCAGTACTTCTACCTCCACCTCATCGATCGACGGATACACTTTCTTTATCTTCCCTCGCCATTCCTTTTCAGGATGTTTTGGAAGCTGGTTCGCCCGCAATAAGTACACAACCACCATTCCTGGTTTCAATTCCGAGCAAGTGAGGTTGAGCGCACTATTCATCGTTGCATCCTTTCGTGGCGCTCTATCTCCAACGATACTCCTGATCGCTCTCCAGCATCAAAACAATCTGGACTGACTACTAGTCTCAGTTTCTCGTAGAGATCGCGGATGCGGAAAGGCTTGATAAGAACGTCATTGCAGCCCAGGTGACTGTGATCGCTCTTATCCACCGTGAGAAGAATGACTGGGGGAATCGGTACAGGGGCATCCCACTGAGCGTGCAGGCTCGCTAAAAACCCTGTTCCGTTCATCACAGGCATGTGCAGGTCGAGGAGTATAACCATAGGATACCGTCCTCTATGTAGCGTGTTCTTTATCCACTCTAACGCTTCCTGCCCGTTCGCGATACAGACTGGTTGATACCCCTGAAGAGCGAGCGTATAGTCAAGCATATCTAGGATGGCAGGTTGGTCGTCAATCACGAGGACCACAGGACGCTCCGCTCGTGCGTCCATCCCTCCCAACCGTTTTGGAGGCTGTGTCAATTGCATAGCGTTTACCACCTCTTTTGTATCGCTGTTTATCTGGCTTTGCCAGTATTAGGAAGAAAAAAACAAACGAGCAGTGGCTATTGATTAACATTCAGGTTGCAGCTTTACCTTGTTGGCATTGCTTGATGAACAAAAGCTACAGCATCCGCTGATGAAAGAAAAGTGCGCCCTTCCTTCTCCTTGATCATCCGAAGTAGCCTTCGGAGCCGATTTGCATCTTCGTAACGCGTCCACATCGGCGCATGGGCAGACCAGGATACACTCTTCGTACTGCTGGGAACCTTCTCAAGGACTGCTGGTGGAATGAAACGCACATACCGCCCATCTGTGTCGGCGTAGAGCGGTCCCAGAATAAATCCCTCGCATCCTGCGCGGATTCCTTCATCCACGATGCATTCATATTCGCTATCAGGGATATCCGGTAACACTGGCCGCACTGCTATGAACACAGGAATACCGATACGTTTGAGATTCGCAACCGTCAGCATTCGCTCATATGGGGAAGGTGTGTGAGGCTCCACAGCAGGAGCAGAATCCCAGCAACTGAGAGAAACCAGCGCACTTAGTGTCGTGCCCACTGTTTGCATGTAGCAACGAATATCGCTCAGAGCGTCCAGGATGGAGCCTTCAATTAATGCTTTCGTGCTAAAGTTGATATGCTTACCCATCCTCGCCAACTGTTTGAGCATCGCTATGCCGCGCTCACGGCGGGCAAATGGATCGCCATCATAGCCGAGTTGAATCGTCTCGAACTCTGTCTCATCGGCAAACTGCTGGAAACGGGAAAGAATGTCTTCGGCCTTGACACGTGCAAGTCCTACCTCGCCGTTTCGTGTATAGCAATAGCGGCATCCAAAAGGGCAAGGCTCGCCAACAGGAACAAGCACACGATTCTTTTCAGCAGTAAACAGGATTCGCCTGCTCATGTAGACTTCCTTCCCGAGCTAAAACCATTTAGTAGAGTCCATCCAGGACCGCTGCTCCTATGGGTTCCTTTTGCTCCTGGCTCTTTGGCCGTTCATGCAACTTCTATGGAAAGTATACCAGAACAAAAGTTAAAATCAAGATAATTTGCGAAAATTTGTTAAAAATGTAGCATTTGTTAAGATTCTGCAACATTTTAGCGATGTGCCAACATTTTTTAAAATCCGCATAACTGCATAAAATTGCTATGACTTGGGAGGTCAGTATGAAATAGCGAATTCGTTTACAGATATCTTTCTTTAAGCAAAAAGGTAACGTATGGGCATTTATCAGCCTGCTATGTATACTCGACAAATTCGCTCCACTCAGTTATAATGGAGACTAAACTGAACGAACACGAACCCATCCGCTGGAACTCCATGAAAGCAAAGGGGCACACTATCATGTCTACTTCTACTCATCCCTTGTTGCATCCTGCATCTTTCTTGCCACACCCAGGCAAGCCTGTTTTGTGATGTGAAAGGAGAAGAGACCATATGCCTGAGAATATGCAAGGGAGCGGCAGCGAAGCGAGGCTCCTCGCCGATGAGCGTTTCTTACGCAAGATCGCCTACATGTACTATGAGGATGGGTACTCTCAGGAAACCATCGCAGAAATGGAGTTCTGTTCAAGGCAGACAGTGAGCAAAGCCTTGCAGAAAGCAAAAGACCGGGGCATTATCCGTATTTCTATTACCCCTGATTTACGCACTGGATATCTCCGCAATCTCTCACGAGAAGTACGCGTACAACTTGGCCTGGAGGATCTAATCCTGGTAGCCGGACAAAACATGAACATGATTGCCGCCGATGATCTCCTCGATGATGTTGTGACGGAGATCGCGAGCACCGCTGCTGAATATCTTGATCAACTGCTCACCGATTCAGACATCCTGGCGGTTTCCGGGGGAAGAACTTTTATGGGCAATCTCCTGCGGTATTTGAAGCCAAGCAGAGTTCTCCCCCATATGCAGGTTGTTGCGACCATTGGGTTTGTTGAAGCCCGCACGAGCTTTGGAGATGCAAACTTGATCGCGCATGATCTGGCCCAGGCATATGGGGCCAATCATCTTTGGTTTCCCTGTCCCGCAATACTTCCCGACGCCGAGCAAATGTATCGTACTCGTCAACTGCCCATTATCCAGGATGCCTATGAGATGATGATACGAGCTAATGTGATAGTGACGAGCTTATGGACGCCATACACCAACAAAGATATGATCACACGAGGCATTCTCTCACCAGAGCAATTAGAAGCGATTGAGATATACCGCCCCGCCATGGACATCAACCATTGGGTATTTGATGGATCCGGAAGATGTATCAACGAGATGCTTAAGCCGTTTCCGTACACTCTCTCGGGGTTGGAGATACCTCAGCTAAAGGACAAAATCCAGCAGGGCAGTTCCAAGGTAATTCTTGTAGCAGGCGGGAGTCCATCCTACATTCCCGCCATTCGAGCCGCACTCAGAGGCGGTTTGGCAAATATTCTGGTCACTGATCATATCACTGCGCAACTCTTGTTGGTGAACGATTAGCTCCCTTCGAGACCGCATTCGGTGAGTGGGTCTATGAACTGTTCGTGAGAATTATCTGGCTTTTCTCCATTTTTCCTGTGGCTTGATCGCTTTTGTACTGCAAGGTTATTCGGATAAGCTCTAAATGTATCCAAGAACCGGGGCCTGTGAATTGCTTCGGCAAGCGCTGACGGCGCTCTGCTCGTCTGGCAGGCTATGCAACCATGACAAGAGACCTCTTGTCATGGCTCTGGCTGCTGTGATTTTAATCTGGGCTTGATGCCCCAGGCCGTGAGCAGGTGCCAGGTTGCACAGAAATCGGGTCGCTGTATCTCTTCGTGCGCCTGGTGACGGATGGCATCGTAATCCTTGCTCATACAGCCCCATTTTTGGAGAAATGGGCGAAGCGTTCCCATCACACGCACCCCATCTTCGGCATACGCCTGCCCTTCGGGGGTTCCCGCTTGATACTGCAGGGCATAGGCTCTTGTCTGCACCTGCTGGCAGCCATGCCGACTGAGCAGAGGAACCAGGTGGGCGGTTAACCCGGTACTTTCTTGTGCAAAGAGGTGCTGTGACCGGAACAGGGCACATAAGAGCATCTCGCAGAACTGCATGGACGCAGGGCTGGTACTCTGGTGGATAATTTCCTCATCCGTGAGGCGGACCACGCCTCCCGGGCGCACGACCCGCAGCAGTTCACTGAGCAATCTGGGCCAATCCCAGGTGCGCACGAAACTGATAGCAAACCGCAGATTGACCAAGTCAAAGGAGGCATCAGGAAATTCGAGGATGCCCAACGCATCCATGACGTGAAACTCGACGCGATCGTTGATGTGAAGAGCAGCGGCTTGTGCACGAGCATACTCGATCATGCGCCGGTTGACATCGATCCCTACCAGCGACATCTCAGGATAGGTCTGGGCAGCTTCAATAGCCCAGCTACCTGCTCCACAGGCAACATCAAGCACGCGCCGAAAAGCGCTCGGGTCGGCTTGCTCTGCCAGGACCCCACCCATCGATGCTGTAACTAGCCGATCCTGGCTGGCTAAGCGAAGTAGTTCTTCTTCATTCTCTCGGTCTTGAACAAAGTATGTACCGGAATATTGTTGTTTCTGTGGGTGCGAGGGCGTCGGCATAGTATCACTCTCCTTTGCGTTTGCAGGGTGGCTGGTCAGGCAAGAGTGCTGCTGCTGTATCCTGCTCTCGTCAAGCGGCTGAGCAACACCTTCCGTTATTATATACGAATAGCCCTGACTTGTTTCTCCCCTGCCCTGACTTGTTATGGCTGTGATTTTGATCCGGGCTTGGTGCCCCAGGCGGTGAGCAGACTCGACGTTGCCACAAAATCCGGCTGATGCATCTCGTTGAGCGCCTGTTGGTAGATCATCTCGTAGTCTTCAGGCACACGACTCCACTTTCGAAAGAATGGCAATGCCGTCCGAAAAAAGTGCCTCATATCCTCATAAAAGAGTTGCCCTTCGGCAGTGCCAACTCGATATTCCACCATGTGAACGCGCGTCTGCACGTTCTGGAACCTATACCGGTGCAGGAGGCTGGCTAACTCGCTTGTCACCCCGTTACTCTTCGGGGTAAAGTAGTGCCCTGCCCGATAGAACGCATCAAGCGCTAGTTCAAAGAGACGCGTCAGGGCCGGACTGGGGCTCTGAACTATAAAGTTCCCTTCTGTGACCCGGACCACTCCCCCTGGCCGAGTGACGCGCTGGAACTCGTGCAGGAGTTTGGGCCAATCCCAGGTGCGCAGGTAACTGACCCCAAAGCGCTGGTTCACCAGGTCAAAGTAATCAGTGGGAAATTCAAGCATGCGCAACGCGTCCATCGCGCAAAACTCCACCCGGTCACTGATCTGCTGCGCTTCTGCCTGCGCTCGCGCATACTCGACCATCCTCCCGCTCACGTCTACCCCCATCAACAGGGACATGGCTGGATAGGTCTTGGCCGCTTCCATGAGCCAGCCCCCGGTCCCGCAGCCGACATCCAGCACACACTGAAAGATCGCCGGATCGGGCTGCTCCGGCAGCACCCCGCCCATGTTTGCTGTGACCAGCTGGTCCTGGATCATCACACGGGTGAGTTCTTCTTCATCGGATCGATTCTGCACAAAATACGTGCTGGGATGCTCTCGACGAGGGTCAGTCGGGGTAGACATGACATCGCGCTCCTTCCTTCTTAGAACCTGTACATTGCCCTGGACTTCTCAACACAGGTAATTCCTAGCTCTCGCTTGTTCCAACCCTGTTTCTCCCGTCCCTTTCTCCTGCTGACGACAGCATACCTTACATTGGAGCAAGGTGCAAGGCTTTCCGCGAGCTGATCAAGCGAAGCTCCTGTCCAGGCGTCGTCCTCACGCACATATCCACCAGGGCGTCATCTATTCTACCATTATTGAGAAGCCCTGAACGGTAAGGCAGTTCAAGTTAGCATCGACACATCCTGCCTGAAACGGTATAATGGAGAAGATATATATACAACACGCAAGATAAACATGCAGTCAGCAGGAACATAAGCGGGATGAACGAAAAAATCCAATCTGTACTGAATTCTCTTCCACATAAACCAGGCATCTACCTGATGAAAGATGCGCAAGGCAACATCCTCTACGTAGGAAAAGCGATCTCACTCTATAATCGCGTGCGCTCCTATTTCCAGGAGTCCACTGACCTCAGCCCGAAAAATAGGAGCATGGTGGCAAAGGTCGACGATATAGAGTTTCTGGTCGTCAAGAACGAGGTCGAGGCATTAAAGGTATCGCTGACGGAGGATTTTCCTCGCGTCTACCGCGTGCGCAGTTTTCAGCGTGACGGCAATCGCTATTTTGGCCCGTATACCAATTCGGGGGCAGTCGATGCTACACTGGACCTGTTGAACAAGCTCTTTGCCTTTCGCACCTGCCGGTACGATGCAAGTACATGGGCACCGCCGGTGAATAAAGAACCTCCTCCGGGATGGAAGCAAAAATTACTGCCCCGTCCCTGCACACAATACTATATTCATCGCTGTATTGCTCCCTGCGTCGCCTATGCCTCGCGGGAAGAATATGACACGGTCATCAAGCAAGTGATCCTGTTCCTGGAAGGAAAACACGATGAGGTAGTAAAGAGCCTGCAGGAGAAGATGCACGAGGCAGCGGAAAACCTGAATTTCGAGGAGGCAGCACGTATTCGTGACCGTATCCAGGCAGTTGAGCGCGTCCTGGAGAAACAACGCATTATCTCCACCGAGGGACAGGACGACCAGGATGTCATTGCTTTCGCCAGTAGCGAAGATGAGACATGTGTTATGACCTTCTTCTTCCGCAATGGGAAGCTGATTGGACGAGAGTTTTTTATCTTGCAGGGCACACGTGATAGCAGCCCTGGTGAGGTGATGACCTCCTTCCTGCAACAGTTCTACGAGAGTTCACCCCACATTCCACCTGAAATAGTCATCGAGGCAGAACCAGATGACCGGGCTGTGATACAGGCATGGCTGCGGGAGAAACGTAAAGGCGCGGTGACGATTACGACACCAAAACGTGGGGAAAAATTGCGCTTAATTGAGATGGTGAAACAAAATGCCCAGGAGGTGTTAGAGCAACAGCGTATCAAATGGCTGACTGATAGCCAGAAAACACAGCTCGCCCTGGAAGAATTGCAGGAAGCGCTCAACCTGGCTGCTCCACCACAGCGCATCGAGTGTTACGATATCTCGAATACGCAGGGAACAAACTCGGTAGGGGCAATGGTGGTTTTTGAATCAGGACGCCCAAAGCCCGGTGAGTACCGTCGCTTCAAGATCAAAAGCGTCGAAGGGCCAAATGACTTCGCCAGCCATCAAGAGGTGCTGCGTCGCAGATTTCGTCATGCAGGGATGCAATCCACTACGCGCAACGAAGACAGCGCTGATCTAGAGGGGCAATTTATTGCGACCAGTGAAGATGGTGCAGGTGAGACAGGTGCCCCTGGTGCACCAGGCGCGCAATTTCAACACGATTGGGCCATGCCGGACTTGATTATAATCGATGGGGGAAAAGGTCAACTGAGCGCTGCGATGGAGGTACTACAGGAGTTGCACATCGATATTCCAACGGTGGGACTCGCAAAGGAGAACGAGGAGATTTTTATACCTGGCTCGCCAGACCCCATTATATTGCCTCGTTCATCGCAGGCTCTGTACCTCGTACAGCGTATCCGCGATGAGGCCCACCGCTTTGGCATCACCTATCACCGTAAACTCCGCTCCGATCGTACATTTAAATCAGTGCTTGACGAGATACCCAGCATTGGGCCTAAACGCAAGCAGGCGTTAATGAAGCATTACGGCTCAGTACGAGCCATGAGCGCAGCCAGTGTTGAGGACCTCGCGGCCCTTGATGGCATGACACGTGATGCCGCCGAGAAGGTAAAAGAATATATCGGTCGCTTGGAATAATGGGCCAGGCATCCATTGTTGTATAATGTAGTGGTGCTTAACTTTTCAGGATTTCTCGCCGCTGTAATCAGTGCGGAGTCAAGAAGAGAGAGGGGACCTACATTTAGCAGTCTCTTCATGTGATTGACAACACAACAAAGCTACGTTACTATATTATTGAGAGCTAGCCTGACATCCTGTTCGGGGATAAGGCCTTAGAATTGCCGGAACAACTTAGAGGTGATCGCCGTATGCCAACTTATGAATATCTATGTAAGTCTTGTAAGAATCGCTTCGAGAAGTGGCAGAGAATGACAGAGGAACCATTGTCAACCTGCCCTGAATGTGGTGAACCCATTCATAGAGTGTTTTTTCCAGCCGGTGTCGTTTTCAAAGGTTCTGGTTTTTATAAGACCGATCACGCTGCTTCACCTGCCGTTGATTCGAATGGTCACAAAAAGAAAGGCGAAAATGAGCCTGCTGCTGCAGGTGAGAAGAAGGGCTCCGGTGAAAGTAAGTCAGGCTCTGCTGAGTCCGGTTCGAACACTACAAGTACCACTAAAAGTGAAGTAGCGACTTCTACAAAGTAGAGGTTTGCACGACGTACTTCTATTAGCAAGTATTTGGGCACTTCAATTACGGCTTAAGGATTATATATGGCAGAATCAGTGCTTGCCAGTATACAGCGGCGGCAAATTGAAATAATGGTAGGTGAGCTATTACTCACTTCCGACCATTATATGCGTCTGGAGATCGTTGAACGGCTGCGTCATCTTCTTGCTCATGCAGACCCGACGCTGGATAAGACACAACTCAGCGAGGGGGCACTGGAAGAATTACTGGAACTAAATCTGCTGCATTAGGGTAATGCCAATACAAAAACATGCCAGGCCCTGGCATGTTTTTGTATTGGCATTACCCAATATTCCTAGAAATAATCTTTTTTAGCATACCAGCAAGTACCAGGGTGTATACTACTTACACAACCCTTTGAATTGGGATTGAAATGGGAGTATGCCTGGGGAAAATAGGGAGATGTATAGGTATGCAAGTTCAGCACGAAAAATCGCAGGATGAGGTGATACAGGCTCTACAGCGCCGGGTGGATGAACTGTCAGCAGCCAATCTCTTATTACAAGATCAGTTGGTGCGTAAAGAACAGTTTATCGCTATGATTGCTCATGAGTTGCGAGGTCCTCTCTCGCCTATCATCAATTATGCACAAATGGTGGCTCGCCCCACACAACGAACTGAGACGATCCAGCGCGGAACAAGGATCATTATCAGCCAGGCCCGGCGCCTTGTGCGCCTGGTCAATGACCTCCTTGATTCTTCGCGTCTTAGCTCTGGTCAGTTTACGCTGGTACGTGAGATGTGTGATATAGCGGAACTGGCCAAAGAGGTTGTGGAACAGCTGCGTCCGGTCGCTCCTCACCATACTTTAGTCATCGAGGTACCCGATACTCCCATTATTGGGGACTGGGATAATGGTCGCTTGCAGCAAGCGTTGGGCAACCTCCTCGATAATGCAATTAAATATTCTGACGAAGATACTACCGTCACGGTCCGGATACTGGTCAAACAGGATGTAGCACAGATCAGTGTGCATAACCAGGGAACCAGTATTCATTCGGCAGATATAGGCCAGCTCTTCCGTCCCTACGTGCGTTTACAGCCAACCGCTTCTCATCAGGGTTCTGGCCTGGGCCTCTACATAACCAAATGTATTGTTGAGGCCCATGGGGGTAGACTACGTCTCGAACCCCATACAGGTGAAGGCCAGGGAACGACCTTCTCCTTCGAATTGCCACTGCAATAGCCCACTTGCGAGCCTGGGACTACGAAACCATCTGTAAAGGATCGTGGAGAAGCCCGGGTTACCTGTAGAAATGAACAGGTTCTTTCCAGGTCATTGTATCTGCTCCAAAAACTGTTGGAAATGGCGGTGTGGAACGCCAGAATCCAGGCTATACTTACTCGTGTGCAGAGGAACCTACGAGCATAGTACCTTGCAGCCAGGATGCACTGATTGTGGAACCCTGGGCAGTTCTGGTTGCTTCTATGAAACATTACTTTGCGGCTGCGTGCGAGGCAGAATACCTTGAGATGTTTCATGGGAACATAGCATTGGATATGCCATGGAAGGACTATGCTGGTAGGGATACCTTTTGACAGGGCAGGGCCCCTATGCAGAGGTGTGGAATACCACATTTCTTTTCTTCCTAAATTCTCCTGAAGGACGAACAAACAGGAGCAAGCGCAACGCGAAAGCGAGAAGGAGCAGCAAAATGGCGCAATGGGCTTATAAAGTTGTGTATATTGACTACCGTGGACGAATTTCCAGTGAGGGGCTTGAAACTCTCATCACCAACGAGCGGCGTAGCACATTTGCACGTCGCTACATGAATACCCTGGGCCGCGAGGGTTGGGAGCTGGTAGGTATCCAGCCACTAACCTCAAACTCAGCCTATTATATCTTTAAGCGCCCAGCGCAAGAAGGTGACTTTGCCGAGGAGACTCCTCCAGCTGCCAGCAGTGAGACTACACCCAGTCAAGGACCAACCGTAGAGACGGCGTAAAATCTATAGGATAAAATCGGACACGCAAAACCGCTAATGACAAGCTTTGCCCGTCATTAGCGGTTTTGCGTGTCCGATTATCTTTTATCAAGGGCAAGTATACTGTGATATAATGTAGTGTTAATTTTTGGATACTCCTTCCAGGGGTATCTGGGGGTCACAGGCGATCCCATCTATTTACTCAACGAGGAGGCTATTCATGGCAATGTCACCGGCTGCTCATACCACGGGGCAGGGTCAAATTTACCAAAATTTTATTGCAGGCGAGTGGCGCGGCTCAGCAAGTGGCAAGACATTTAGCAGCACCAATCCCGCCAACACGAATGAAGTCGTGGGACATTTCCAGCAATCAACTCTTGCCGACCTGGAAGAGGCTGTGGCGGCCGCCAGGAAAGCGCAACCAGCCTGGGCGGCAGTGCCTGCGCCTGAGCGTGGTGAAATTTTGTTGCGTACGGCCCTGTTATTAGAGCAGCATAAAGAAGAATTCGCTGCGCTGATGACTCGCGAAATGGGTAAGGTGCTCAAAGAGACACGAAGTGATGTGCAGACTGCTATTGATGTTGCCAGGTTTATGGCAGGAGAAGGACGTCGGGCAGAGGGCGAAACGATCCCCTCGGCTATGCATAACAAATTTAATATGACCATTCGCCAGCCCATGGGCATTGTCGGTATTATCACTCCCTGGAACTTCCCCATGGCTATTCCTGCATGGAAGACGTTCCCGGCACTGCTTGCAGGCAACGCTGTTATCCTCAAGCCTGCCAGCGATACGCCGCTGCTGGCACTGAAATTGGCGAATCTACTGCACGAGGCGGGGCTACCCGGGGGCGTATTGAATGTGATTACTGGTCCTGGCGACGTATTGGGCGATGCGTTGGTGAGCCATAAGGGCGTCAATATGATCTCGCTGACGGGATCAACCGAAGTGGGGCGGCACGTTGCGGAGATTTGCGGGCGCGACCTGCGCCGCTGTACCCTGGAACTAGGCGGTAAGAATGCCGTTATTGTGCTGGAAGATGCCGATCTCGACCTCGCGGTTGAGAGTGTTTCCTGGGGAGCGTTTGGCACGACTGGCCAACGGTGTACCGCGACGAGCCGTGTCATTGTGCATAAAGCAATCCAGCACGCCTTTACCGACCGCCTGGTCGCAGCGGCAGAAAAGCTTCAGATTGGTAATGGACTTGATGAAAAGGTCGATATGGGACCGCTCGTGAATAGAGGACGAGTTCATGCAGTACATCAGTACACGCAGGTTGGACAGCAGGAAGGAGCAAAATTGCTCACGGGCGGTACTCCGCTCAACAATGGTGATTATAGCCAGGGAGCCTTCTACAAACCCACCGTTTTCACTGATGTGAGTCCAGATATGCGCATTGCTCGTGAAGAAGTTTTCGGCCCATTCGTCTCTATCTTGCCGGTTGCCTCTTACGAGGAAGCCGTTCAAGTGGCCAATGCCACGGAATATGGTCTCTCGACCTCCATCTTCACCAACGACCTGCGTACCCCCTTCCGTGCTATGCGTGAGATCGAATCAGGACTGATCTACTTCAATGCGCCTACCACAGGCGCAGAGATTCACTTGCCCTTTGGTGGCGTGAAGGCCAGCGGCAACGGCCATCGCGAACTCGGTACCCACGCCGTCGAGGAGTTTAGCGAGACAAAAAGCATTTTTGTCTCCTATCCGCCAAGATAACCTGGCACCCACCAGGGATGCCACTACATTTCAAATATTGCTCTCGTGAAATGTAGTGGCGACCCTGGTGGTCGCCAGGTTCCCTTGTTCCTTAAGGAACGTTGCAAGGCAAATTTAGGAACGTTGCAAGGCAAATTGTGTGAACATAGCCTCCCACACCTCTTGATTTTCAAGACGTTCGTCAAGGGAGGCTACACGGGAATTAATCATATCGAAGATGCAACGCAGGATACGCTGGAGTACCAGCGAGGCT
>WNGL01008519.1_pt1 | contig 15957 bp, 16 predicted proteins | sample 5400591 | NCBI WGS metagenome assembly WNGL01 (sample SAMN13153377, study PRJNA577476) | soil metagenome | isolation source: 80 cm soil or saprolite under Garry oak tree replicate 1 | place: USA:California | collected 2016-06-15
CAGGCCTGCTGGCTGGAAGGGTCAGGCGCATACTGAAAGCCCTGGCTTTTGACTGCGTTGCTCACCCACAAGTTCACCACCCCGGCCTGGGCCACGACGTAGCGGTTGAGCAGATCGAGGTGCAGAATCCGGTTGAGGCGGCTCGTGCCGATCATGGCCGGCGCCGCCACTGGCAAACACCCTCCGCTCAAGCCGGTTCCAGCGCCACGAGGGACGAAAGCGATTTTTTCTTTGTGCAGCAGCCTGACGACCGCTGCCACTTCCGCGGTTGAGCGCGGCAGAATCACAACCTCAGGAACGGCCTTCTCCAGGGTGTAGCCATCGCATTCGTAGACCGACAGCTCCGTGGAGTGCACAACCACGCCGTCGGAGCCAACGAGGTTGCGGAGATGGGTAATTAGAGTAGAGTCCATAATGGTTGAAAAACCCCTCGGTTCCCTTGTTGTAGGGGCGGCTCCCTGCGTGGCCGCCCTTGAGGAGGGCAACCACATAGGGTTGCCCCTACTCAGCACGAAGAGGGACTTTTTAGCAACCTGATAACCCCTACGCCACCGGCCTGCGGCGGATCATGCGGTTCACAGCGTATTGGAGCAAGACGTCGCCTTTCTGGTTGATCACCTGTTGCTCAGAGGTCACTATCCCCCGGTCGGGCTTTGAGGTCTCGCGTTTTGCCAATACCTTGACCTTGACGTGCACCGTGTCCCCGCAGCGCAGAGGCGCAGGCATCTTCATCTCCTGCACGCCTAGCAGCGCCATCCCCCCGCGCACCAGCCCGGACTGAATGGTCATCCCTTCCGCCAGAGCAAAGGTAAAAGAGCCGGGCGCGATGCGGCTAAACGAACGTCACAATATCAGTCTCGGTAATCGTGCGCGCGTGGGTAGTATACTCCGCGCCGATCTCGAAGTCCTCAAAGTATTCGACTGGCATGGATGCTCCTCCCCCTGCAGAGAGTCTTATGAGTTCTGCCGCCGAAGTCAACAGAGGCAGGGGCATGCGTGCCTTGTAGTAGCGACTTTAATCGCTTCCCGGGCGGCAAGGGCGACTGAAGTCGCCACTACGACCTCTCGTCAATCGATCATTGCTAGGGTGTTGACAAACGGACACCCCTCACGCTTACTGGGACGCTATGAAAAAATGTGTTGCTGTTGTGGGAGCTACCGGTATTGCTGGGCAACAGTTCTTGATCGCCCTGCACAATCACCCGTGGTTTGAGGTCAGCCTGCTCGCCGCCTCCGAACGCTCGGCCGGGAAGAGCTACGGCGAAGCAATCCGCGACCCGAAGACTGGGGCCCGGCGTTGGTGGTGCCAGGAAGAGCCGCCGCTGCAGGTGCTTTCGCTGCCGGTGTACGAGGCTTCGTCGATCACTTTGAGCGGCATCGACCTGCTGTTCTCGGCGGTCGAGTCAGACGTGGCCCGGGAACTCGAGCCTCTCTACGCCAGGACCACGCCGGTCGTCAGCACCGCGTCGGCATTTCGCTACGAGCAGGACGTACCCGTCTTCATCCCGAGCGTGAACCTGAACCACGTCCACCTGCTTGATGCTCAGAAAAAGAACCGTGGCTGGCAGGGATTTATTGCCACCCAGCCGAACTGTACTACGATTGGCCTAGCGATTACGCTCAAACCTCTCTTTGATCACTTCGGCCTCAAGAAAGTCATCATGACCTCGATGCAGGGGGTGTCCGGGGCTGGCCGTTCGCCTGGTGTTATCGCGCTCGACATCCTCGACAACATCATCCCCTTCATCTCCGGTGAAGAAGAAAAAGTCGAGCGAGAAACCCGCAAGATCCTTGGTGTCCTCAATGACGGCCGCATTACGCCCGCGGCTGTTGAGGTCAGCGCGACCTGCACCCGAGCGGCTGTGCTCGAAGGCCACACCGAAGCAGTCCTGGCGGCTCTGGCCAGTCCCTGCTCAGTCGAGGATGCCCGCGCGGCAATGATTGAGTTCGGCCAGGAGTTTGTCAGCCTGGGTCTGCCGTCCGCACCAAGGCACATGATTATTGTGCACGACGACCCATTCCGGCCGCAGCCGCGCCTGGACCGCGACGCTGAAGACGGCATGGCCACCTCGGTTGGTCGCTTGCGTAGGGACAACGCCCTCGAGAACGCGGTCAAATACCTACTGGTCAGCCACAACACCAAGATGGGCGCGGCCAAGGGCGCGGTGTTGATGGCGGAGTATCTGCTGCAGAAAGGGTACGTTTGAGGAACAGATAGAGACAGAGAGGGGAGGAGCCGGCTCTCTGTCTCTGTCTCAACTCTCTGTCTGAACCTTCTGTCTCAACGCGCGCTCAAACTTTCCCCGACAACGTAAACGCGATCACCAACGCATAGATGGCCAACGCTTCCATGAAGGCGATGCCGATAATCATTGGTGTCTGAATCCGGTCAGCGGAATTGGGATTGCGACCGATCGACTCCATAGCCGCAGCCACGGCTCGCCCCTGACCCAGTCCTGCGCCTACTGCCGCAATACCGATACCCAGCCCGGCGGCCAGGGCGGTCATTCCCTTGGCGCTACCCCCGTCGTCCGCCAGCGCCAAGGGTGCTACGGTCAGCAGCATCAGCAACGCCAACACTGCAATCGCCCATACTCTTCTCATACCTCTCTGCTCCTTTCTTGCCCTCCCCTCGACGAAGATGTGGGCACGCCTCTCTTATCCTCCTCGCCGCTCCTCGCCCCTTCGCCTGTGGGATGGCAGTTGATTTGGCTATGTTTTAGTGGTGATCTCCGTGCCCTACCGCTAGGGACACATACACCAAGCTGAGCAGGGTGAACACAAACGCTTGTATCAGAGAGACGAACGCCCCCAGCGCGTAGAAAACGACCGGGACGACGACTTTCGTCAGGTCGGTAAAGATCTCCAGGACCACGTGGTCGCCGGTCATGTTGCCGAAGAGCCGCAACGCCAGAGAGAACGGACGCACAAAGTTGTCGATCAGCTCCAGGGGAACCATGAGAATGCCAAGCCACCAGATCGGTCCGACAAAGTGTTTGAGGTAGTCTACACCTTGCTCGCGAAAGCCGTACACATTGTAGGCGATGAATGACGTAACCCCCAGAGCGAACGTCACGTTGAAATTACTGGTAGGCGGAGCAAAACCCGGTACGAGGCCTATCAAGTTGGCACAGAGAATGAAAAGAAAAAAACTGCCATAAAGGTGTACATAGCGCCGTCCCCGGTGTCCCAGCACACCTTCCGCCATCCCCGAGACCCCTTCGACGAGGAGTTCGGCGAGATTGCGCAGCGTCAGAGAATCGTCGGGGATGGCGGCGTCGCTGGCAGTGGCGAGTTGACGATTCGCCAGGTAGGCGAAAAGGATCAGCGTGCTAGCAACGAGCAAAGATGTGGCAGCATGTTCGGGCAGGGCACTAAGGCCGGGGATAACCGAAACCCAGGTAAAGGGATGCTCCATGTTTATACCGCGATAAGCATTTAGCCGTCAGCGATCAGCAGCCAGCCTCTTCCCCGATTCCCCGTTTCTCCGTTTCCTGCCTTCTTACGCTCAAAGCTGAGGGCTGAAAACTGATCGCTGGTATATTCATTCGCCAGCATTGGCTTCCCGGGAGCCGGCCCGCAGTCCAGGGAGGCTGACTATCATGCAGGCCAGCAGCAGTAAAGAGACCCCGCACGCAAAGCTCTCGGCCTGCACAGGGTAGCGAATAAACACTGCGCTCAATAGTACCAAAAAGAGTACCCCCTTCGCCGAGAACCACAAGGCCGCACGCGCTTTTCCGCCGCCGCCTGCCCTAGGGTGGGCGAGCACGGTACGCACGACCTTCTTGAGCAGCCAGAAATTGGCTTGCATGATTCCGCCGCCAAGGAGAAAACTCGGCACGTGCACCCACCCCGTACCCCACCCGGCGAGCGTTCCCACTCCCAGCAGGGCGAGGTTGAGCCGCTCAATCTTTTCGATCGTTGTGTCCACGACGAGACAGTTGCTGAAGAACAAGAATAAGGCGGTAGATGGCGCCTGCCATGCCACCGACCGCGCCAAGGATCAATAACCACGGCGCCGTGCCAAGGTAGCTGTCAGCGTAGCGGCCGACAAAGATGCCGGCCAGGACCGCACCGGCGAACTCAAACCCCAGCGCGCCATAGCGGCCCAGGGCGAGATAGGTGGACTGCGGACTTTCTCTGGGCATGGCGCCTCAAGAACGGAGGCTCTTGAGCACCTCTCTGGCAGCGGCGCCCTGGAAGTAGCGCGCGAACGCACGGGTATCGCTACCGGTCGCGGCGGCGTAGCCGCGGACCTGCTCGACGCCGAAGAAGACCGTGAACATCGAGCCCAACTGATTCACACAGGCTGTGATTCCTGTATCACGGATCGCTCTCCGCACCCCCTCAGCCAGCAGGGTCCCCAGCTCAGTCAGGCGCTCGTATGCGCCCGGGCTGCCCACGATCTTGAGCGTTGCGAGCCCCGCAGTCACCGCCAGCGGATTGCCCGACAAAGTACCGGCTTGGTAGACCGGTCCGAGAGGGGCGAGCAGATCCATGATGGCGCGCTTTCCACCAACCGCGGCGAGCGGCAGCCCGCCACCGATGACTTTCCCTAAACAGGTCAGGTCAGGGTCGATGCCGTACATCTCCTGCGCTCCACCGCGCCCCAGCCGAAACCCGCTTATCACCTCGTCAAAAATCAACACGGCCCCGTACTCCCGAGTCAGTGCGCGTAAGTCGGTAAGAAATTCCGGCTGTGGGAGCACAAGGCCCATATTTCCTGGTACAGGCTCGACAATGACTGCAGCCACAGCAGTAGGGTCCGCCTTGAGATACGCCTCGACGGTCGCCAGGTTATTATACTCTGCCACCAGCGTGTGGCTGGCAAAGGCTTCAGGCACCCCCTGGCTGTCAGGCAGACTAAAGGTGAGGGCGCCCGAACCTGCCCTCACTAGGAGTGCATCACTGTGCCCATGGTAGCAGCCGGCGAACTTGATGATTCTGCTCCGCCCCGTGTAGCCCCGCGCCAGGCGCAGAGCCGTCATGGTGGCTTCGGTGCCGGAGGAGGTGAGACGCACTTTCTCGATAGAGGGCAGAGCTTCGATGATCAGCTTCGCCAGCTCAATTTCTTTGGCCGTTGGCGCACCGAAACTTGTTCCCTGCTTGAGCGCCTCTTCTACCGCTCTCACCACCTGCGCATGCGCATGCCCGGCAATGAGCGGGCCCCATGAACCAACGTAGTCGAGGTACTCCTTGCCGTCGGCATCGATCACCCGGCAGCCACGACCACGCTGGATGAAGAGCGGACTGCCCCCTACCGCACGCCAGGCGCGCACAGGGCTGTTGACGCCACCAGGAATGTATTCCTGCGCTTCGCGAAAAAGCTTGTGGGACATGGACATAGAAAGCACCTGCAGCAGCGCGCTGCCCTCCTCTGCTACCACCCGCCTGCAGGGGAGTCAAGGCAAAAGGAAATCTACAAGCAACTCGGACACTTCGACGCCTCGAATTTTTTCGCTTGCAATCTTGGGAAAAAAAGTTTAAGACCCTACGAACAACACCTTTTCGTTCGAGTCCGTTTTTCCGAGACACAGGCGCAGTCAGTACAGTATAGTGAAGTTCTTTCCCCTCCCTCCCGATTACACGGGCCAACCAGCCGGGTTTCCCTGGGACGGAGAGAAAAGAGGTGGGGGAAAAGTGTGTGGAGAACTCTGTGAAGTAAGGGGAAAAACTGCCTATGGTAACCGGGGTTGGAGAGTTATTCACAGGTGTGAATAACTCGTAAGCCGAGGCTGTGTGGGGTGGGGTATGCAGAGTGTGTGGGAACAAGTATTGGGGCTCATCGAAGAGAAAGTTGGGAAGACGACCACAGAGACCTGGCTCAAACCGATCCGCCCGCTGGCGTTGCGTGACGACACTCTCCACCTCGAGGTACCGAGTGCGCTCTTTCGCGATTGGCTGCTCGGCAACTTGCTCAAGCCTCTCAACGAGTCTCTAGTCGCGACCCTGGGCTATCCAGCTCAGGTGAGCATCCATGTGGGAGATAAGCCGCAGGGGGAACTCTTCCCTGCAGACGACGCGGAGGTCGAGAAAGAAGTCGAGAAAGCGGATCTCTCTCGCTCTACCCGCAAAGGAGGGCTCGTTTCCCACTACACCTTCTCGACCTTTGTGGTCGGCGCGGGCAACCAGTTCGCCCATGCCGCCGCGCACGCAGTCGCGGACCATCCTGGCAGGCACTACAACCCGCTTTTTATCTACGGGGGTGTTGGCCTGGGAAAAACCCACCTCATCAACGCGGTCGGCCACGCAACCCTGGCCCAGCAAGGGCGCAGCAGCGTCTTTTATCTGTCGTCAGAATCCTTCACCAACGAACTGATCGCCCACCTGCGTCGCGACCGCATGGATGACTTCAAGAACAAGTTCCGTCAGGCCGATGCCCTCATCCTCGACGACGTGCAGTTCCTCTCCGGCCGCGAGCGTACGCAGGAAGAGTTTTTTCATACGTTCAACACCCTCTACGACGCGCACAAGCAAATCGTGCTCACGTCCGACAAGTTCCCGAACGAGATTGGCGGCCTGGAAGAGCGACTGCGCAACCGCTTTGAGTGGGGACTCATCGCCGACATCCAACCTCCAGACCTGGAAACTCGGGTGGCGATCCTACAAAAAAAGGCACAGATGAAAAAAATCGCGCTCCCCTCTGAGGTGGCACTTTTCATTGCTGCCAACGTCACCTCGAACGTGCGCGAACTCGAAGGGGGCCTGACCCGGCTCGGCGCCCTTGCCGCTTTGACCCGTACCGCAGTGACGATCGATTTCGCCCGCCAAGTCCTGCAGAACTTGGTGAAGGGGAAAGCCAAAGAGATTTCGGTCGAGACCGTGCAGAAAGCCGTGTGCAAGTATTTCAGCCTCCGGGTGGCCGACCTCACCTCAAAAAGGCGCACCCAGCTCGTTGCGTTTCCGCGCCAGGTGGCGATGTTCCTGTGTCGCAAACTCGCGGGCGCGTCCTATCCCATGATTGGTCTGCGGTTCGGGGGCAAGGACCACACGACCGCCCTCTATGCCTGTAGTGCAATTGAGACGCGCCTCAAGAAAGATGATGAGCTGCGTGCCGTCATCGAGCGCATTGAACGCCTGGTCTATGGACAGCGTCCCTAGGGTGTGGATAACCCTGTGGATAACCTGTGGATAAACCTGTGAATTACTGTGAATAACTTTTTTGGCGGGAAGTTATGCACAGGTTACTCACACCCCCCTGTGGATAACTTTTCCCTTACCGTTCAAGGACCTATCCTACTTATCCACATATTCACACCCCCTACTACTACTATAAAGAATATATATAAGAAGTAGTAGGAAGAAGGGAAAAAAGACAAAAAGGTAGAAAAAAGAAGAAGACAAGTCTGAAAGGAACCATCATGGAATGCATCATCGAGAAAGAGGATTTGCTCCGTTGTCTGTACCTTGTCCAGGGAGTGGTGGAGAAACGGTCTTCCCTTCCCATTCTCGCCCATGTCCTCATCGAGTGTGTGGAAGGAATGGTTTCCCTGGGCGCGACCGACCTGGAAGTTGGCATCCGCCAGCAGTGCAAAGCCAAGGTGAAAACCAGTGGCGCCGTCACCACCGACGCCCGCAGACTCTATGAGATCATCCGAGAGTTGCCACCGGAGCGGGTTGCTCTGCGTTCCGCCAAGGATGGATGGGTAGAGGTCAGTAGCGGCAAGTCTCGCTTCCGCATGGCGAGCCTTGACCCTAAGGAATTTCCCGCCCTCGCTCCGCCGGCTACGGAGCAGACCCAGCAGAAAGACAAAAAGCAGTCTGTGGCAGTGGTGTCTCTCCCGGGGCAGACTATACGAGAGATGATCGAAAAAACCCTTTTTGCCGCTTCCCCAGATGAGACCCGTCTGAACCTGAGTGGCGTGCATCTGGAAGTGCAGCCAACGGGAAAACTGCGTATGGTCGCTAGTGACGGGCACCGTCTTTCCATCATCGAGCGCGACACCACCATCCCTGACCCATCGGTGTGGCCGCAAGCCATTCTCCCTCGCAAGGGTCTGCTCGAGGCCCGTAAGCTGCTGGAGAAAAGCGAGGGGGACTCACAACTCTCTCTTCAGGGAGCGACGGCGATACTGAAACACGACACTACAGAGCTTTCCATGCGCCTTATCGAAGGGGAGTTTCCCGACTACCGCCAGGTCATTCCCACAGACAGGCAGCACACGGTTTCCTTTTCGCGTGAAGATCTCCTGAGTGCGCTTCGCCGGCTCCTGGTTCTCACCACCGAGCGTTCCCGCGGGATCAAGCTCCAAGTCGAGAAAGAGACAATGGAGGTCTCGGTCAACACCCCCGACCTCGGCGAAGGGGTGGAGGAGATAGCCGTGACCCATGACGGTGGAAGCATTATCGTTGGATTTAACGGCAGGTACATGACCGAGGTGCTGAATGTGATGGAAGAGGGGCAGAAAATCAACCTCTTCCTCAAAGACGATGCTAGCCCTGGACTCCTGCAAGCAGAAGCAGATCAGGATTTTTCCTACGTCATCATGCCCATGAGGATATTTTAATTTTGGGAAATCGTTCTAAAATAGAATTTATCCCGAAATCCGATTTACCTAAAGGTCGAAAAATGCTACTATTTACCTACATGGCGGATCAAAAAAATAACTGTGTTATAAAATTTTCCCTGAGGAACACATGCTTGAACAAGACTACGGAGTTGACCAGATTAAAGTTCTCGAAGGTCTCGAAGCCGTGCGGAAGAGACCAGGTATGTACATCGGGGACACCGCAGAGCGAGGTCTCCACCATCTCGTCTTCGAGGTCGTCGATAACTCTGTAGACGAAGCGCTCGTCGGCTATTGCACCCACATCCGCGTCACCCTCCACATCGACAACAGCGTTACCGTAGAAGACAACGGCCGAGGCATCCCCACAGAGATCCACCCGACTGAAGGGGTGTCAGCCGCGCAGGTCGTCCTGACCAAACTCCACGCTGGTGGAAAATTCGACAAAGGCGCTTACCGAGTCTCAGGGGGATTACATGGTGTCGGCATCTCTGTTGTCAACGCCCTCTCAGAACGTTTAGAGCTCGAGATCAAAAGGGGAGGAAAGGTCTATCTGCAAAGGTACCAGAGAGGAGACCCGGAAGAAGAGCTGAAAGAAGTCGGCAAATCCACAGAGAGTGGGACCCAGGTGACCTTCAAGCCCGATCCTCAGATCTTTGGCGATCGGGAATACAGTTTTGACATCCTCTCGCAGAGACTCCGAGAGCTGGCTTTTTTGAATCCCGGCCTACACATCTCCATCGAGGATGAAAGAGAGCCACCCAAACGTCACGATTTCCATTACGAAGGGGGGATTGTCTCTCTTGTCGAGCATCTGAACCTAGCTAAGACCCCTCTCCACTCCAAGGTGATTTATCTGTGCGGGGAAAAAGACGGAACAGAAGCTGAGATCGCGCTGCAGTGGAACGAAGGCTACTCGGAAAACATCTATTCCTTTGCCAACAGCATCAACACGGCGGAGGGAGGAACTCATCTCATTGGCCTTAAGGCTGCTCTCACCCGCACGGTCAACTCGTACGCGGCAGCCCATGGGCTGCTGAAAAAAGACCAGGAAGGGCTCCAAGGAGAAGACATTCGTGAAGGCCTCACTGCCGTCATCAGTGTGAAAGTTCCCGAACCCCAGTTCGAAGGGCAGACCAAAACCAAGCTAGGCAACAGTGAGGTGAAGGGGTTCGTTGAGGCCTTGGTAAACGACAAGCTCGGGGCGTACTTCGAAGAGCACCCGGCAGAGGCAAAAAAGATCGGCCAGAAGAGTCTGGAGGCGTCTCGCGCTCGAGATGCCGCCCGCAAGGCTAGAGAGCTTGTTCGACGCAAAGGCGCGTTCGACTCAGGCTCTCTCCCTGGTAAGCTGGCTGACTGTCAGGAGAGAGACCCAGCCAAGAGTGAAATTTTCCTTGTCGAAGGCGACTCTGCCGGTGGATCGGCCAAACAGGGCCGGGACCGCCGCACCCAGGCAATCCTGCCGCTACGCGGAAAAATCCTCAACGTGGAAAAAGCCCGTTTCGACAAGATGCTCTCCTCGCAGGAAATCAAACTGCTCATCTCTGCTCTGGGAGCGGGAATCGGAAAAGAAGACACAGACCTGGCCAAGCTCCGCTATCACACGGTTATCCTCATGACCGACGCCGACGTCGATGGGTCGCACATCCGTACCCTGCTCCTGACCTTTTTCTACCGCCAGCTGCCGGGAGTCATCGAAGAGGGTCACTTGTACATTGCCCAGCCCCCCTTGTACCGTGTGAAAAAGGGAAAAACCGAGCGGTATCTGCGGGATGAGGCGGCGCTTGAGGATTTTCTCATTGATCTCGGCATAGAAAACCTCCGGGTAGAAACCCTCGCAGGGGGGCAACTCAAAGCCTGGGTTAAGACCTTTCTGCACTGTGAAAAGTTGCTTGATTTTGTCGAACGCAAAGGCCGGGACCGTCGCCTCGTCTCCGCCTTGCTCAACCAGTCCGGCCTCTCTCTAGAGGTGCTCAAGGATCGCCTCCTGCTACAAGAATTCCTCGCTGCCGCCGAAGCCACTCTCACGTCTACCTTCCCTGATCTGCTACCGGTCTCTCTCACTCTGGAGGAGGACAGCAAAATAGGAGGATATCGCATCGTGGCGACAGCAAGGACGAATGGGGCTGGAATGCGGGTCGTGATGGATAGCGATTTTCTCCATTCCCCTGAAGTGCAGGAAATAAGAAAACTCTTGGGCGACTTACGCGCAATCGGCAACCCTCCTTTCACCCTCTCCGATAAAGAAGAGCCGAGCGTGCTCACCAGCCAAAAAGAGGTCATCGACGCTATCCTAACTCGCTCCCGTCAGGGTGTGGAAATTCAACGTTACAAAGGGTTGGGGGAAATGAACCCAGGGCAGCTGTGGGAGACCACCATGAACCCTGAGACCCGCACCCTGCTGCAGGTGAGGATCGAAGACGCATACGAGGCGGACGAAATTTTCGCCACGTTAATGGGCGACGAGGTAGAGCCACGACGGCGCTTCATCGCCGAAAACGCGCTGGCGGTCAAAAACCTCGACATCTAGGAAGTTGCAACGGGGTCGCCAACCGCCCCGACTCCCCCGGCCTACCCGCGCTAGCCTATGGAAAAAAATTTGAGCATACGTTCCATCCCGGTCAACATCGAGCAGGAGATGCGGCAGTCCTACATGGACTACGCCATGAGCGTCATTATCGGTAGGGCTCTGCCCGATGTGCGTGATGGGCTGAAGCCTGTCCACCGCCGTGTGCTCTACGCAATGGCCGACCTAGGAAACGACTGGAACCGTCCGTACAAGAAGTCTGCCCGCATCGTGGGAGATGTGATCGGCAAGTACCACCCCCATGGGGATGCGGCAGTCTATGACACCCTAGTCCGCATGGCACAAGAGTTCTCCCTACGGTACCCCTTGATCGATGGACAAGGGAACTTTGGCTCGATCGACGGAGATCCGGCGGCAGCGATGCGTTACACCGAAATCCGCATGACCCGCATCGCCGGAGAAATGCTCGCCGACATAGAAAAGGAAACCGTCGATTTCATAGCGAATTACGACGACACCAGCCGGGAACCAGTCGTCTTGCCAGCCAAGCTGCCGAACCTGCTCATCAATGGGTCATCAGGCATCGCCGTAGGGATGTCAACCAACATCCCTCCCCATAACCTCGGAGAGGTGGTCGATGCCCTCCTAGCGCTCCTGGATAACCCTCACCTCAACAGCACCGATCTCATGCAGTACATCCCGGGACCGGACTTCCCCACCGGCGCTTTTATCTACGGGACCACAGGGGTGCGTGAGGCATACGAAACCGGGAAGGGGATCGTGCAAATGCGGGCCCGCACGTCCCTCGAAACGGACAAGCGCACCGGCAGAAACAGCATCATCGTCCACGAGATTCCCTTTCAGGTCAACAAGGCGCGCCTCGTAGAGCGTATCGCCGAGCTGGTTAACGAAAAGCGGATCGAGGGCATCGCTGACCTGCGCGATGAGTCTGATCGTGAAGGCCTGCGGACCGTCATCGAACTGAAGCGGGAAGCCACTCCCACGGTGGTCCTGAACCAACTCTACAAGCTGACCCCGCTGCAAGAGTCGTTCGGTGTCATCCTCCTGGCCATTGTTGACGGTCGTCCCCGCCTCCTGAACCTGAAAGAGATGCTGGTTTTCTTTCTCGCCCACCGCCGCGAAGTCGTTCGCCGGCGGACTGTCTTTGACCTGGGAAAGGCCCAGGAACGGTTACACATCCTGGAAGGGCTCAAGATCGCACTCGACAATCTCGACGCGATCTTGCACCTGATCCGCCACGGACAGAATCCGGCCAGTGTCCGGCAGGGATTAATGGCTCAGTTTGCGCTCAGCGAGACCCAGGCCCAGGCAATCCTCGATATGCGCTTGCAGCGGCTGACCCAGCTCGAGCAGGGAAAAATTCTCGCAGAGCACAGCACAACCGTGGCGCTGATTGCCCATTTGCAGGCTGTGCTGGCCAATCCACAAGAGATCAATGCGCTCATCAAGGAAGAATTGCTGGACCTCCGTTCGCGCTTTGCCGATGGACGGCGCACGCAGATCCTCCCTGCGACTGCCGACCTCTCTGACGAGGACCTGATCGCCGAAGAAGACATGGTCGTCACGGTCTCGCACGCGGGGTACATCAAACGCAACCCTACCTCCCTCTATCGCTCACAGCGCCGTGGTGGCAAAGGGGTGGTTGGAGCAACCACCAGAGAAGAAGATTTTGTCGAGCACCTGTTTATCTCCTCGACCCACTCTTTCCTCTTGTTCTTCACCACCATCGGCCGGGTATATTGGGTGAAGGTGCATGAGCTTCCCCAGGGTGGGCGGACAGCGAAGGGGAAGGCGATCGTCAACCTGCTGCCGCTGAGAGAAGGAGAGAAGATCTCGGCTGTCCTCCCGGTGCGCGAGTTTCAAGAAGGATATTTCGTCGTCTTCGCCACCCGCAAAGGGCTGGTGAAAAAGACCGAGCTAATGGCCTACGCCAACCCGCGTCACGACGGCATCATCGCGCTGTCGCTTGAGGAGGATGACGAAGTGATTGGTGTGCGACTGACAGACGGCAGCCAAGATCTTTTGCTGTCTACAAAAAAGGGGCAGGCGATCCGCTTTTCCGAGCAAGAGGTCCGACCTACCGGCCGCGTCGCATATGGGGTCAAAGGGATCACCCTCGAAGAGGGGGACACGGTGGTCTCCCTAGAGATGCTGAGCAAAGGGGCGACGCTGCTGACAGTGTCTTCGGGCGGGTACGGCAAGCGCAGCGAGGTTGAGGAGTACCGGGTACAGTCGCGCGGGGGCAAAGGGATTATTACTATGCGCACGACTGACAAGACCGGCGAGGTCATCGGTGTGCGGCAGGTGACTGACGAGGACCACCTGATGCTGGTGACCGACAGCGGAAGAATCATCCGGTTGCGAATGGTGGAACTGCGGGTCATTGGCCGCAACACCCAAGGAGTGCGGCTGCTCAACGTCGGCCCTGAGGAGCGTGTGGTGAGTCTCGCACTGTTGGCGGAAAAAGAAGATGAAATAGCAGCAGAAGAAAGTCTCGTTACCCCAACAGAGGAGGACCTATGAATGGTCACGCAGGCCAGCAGGCCCCGGACTTTACGTTGAAAACCAACAAGGGGCGGGTGTAAAACCTGCCCCTACTCCTTTTGCCGCTTTGGCAGAAGAACGAGCGTTACTATTGCCCAGATGCCAAAGGTGAGACCAAGAACGGTCCAGAGGTTTTTCGGGTAGCCGTTATTACGGGCGAATAAGCGACACATGATGCCATCGAGCAAATGGATCGCTAGGGCGGTGCCCACAAGGGTGGGGAAGGTGAGGCTGTCCTGCAAGATTCGCAAGCCGGTAAAATACCCCAGGAAAACCTCGAAATTCATGTCTCTTTTTGCCCCCCGATCAAGGTCCTGCTATATCTGGACCTTGCCTTTGGGTAAAGCTTCTTGTACAGCATGAGTATAGAAAAAACTCTCTTCGAAAAGCTCTATGAAGCCAGTGAGGAAAACCTCATCCGCTTCGCCAAAGAGGTTCTTTCCCACCCGACCGTTTCCGCGGCGGTGGAGAGAGCGTTTCGCAACGCCGCTGCAACCAAGGGGACCATGGACCGGAACATCAACGCCATGTTGGAGCTCTTCAACGTCCCTTCCAAGGCCGACTATAACAAGCTGCTGGCCAAGGTAGAAACGGTGCAGGGCAGTTTGGTGAACCTGAACCTCAAGCTTGATCGGCTGCTCGCCAGCAAAGAAAAAACTCCCAAGCCTACGCGCCGCCGGGCGAAGCGCCCCCACTCATCCTCTGTCCCTAGAGAACGGCGCGAGGAAAGGGACGGCCCTTAGATAAGGGCTTACTTAGCACGCTAGCGGCCCTCATCAACCCCGAATCGTCGCGTTCCTGCACCCCCGTTCCCTCTTTGTCCTTACTTACTCTTAAGAGTCTTGGTGACTTGCCGATCCTTTGCTGTGGGGGGGGCAGGGGCTACCTTAATTGATGAAAATCCACGTGTTATACTGCAGGAAGTCTATGGAACAGTGGTCCTTTGTTAAGGTGTGGTGGGTTGGGCTAGTCGCTGGGCTGGTGGTTTCCCTTCCGGTCCGTGCCTGGGCGTGGGATGAGGCCACCTTTTTCTCTCAGAAAAGACTGATCGCCCACTCTTTTGTCCTTCCACGGAGCCCACATGATACGCGAGCGCAGACGGTCATCGGCTCGCCGCGTGAATATGTGGTGCAGCCGAAAGACACCCTGCTCGATATCGCCCGTTACTTCGACCTTGGCTACAATGAAATAATCGGCGCTCATCCCGGTGTTGACCCCTGGATCCCTGCAGCCGGGGAGTCCCTGATGATACCGACCTTCTGGATCATCCCGCAGAGCGGATACGAGGGCGTGGTGGTCAACATCCCTGAGATGCGGCTCTACTACTTCCCACCACTGCAGAAAGGGATTAGCAATCGCCTCGTTATTACCTTGCCCGTCGGCTTGGGACGCGAAGACTGGCCTACCCCACGAGCGAAGTTTAAAATCCGTGGGAAAACCCCCAATCCGGTCTGGATCATTCCCGAGTCGATCAAAAAAGAACGCATCCAGGAAAAGGGCTGGAGCGAGAACGTGATCCCCGCCGGCTCGCCTGACAACCCAATGGGTAAGTACCGTATAGACCTGACCTTGCCTCTGTACGCGATTCACGATACCAACAACCCCTGGGCGGTTGGCAGGCTAGTAACGCACGGCTGTATCCGCCTCTATCCTGAGGATATCGAGCAGTTTTTCGACGTCGTTCGCGTCGGCAGCCCTGGAGAATTTGTCTATCAGCCGGTCAAGATCGGTATGTTGTACGGCAAGGTCTACGTCGAGGTGCATGAGGATATTTACCAGCTCATCCCTGACCTGTGGCAAGAGGCCCAAAGGGTTGTACGCGAGAGCGACTGGAGAGCGATGGTGGATCAAGCCCTACTCGCCAAAGCGGTGAGGGAGAAGTCAGGCGTGCCGGTAGACGTAACCAAAGGAAGCCCAGCATCAAACCCTGGCGAAGTGGCCATAATAGAGCTGCAGTAATATGGAGTTCAAGGTCCGCACCGGCAAAAAGTACGAGGTCATTGACCTGACCGCGCAGGTTGCTGCAGCAGTGCGGGACTCGCAGGTCAGCGAGGGCATCTGCGGTGTGTACGTGCCGCATGCCACCGCAGCGCTCGTCATAAACGAAAACGATGACCAGCAGATCGGCTTAGACCTGCTCGATGCCCTCGATAAGCTCGTTCCTGAAGGAGGCTGGCGCCACGATCAGGTCGATAGCAACGGCGCCGCCCATCTCAAGGCAGCGATCCTCGGGCCGAGTGAGATGATCCCGGTCCAAAACGGTCGGCTCGCGCTCGGCACCTGGCAGGCAATCATGCTGGTCGAGCTAGACGGCCCGCGCGACCGTAAAGTGATCGTGACGGTCAGATAAATTAGAAC
>WNGL01015293.1_pt1 | contig 15955 bp, 12 predicted proteins | sample 5400591 | NCBI WGS metagenome assembly WNGL01 (sample SAMN13153377, study PRJNA577476) | soil metagenome | isolation source: 80 cm soil or saprolite under Garry oak tree replicate 1 | place: USA:California | collected 2016-06-15
TTGCGCACGCCCGCTTCGCGCGTATAGTGCCGCACGATGTGCCGAACAGCTTCTTCAGGAAAATCGATCTGTTCCACCGTAATTCCGTTGCCGGTAATCTGGCGCGGAATCAGATAGCGTTTCGCAATGTGCACCTTCTCCTCTTCGCTGTATCCCTGCAGGGGGATCAACTCCATGCGGTCCAGCAGCGGCGGCGGAACGGGGTCCAGCATGTTCGCCGTGCAGATGAACAGCACCTTGGAGAGATCGAACGGCACGTCGAGATAGTTGTCTCTGAACGTATTGTTCTGCTCCGGGTCCAGCGTCTCCAGCAGTGCTGAAGCAGGATCGCCACGGAAGTCGCGGCCCAGCTTGTCCACCTCATCCAGCATGATCACCGGGTCGTTGGTTTCCGCCCTGCGAATGCTCTGAATAATCTGGCCCGGCAATGCTCCAATGTAGGTGCGCCGATGCCCGCGAATCTCCGCCTCGTCGTGCATGCCGCCCAGTGAGATCCGCTGGAACTTCCTGCCCAGCGCACGGGCGATCGACCGCCCCAGACTGGTCTTGCCCACTCCCGGCGGCCCGACGAAGCACAGAATCGGTCCCTTCATGTCTGGCTTGAGTTCCAGCACGCTCAGATAATCGAGAATGCGGTCCTTCACCTTCTTCAGTTCATAGTGATCTTCATCCAGAATTTCCCGGGCCTTGTTGATGTCAATCTTCGAGCCAGAGCTCTTCGCCCAGGGCAACACCGCAAGCCATTCGATGTAGTTGCGTGTCAACGAGTAATCGGCGGCCATGGGAGACATCCGCGACAATCGCGAGAGCTCCTTCAGGGCTTCCTTCTTCACGTCTTCCGGCATACCAGCGTCGTCGATCTTCTTCCGCAGGTCGTCAATCTCGCGCTGGCCCTCGTCCTGCTCGCCCAGTTCCTTCTGGATTGCTTTCATCTGCTCGCGCAGATAGTAGTCGCGCTGCGACTGCTGCACCTGATCCTGCACCTCGCTCTGGATCTTGGTGCGCAATTGCTGCACCTCAAGCTCCTTCGCAAGATGCTTGGTCAGCAAATCCAGTCGCGCCGGGATGCTAGCCGTCTCCAGAAGCTGCTGCTTGTCGTCCGTGGTCAAAAACGGCAGAGACGAGGCGACGAAATCCACGAGCCGGCTCGGATCTTCGATATTTCCTGCGATCGTGCGCAACTCATCCGACAGAGTCGCGGATTCAGAGACAATCTGCTGGAACTGGCCGACTACGTTCCGGACCAATGCCTCAACGCTCGATGTGGTCTCCGGCTCCTGATCCTGGAGCGTCTCTATCTCGGCGATCATGAAGGGCTCGGTTTGCACATAGCGGATCAGCCGTACCCTTTCAACGCCTTCCGTGAACACAAACCGGCTCTGGTTTGGCATCCGCACGACCTTATGCACGGTTGCGAGGGTGCCCACTTCGTGGAGGTCACCAGGTTTCGGGGCGTCTAGACGAGGATCGAGCTGCGCAGTAACGATGATGGACCGCTCGTCAGCCAGCGACTCGATCAACTGAATGGAACTTTCACGGCCAACTGTAAGCGGCAGAACAGCATGCGGAAACAGAACAGTGTCGCGAACGGGGAGGACAGGGATTTGGCGTGGGCCCCCTTTTACTAAGGGACTCTCGGGTGGCAATATGGAAGGCTGATTTGGCATTGAGTGTCCTTCTATCAACTTTCCTTAATTAGACAATGCAGAGTCTGAAAAGTTTCAGAATGTCCTTCCCAGCCCCTACACCTGCCTCTCTCGATGCGGACAGGATTAATACGCTGCTTACCCGCCATGCGTTCCAGCTAAATCTGGCATCGTCAAGGGCTTCTATGCAAGAACAACGTAGTTCGCAATCAACAACTCGTCTATCGGCCAATGAGTTGAAAGGGTGAGCAGCTGCCACCCAACTCGCCGGCGAAAACAGGAGTAGGCATTCAAGCCAGGGATGCCTATTCCGGGCTTGGGGTTTCGTCCTCTTGCTTAATGGCGGACTCAATCCTTGCCCACAAGCCGTCTTCAGGCTGTTGGATGGGAAACAGTTGGCGGGCCGCTTCGGCGATGGTTTCGAGGTCATTCAGAAGTGCGCGGCAGAGATCGCAACTCTGCAGATGAGGATGGTTGGAGACATCCGCTCCGGAACCGATCAGCTCCGACAGTTGGTCCTGAAACTCCTCGCAGCTCAGCGATTTGGGCTTTTCGGTCATCGCCGCCCTCCCTTTCGGAGAGAGATCCGCAGCGCGTCACGCAACTTCAGCCGAGCCTTGTGCAACTGGGACTTACTGTTTCCGACGGAACAATCCAGCATGGCAGCTATCTCATTATGCTCAAATCCTTCCACGTCGTGAAGGACAAAGATAAGGCGATAGCCTGCCGGAAGGGCGGCGACTGCCCGTTCCAGGGCCAAACGATCGATCGAACCTGTCAGGGAGAGGTCGGGTGCACCGAAGCTTCGTCCGGGGCCGTCATCGTACGTCGGCTCCATCGCTTCATCCAGCGACATGAGGGGCAGTCCCTTTTTGCGCAAATGCATCAGCACGACATTGATCGACAAGCGATGCAGCCATGTAGAAAAGGCCGAATCGCCACGGAATGTCGCGATTTTCCGATGCAATTGCAGAAACGCCTCCTGAGTCAGGTCCTCCGCCTCTGCAACGTTACCCACCATGCGGAGACAGAGTGAGTAGATGCGTCTTTTGTGAAGAGAGTAAAGGTGGGCAAATGCGTGATGGTCTCCCGCCTGGGCCCTGGCGAGAATTTCAGCTTCCGGAGAGGTGGGTGTCGGAAGAGGAATTTCCGGCGCAGAGTCGCGAAGCTGGACCGCGCTCTGTGCTTCCGTGGCGGGTGCCTGGGGGGATGCTTCGGGGGTCTGCTTTTGAAACCTAGGACGGGGCATGCGCTTCCTTTGGGGAGCGGGATCGGTCGCATTGCAAGTCGAGTATTGCTGCGCCAAGCTTCTTTCCTCGTTAGTATAAGGTGCAGCAGTGAAAAAGTTGGAACTGCGGCAAAGGAGCGTCGGGAGATCCTCCTCTGGATATTCCGTTCGATGCGGATAAACGACTTGGCGGGTGTCTTGGCCGTTATTTTCTTGGAGATATAGTGCGAAAGCGACAGCCGGCGCGGCTCGGCCCTCGATTCAGGCACAGAGTGCTGCAGGCGTCCCTCATTTTTCTCGGGTGCGGACTTGGAACAGGCGTCTGGAGCCAGACAGCAGGCACGGGCGCCACAGGCCCCGATGCTGCGAATGGCTCCGCTACCGCCCAAGGACCTACCGACTCGAGTAAAAGCGATTTGCAAGCACAACAGCCCGTCGCTCCTGCTGGAGGCATCGGTTCCGTTGCCCATTGGCAGGGTCTTACGGTGCGTCGAATCGCTGTTGAAGGCATCGCAACGGACCGGCTCGCAACGGTTTCCGATCATTTAGCGCAAGCCGTTGGAGCGCCTCTGACTCGTGAAAATGTTGCTCAGAGCCTCCATCAGTTGTTCGCAACTGGCTTGTTTGAAAATATCCAGGCTGATGGTGTGCGCCAAGACGATGGGATTTCCCTTGTTTTCAAGGGAACGCCCCGCGAATTCATCGGGACAGTTACGGTAGACGGCGCCAAGGGCGCCACGATGAATACGCAGTTGCAGCGTGCGGGCCGCTTGAATGCCGGGACGCGCTTTACATCCGAGCGACTGGAACACGCCGTTGAACAGATTCGCCAGGCGCTGGCAGACAACGGGTTTCACGAGCCGGTAATCCTCTACGACCTGACCCCGCATCCGAATGAGCAATTGATTGACATTGCGTTCAAAGTGACCTCGGGGCCACAAGCGCGCGTGGGAGGGGTCGAGGTGACTGGCGATTCTGGCATGAGTCTGGATGAATTCAGGCACGACGCACATTTGCGAACGGGCGCGCGCGTTGACCACGACACTGGCAATCGAGCCCTCAGCGGCGTCCTGAAGCACTACCAGAAGCAGGAGCGGCTAGAAGCCGAAATCAAGCTCGAGTCACAGATCTATTCCGCGGAAAGGAAAATATCCGATTTCCGTTTCTCCTCGAACCGAGGGCCTCAAGTGAAGGTGCGAGTTGAAGGCTCCAAAATCAGCGGCGACCGGCTCAAGCGGGCGATTCCCATATTTGAAGAAGGTACCGTCGATGAGGATCTGCTCAATGAGGGCAATCGTCGTTTGCGGGACTACTTTCAGCGCCTCGGCTACTTCGACGTGAAGGTGGACCATAAGCAAAAGAACGCGCAGACCGACGCCGTGCTCATTATTTATATAGTTGCGTTAGGATCGCGCCGTCGCGTTGAAAAAGTGAGTGTGGATGGGAATCACTACTTCGATTCGAAGACCCTGGAACTATTGCTAAGCGTTCATGCCGCCGACCACTTTGACCGCCATGGGGCTTATAGTCAGGCGCTAGTAGTAGCCGACATCAACGCTTTGCGGTCGGTCTACCAGAACAACGGTTTTTCTAAAGTGAAGATCACGCCGGAGACGCTCAGCAAAGACACTCCGAATGCAAGTGCTCCGGGACAGTCGTTGGCTCGCAGCTCAACGGAACCGCTCTCCGTCGTTTATCACATCGAAGAAGGCGAACAGCAACGCGTGGGCCTGCTTCGCCTAGATGGAGCCTTCAAATCCGATGCCGAGAAGCTGCTTAGTTTGCTGAACACTGCTCCCGGCCAGTTGCTGTCGCCGCAGAATCTAGCCGGCGATCGCGACGCCCTTCTGACCGACTATCTGAGCCGCGGCTTCGACCAGGTGAAAGTCGACGTCGAGCAGCAGACCGAGAAGGCGGACCCGACCAAAGTGGATGTCGTCTTCCGCATCTCCGAGGGCCAGCAGATCTTCGTGCGCAAGGTGCTTCTAACCGGACTCCATTACACACGTCCCGATACGGTCGCGCGAGCCATTACCCTGCATCCGGGTGACCCCCTCAATCAGTCGGCCCTCACCGAAACCCAGCGCAATTTGTACGAATTTAACAGAGGCACGCCGATGGGCTTTGACCTACGGCCTCGGTTTCGAGGCACAGACCGGCACACCGCAGAATAACTGCGCCAGCCTGAGAGTCAGAGGCGCAACATGCAGTCCCAACGGCAGACCGGGCGTCAGTCCTCGTGTGCTGCTGGATGTGACCCGCAACAACCTCTTCGGGCGGGAGCAGTCAGCCTCTATACGGGGTACGTACGGCTTGCTGGAGCAGAACGTCAACCTGCTCTTTCAGAATCCCCATTTTCACGGCAACCGTAACTTCGGGCTCACATTTTCCGGAGGCTATGCCAACAGCCAAGACGTAACAACCTACGTTGCGTCAAAGCTGGAGGCCAGTATGCGCTGGACCGAACACTTCAACACTCCTGGATCCCTTTTCTCGAAGGCCAGCACGTTCGTTTACGAATTCAACTTCCGCCGCGTGAAGGTGTCCGAAGAAAGCCTCCAAGTTGGGCCCAGTGAAATTCAAGCATTGGCTACGGCAGTGCGCGTGGGCGGTCCGGGCATCACTTGGATCCGCGATACACGCGATTCTCCACTCGATGCGCACCGCGGCACTTACTCCAGTTTCCAGGAGTTTCTCTCGAATGGGAATTTCGGCGCGGAGGCACAATTCAATCGGCTCGACGTCTCGAGTTCCAGCTTCTACGGATTCAACAAGGGCAAGTTCGTGTTGGCACGCAATACCCGCTATGGCCAAGAAAGGGCCTATGGGTCCCCTGCCGAGTCCCTCATACCCCTTCCCGAGCGACTTTACTCAGGCGGCCCCACGTCGCTACGCGGGTTCTCAATCAACGCTGCGGGACCTCGCGATCCGGAGACGGGGTTTCCTATTGGCGGAGCCGGCACGCTGGTTAACAGTACGGAGATGCGGCTGCCACCGCCGGTATTGCCACTTCTTGGAGACACAATCAGCTTCGTGCTGTTTCACGACATGGGTAACGTGTTCACTAACGCCGGTGACGCGTGGGCCAGCGCGTTGCGCGTTCGGCAGCCCGATCGGGATACCTGCAAAGTCCTCAGCTATCCCGATACTTCAACCGATCCGGCGACCCCGCCGAGTCCTACCGGTCCTTCGACTTCTACGGGCAAACAGGGCCAGTGCAGCTTCAATTACTTCTCCCATGCGGCAGGACTGGGCTTGCGCTACCATACGCCTGTCGGTCCGATTCGGTTGGACTTCAGCTACAACTTGAATCCTCCCATTTACCCGGTGAATATCGACTATTCACTTTCGAACCCATATTTGAATCCTCACGTTGGCGAAGCGGCTCACTTTAACTTCTTCTTCAGCCTGGGGCAGACATTCTGATGGGCACAAGGCGCATGTTCCGATTCTCGATCGTCTCCGGGGGGACACGGCGCGCGTGGGTTGCGGTTTTTGTGATCGCGACAAGTTTAGCTTCGACCCATACCCAAACGGCAGATGCGCAAACGCCAACGGACAAGTCCCAGAATGCCGGCGCCGTGACACTGGATCGCGTAGTCGCAGTCGTGAACCATCAAGCTATCCTCTCCAGCGACATCGAAGACGAGATTCAGCTTTCCGTCCTGGACCCAAGCAGTGCGGGCCTCGGCGAACTCACTCCCCAACGGACTTTGCAGAAGTTGATCAGCAGAACCTTAATCCAGCAGCAAATCCGCCAGGAAGACGTCCCGGCCGCCGAGCCCGCTGATGAAGAGGTTTCGACCCGGCTAAAAGAAATCCGCACCGAGTTGCCGACCTGCGTGCGCCAGAACTGCGCCTCAGACGCCGGTTGGAAGGCATTCCTGGCGAGCCACGACCTGACGGCGGAGCGAGTGGAAACCTATCTCCGCTATCGGCTCGAAATCCTTCGCTTTATTGAATTGCGTTTCCGTCAGGGCATTCGCATCTCACCGGAGGAAATCGAGACCTACTACCGCGACAAGCTTGTACCTCTCTATGCACCAGGCCAAACCGTTCCCTCCCTCGACCAGGTTTCACCACGCATTCAGGAGATTCTGCTGCAGCAGCAGGTGAATGTTTTGTTCGAGGGCTGGCTTGAAAACCTTCGCAAGCAGGGAGAGATCGAGGTCCTCGATCCCGCACTCGATAGCCCCAAGACGTCGCGCCCAGGAGCGGCCAGCGAATGAGCGAACGCGAGCAATTGCCGCGCATCCCGCCGGAGCAGGAGCAGGATCAGCCGCGCTCGTCCTACCGCCGTTATCTGCGCCACATTCTTTGGACTGGCTCAGGGCTAACTGTCGTTTTCATCGCTGGGATCATCGGCCTCCTCCTCTGGGCCAGTTCAGGCTCATTTGAAGGCATCGTTCGCAGGCGCCTGGCGGCTCGTTTGGAGTCGGCAACGGGCGGACGCGTCGAGATCGGATCTTTTCACTGGCATCTCTTCAACCTTGAAGCCGAAGCCGGCGGCCTGGTAATCCACGGCCTCGAGGCGCGAGGCGAAGCACCCTACGCCCAGGTAGATACGCTTCGCGCCAAGGTGAACATTCTCGGAATCTGGAGTCCCCGCATTCTGCTGCGCGAGTTGGAGATCGTCCACCCCCAATTCCACCTCATCGTCTACCCCGATGGCTCGACCAATCAGCCTCAACCTCGCAATCAGACCAACGCGAACTCTCGCCCGCTTGACTCAATCTTCGACCTCCAGGTTGGGCACGTCGGCGTGGAGCAAGGGATGCTGGATTATGAGAATCGCGCTTCAAATTTCGATTTCCAGAATCGCCACATTCCTCTCGATTTTGCTGCCGACGACGTTTCACTCCGCCTCGTGTATGTGCCCACGAATTTGAAGAAACCGGAAAGCTATCACATCGAGGCAAGCGCCCATGATATGCGCCTCACACGCGGACCGGCATCTCACCCAGATGCTCCTCCCGTGCACGGATACTTCCAGGCCACGCTCGACCTGACGCGCAACGCGGCTTACCTGCGCTCGCTGCGGGTCACAACTCAAGGCAAAGGGAGTCCCGATCATGCGTTTAATATCTCCGGTCAACTTACCGACTTCAGCCGCCCACGTTGGCTGGCGTCGGCACAAGGAGAGATCGACTTGCGACTGATGGAGCCAATAACCGGCTATCCATTCACGCCAGAAGGCTCTGTCCGCGTTGATCTTGAAGGACAGGGACATGCGGGACTTTTTCGCGTTGACGGCTCAGTCCACGCCGAAGGGGCAGCTTACGTGGGGACGGGCATAAACGCCCGCGGCGTGGGACTCGATGCACGTGTCCATGCCGATGCGGAGCGTCTTCTGATCACGTCTGTCGTCGCGCGATTGCGTCAAGGAGGACAACTCGAAGGCGAAGTTCTCCTGGATCACTGGGTGGCTCCCATAAAAGGAGCAACCGTGATGCAGGCGACAGCAGAGGCGGGCAAGCGATCAAGAAGTTCGAAGACTCAGCCCAGAGACACGACGATTCCAGTCCCGTCGGCGGCCGAGTCAATGGACCTCCACACCGATGGAAAGGTCAATGCGCGCTTCAAGAACGTCTCGCTCGATACCATTCTCGACATTGTCGGCCAACCGCCTTTTCAGCGCATCGGTCTCGATGCGCGCATTAATGGTGTCTCTAACGCAGTTTGGACGAACGGCGATGTGGGGACCCTCACGGTTGCGGCCAACCTCAGCGTGAATCCGTCGGGAAAAAGCGTTGCTGGGGAAGCGCCAGCGACTGGCTCGATCGAAGGTACGTACACTCAGCGTGACGGCGCTGTCGATCTGCGCAAACTCGAAGTGGCGCTGCCTGCGAGCCATGTACAGGCGCGCGGCCATCTCGGCGCCTATCCCATGACCAGCCGCACCGACCTTACCGTCGAGGTTCAATCTCACGATCTAAGTGAATTCGACACGCTCTTGAAGGACTTAGGCCTGGCTCGCAAAGGCAAGACCGGGATCGCTGCTCTGCCGGTTTCGCTTGACGGCCAGGCTGACTTCCAAGGGACATGGGCAGGCTCGCTAGTCGATCCTCACATCTCAGGAAATCTGCAGGCTACGAACTTGTCCGCGGAGATCCCGTCGAGTTCCGACGACAAGTCGACGGAGCCTGGATCAGTTCACTGGGACACACTGGAAGCTACTGGCAGCTACTCGGCCACGCGCATCACCATCGACCACAGCCAACTTCGCCACGGTCAAACATCCATAAGCCTCGACGGCACATTGACGGCAGCCAGAGTATCGTCCGCAAAAGCCGGCAAGCCGGCCTTCGATTCCGATTCACTGCTCCACGCACACTTGCGAGCGACCAAAGTCGATTTGGAGGATTTGCAGCCTTTCACTGGCCAGAAACTGCCGCTCGCCGGATCGCTCAATGCCCTGATTGACGCCGATGGCGCCATCCAGACATTGGACGGAAACGGGTGGATTGAACTTGACAACGGCTCACTCTATGGAGAGCCCGTCACGCACGTGCACGCTCAAGGCAAGATCGTCGGCAAGGTTGTGCAACTGGCCTCGATAACCGCTAGCAGTCCGGCAGGCAAAGTTACTGCCTCCGGTAGCTACGATCTCCGTTCCAGGCGTTTCCAGGTGAATGCGCAAGCAGCGAGTTTAAACGTTGCAAAAATCCAGCGCATTCGCGACGCGGGAATGCAGGTAACCGGGAATCTTAGTTTCTTGGTCACGGGCTCCGGTACTTTCGATGATCCGCGCCTTGAGGGCCACGCCACTCTCGCGGGTCTGACACTTAGTGGAGAGCCGTTTGGCGAAGTCAACTTCGTTGCGCACACAGCGAACCACAACCTCATTTACGATGTCACGACACGGCTTGAGGCCGCAGAATTCACCGCGCACGGTCAAACCGCACTGAACGGCGACTACGAAACACAGGCAACACTTAATTTCTCGCGGTTCAACATTGGCGCAATTCTCAAGATGGCTCGCGTGAGTGGGCTTACTGCAGAATCGGCGCTTGAAGGTACAGTGACGCTGCAGGGCCCTCTTGCACGGCCGGAACAGTTCCGTGGCGAGGCCCGCCTGAAGGAGCTTGCAGCCACCGTCTCCGGAGTCCATCTTCGCAGCGAGGGCGGTGTTCACGCCACACTTGTCGATCGCCGCATTAGCCTCGACCCTCTCCACGTGACAGGCGAAGAGACGGATATGCGCCTGCAAGGCAGCCTGAGCCTTAAGGACAAGCGCCAGTTGGATTTTGCAGCGAGCGGCTCAATCAATCTCAAGTTGGCCGAGACGATTGATCCCGACCTTACAGCGAGCGGCACAACCACTTTCAGAGTAGAGGCGCATGGGCCATTGCACAACCCGGGTCTCACGGGCCGAATCGACTTCCAGAACGCGTCGCTGGCGCTTGAGGACCTTCCCAACAGCCTCAGCCAATTGCACGGAACACTGGAGTTCAATCAGGATCGTCTCGAAGTAAAATCGCTGACCGCTATGAGCGGCGGAGGTCTGCTCAGCGTCTCTGGCTACCTCGCATATCGGAATGGGATTTACGCCGATCTCTCGCTGTCTGGCAAAGGAATACGCATCCGCTATCCACAGGGCGTCAGTTCGGCAGCGGACATCAACCTGCAATTGCAGGGTCCGCAGAACAACCTGCTATTGACCGGCGGAGTGCTTATCACGCGATTCACGGTCAGCCCGGAGATGGACTTTGTAGCTCTCGCGGCGCAGGCCGGCAAATCGCAGCCTGTTGCATCAACGGACTCGCCTTCAAATCACATTCGACTCGATGTCCGCATTCAATCTTCACCGCAGCTAAACTTCCAAAACGCATACGCAAAGTTAGCGGGCGACGTGGATCTGCGCCTCCGAGGCACTGTTGCATCGCCGTCACTGCTGGGCCGCATCTCCATCACAGAAGGAAGTGCGACTATCGCGGGCACGCGATACGAATTGCAGCGCGGCGAAATCACGTTTACCAATCCTGTCCGCATTCAACCGCTGATTGACCTCAACGCAACGGCACGCGTGGAGGATTACGACATTACTCTGGGCCTGCACGGATCATTCGACAAATTGGCTGTCACCTATCGAAGCGACCCGCCACTGCCGGAAGCCGACGTCGTGGCGCTGCTTGCCTTGGGTCGCACTCAGGACCAACAGCGGCTGTATACCCAGCAACAGGAACAGCTCGCCGCAAATCCTGCTACCGACGCTCTGCTCGGCGGCGCACTCAATGCCACAGTGAGCAGCCGCGTGCAAAAATTATTCGGCGCTGGTTCGGTCAAGGTGGATCCGAGCCATCTTGGCGTGCTGGGGAATTCCACTACGCGCATCACAGTCGAGGAGCAGTTTGGCAAGAATCTCACGCTCACCTATGCCACCGACGTCGACACAACAGCGCAGCAATTGCTCCAGGCAGAAATCGCAATCAATCGCCATGTTTCCCTGCTCGTGGCGCGAGACGAGTCAGGCGTCTTCTCCATGGTGGTGAAGGCTACGCGTCGTTTTCGGTAGCACATGGGTAAATCGGGTTCGCGTGAAACGGCAATCAGTCTTTCGATCCTCCCTTCTTTGTCCAGAGCCCGCGTTGTCCTCTCATCACAGGTCTTCTTTGTACCGCTCCGAGCCAGACATTCGCCTTGAAACGACCCTATGTGACTGGCCCGCGCCGCCGCGGGCGCTGCTTCAGCCCGAGCCCAAAAACCTCTCTGAATGAACGCGTTTCGGGCGATGAAACCGGGCCTGACTGCACTTGTGCGCATTATCTTCGTGGGTCTCGCACAACCCCGTAACCTTTCCGAGGAATCTGTGTCTATATCGAACGAAAGGCAGGCTGCCCCGGACACCGGTGGCAAATCTGCTTGTTCTGTCGCATGAAAGAAGGAGTCCAATATGAAAAGGACATTTCGCTTATCCCCCGCCGCGGTTCTAGCGGCAACACTGACTGGATCTTTATTGATCCTTCCCCAAGTCTCTTTTGCGGCCGCAACTGGCGGCGCGGCCTTGGCACAGCAGGACGGCTCTGGCAATGAGGCGGCCGCAAAGTTGAACCACTCGCGGTTCAAGGATGTGAAAGTAACAGTGGAGAATGGCATTGCCACACTGAGCGGAACCGTAAGCCTATATGAGTACAAGGCTGACGCAGAGAAGCGCGTGCGGAAGGTGAAGGGCATCAATGCTGTGCGCAACCAGATTGAAGTGGACGGCCCGGCCGTTTCCGACAATGAGCTCAAAGCCAAGCTGGCTGAAAAACTCACCTACGACCGAGTGGGCTACGGGAACGCTTTCAACTCGATCACGATCGGCGTTGAAAACGGCGTCGTAACGCTGGGCGGCCATGCGCGAACGGACGTGGATAAAGATTCGGCCATGGCTCTGGTTTCGACCTACCCCGGCGTGAAGGAAGCAGTTGACGATATCGAGGTTGATCCGGTTTCCATCATGGACGACCAGACTCGCTTGCAAGTAGCGCGCGCGATCTACGGATATCCGTCCTTGAACAAGTACGCCATCGATCCTGCGAAGCCTATTCGCATCTCGGTGCAGAATGGCCACGTGGAACTCTATGGCATGGTTGACTCGCAGGCAGACAAGGACGTTGCGAATATACGTGCAAACGGCGTGCCCGGAGTTTTCAGCGTGAAGAACTACTTGCAAGTGGCGAATCAGCCGAGCGAGAAGCCGAACGGTGAGGCGAAGCGATAAGCTTCGCCGCATCTGAATAGCATTGCTCGAGCAACAGACGGACTGGGGTGCGGTACTGGCCGTGCCCCAAAGGGCCCCTAGGCTCCCAATTTCCAAATTCCTTCAACGCCCCGCGATTCTCTTATCCCCGATTTTGAAAGCCTCTGACCGCGATCCCCTTACATTTACACAACTGTAATCACAAAGGCCGTTTTATTCCTTACACTTATCTGGCCATGCTCAATGACGGCCCTTTGACCATCGACCGCAAAGAAGGCAAGACTGCGGACACCCTCATTTTCTGTCTGTCTGGTCCACTCACACTGCGCAACATCTTCGAGTTTCAGGCCGAGCTCCGCAGCCTCCCGCCGACACCGCTTACCGTAATTGATCTCACCGGCGTTCCTTATATGGATTCCGCAGGCATGGGACTGGTGATGAACCACTACGTGCGCTGCCAGACGAGAGGCACCAAGGTCGTCGTGTCCGGGGCTAATAGCCGCGTGATGGATGTTTTCAAGGTCACGAAGGTGGACACCATCCTTCCCCTCGTAGCGACCCTCGAAGAAGCCGAAGCCCGCGCCTAGGTCGCGAACTTCGTTGTCTAAGCCCGCGGCCGTGCCCTCAAGTACACTGGGATATGGGACTGCGCACCATGGGCTTGCTTGAGAAAACCCGCACAACATTGGAGATGATCAAGTGGGAGCACTCCATCTTTGCGCTGCCGTTTGCCCTAACGGCTGCTCTGCTCGCAGCTCGCGGCATCCCCGCCTTACGCACCCTCGCATGGATCCTTGTGGCTATGGTCACGGCGCGTTCGTGCGCAATGGCATTCAATCGATGGGCTGACGCCGACCTTGACGCTGTCAACCCGCGTACGCAGAGCCGCGCCATTCCTGCCGGCCAGCTTTCGCGCCAATTCGTTTTGGGCTTTACTGTGCTGATGGCGATGGTATTTATTGTGGCCTCGGCTGAACTGAACCGGCTCACCCTGTACCTCTCCCGCGTGGATTGCGGTGCGCGGAAGCCTCGACCCGCGCATCCTGGTGCTCACTGTGGCGGTAACGCTGTGGGTCGGTGGCTTTGACGTGCTATATGCGTGTCAGGACTTCGAACATGACCGCGCCGTGGGTCTGCACAGCCTGCCCCAAGCCCTAGGAATCCCAGCCGCATTTTGGGCCGCACGAGCCATGCATCTCGCGATGCTGTGTCTGCTGTTCTGGTTCGGACATCTATTTGGGTTCGGTATTGCCGGTTGGCTTGGAGTTGCCGCGGCTGGTTTGCTTCTAGCCTATGAGCACTCCCTTGTTTCCCCCCACGACCTCCGGCGCCTCAATGCCGCCTTCTTTACCATGAATGGCGTGATTGCCATGGTATTTCTTGCATTCGTAGCCACCGACGTGTGGCTGCAGAGGTAATTCTCCATGTCGTCCGAAACGATTGCGCAAAAATCTGCGATAGAGCTCTGGTATGGTGCGAGGAAATCCGGCTCGCAAGCCCCGATCGCAACACCCGCCTCAGACTCGACGACGAAAGAAGTTGGCGCCGGCATGAAGATTGCCATCCAGGGAGAACCCGGCTCATTCAGCCATGAAGCGACCATCAAACTTGTCGCAGATGCGGTCATTGTCCCTTGCTCTCTCTCTGCCGACGTATTTCAAGCTCTGTCAGAGGGCTCTGTAGGCGCAGCAGTCATTCCCATCGAGAACAGCCTCGCCGGTTCAGTCCTCGAGCATTTCGATCTGCTGCTGACTCACAATGTAACCGTTGAGCGGGAGACACTGCTCCGCATTCGACACAACCTCATCGCGATCTCAGGTACCACCATTCCCAGTATCGATCGGGTCTTCTCGCATCCGGTCGCACTGGCGCAATGCAGACGGTTTCTCGCTGACCACCCACGAATGGAGTCTTTCGCGTATTACGACACTGCTGGAAGCGTGAAGCAGCTGGTGGAGCTTCGCGACCGCCACGCTGCGGCCATTGCGAGCGAATCGGCAGCACACTATTACGGCGCTGAGATTCTGCAGGCCAACATCGAAGACAACCCGGAAAACTATACCCGTTTCTTTTTCGTTCGCCGTACCGCCGATGCAGTCACCGACGCTGCAGCAAACAAGATCAGCCTTGCGTTTTCTGTTGAAAATAGGCCCGGATCTCTGGTCGCGGCCCTTAACGGGCTCTCCGCGATGGGGACTAACCTGACCAAAATCGAATCCCGGCCCGTCCATGGCAAACCGTGGGAGTACATTTTCTACGTAGATTGCCAACTTCACTCCGCCGAGGAAGGCGACCAGGCTGTGGCAGCGCTGAAACCCCATTGTGCGATGGTGAAGGAGCTGGGCCGCTATGAGGAAGCGCCCAATAAACCTTTTGTCAAATGACTCCCAGGCTCGGGCGTCGGTCTGGAAAATTCGAACTGAATCATTCGAAACATAAAAAGGGGCGGACATTGTCCACCCCTCCAATACAGTACTAACCTTCCGCAATTTAGAAGTGGTATGCCACACCGACGGCCGGGTAGTAGATGTTGTACCACTTGTTGGTATTGAACTGGCTAACCCCGAAAGTCGGCACCTTGGTGATAAACCCGCGGAATTCCGCGCGAATATCGAAGCTGGGGCTGATCTCGTAGGCGACGCCTCCTCCGTAAAGTGCGCCAACCGAGGTCTGCTGCTTCGCGTCGAGAATGGTGGTGCCTGAGTTGCGTATGGGTAGGAAAATAAGAACGCCCGGTCCGGCTTCAACAAACGGGTTGAATTTGTGAAAGGTGAAGCTTCGCACGTAAGCGGCCGAGATCTCCTGGGTACGCGTCAGCACCTGGTAGTGGTTGGGATTGACATAATAGTTGATCTTGTTCTGATAAGTGATGCCGTAGTTGGCCTCGAGTGCGCTCGAAGGCGTGAGCATAAACCGGTAGCCTAGCAACGCGCCATATGCGGCGTTTGAGTGCACCTGAACGTCAGTGGACGAAGAGATGAACGGCTCCACAAGGCCGGTTCCGCTGATGCTGATGTCCTGCCGGCTCTCTTGAGCGCGGCCCGCTGCTACGCACACGGCCAGCAGGATTGCAATAAGGGCGATCTTCTTCATTCGGTCTTGAACCTCGTGACTGCTCAACCGTCCGGCTGGCAACCAGGTTGTCGATTCCGGTGCGCCGGTTTCGTGCCGGGCCCCGCTCTCAGCATTGTAAATGGCCGGAGCGGCTCATGACGGAAACGGCTGGCGCGGAACGATCTAAGCGAATAGACGCAGCCACCATCAATATGGCATCCACGCATCCAGAGAAGTGCGCTCTGTTCCCTGCTCCTCGAAACTCCTTACCCCGCACGCTCCACGTGGTAATAAAATGGCGGACCCTGCAATTGGGCCATAGACTTCACGGTGCGCAAAAAC
>WNGL01018181.1_pt1 | contig 15955 bp, 17 predicted proteins | sample 5400591 | NCBI WGS metagenome assembly WNGL01 (sample SAMN13153377, study PRJNA577476) | soil metagenome | isolation source: 80 cm soil or saprolite under Garry oak tree replicate 1 | place: USA:California | collected 2016-06-15
CACGCCGCCAGGCTGTCAGGGGACCGGGCCAGGCGGCCACCGGTTTTCCGGCCGTCAGCGACAGGCACGTGTGTGCTTGCCTGCACGTTCCGCTGCCTTGTTCCCGGTCGGCTCGGCGCTGGAGGTCGACAGCAATGCCCGCGACATAGCGGCCGCCGGCGGCCGCGCGCGGTCTGCCCTGGCGAACTGGTAGTAGCCTCAGGCGCCGGCGACGTCCCAGGGCAGGATGTCGCACAGCAGTTCGCCGAGCACGCGCCGCTCTTCGAGGAGGAACTCCCGACGCCGAAGGCCATGGTCAGGCGCTTTGGTCCGGCAGCCTTGCACTGACTCGCCCAGCCCGCTCCCGCAACGGAGCGAGGATCGGCGTGACGGCCTGGGCGGCTCCGGCCAGGACGATCGGCACGCCGGGATGGATACACGTCCGGACGATAAAGTCGGTCATCTGTTTCCACGCGTGCGACGGCTCGGCGGTGCACAAGGGCGGCGGGAACAGCATGTAGGCCCGCACGGCCGGTGCGCTGGCCGGGGGTGCGGGTGGCCTGCCCTGCTGCTTCCAGCGCGGCGGGTGCCGATTCCTTTCCTTTGCGGGCGACCTGGATCTCGGATCACCGGACTGGTAAGTGAGGCGCTGGCCCGGATGGCCGAGGACTTCGGGCTTACTGACCCGCGCCTGTACGTGACGTTCTGGAAGAGCGCTCAGACGTTGCGGGTAAAGCCCCAGCCTGAACCGGGACCCGACGGCCCCTTGGCGGTGAGGAGCCAGGATAGTGCCGAGGATCGCTTGGTGGCTCGGTCAGGTCACCGGCCATTGACCCTGGTCTATGGCCGCGCACAGAACAGTGTCTGGCACCCCGAGGAGGTTAAGCGCAGCACCGATGGCCACGGTGTGCGCCAGACGGGTCAACGCAGCCAGCTGCGCGGAGGATGGCTGGTTGTCACCACCGTGGGCGATGCGGTTGCGGGCTGTGCCCATCACTGCCCACACGTCCTCTGGCTGGTCAACCAAGCTACTGAGGCTCTTTGGGATGGGATCGATGCGGCCTCGAACGCGCTCACGCAGACCCTCGCCCAGCTCCTGATCGACGATCACGCGCAGCCGGTCGGCGAGTTGGTAGCTGCCGTACACGCCGAGCCACTTCGTGAGGAAGTCAACGTCGCGTGGATTCACGCCGTCCAAGTCGCCGATCCGCTGAAGTACAGCCTTGCGTTGCTTCTTGAATTCCTTTCTCGGGATCGGGCCGTCACCGTGCTTGGCCAGGTGGAGGCCTTCGAGCGCGGGAACCAGTGCCAGAAACCGCGACTTGGTGCTCATGCTGGCGCGCAGCGCGGTGGTCAGATAGTCGAAGAAGGTGATGTAGGTGGTCTGAAGGCTCTGCCATCCGGCGAGCAGGTCCGGCAGGGTTGCTCCGTCCGGGCCGAGGCGGATCAATGTGCCGGTGTCGTGGCTGATCAGATAGGGGGCTTCCGTGGGCGCGGCGTCGTAGGGCTGCTGGGCGATGTCAGCGGCGAACAGCTGGACGGGGAGGTCCTTCGGCTCGTGGTGAGGCGTCCCGCCGGCGAACAGCTGCAGTGGGGACTCCTTCGCCGTGTGATGCAGCGTCACCCAGGACACCGGCTGCGACCGCAGCGTCGCCAGGGTTGTGATCTCCGCAAGCGGACGCACGTACTGCCGCATCCAGTCTTCAGCCGATCGTGGTCTGCCCGACACCGTGATCATCGGTGCCGAGCTGAGCGCGAAGCTGTACCAGTGGCCATGGTCGATGGTGGCGGTGAACTCCAGCTCCAGGCTGTCGCCGTCGCTGGTAGTCCAGGCTTGCGCGGCCGTCTCGGCGTTCCACGTCGCGCTGGTCACCGCATCGCTGTCCAGGGCTTCCGGTAGCGTGATGCTCTTTATCGGGTATACGCCGGCCAGCTCGGTGAGTCCCCCGACCTGGAACTTCACCGAGTCGAACAGCAGCTTTTCGGGCAGGGCCGATCCGGTGAGCGCCATCCGGCCATGCACCCACGATCGTTCCGGCAGTAAATGCCGTATCCGGACGTCGAGCAGTGCCGTCTCGTATCCGCTGCGCAGCCGGCCCCGCAGCACATCCGCGGTGTCCTCGTGCGGTTCGAACGACCTGCAGCCCTCGCCCTCGACCCAGGTACCCGGTGCGTCGAACATCTCACCAGCTGGCACCTGCGATCCATCCAGCCGTATCTCGCCGGAGATCGCCTGGTCGCGGAAGGTCCACTGACACGGATAGGTGCCTGCTGCGAGTATCAGCTTCTCCGCCACGGTGAACAGCATCTACCCTCCGCGGCGCTGACACCGAAAGCGGCGGGGATCCGCCCCTGGATGTACTAGGTGCCCTGGCATGACTGGCTGATCCGTTGCTCGTCGAGGGCCGACGACGGCCACGAAGGCGCGAGAGACCCGTTCGGGTCCTCGCGGAGAACGACAGGCCCCGGCGGCAGCTGGGGAACTGACCGGGAGCCCGCAACCGACAAGGTCCCCCGGTAGCGGCCGACATGTTCACCGGACTCCTACACCTGCCGATCCCGGCGGCCATGCCACCTCCCGTGCCGGGTCGGCATGTCGGCAAGCAGGAGAACGGCCTTGACTGGGTCAGCGCGTGACCGCGTTGGGCAGCGGCGGGTAGCGACGGCGCCGGCCAGAATTAGGGGCGTGACCGCAGCGGAGAAGGGATCCAAGGCAGGTAACCCAGGCGACGCGCCAGACGCCAGGTTGCGTGCCGCGCTTGACCGGTGCCGGGCGCCTTTGCGAGATTTCGCGCCGTGTCCAGAAGACCAGACCGGGTTCGCGCGGGCGAGCCGGCCGGCCACGCGCGTGAACGTTCCTGCTGAACGGCTTCCGGTGCCTGGTTCGGTCGTGCTGGTGATGCGACTGCTCCTCGATGCTCACAGCCTCGGCCGCGGGGAGAAGCTGACATGGGAGTTCCCGTTCACGTTCCGCGGTAGGCCGTGCTCGATCGCGTCGGAGAAGTTCGGGCTGCGCCTGTACCTGGGCAAGGACCCAGCCGGAGGCCCGGATGCTGCAACCGATAGCGCCGCGGTGGCACGGACAGTTGTCTCTAAGCTGTCGGCAGCGGTCCGATGCCTCGAGCGCCACGTGCTGTCTGTGCTGGGTTCCGACCAAGTCGCGGAGGGGAACCTGACCGTCCATAACCAGGCGGGTCGCCTGCGCGGCACATACGAGTACTTCCGCCGCCTAGCCACCGACGCCTACGCGGGCCGCGGGATCCTCGCCCGTGACCATGACGAGCGCAGCGACAGAACACCGTTTCTGGACCGGTTCCGGTTCGTGGCGGAGCAGACCGAGGGACTCGATGCGGCGATGGCCATGACTGTCGCCTACTTCAGCCTGCTGGAGCACCTGCTGGTGCTCGTGCTTCCTGCCACAGACTTCGATCCGGCAGCGGAACCCGTGACCGCCTTCATCGTCTGGCCGGGTTTATGTCGACATGCATGACCGACGGACTGGCGACCGGCCGGAAATCCGCTGAGAGGGCTTCGCTGGCAGCGTCATAGCAGGCCTTCTCTTCGCCGGCGGTCTGGCAGTCATCGAGCGCGTCCAGGTAGAACGCAGCGGCCTGCACCCGGGCGGCCTGCGGCGGCTCGCGGTAGCCGGCCGCCCAGATCCAGAGCCCGTCAGGGAACCAGAACGCGGCGCCGAGGCGACGGCCGTCGTGAGGGCATCGCGTCTCCGCTGCGTAAGGCAGTCGCTTGCCGTACTGCCTGACGACATCAAGTATGTGCCCGGCACGGTCATCATCGTTCATGAAGATCGATCACGATCCTCCCGTCGTGGCTGACGGAGTAGATGGACTCGCCCGGCGCGCGGGGGCAGCATGGTTCCGGCACGGTCATGGGCGGCACGTGAGTGCCCGGGCGAGCGAGCCCGGTCGCAGCCCGGACGCCCGCGAACACGAGTGCGAGCACGGGCAGCATGTGATGCCTGCGGCACCCGCAGGTCACGAGCCGGGTCAGGGCCACCCCGGCCCGCGATTCGGGCGACTGGCGGTCCTGCACGCGGATCGGCTCGTCGGCTGCTCCGGGCAGGATCTTCATCACCGTCGCGTCCCATCCCAGACGGCCCCACTCGCGGATCTCCTCATCGGCGTACTGCGCTGCTTCCTCCCAGATCTCCGGGGACCACTGGGCCTGGTCGAACGTGTCCAGGAACTGTGACCTGAACTCGTCCCAGCCTTGAGCTGGCGCTAGCCGGCTACCGCCCTGCCAGGCCCAGATGCCGTCCGGCAGCCGGGAGACAGCGCCAAGAAGCCGCCCGTCATGAGGGCAGCGGCACGACGCCAGGAACCCGGCGCCGCGCTCGCGCTCGCGGAACAGGCTGAGTACCTGCAGCTCCCGCTCCGCCGACCACTCGCTCATACCGGTAGACTGCCCCGCGGGTCCGACAATCCCCGCGCCCCACACCTAGTACCAGGATCGGGCAGGCGACGTCCTGCGCTTCCGAGCGCAGACGCCTCACGGCTCCGGTCACCTCAAGGCAACGTAGTAATGGCTCCGTAACTGGAGCATTGGGGGCCTCCTCCCGGGAAACGGGCTGTACTCGGGCTGCTCGTCGGCCACGATGAACGCGATGCTGGATCTCACCGACCACGAGCTCGCCTGGCCGCCCGAGTTGTTCGCGGCCGAGGCCACGCGCGTTCTCGGCCGGCCCGGGCTCGGGCAGCAGGCTATCGACCTGCTCCTGCGGGAGGCGTTCCGGGACGCCGACGCATGCCGAGGATGTCTCCTCCCTCGCCAGCGGCAGCGGATTCGGCTCGGACCGAACTCCTCGTTCCCTGAGCGACATCGTGACCGAGCTAGCCGGCAACGCCCGCCACATCCGGCGGAGCTCCGCTCCCCGGCCGTACTGGCCCCAGCGCCACGGTAAAGAAGTACCGGGCACCTACCTGGACGCCCGCCGCGCACGGCGGGGCTTCGCCGACCTGATCCAGGAACTCGAGAGCCGCGGGTACCTGGATCAGGTCTTCCCGCGCCCTTGCGTGGACGGAGATGAGCCAGAGGCCGACCCCTCCGCAGAGCTGGAGAAACGCCTGGGCATCCCTGCCCTGTGGCCACTAGCACCGGATGAGTGGGACGACGACACCTTCTACGGACTCATCGAGGTCTACCACGACCTCGTCTCGCGCCCGCGAGTCAGGATCTACCACGACTTCTCGCAGTGCGGATGGCACTACAGCCACTTCGCTACGAACACCGGGCGGGAGGTGTACCGGTGGAAGGTGAATGATCTCCTCCAGGCCGCCGGCATCAGCTACCAGCTGGCGGACCGCGGGGAGGACCTGGGGCGGCTGGCTGAGATCTTCGACGACGGGCGAACCTGGCTCGTAGCCGAGTCCATCGAGCATGCGCCGCCAGATGCAGCCGGGCGGGTTCGGCATGCCATCGCCATGTTCCGGGGCCGCGCGGCAACCGTGGAGGATCGGCGCTCGGCGGTGATTACCCTCGCGGGAATCCTCGAAGAACGGCGTCAGCTCATCAAAGACGAGCTGACGACAGGAGACGAGGGAGCTCTTTTCCAGATCGCCAACAAGTTCGCGATCCGGCACCGCAACGAGCAGCAGCTCGCCAGCTACGATCCCGCGTTCCTCGACTGGATCTTCTGGTGGTACCTGGGCACAGTCGAGCTGACCAATCGCACCATCGGCAGGCAAGCCAGCCAGAGCGCCCGAGCTTAGAGGGGCACACAGGTAACAGCCGGCCGACGTCTCTAAAGCCACATCAGCCCATCACGTCAGCAGACGGACTGTGAGCCGGGTCGACCTGGAGGCAAACCGGCTGCGGCGGGCTTTTCCGCTGTGAACGCGGCTACGCTCGGTCCGTGGCACAGCTCCAGGACGACCCGTTTGACCAGCGCGCGGATCGGTCCCAGCGGATCAGCCAGGTGACGCGCCGCGACATCTTCGACTACCTGAGAACCGAGGGCGGACCGTGGTGGGGCCGACTCACCGAGGTTGCCTTCCTCGGCCGTCTCTACGACCTGGAGACGCTCCCGTCGACCGACAGGCGTTACGCGACGGCAGGGCGCGACATCCTCCAGCACCGCATTGGAAACAACGACTGGGACGACGACTGGGTCTTCGACGATCCGCGTTTCGAGCTCGCAAGCGGCCCCGACGAGAAATTCCTGGGTTTCCTTGCCCAGATGGTCCACCCGGTCGTTCAGCCCGACGCAGACCGCACGGCCGAGATCGTTTCCAGTCTGAACAGCTTCCTGGCGCCTGATGGCTGGATGCTGAAGCCGCACAAGCAGTTGTCTGGACGACCCGTCTACGCTCCGGCCCGCACGGGTACCGGCGGTATGGCCTCGGTTTCCTTCGCCCACGAGACAGCAGCCCGCATCGACGCCGAGTACATCTCGCAGCAGGCAACCCGAATGGAGGGCTCCGTAGACACAGAACCCGACCTCGCCATCGGCACCGCGAAGGAGTTCGTCGAGAGCATCTGCAAGACCATCCTCGACGAGCGAGAGGAGCCCTACGGGAAAAATGATGACCTGCTGGCGCTCGCACGCAAGACAACCAAGGTATTGCAGCTGACACCGGACGACATCGCCGGCGCCGCCCGCGCAGCGGAGACCATCAAGCGGATGCTGATGAACCTCGCGCAACTCGTACAGGGGTCTGCGGAACTGCGCAACGCCTACGGTACCGGCCACGGTAGGTCCAAGTCACAGGAGCGGCAGCGCCTGGAACCGCGCCATGCGCGGCTAGCGGTGGGTACCGCTACCACGCTCGGCGTCTTTCTGTACGAGACACACGAAGCCCGCGAGCAGGCCCGCCACGCGGCGCCGGGCAGCTGCGACGAAGCCTGAAGGCCGCGGCCCGCTCACCACGAGGAAGGACCTGGGCATGAGAGCAGCAAGCGCCGGAACTCGTCCAGGGCAGACTGAACCCTGACCTCGTGCCCGGCCCGCACGCTGAGCAGGCCGCCGAGTTCCCTGCTAGCCAGGTAGCCATACCGGGCAGTGAAGATGCCCAGCTCGGCGATGCGGTAGTCGTCGTCGAAGTCCAGGAGCGCCTACCGATGACTCGGAGCAGGTCCGTGATGCCAGTGAAAGCCTCGCGGAGGTCTTCAGCTCCAGCAGCAGCCCGGCGGCGATCAGGTCCGAGTCGGCCTTGATCAGCTCCGAGCCGGCGAACGTCGACCCGAGGGCCGGCCCATGGCCCGGTTCGGGCGGCGAGCTGCGGCAGGAGGGCGGTCTCGAATACATGCCGGAACGCGGCGAGCTGGGTGAGCCCGGCCGGCGGCGCGAGGCCGAGCAGATCGTCACCGGATACGCTGCCGCCCCGGAACTGGCCCAGCGGCCGCGATCACGGGCAGGACCGGGCCAGCAGCCCGGGATCAGCGTCGCTGCCCGGGACTGGCCCCGGTGAAGACCCGCACCCGGCCGGGTGGCCGCGCGGGCGGGGGCACGCCGAGCGCTCCGGCGATACCCGCGAGAGCGGGAGCCACATCTATCCCTGCCTTGCGGCAGGCTGCGGCCCCCCCATGACGAGATGGCGCCCGGTGTGCCGCGGGCAGATCAGTAACCGCAGCAGCTAGTCGGCTGCGGCGGTCGGGACCCGCACGGTCGACTACAGCCAGCTGGCCAGGCGTCGGCGGGCGGTGTTCGCTTGTGACACAAGCGAAGCAGGCGGAGGATCAGACTGGTGCCGGCTCCTACCCTCTTTGCGGGGCGTGGCCCGAGCGGCCGGCGAGAGGGGAAGCAGCGATGAGCGGGGCGGCAGGACTCGAGCCAGGCAACGTCTTCGCCGAGCGGTATGAGATTCAGCAGCTGCTGGGTGAGGGTGACCGCAAGCGGACCTACCTGGCACGGGACACGAAGATGGACAGGCTCGTGGCAATCTCATTCGTCAAGCCGGAGGCGATTCTCACAGATCCGGAAGGCACCGAGCGGGAAGCCAGGGTTCTCGGCCGCATCGGCAGCCATGACAACATCGTTTCGCTGTACGACTACGACATAGATGTGGATGGCTCCGTCGAGTACATGGTGTTCGAGTACCTGAGTGGCGGAACTCTTGCCGAGTACCTGACGAAAGCGGGCCAGCGGCCGCTCGATGAGGCTCTCAGACTCGGGCGCCAGCTCTGCCGCGGTCTGGCGCATCTCCATAAGAGGGGTCTTATTCACCGGGACGTATCTCCGGAGAATGTGTGGCTTGATGAGCGTCGGGTGGCTCACCTTGGCGACTTCGATTCAGCTATCCCCGCAGCCGACGGCGGCGACTTGCGGCCGATCACGACGAATTCGTTCGCTGCCCCCGAGGAGCGAGAAGGCGGGCCCCTCGACGCGCGCTCGGACCTCTACTCGCTCGGCGGCGTGCTATATGTCGCTGTCACCGGCGCGCGCGCCCCCGGCGAGATCGGGCTCCTGCGGTCCCAGCGGCCAGACCTCCCGTCGGCATTCGGAGATCTCATCGCCGAGCTGGTCGCGAAGTCACCCGATGAGCGGCCCCCGGACGCCGAATCCGCAATGGAGCGGCTCAATGAGATCCGCTACGCATCGAACGTCGACGCGCTTATCGCGGCGGGCGAAAGCGACAACATCGAGCTCAAGTCCTCTCTCCACCACGCGCACGGGCGGCTTCCGCTGGACCTTCAGGGGCAGTTGGAGCAGGGGAAGCTGCAGCCTGCACAAGTGCGAAAAGTGCTACATAAGCGGCTCAATAAGGAAGTCACGAAGACGATCGCGGCGTTTCTCAACACCGGCGGCGGCACGCTATTGATCGGAGTGGCAGATGACGGTACGGTGCTCGGGATTGAGCCTGATTTCCAATACTGCCAGAGGGGAAAGCAAGACGCCGACGGCTGGATGTTGTCACTCGAGGCCGTGATAATCAACGCTCTGGGCGCTGAGGTCTGGGGTGCCATTCGCGTTTCGCTGGTGCCGCACGGGGAGCAGATAGTTGGAGTCATCCTTTGCCCTCGCCGTTCCCGGCAGACCTGGCACGACGAAGACGGCGGCGAGCGCTTTTACATACGAGCGGGGAACGCAACAGAGATGCTGAGCGGCCGCAGCCTCGTCGGATACCTTAGCGAACACTGGCCCGGGTGATCCTCAGGCCGATTGGATCGAGCCGCCGCCCTGACCGGCGGACGTCCAGCCTATTTCGCGCGCAGCGCGAAGCTTGACGCCAAGGGCTCAACTGGGCCACCGCTTCTTGCCCGGCGCGGGATGCCCACATGACCCGTATGCTCAGCTGATCAATGCCGCCAGCCGGATCACAGGACTCCACACGTGTCTCGAACGCAGCGCCTGACCGCAGTTCTCGTGCTGAACCTTGCGCTCGTGACCAGCCTGATCGTGGTAGGCGTGAGGGCCCATTCACTCGCGGTGTTCGCCGAAGGCAGCGACTATCTTCTCGATGCTGCTGGCGTAGCCGTGGCATTGGTGGCGATCCGCCTGGCGGGCCGCTCACGGTCCGCGGGGTACCCGAAGGCCACAAGCGTCGCCGCGCTTGTCAATGCAGGCTGGCTCCTGACCCTTGAACTGCTCGTCGCGAGCGCTGCGGCGGACCGGCTTATCACCGGCACGCCTCAGGTAGATGGCCTGGCCGTGCTTGTGGTCAGCGGTGTTGCCGCGCTAGTGATGGCCGGCGGCGCGCTAATCCTGCGCGGAGACGCCGATGATGGGGAGGGCGAGGTCCAGGAGCGGGACCTGTCCGTCGCGGCGGTCCTGCTGGACACTGTTGCGGATGCCGCCGCGGCAGCAGGTGTTGCCGCAGCCGGCGGCATCATCCTGGCAACAGGAGGCTGGTACTGGCTGGACCCCGCGGTGGCAGTTACCGTTGCTGTGATCGTCGCCTACCACGCCTCCCGGCTGATCCGGAAAGCGCTCGGCCGGCTTCGCTCCGCAGCTACAGACAGCGCTACCTGACCAGAAGACCGGTCGCGCAGCCGGCCCTCCCTGCCAGGCTCCGCAGACACGAGAGGCCTAGCGTGCCGCCGATGCAGGTGTTCGCGACGGCGGACGCAGGGGGCGCGCCGACCCGGCCACCTTGTCGGAGAGTGGCAAGTCCTGCGACGCACCCGGATGTCGTCAGGGACGTCACCTCATCATCGTCTCGCGGCCCAGCCTGCTCGCTCGGCGAGGCTCACATGTCCCTGCCAAGTAGACGAGAGAACCTGGCACTCGGACCAATGCGGTGCGCTCCAAGCGGCATGATCGGAAGAGCCTCAGCTACGCGCACCTCTGCCAGGATCTCGGTATGAGACTGACCCCGGGGATCACCCTCGCCTACGCCGACGACGTGCTCCGCCGAGCGGAGACGACGTGGGGCAACGCGCGCGGCGCGCAGGACTACTACCGCGCCTACACCGACGCGGTCCATGACACCTACCCCACGCTCAGACAGGCTTTCGCCGCACCTGATCTTGGCGCCAGCCTGCACTCCACGGCCTACTGGAACTTGCTGCCAATCGGTGGTGCGGGTCCGGATCTCGGCTTCACCACAGACCCCGATGTAGCAGCCAACAGTATGCGAGCCCTGCACGCGGAGAACCAGGCGCTCGCCACCGAGATCGAGAACCAGGTAAAGGCCCTGGAACAGGCCCGCGCCGAGCTTGAGGAGCTGAAGAAACTCGCCGCCCGGCCCGGTCTGCCCGTCGTATATGACACCAACATGCTCAACCACTGGCGGCAGCCCGGCGACGTGCTGTGGCGGGATGTCTTCAAGGCCCATGGCGAGGACGTCCTACTTACCCGGCTCGTGATACCGCTGCGCGTGATCGATGAACTCGACCGGCAGAAGTACGGCCAAGGCGACCTCGCCAAGAAGGCCGCCACCGCCATCCGCTACCTGGAACGCGTTCTCAACGACAGCCTGCCCGGGCAGCCCGTTCAACTGCGCCAAGGCGCCACTTTGGAGGTGTGGGTCGACACCGACGACCGAGGCGGCGACGCTGACCTATCGATTCTGCGCTGCGCTGCCGACCTGGACAACCTCCACCAGGACACCGGCGCCCGGGTGCTGACCGACGATGCCGGCATGCGCTTGCGCGCCCAGCAGATGGGCCTGAAGGTGCTGCGCCTGCCCCAGGACCACCGCAAGAGGGGCACCGCCCTCGACGACGTGCCAGCATAGGAGGGGCGGCGTGAGCGTAGGCCTGGGTGCGCGTGATCCGGCGGTAGCCTGGCGGTCTAGGGTCAAGCCCGGCCTCGGCGCGACTCGCAGGACGGATGACTGACCTGGCAAGGCTGCGGCCACGCGGACGACGTGCCGGAGCTGTGCAACGGTGGCTGCGTTGAGCCTGCCGGTCTTCTCCGGCTGGTCCGCGACTTGCTGGAGCCGTCTGGCCGACGAGGAGGACACGTGAGCAGCACAGCGCTGTGGCGAATGTGCAGTCTCATGTCCGGTCGACCTGGTGAAGCGTGCCCGACAGTGCCGAGCATGGGCATTGTGGGAGTACGGTCAGCTCGATCTCACCGGCGACGAGTAGATGGTCGGCCGGGTTGATCTGGCATCGGCTGCCGCTGGGGTTCAGCCGGAACGGCGGATCAGCGAACACCTTCGGCGCGGTGCACTGGGCAGCAACGAGGTCGTGAGTCTGTCGGTGCTGCTTCAGGCACGGTCGGATGAGCCGGGCGACAGCCTCGGCACGCGCGGGGTCAGCCTCCTGCTGGAAGGATGCGACTACGCCGTCGACGATCCATTCCATGTTGGCTATGAGTTGAAGCGTTCTCGGGGAGTGAATCACGAGCCGCAGCGCGAACTCGTCTCGATAGGGCCTGCTGGCACTCCGGGCGACGACCTGCGCACCGGGATGCCGCATCGAGGCCCAGGTAGGCCAGCCATTACCGGCAGTCAATCCCCTGGCTGGCACATTAAGCCAGCTCGCCAGCGGTTCGCTGTCCTCAGGTGCTCGCCAGTTCTCCCAGGAACCGCCCGGGTCGGAGAGGGCGTAACGGCAGTAGGTACACGGACCGGTGTCGAAGCCGTCAAGCCGAGGACAGCGGTACGAGCGCTCGAAGCGGACTCGCTTCGGCAGACCCGCGAACGGGTTCGGACCGCGAGGTGCCCCGGTGAATTTCGGGAGCACGTTGGTGAACAGCCGATTCTCGACGTCGAGCCTCTGTTCCTCGTCGCTGCACGCCCAGACGCACGCAAGTACGTCCCCCTTCTCGGGCTCAAGTTCGGACAGCGCGCTGTGCATGTGAGCAACCGGTCCGTCTGGGCTAGCTTGCCAGCTTGGGCGCTTGTCGAAGGCGATCGGCTGGACGATCCACAGTTCGACTGAGCGTTTGGTCGCTCGTATGGAGAAGCGGCCGGCGGGGTCTGTGACGATGCGCATGCCAGGCGGGACCCTCACGTCAGGTCAGGGTGTTGGTGAGATGACCGCCTATACGCACCACTGCGACCACTACCGGCGTCATGCGCCAGTCGAATGGCTCGTGCGGCACATTGTCGGCCGGCGGAGTCCACGCCTGGAAGGGCGGCGGCGATACGCCCAGCATGAGCTGGCCCCGGCCACGGCGGGTTCTCCTCGCACACTCGGGCAAAGCGGTTCATGGCCACCATACTTAAACCCATGGGCAATCGGGTGATCTTGGAAATCGGCATGATCACGCTGGACTGGAGTGACTGGGCGCCTTGGACCGCACTGCTGGCTGACGCCCGGGGCGCGACCGGGGTGCCGATCCCGAACGGACGGCCCGGCGTCTACGAGGTCAAGTTGTCCGATCATGCCGGTGACCAGCGGCTCTACGTCAGGAAGGCAAGCGATCTGCGCATGCGCGTCCGGCAGGGCCTGGTGAAGGGCAAGGTGCCGCACCCCGGCGGCGCGCGGATCCGCGCTGAGCAAGATCTGGCACGGCTGGTGGTCCGGCGGTCGCTAACGGACCGGCCCGCTGCTGCGGAGGAGGAACTGCACCGCGCCTACGTCCGCAAGTTCGGGCGGCTGCCGGAATACGTCCAAAACACCTGACTTTACGGCCAGCTGCGCATGGTCTCGCTGTCGCTGGCCCGGCGGGCTTGCTGATAGGCGTCATCCAGCACGGCCCGGGCGCGATCCAGGGAGCTGGGCACGATGTGGCCGTAGATCCGGTGAGTGGTGTCGATGCTGCGGTGCCCGAGCCAGCGTGATACCTCGGTGATCGGGATGCCGCGGGCTAGCGCGGCTGACGCGAAGTAATGGCGCAGAGAATGCGGGACAAACTGTGGCGGCAGTCCGGCTTTGGCCGCGGAACGGGCGAAGTCCTGCTGGTAGCTGCGGCGGATGACGAGCTTGTACTTGCGCCCCTGGTAGAGGTAGCCGTCGCTGGTCGTGCCGTGGTCGGCGATGTGCTTGTCGATGGCGTCGCTGACGTACTGCGGCAGCGGGATGTCCCGGTAGTCGCCTTTCTTTCGGAACTTCAGGGGACGGAGCCGGGCCTGCTGGTCGACCTGCTCGTGGACGCGCAGGATGGTGCCGTCCGCGATCCGGCACCGCACGTTGACGGCGAGCGCTTCGCCGATGCGCAGGCCGCACCCGTGCATCAGCCATATGGTGGACGCCCAGTCAGCGGGAAGGCCCGCGGCCAGCGCTTCGGTCTGGGCGTGCGTTGGCAGGATGAAATCTTTCTCGATCACGACGCCGGGCAGTTCGATCGCGACGCAGGGGGATTCGGCGAGCTTCTTGTCCCGGACGGCTTCGCTGAAGACCGCGCTGATGACCAGGTGGGCGGCTCGTATCCGGCTGGCGCTCAGGCCCTTGGCGCGCATGGCGGCGATCAGGGTCTTGATGTCGTCGCGCCGTACCGCGGCGAGCCGCTTGCCGCCTATCGCGGGGAGCACGTGAGCGCGAAGGACCGACCGGTAGGTGGTGATGCTGTTGTCGGCGCCGAGGTGCCGGTTCAGCCAGGTTTCGGCCTCGACCCTGAACAGGGCCTGGCCGCCGCGCGGGTCGATGAAGACGTGGGCGCGTTTGTCGTGCTCGACCTTCAGGGCGAAGTCGTCTGCTTCGCGCTTGGCCGTGAACGATTGTTCGCGCTGGTTTGAGGCTCGTCCGCCGGGTGTTCGGTAGCGGACCACCCAGGCATGCGGGCATGACCTCCATGTCGGTTCCGGGCAGTTGCAGCGTTTGTAGATCCTCGCCATGGTCATGCCTCCCGTGACTGGAGCCACTCCTCCACGTGCCGCTCGCGGAACCGCAGGTGGCGTCCGACCTTGCAGGCCGTCAGGCCCCATTGCCGCCAGCAGCCGTAGACGGTCTTCTTCGGCACGCCGAGGTAGTCAGCCAGCTCCTCAGCCGTGATCAGGCGGTTGGACCCGCCCAGCGTGGCTGGCGCGGGGCTGGTTCGGCGTGTGCTGGATGGACGCTCGCCTTCGGGCGCCTGGTCAAGGCCCGGACGGCGCCGCGCGCCGGTCACGCTGCTCTCCCGCGGTTGCGGGGCGCATCGGCGTTCGCGGCCGCCGGCGAGGCTCGCGGCTCGACCTCGGCCCTGGGCTGGGGTGCCCGGGCGGCGGCCGGCGGCGCGGGCCTGCCGCGCGCGTCTTGTGGCGATGGCGGGCAGGCCTGGCTGGCCTTCCGCCCGGGACCGGCAGCATCGACGTTCTTCTCGTGTGGCCACGTCAAGTCCGCCGGCGATGGCGCGTCTGGCGCGGCCGCGATCTGGAACAGCAGCCGGAGCGCGGCGGCGGCCTGGGCCGGGACCACGCCGTTGCCGAGCGCCCGGATCTTCGCCGCGTAGGGAAGGCCGGGTATGCCGGCAACCCAGCCCACGGGGAGCCCTTGGCACCATTCGGTGAATTCGGCACTGATCCCGAACCGGCCGCCGCGGCCGCGCTGTGCCGGGAACGGCGCGGTCCTCCCGGTGACCGCCTCCCACCGGCGGATCGCCGGCTCGTACCGGTCCCAGCCGGCGCGTCGCCAGTTCTCGGCCAGGCCGCGGGCGACGTCGTTGAGGTTGACCTGATGCCCGCCCGCCCGGCGCTGCTCAGGCAGCTGGGCGCCGTGGTGGTCGCGGGCCTGCGGGGTGGGCAGCAATGAAAACCCGCTCCCTCGGGTGCGGGGCATCCACGTCGCTGGCGCGAAGGCGGCACCATGCCGCGTCGTACCCAGCGGCGGCCAGGTCTCCGAGAACTCTTCCCATGCCCCGTCCGGGCCAGGCGAGGGCGGCCACGTTCTCCACGACGATGAGGTCTGGTTCCAGAACCGCCGGTGCGGACGCCCAGTCCGCGTTCGCGATGTCGCCGAGGTTGGGGACGGGGAACCTGGCGGCGAGGATGGCGGAGACGTGCGGGTCGTTGTCCGCGCACCAGGCCAGATTCCCGCCGAGCACCTCCATCACCGCCAGGTCGAGGCCCCCGTAGCCGGTGCACAGGCTGCCGATCCGGCACGTGCTCATGCGGCTCGTGTCCCATCGGCCTGGTGAGCCGCTGCACGCCGATGAAGCGGCGCCGCAGATGGATGGCCGGGTTCGCACTGAGGACCCTTGAGTTCGCTCGAACCGCCGGGGTTTGGGCGGTGCTGGAGGACTAGCAGGTCCTCGTGCACGATCAGGTGCCATGGTTCGCCGCGGGCGCGGGCTTTGCGGGTGTTGTCGAGCTGGAAGAACGACGGCCGGGCGACCAGGCGGTTACCGTCGAGTCCGGCCAGCAGCGCCACGCACCGCTCGGCCGGGGTCAGCCCGGCGGCGCGGCCGGCGGAGATGACGGCGCTGGGCAGGTCGATGAGCTCGCCGCGGTGCCGCCAGGGCCTGGAGGTGATGACAACGATCCCGCCGGGCCGCAGCAGGGCGGCGCAGCCGGCCAGGATGCGGATGATGCCGTCCAGCAGGGCGTCCAGGCCGTGGTGGGCGAGGTTGACCGGGTCGCGGCTGTAGCGGTTGTTGAACTTGCGCACCCCGCCCGCGCTAGCGCGGACGTGCCCGTGGACGCTGGGGCCGTACGGCGGCGACGTGACGATCAGCGCGACCTTGCCGCGTGCCCAGGCGGGAGCGATCGCGGGG
>WNGL01008409.1_pt1 | contig 15954 bp, 9 predicted proteins | sample 5400591 | NCBI WGS metagenome assembly WNGL01 (sample SAMN13153377, study PRJNA577476) | soil metagenome | isolation source: 80 cm soil or saprolite under Garry oak tree replicate 1 | place: USA:California | collected 2016-06-15
AGTATCTTCTGCGAGTTGTCAAGGTGAACGCTGCTAGCTCCGGTAGGAAGTTAATCTTTGTTCCGAGGCGCGAACATTTTGAACCTCGAAATTATCGATTATCAACATATGATAGAGAGAGTATAAACGGTTGCAATTGGTTGAGTTTTCAATCAGTTAGGTAACGGAAGATGAGCGCACCCGTAAACGCACTCCCGTAGTACGGGAAGTCGCATACGGAGACCATTGGTCACCTCAAATAGGTCATTCGGACTCTTCCAGACACGATTGAACTTGAGAGGATCCAGAGCCGAGCGCGAAGTCAGGAAAGCGGTAGGCGCAGAAGTCAGAACCATTCCTTACGATCTCAAAGACTTCCTCGGACCTTCCAGGAAGGAGACGAAGAAACAGTGAAGAAGAAGATGAGTCGAAAACTCACGAGAATCCTGGTCGGCCGTCTTCTTTCGGCTGAAATGGCGCTCGCCGGATATGTCGTCTATCCATTCGTTCAAGTTTTCCGTTGAGAATTCTAGGCCAATTTCTTCTTTCTGTTTTCTCGTTCGAGTCTATGCATGGTCAGATAAAAATGATTGGTAGGCGTTAATCAATACAGTTAGCCTAGAATAGTTTCAGCGGCTGATCCATGATTGCCGGCATGATGATAATAGTGGTCTCGGAGCCTCGTCAACTCGGAGTTTTCTGGCTCTTCGCTAGCCTCCTCACCATTATCTCCGGGTCTTAGTGGCCATTTGTGCGTGTGTTGGTCACGTTCACGTTGTTCCTGGCTGGAAAGTGTGTTGGCGCGTCGCCAGTATCAAGCGGGACGCTGTACTAGGGGCGGGAGTCCTCTAGCTCCAACCTTCCTCCTCTGCAAAACGCAATCCTGGGCTATCCTCAGCAATCTCCCCAGCAATCAAGAGCCTTGCAAGTAATCATCTGTAACGTGTTGTAACCGGTAGGTTTTAGACCAGCCGTATGTAAGATGCGTCTGGGCACTGGGCGCAAACATGCCAAAATATAGCCAGAGCTATAATGCCCAATCAAGGTTCAAATCGTTCGAAGAATGGTGGTGAGGGCAACAATGCTTCGAAGAAGCAGGCCAGCGGAGGAAGTTGCCCGCTTCAACCTACTGCACGAGGTCTTCGAAGCTCGAGCTGACACTCGTCCGGAAGCAGTCGCCATCATTATAGAGGGTACAAGGGTAACCTATGGCGAACTTGAACAAAGGTCCAATCGTCTAGCACGCTACCTCCAAAAGCGCCGGGTCAAGAAAAGCTCGCTAGTCGCTATACTTCTCCCGCGGTCCCTAGACGCCTACATCGCCATCCTAGCTACTCTGAAAGCCGGGGCAGCCTACCTCCCCCTGGACCCGGAGTATCCGGCAGACCGGATCGAATACATTCTCCGCGACTCTCAAGCCGAGACCCTCCTCACGACCGCCGCCCTAGCCTCACGCCACCTATCATTCCCAGGCCTCATCGTCGCCGTCGACGCTGACAGCAACGCCATCAACTCGGAAACCCCGGTACGCCCCTCAAACAGCACAATCGGCCTGGGACCCCAGGACCTCTGCTACGTAATCTACACCTCCGGCTCCACCGGCCGGCCGAAAGGCGTCCAGGTCGAACACCGCAGCGTCTGCAACCTGGTCAGGGCTGAGGCAGAGATTTTCCATGTCACTCCCGAAGACCGTGTCTGCCAAATCGCCTCATTGTCCTTCGACCTCTCCGTCGAAGAAATCTGGCTAGCATTCACGTCAGGCGCAACCCTCGTCCCGGCGAGCCGTGAACTGTCTCACGGAGGCCCTGACCTTTCACACTTCCTAGCAGAACACCAAGTAACAGTCCTCTCCTGCGTCCCCACACTCCTCAGCATGCTCGAAGAGGAGATCCCGACACTACGCCTCCTCATTCTCGGGGGCGAAGCCTGCCCTGAACGCTTGGTCGCTCGTTGGTCCCGTCCCGGCCGGCGCATAGTCAACACGTACGGTCCCACCGAGACCACTGTCACCGCGACCTATGCAGACGTCACACTGGGGAAACCTGTGACAATCGGACGGCCAATTCCTGGGTATCAAATCCGTATCTTCGACGGGACGCTAGAGCCTGTCCCGGAAGGCGCCGCAGGCGAGATCTGTATCGGCGGAATCGGAGTCGCACGGGGCTACGTGGGACGAGCAGAAGAAACGAAGGCCCGTTTCATCCAGGACCGGTATGCGGGGAAAGACAGCGTCGACCTGCGACTCTACCGCACGGGCGATCTCGGCCGGTTCGACGATGAGGGGAACCTCGTATTTCTAGGCAGGAGCGATAGTCAGGTAAAACTTCGAGGTTTCCGAATAGAACTGGCCGAGATAGAATCAGTACTGATGCAACAGGAGAGCGTCCTCTCGGCCGCCTGTACCATTAGCGAAAACACGTCAGGCCTTCAGCAACTTGTCGGCTACGTCGTTCCACGCGATGGTTGTGATCTGAACACGGAACATGTCCGTCTACGATTACGGGACTGTCTCCCAGCCTACATGGTCCCAGCACTAATTGAGACGGTCACAAGCCTACCCAGACTTCCAAGCGGCAAACTAGACCGAGCCTCACTTCCACAGCCAAACATCAAGGCCTCACCCCACCGTCTCAACCTTGAGCCTCCCAGAAACGAGACCGAGAACCTAATCCTAGAGGTCTGGAACAGCCTCTTCCAGCCCCAGCCCGTTTCTGTGGACGATGACTTCTTCCTCGACCTCGGCGGCCACTCGCTCCTAGCAGCCCGAATGGTTTCCGAGCTACGAAGAGATCCCAAGTACTCCCGGGTGTCGATCGCTGACGTGTACGAAAACCCGACAATCACAACGCTCGCCGCCAAACTCGACGCTCCAACACTCTCGAGACCAACCTCTAAAACAGAAACTGTTCCCAACGACAAGGAGGCCCAGGTCGAAGAGAAGGGAAACATCGGGGCCGGCCTGGTCCAGACACTACTCCTCTACTTCATCTTCGGCTTCCGAGCCCTGGAATGGATGACCCCATACCTCGTCTTCTTCTACCTCCAACTATCCGGACACTCAATCCTCACCTCTATCACCTGGGCAGTGGCAGGCGCGGTCGTCATCTTTCCCATCCTCCTCCTCACCGCGGTTACAGCCAAGTGGCTCATAATCGGCCATGTCAAAGCAGGCCGGTACCCACTCTGGGGAGGATACTACATCCGCTGGTGGTTCGTCCAAGCACTCGTCAGCTCCATACCCCTCGACTACCTCGCCGGCACCCCCCTCCTACCATTCGTCTACAAGCTATTCGGAAAACATCGCCGCCTTCGACCAGGTCATGATAGGCGACGGGTCATGCATCGACGATGACGCGTCACTACTCGGCTACACAGTCAAACGAGGCCAGCTAATCATCGGACCCATCAGTGTAGGCCGCAACTGTTTCGTCGGAACACGAAGCGTCCTCAGCCAGGAAACAGAACTGGGGGACAACTCGCGGCTCGACGACCTTTCACTACTACAGCCCGGCTCACACATTCCCAGCGGTCAGACCTGGGCAGGCTCACCCGCCCATCAAGTCCCAAGCCCAATTGCCCCCCCAACGCAGCGGCCTAGGTCAGGAAAGCTTCGGCGGGCCGTGACGCCGCTAGTCTACGCCGTCCTGGTCCTTGTCCTACCAGTCCTGCTGTTAGGAGCCATCCTCCCCGGCGTCCTAGTCCTCACCCGCATCAATCCTCTGGCGCATCCCTTCCTCTACGCGGCCGCCGTTCCACTAGTCGGAGCTAGCTTCACACTCCTCGTCATCGTCGAGGTCATACTTCTCAAATGGCTACTCGTCCACCGGGTCAAACCTGGAACCTACCGGGTACACGGGTCCTTCTACATCCGAAACTGGCTGGTCGAGCAGCTCTATTCATTGAGCCTCGACCTAACCGCCCCGCTACGCGCCACCCTCTACCTCGCACCCCTGTACAAAGCACTGGGAGCCAAGCTAGGCCGGAACGTGGAACTCTCCACGGCCGCCTGTCCCACCCCCGACCTCCTCACCATCGACGACGGCGCAACTATCGTGGCCAAGCTTCCCAGCCAGGCGCCTCCTGGCTCGGCAGCCCTCCCGTCCAACTCCCACACCGCCAGCCCAGCACAAGCTTCGAAGACAAACGAACCTACCAACCCACCCGCAGAGCCCGCCTCGTCCGCGGCATGATCGAAGCTTTCCGCGTAACCCTTCCACCAGCAGGCTTCATACTCACCACAACAACAGTCATCACCGCAACCTTCGCTCTGATCGGTCGCTTCGGGCTAGTCAAAGCCCTCCTCCTTCTACCAGTAGCATACGCCGCGGCCAGTGCGATTGTTGCTCTAGCTGTGGTCCTGGCCAAGTGGGTGGTCATGGGACGCTTTCGGCCCTTCACCTATCCTCTCTACACCACCTACATCTGGCGGCTAGAGGCTGTCAACGCGCTGTACGAGTTCCTCGCCACACCACTAGCCCTCGACGCATTACAAGGCACACCATTACTACCCTTCTACTTCCGCTTACTAGGCGCGAAGGTTGGGAAGGGCGTATATGCCCACACCACAGGGCTGATAGAGTTCGACCTCGTCACCCTCGGAGACCACTCCAGCCTCAACCAGGACTGCGTCTTGCAAACCCACCTGTTCGAAGACCGCGTCTTGAAAGCAAGCAGCCTCAAAGTGGGCAACCGGTGCGACATCGGCGCCTACTCCATAATCCTCTACGACAGCCAGATGGAAGACCAGTCCCAGCTCGACGCCCTCAGCCTACTAATGAAAGGCGAAACACTACCCGCCAAAACAGCCTGGGCAGGCATACCTGCAAAACGAAGCGACTAACATTGACCATGCTAGAGGCAATCCCCAACATTATCATTCACCGGTCGCCCGATGAGCCCATCACCGACCAAACCAAGGTTCACCTATGGTTCACGGACCTGGACAAACAAGAAACCGAAATGCCAGGGCTATCATTGCTCTCACCAAGCGAACAGGCCAGAGCGAGCCGGCTGAAGAGCCCACTAGAACAGCGACGATACATCACCAGTCACGTATTCACAAGACGCGTACTGAGCAACCTAACAGGCATCGCCCCTGGAAGCTTGGAATTCAACAAGGACAAGTGCGGCAAGTCCCTGTTGAATCGACAAGCCGAGGCAGGAAACGTACCGTCACGGCTCCTGCGCTTCAACATCTCACACTCGGAAAACATCCTCGGTATTGCGGTAGGGATGGGCTTCGAGGTAGGCATCGACGTTGAAGTTGTGAACAAGAGTCTGGACTTTCTAGAAATTGCTCAGGCCAGCCTTGAACAGCCCGATGTTGAACAGGTCCAGTCCTCGCCGGTAAGCGAGCGCGCCCCAGTCTTCTATCGCCTCTGGACCAGCCGGGAAGCATTCGCGAAAATGCAGGGCCACGGAGTCGCCTCAAATCACGTCTCAAACCCCTCAGCCCTAGCGAGCTCTATGCGCTTTCTCGAGTTCGCCATCGGCGAGAGGAAGATTGTATGCTCGATAGCTCTCGCAACCCAACAACCGTAAACGAGGCCGGTAACCAAGGGTCATCCTCCGAGAACGTCTTGGTCCTGGCGGAAGGCTCAACTCTTCAATAGTGTCTTCTGAGCTTGCGAGTGTTGTGTTGCTTCTGGACACTGAACATTGGCGTTCGGTTCTCGGGCTTCTGATTGTCCGAAACTTCGATAAGCTGGAGCAAGATATTAGACGGCTGCGAATCCTAACAGTCTCCAGTCTCTTAGCAACTGGATATGGAAACAACTACAATGAAACAGGAACTTGGGGCTTTCCATTTTATGGAGGGCATCACAATATTACCAGGGTTCACATTCCAGTCTGGATACACCTACACACTGACTCCAGCGACCCAAGACGAGAAGAGCTACAACTTCCAGATATACCGATAAACTGGATTGGGTTAGGGCAGATTACAGGTTCCTGCGTGGTCTAAGGACAATTATCCATAATATTGTAGCTTGGACTCGCCGCGACTGTAACACTCTACTGTGTTGGCCGTCCCTGGCCAGGTTCCCTCTCTCTTCCCTTTTCTTTCTCCGCACTCTCAGAGCTAAGTCCACAGTCCTCGACTCTAGAAACGCCGGAGTCGGGGCAGCACCAATGTTGCGTGGCACCGTTGGCTCGAACTCTTCCGGCATGCAGTGTATAGTTGCAGCTCTTCCTGTTTCTATCTGCGTATACCTTCGAATCGCGAAGCGCTTCCCGAAGTTCTGTTGAGTTCAATGGAACATCGTCGAACACACATTTCAAGGAACGGTACTTGAGGAACGGTAACTTTTCTTTCTCCCGCTATATGAGCGATGCAAGCGTCGTAAGGTCCTCTGAGCAGTTACAACTTTGCAGTTACAATGTCAGTAAGGTGTAGCAGTCGCCATGCAAAACACTGCCCACTACCACCCACGACGCGTTTCGACCACCGATTGGATCTGTGGTTGTAATCGATCCTTACATTGGAGAAATCACGTTCACGCGTGTTGCTAATAGGTCATTGAAGACTATGAAAGGCTCTCATGGTTCACAGAGAATCTAAGGCCGCCGTGATTTACTCCTTGCCAATTAATACTCGAATTTCGTCTAGTCAAGTAACCTTTCATCAACAAAAAAGTAGATTTTCACATCTTAGTCATTCGCTTCCTAAGGGCCAAAAGCTTAACTCGCATCGGGTTTCCCTAACAAATTTATCTAGAGCACTTTTGGTTTCTACTGTTGTACAAACACTCGCGACCGAACACCAGCTTAAATTGGCAACTTTGAGCGAGAGCTTGTTTCCCTGAAGCGCCACGTCGGGACTGAAAGTTCATGTGGAAACTTGCTCCTGCCAGGCTCAAAGCACTGTTACTCCTTTTCATATTCCTGTTGACGCTTGCGCCGGCTCGCCTGAGCAAAGGCGAACCAAGCCAGCAAACCAACCAACTGTCAGCATCCACGTTAGAAGGACCAAGTCCCTTGACTGTGACACTGTCAGCCCTCACATGTTCAAGTTTTCCACCTTGCTTTCCCTATCGTGTTTGCGACCCCTTCACTTGCAAGGAATGGAAGGATCTGACCAACCAGTTCTTGTGGATCTTCGGAGACGGTGAAACTAGTAGCAACATGACAGTGGACTCAAAAACCACTCACACATATCGGGACTCCCGCAACTGTGCCCCCACCGGGAACCCTTTGGGGGTGGTGTCACTCGTGTGTGGTTACAGACCCATTCTCGTCATTTTCGGGGGTGACATAACTAACCGCAAAATGGACATCAATTTGTTTTGCGCAGCAATAGGACGATGCACCGTAATTTCCTTCCCGAGTTACTTTGGCGTATCGCCCTCCATAAGAGTGACTCAGGGAACAAAGCCGCCAAGCCGCCGCGTCGTCTCTATCCAGCCAAGCGCTGACTGCTCCATCAGGTCGCCACGGAAGTCCCCAGACTTCGCCTCCTACCAGCAATTCACAAGCGATGCAAGCCTTCACGGAGTTCCACCCTTCACCTTTCACTGGGATTTTAACGATCCAAACCTTGACCCCAGCTATCCGGGCTCTCAGCCCACGAGCACAGAAGCTGAGCCATATCACATGTTTCATCAGCCCGGCTACTACAATGTCACGCTGTCCGTTAGGGACTCGGCGAGCCGCTTGGGTCCGGCTTTTCAGAATAATACATGGGAGACGTGGAGAGTCGTACCGGTGTCAGACCTGCCAGGGCCTATTGCCTGGTTTGACTGGCGCGCACCCACTCACTACTGGTTTAACCCAGAGTACAATGGGACCATGGATGCAAATCCGGCATACTGGTCACTCGAATTCGATGCATCTCCATCATGCGTAACGGGGATATCGTATAATGTGCCTACAGGGCAAATCACTTCCGTCTCCAATATTAGCAATGGCGACGTATTCTACGATTGGGACATTTACAGTCTCTCCCGGGGTTCTCGGATTGACACAGTATATGAGAGAGCCAGCCCTACTTTCACCTACAACAAGTTCCCTGAGCAAGGCAAGTATAACGTAACCCTGACAGTCAGAGAAAGCAATCGGACAATCGACCTCTCTTTTCCTACCTCATCTACCTACTGGCAGATAGTTGAGGTCAAGGACATACTGATGGTCTCCATGGGAGATTCCGTAGCCAGCGGCCAGGGTTCTCCTGATGTTCCTCAAACAATTGTCGACGCGTCGTATTGCGATGACAATCCATGTGTGGGTAACGAAGGTGTGGGGTGGGGAGTACTGCCCCCTCCCCCGGGATTTGGACCATGTGAGGAACATTGCGTGCAGTGGCCTGCTAGATGGGAAGACCAGGACAAATCAATGACCAAGTATGTGTATGTTGATGGACAATATTGGCCAGACTGGAAGGGTCATCCTAATTTGAACGCGACCATCCACACTTCGGATGGCACACTGTTTACCGTCCCACTTTATGCAGAAACATCGAAGTGCAACAGGTCGCAGTATGCATATGGCTCACTAGCTGCAATGAACTTGGAGGAGATGGATCCGCATACTTCAGTGACTTTTATTCACGTTGCCTGTAGCGGTGCGAGCATAATAGGTTCGGACCCAGCATGGAGTGGATTGGACCCGAACTGGGGTGGACTTCTTAGCAATTATACGGGGACCTATGGGAATACCATGTTGAGGCCACAGATAGACCAGATAGCTGACTTGGTTAAGGGGAGACAAATAGACTATCTCGCGTTCACTGTCGGAGGAAATGATGTTCACTTCGCCGACGTTGTAGCTGATTGCGGGAAACCTAGTCCGGATTTCCCTCTCGGTCATTTAGAATGCGATAATGACTTCCACATGACTTCTCTTCTCTCACACCGTCTAAAAGCTCTTCCTCACAAATATGACATGTTGGCAGCCAACATTACCGCCAGACTGAGCTCTAGAGAAGGTCTACCACCAGCTCACATTTACGCCATGGAATATATCGATCCCGTGACTAGCCAGTCAGGCAACTATTGCGATGCTGATACGCAACCGCCGCCCCATGATCTCGACATAGACAACACATCGCATGACTCTGGGGGCTACTTATGGAGCCTGGGTGACGTATCTGGCGTTGAGGCCCGATGGGCAGAAAGGTTTCTGCTCAATGCCCTGAGCAATGCAGTCTATACTGCGGCACTGGCGCACGGATGGGAGTATGTCGGCGATATTGCGCGTGGGTACATTGGGCATGGGTACTGCGCTGGCGGTGCGCGAATGTCGAACACTATAGCTGATTCGCTCACAATCGAAGGGCCCGGTCCCTGTTGCGATATGAACGATCTAACGACGCGTGGGCCCCTCTCGAAGGGAAATGTCCATCCGAACTACAACGGCCATCAGTTAATGGCGCGGAGACTTCTAGGACATATCAAAGAGAGTCCGTTACCGCTCCTTCAACCAATATTTGCTATCATCAACCCCAAAATCGGCAACGAGAACTGGATATGGGGCAGCATCTATTCCGGTGGTATTCTAGGCACTCCAGAGTCGACTTGTACGAACAAGAAACCTGATTATTGCTCCGACCATCTATATGTAGTAGTCTTCATTCCGGGCCCGCCACCAGTCCCGCTAGGTGCGGTCATTAGCCCAGTTTCAAAGGGGTTGGATCTACAAGCCTATTCGGATGAATGTCCTCCTTCCCCCTTACTCTTCCCATCAGGGGTTAAGTGTGGGTCTGGGACTAATCAAGCCTCCCAGTCAGTCTGGTTACTCAAATTTGACAAGGTCCGTCCACAGGGAGTTACCCTGGATGGAGATTATGGGGTGTGGTTCGTACCGTCCGATAATCCTCAAGGACAACTCGTCTGGAATTTCTCCCTAAAAGTAGATTTGAACGATCCGATCATCGCCACGAATGTAACGTATGCGCGCATAATTGGCAATGAGGGATGGTACAGGTCAGAGGTCCGCGTGAGGGAGGTGGCTACAGACTTCGGAAACCTCGCAGACGTTCTGGGCACTCCAAGCGGTTCCTTAGATGCTGTTTGCTTTTTTTCCACCGTTGAATTTCTCGGAGGCTCTGGTATCAGCTCGGCACAATATACCCTAGACGACCAGCCACCTGTCAGTTTGGCTTTCTCGCAGGGGGACCAATGCGGGACTATTGAATTTGTGGTCAGTGGTGATGGAGTCCACACGGTTACGGGTTCAGTGCAGGACATCGCCGGGAGAAGCGGTCAAAGCTCAGCGACAGTCAAGATAGACATGACTCCCCCAACGATTACGGGAAGCCCGACAACAGCACCTGACGCATGCGTCCAGTATCTGATGATCTGCTGGTACAGGCACGATGTGACCGTACACTTTTCCGCCGCGGACGCCACGTCAGGAATTGCTTCGGTGACTCCGGACACAACTATAGCCACTGAAGGAACGACTGAACAAACTCAATTCGTGACAGGAACAGCTACTGACCATGCTGGAAACTTCGCATCCACGACCGTAGGCCCATTCTACATTGATAAGACACCGCCGACGATAGTCTCGCCCCAGGCAAATCAGAACTACATCCTCCATGAGATTGTCCCGGTCAGCGTCAGCTGCACTGATTCTTTGTCCGGCATCGCTTTCAACCCTAACACCCGCACCAACGTTTCACCATGCTCGGTTGAGACAGGAGGAAAAGGGGATCCGTCGAGCAAGTGCTCCAAACCTAATCCATTGGGGGTCATCACATTGTGTCTCGACACCAGCACAGTTGGTCCCCATTCTTACACCGTCTCGGCAATGGATAATGCGGGAAATATGAATTCGACGACCATCCATTACAACGTCATCTACAAGTTCCAATGGATATCCCCCGCATCAGGATCTAGCTTCCAGCCGAATAGTCAGGTAATTGTGAGGTTCAGGTTGGTGGATGCACTTGGCAACTCGGTCAATTCCACCTTGCCCCCCAAGGTCTGGGTCGACTGTCCTCCTAAAGCCGCTCTCAGCCCGACATTTTGTGTGAACGGTCTCATTTTTCCGAACCCCGCCAAGACCGCAAACTGCGCTTTTCTCCACTTTGCTGGGGCATGTTCGAACAACGCCACGTATGTTCGCGGCACCGGCGATTTCACCTTCAAGCTCAGCACCTTCGGACTAGTGTCGTCCACGGGGGTTCACTACGTCTGGGTGACTTTGGACGATGGAACAGCTTACTCAGCAAAGATCAATGCCGGATAACACAGACGCATAACGAAAGTGGGCCCCGGAAGTCGAACTTGAACTCGAAGTTGAACGCTGGGGTGTGTGACCCTGGACGACCGAACGGCGTACTGGACAAAGATTGCGGTAAAGTAGGAAGGGTTTGGAACGAGTATTGATTCAGTCATCACTAATTCGTTAGTCCACTTTAACGAAGTGGAGTTGTACATTGGGATATCGAGGTTTTCGGGATTGCATGTGCGCCGTGTCAGGGCGACGAAGTTGTCAATCGCTCTTGCCGACTTAATCAAGAGTGGCATTAGCTCTCCCTTGCTTTCCGTGTATCCCTCCGGAGGATATCCTTGTCGCCATATTTCGCAATGAAATCTGTATTCAAGGCCCGCTGTGGCAGAGGCCCTGAGCTACTCACTCTTGAACCCGTTGCGAAGATGGGTGCCATCACAAAATGGCTTGTTGCTTGACCCGTCGCAGCGGCACAGGAGGACACTGCTCCCCGTGTAGCATTTCTGATCGGTCCCGCGCAACTCAAAGGCCCCGAGTTCAAAACCTGCTGAACTGTCTCACAGAGATCCAAACCGTCGACGAGACAGGGAGTATACGATCAATGCTTGAGAGGATTAGGAAAAGGCTCTTTCTCGCAGAAATGCTCTGTGGGATAGGAAAGCTCTCCCTCCCACCCCAATTTGGCAGCTCGACCTTCACTCCTCATTGGATCTTCCACGCCGGACCAAGAACACAGCAATAGCTGCAGCTCCAATAACAGCCACAACCACACCAATCACATAAGTCCAGGGAAGATTTCCAACACCAAACCCTCCCTGGGACGTCACAGTAACGGCAACATCCACAGAATGAGAAACAGAACCACTCACACCCGTCACCCTCACAACATAAACGCCAGCAGAAACCATGGAGGCTCCACCAACAGCCGAAACATTCACTAGAATACTACCAACTCCGTCTCGAGCCAGAGCAACGGTCGCCGAACTCGGTGACACCGCGGGACCCGCAGGCATAACGGTCGCAGTCAAATCGACACTTCCCGAGAAACCAGCTAGGCTAGCCAGATTGACCACAAAGCTTCCAGACGAGCCCTGAGCAACAGACAAAGTCGGGGGTGATGATAGCGAAAAGTCGGGACTCACAACACTGACCATCACCACGACGGAATGGGACAACGGCCCGCTTGTCCCGGTCACATTCACACTGTAACTGCCAGCAGTCCCAGCGCTAACAGTCAGTGTCGAGGTTCCAGACCCTCCAGGAATAGACATAGGATTGACGTTAGCGATCAGGCCGCTGGACGGAGCTGCTGTGAGGTCCACGGTTCCAGTGAACCCGGCAATTGAACTAACACTGATCATAGAAGAACCCTGCGTCCCATTATTCAACGGGCCTACAGTCGCAGGATTCGCGCCGATTGTAAAATCTGGGCCCAGGACTATGAACCTTCCAATCATCGGGCTGCCATGAATGAAACAGTAGTAGTGGTAAGTTCCAGGCGTTGTCGTAGCTGTGAAGGTGAAGCTGGTTGGAGTGGTTGAAGAGCTGAAAGTGCTCGAGAGAGGCTCTCCGGAATCGGGAACCATATTGTTGTTATAATCAACGCCCCAGTTGTGCCCGACCGGGGCATCGCCTGATGTGAGAGAGAGCGTCACCACCTCGCCCGCGGCAACCGTAAGATCCGGGCCGGGAGTCATAACTGTCGACGTGAACCCCCAGCCCGCAGGATTGCTTATTCTTCCCACCAGAGAGAAGGAAGCTGGGTTGGCATGGCCAGTAAACGGTGCGAATCCTAGAAACGCGGAAGCCGCGAGGACTACAATAAGGAACAGAGGCAACGCATGTGAAGACATGGTTTCAGACCGCGAGGACAGTAACCTCCTATGAAAATAGCACGTTTATGTGCGTTCGCTTGGTTCTTGGCAAGAAAGAACGTTAGAGATGCTTCGCCGTTATCGGTCGGAGCTCAGACCGCGCTCTTCTTCGGCGGCCTTCGCCAGAGCAGAGCCGATATCGACGTTCCTACTAGGCCAAGCACTATTGCGACCGCGGAGAGCACGGTTCCCATGTCTAGCCGTGTGCCGATTGTTGAAATGTCCGAGTTGATCTTCGAAAGGTCTGTGGGTGCTAGCACTGCAACGTAGGCTCTCATGCCATCGTGAAGCTTGCAGAAGTAGGCGAAAGTGCCTGGCTGTGTGAATGTGTAGCTGAAGCTCTCCTGTCCACCTTTGATAACGAAGGGGAGTGCTTCAAACGCGGCCAGGGCCTGGGGTGTAATGTTCGGGCTCGAATCGAAGGCTCCAGTGTCGGACGTAACAGTGTGAGGTTCGTATATCTCCTCATTAGTCCAAACGACAGTAGCACCGTTCCTGACCGTTAGATGGTTTGGAGAGTAGGAAGTGAAGCTCTTGCTCTCTGTCCCCCAGCCCGCTGTAGCATATACGACCTCGCCGGGAGTGGCTGGTTGCGTTGTGACGGTTATCGTTCCTTGCATGAATGGGTGGATCTTGCAGTGGTACGAGTAGTCCCCCGCGGTTGAGAGCGTAGTGTTGAATGAAGCTCCGGGTAGGAGAAAACCTCCAGGACCGAAGAGGATTGGTCCTATTTGCTGCAGTAGAGTATCATTAAACTGGGGTGTACTATCGAACAGGCCAGTGGCCGAGGTAACCGTGTGGGGTACTGAGCTGTTCGTCACCCATCTCACCGTATCGCCTTGGCTTATGACAAGGCTGGGTGGGGAGAACGAGAGGTCGTCAATACCTAGGGCATCATTAGCTCCAAGTTTCACATCGTGGGTCGTAACGGCGTATCCTACGCCCACCGTGCTGATCTGAAGGGCCAGTGCCAGTAGCACAGCCGTGACTGAAAATACAGTTTTCATGAACGGCGCGGTAGGGTTTCTCGTCACTATAAAGACGTTCAGTCGAGTCGAAAAACAGGCTAAGGGCTTTTCATATTAGGAGGAGTGTCCAAAGCTGACCAGCCATGAATAAAAGAAGGGTAATACTGCTTGTTGTACCTATCGGGCTAGCTATCTTTTTTCTCGCTCCAGTAATTCCTCGACAAGTTGTTTATCGATTTCCAAGGACGATCTAATCGATTAGATGGGTCTCTCCCAAATCGACGCTTACTACTGTCTCTAGCGAGGCTGAGGCTTGATTGCGACGGTCAAAACCCGCAGACGTTAATCCAAATGTCCTACCTAGCGTTGCAAAACCGAATTTCAGCAACGTGGCTGGTGTTCAGAACGGAAAAGCACAAGGACCTTCCTAACCTACGTGAATGAAACTATAGCCCACTGGTGCTCAGGTATACAGTCTGCCGAGCCCACCACTGGTCTAGCATAAACCGTGCAAAATAATCCAGTAAGGGGTCAAGTTTGACTGAGCTGGAACGGTCTGCGTACCAACGTCTTCTTGACAATCCTGATTTCAAGCGCTGGTTCTGCGACATCGAGCGTAGCAGTCAGCCTTCCAGTTGTGTGTGGGACTTTTCAGGCGTTGAGCATGGCTGCAAGCTTTTCTAGCCCGTCCACCTGTCTTACCCCGGGTCCTAGGTAGCCTCCCGGGAGAGGTTGGTTTTTCCTGTTCACCCATACTGTCTCAACGCCTAGTTTCCTTGCCGGTTCAATGTCGTGATACAGGCTCCCGGCAACGTGAAGCCACTCTCTTCCATCTCCAATGATCTTTCGTGCCTTTTCGAAATGGGCTATGCCGGGCTTGTAGGCCTTGACCTGCTCAGCGGTCACGATAATCTCGAAGGGAACAGCTAGGTGCTTCAGCGTGCCTGACAACAGGTCATCATCAACGTTGGACAGTATCCCCAGCGTGTATTTTCGAACAAGTCGTTTGAGGGCAGGATTCGTGTCCTGGAAGGGTTTCCATCTTGGAAGATCCCTTGCCAGGAAACCTGACTGTTCCGGTGCCAGTTCCCAGCCTGTCTTCCTAGCGACTCTCGAGACGGTCTCCGAGAGCACCTGGCGATACTGTCGGTACGGCAGCTCTTTCTCTATTCTCCTCTCCTCTTCCTCGTACAGTTCGAATATTCTATTCTCCTCAATATCCGACGACCCCTTTTCAGCCAAGGCTTGGCGAAACGAGTCGCGAATCCCAGTCTCCCAGTCAATCAACGTTCCATAACAGTCGAAGGTCACAACTTCAGGTCTCCTGTTCAACGCCGTCCCTCCAAGGCCCAGGTCCTCCTCCCCATAGCCCTGACGGGTCCGAGTGCGGCTGCGAGAAGATAGGAACGCCGCTGTCCAAATGGTTTCCGTCTATTTAGACAGCGCCTTCAGGCTACGAAAAAGAACCCGTCTTGAGAGTTCCAGCCGACTCGTAGGTGGCAATAATCACCCCTGTTGTGGAAATTTTGGAGTCGGTGAGTTTGAACCCTTCGGCTTGCGTGCCTTCCGCAAAGAGCCGCTTGCCCGCGCCCACTGTGACTGGGAAAATCCAAAGATGCATCCGGTCAATGAGATGGTGTTTAAGCAAGGTCTGGATAAGATTCCCACTGCCATGTATCCATAAATCTGGGCTGTCCTCTTCTTTGAGCTTCTTGATCTGCGCGACCACGTCGCCGGTAATACACCTCGAATTGTGCCACGAGGGCTCAAACGGTCTAGCCGAGACGACGTACTTCCTTGTGCTGTTGAATGGTTTCGTGACAACTTGGTCCTCCTTCGTATGCGGCCAGTAAGCAGCAAAGATGTCATAGGTTCGCTTCCCCAACAGGAGCTCAAAAGGAAGCTCCATAAATGTACTCATAACATTGCCCATCATTTTATCCCAGTGGTTGACCGAC
>WNGL01011643.1_pt1 | contig 15954 bp, 13 predicted proteins | sample 5400591 | NCBI WGS metagenome assembly WNGL01 (sample SAMN13153377, study PRJNA577476) | soil metagenome | isolation source: 80 cm soil or saprolite under Garry oak tree replicate 1 | place: USA:California | collected 2016-06-15
CGATCACGGATATCTGCCTCGTAATACTCAACGCCCGGCTCTCTCGCGGACGGCCGATCGGATGAGAGAACTGCAATTTGATTTTTTCTGGCTCGAAGCAACCGGATCAGATGTGGACCAACGAATCCAGTCCCACCGGTAATCAGCACTCTCGCAGATACTGACGAATCGGCACGCATCGGAGTTTTAACGCAGGGTCAAAAAGTACCGTCGAACTAAATGTGCTCAACTGGCCGCCAACAGTACAGGTCTGGGGCTGACCCTTGCCACCAAGTCCAGGTCGCTGTCCACCATCGTGCCAATCAATTGTTCAAAGTGGACTTTCGGTTCCCAACGCAACTTTCTTCGAGCTTTGGAGCTATCGCCCAGCAATTGGCAGACCTCCGCCGGCCGCAGCAGTTCGGGATCAACTTCGATGTGCTCCCGGTAGTCCAGTCCCGCATGCCCAAATGCGGATTCCAGCAATTGCCTGACGCTATGCCCCACTCCTGTCGCAATGACGTAATCTTCAGGAGTGTCTTGCTGCAGCATGAGCCACATGGCGCGAACGTAATCCCCCGCGAAACCCCAGTCGCGTTCAGCGTCCAGATTGCCGATCTTCATTTTTCGGTCCAGGCCCAGCTTGATCCGCGCTACGTGATAGCTCACTTTCCTGGTCACGAATTCAATTCCGCGCCGTGGCGATTCGTGATTGAACAGAATCCCGGAGCAGGCAAACAATCCGTAACTCTCGCGAGCATTTACCGTGATCCAATGGCCGTACAACTTCGCCACGCCATACGGACTGCGCGGATAAAACGGCGTCGCCTCATTCTGCGGAGACTCTTTTACCATGCCAAACATTTCGCTCGAAGAAGCCTGGTAAAAACGGATAGCCGGATTCACCACTCGAATGGCCTCGAGCATGCGGGTAACGCCCAAAGCCGTAAATTCGCCCGTCAAAACCGGCTGCGTCCATGAAGTAGGAACGAAAGACTGGGCAGCAAGGTTGTACACCTCATCGGGTCCAATCTTTTGCACGGCGGTGATGAGCGAACTCTGATCGAGCAAGTCTCCCGGGATCAACTCAACCCTGTCCTGCAGGTGCTCGATTCTCTCGAAGTTTATTGTGCTGCTGCGCCGCACCAAGCCATATACACGGTAGTTCTTCTCGAGCAAGAATTCCGCCAGATAAGAGCCGTCCTGTCCGGTGATACCAGTGATGAGCGCAGTACGCGCCATGAATGACCAACTCCCCTTCAAGGTAAGGTGAATCAGACTAAAGATGCAGGAGCACTGCTTGTGGGATGCCCGAAGCAGAAGCCTTAATGGTGTGGTCTGTCCCGGCGCTAACCAGATCGGCACAAATTCGGCAGCGACTACTCTTCTGATTTCGCGCTAATCTTTCAGCCCGTAGAGTTTCATCGCCGTTCCCCGCAAGACCATCTGCGCAATTTTGAGAGCACGGTCCCGGCTGATTTCGCCATCGTTCACCATTTCGGTCAATGCCAGCGCCAAACCCTCTCGCCCGGTCTTGGAGTTGCTGTAGCCCGTCTCCTCCCATCCGATCTCCGGCGAGCCCGGCGAAAGATCAGTTCCAAACATCACTTTCTCCGGATAGGCCTCAAGCCAGTCCCGCAACACAGCAGCCATGGCGCGCGTAGAAATCAGCGCATCCTGCTCGGAGAAGTCGGCGTACACATTCGGCTTTCCCAACAAGAATGTGATCATCTTCGTATAGGGACCCGAACCGCCGTGCAGCAATACAAAGGTCGTCTTGCGAAGCGAAGCGTCGCTCAAAACGGAGTTCAGCAATCCGGGATTTGATCCCATCAGGTCGAAATAACCGCCGCATCCTGTCCCCGTGTGGATGTGCACAGGCATGCCGAGCCGGCCCGCTTCTTGTGCAATTGCCCGGAAGATCGCATTCTGAACTACCAAGTTTTCCTGCTTGCTAGGAACCCCACCCCAGGCGTAGCGCTCATACAGACGCGCTGCCTCATCACCTCGCGGTTCTCCGAAATCCAGAGAGCGCAGGTAAGCCGCCTCAAATTTCATCGCGACCGCTCCGGCTTTCTTCTGGCGCTCCAGTGTAGGGACCACGATTTTCGCGACGTATTGATCTAGCGTTAGCGGCATAGCCTTCGACGCGGATTCAACCGCGTATCTGTCCAGTAGGTCGCGTTCACGCTTATAGAAGAACTTGCGGTCAGGATTATCGGCAACCGCGCTGTTATCCAAAGGAACCATTAGCGCATCATCGAATGGGACCCACAAAAAACGCTTGGGATCGAGCCCGCGTCCCATGGCAACGCGGTTCGACAGCATGTATTGGATATTCAGCTTGTCCAGTACCCATGCCGGATAATTGTCTCCTTGCTCCCGCTGAATCTGCTGCTTAGCCGCGATCAGTTCGCGCACGTGCTCGGGCTGATTGTCGTTGTACTTGTATCATTTCACTCGGCTCCAGCGGATCGCAAGGCAGCGCATCGAAGTCGTCGTCTTTTTCGCCCGGGCCAACCACTTTCATTACGTGAGTGTGGTTGTCCACAGCCGGAATGCGGTTGACCTCAGCCAGGATCTGCGGGTCAGGCGAAATCTGCGCGACGGTGATAGCCGCACCTACAAACATGAATAGGAGCGGCAGGACAGCAGTTCGCATTTTCATTCCGCAAGACTAAACAACAGCTCTGGATTTTGTCACGCCCCTCAAGCCTGAAAGCGAAATCCCCTTTTCCCCACGCGGTTTTTCTTACGAGAGAATCTTTATTGTTTTCAGCCACATACGGAAGCGTATTAAAGCTAAAAATCGTCGTCTTGACAACCTTCCTATCCAGTAGCAGAATCTTTTTAGGCGAATAAAAAGCGAAACTACTCTGTTCGCGACCGGGCAGTACCAGCTCAGAAATTTTCTGCCTCGAGGTCTCGATGTCCACTCTTCCGTTGAATGCCGGCTCTCCTGAATTTTTTTTAGCCGGGTTTCAGGATAAGAGAGCTGCTGTTCTCAAACACATTGCCCGCTCTGAGCGCCTGGTTGCCGTGCGGCCCGCATCGCGGCTAGAAGTTCGACCGAGGCCAGAGATGCTCTCGACCGGCATCTCAGAATTAAACGCAATCGCTGGAGGCATCCCGCGCGGCTGTTTGACCGAGATTAACGGCTCTGCTTCATCAGGAAAAACCAGCGTGCTGCTGGCTACGATTGCCGCCGCCACACAAAGAGAAGAAGCCTGCGTCCTCATAGACGCCAGCGACAGCTTTGACCCGATTTCAGGAGCAACTGCGGGAATTGAATTCAGCAAGCTGCTCTGGGTGCGTTGCGGCAAATCTTTGTCATCGGCCATCGGTCTTCAGTCGTCAGCCTATTTCAACAATCGGGCTTTTCCGAATGAAACCGACGACCGACGACCGACGGCCGACGACTTACAACGCGCTGGTCAAAAACTCTGTAGTAATAACGAAAAACGACTCGAGCAGGTCCTGAAGGCAACCGACCTCATCCTGCAGAGCGGCGGCTTTGGGCTGGTTGCACTCGATCTTGCCGGAATTCCTGGAAAATTCGTTCGTCGCATTCCCCTGGCATCCTGGTTCCGTTTTCAGCGCACAGTCGAACACTCAAAAACGGCGCTCTTGGTGGTAAGTGAATTCCCCTGCGCACAAACCTGCGCCGCCCTAACCATGAAGCTTTCCAATAAGCGACCAGCCGTCAGCCATCAGCTATCAGGAAAACCAACCCATACAGAAATCATGGAAGGAATGCAGGTAGAAACAGAAATTCTTCGCACAAGACTGGAGCGCAAGCCGGTGCAATCCATAACTGCGGTATTTAAAACACAAGCGGTACGCACAGGATGAGTAGAGTTTGGCGTTGGGTTTAGGCCAACGACCAACAGCCAACGACCAACAGCCAACGACCAACGACCAACGACCAACGACCAACGACCAACGATGGGTTTCCTATGCTTTTCGGCTGCATCTTCGTTCCCGATTTTCCCGTGGAGGCAATCCTGCGCGCCGAACCCGAACTCCGCTCGCAAGCCGTAGCCGTGCTTGAAGGTAAGCCGCCGTTGCAGAAAATTGTTTCAGTAAACGAAACCGCCCGCAGCGCAGGAGTTTCTCCGGACATGACGAAATTGCAAGTAGAAGGTTGCACGGAAATTGCTCTGCGGGACCGCTCTGAATTTCAAGAATCCGCTGCTCATCAGGCTTTGCTCGATTGCGCACAGTCCTTTTCGCCGCGAGTAGAAGATTCCGCGCCAAATACCGTGCTGCTCGATTTATCGGGATTAAGTTCAATTTTCGGAGCCTTACCAAAAATTGCGTGTGAAATTTCGCGCCGCGCTTCAGAGATAGGCCTCGAAACGAACGTAGCCGTCGCGCATACGCTCGATGCCGCTCTGCTCGCCGCCCGTGGGTTCATCGGAGTAACTGTGGTACCCGAAGGAAAAGAATCGGAAGTGTTGGGTAGCCTGCCCGTCGAGGTGCTGTTCGCAGACGAATCTAATTCCATTTCCAATTCTAAAGAAGCGGCGGAATTTCAAGAAACTTTCAGGCGGTGGGGAATCAGAAAATTTCGCGATCTGGCGGCCCTGCCTGAAGTTGCATTGAGCGAGCGACTGGGACAATGCGGTCTCAAACTCCAGCGAAAAGCTATCGGCATAAGTGAACGAACGCTGGTTCCGTCCGATCCACCCCTGATTTTTGAAGAAGCGATGGATCTGGAGTTTCCCCTGGTCCTCCTTGAACCGCTTGCATTTTTGCTTAGCCGAATGCTCGATCAACTGTGTGCACGCCTGCGGGCGCGTGCGCTGTCTGCTCAGGAATTGAGCTTGAAATTGACACTGGAAAATGGGCGACAGGCCAATCCTGAAAATGCGGTTTTTGAGCGGACCATCCACCTGCCCGTACCGTTGCTTGACGCAAATATTTTTCTTAAGCTGCTGCAGCTCGATTTGAAATCACATCCTCCAGGAGCTCCGGTTGCAAAAGTTCATCTTCGGATCGAACCTGCAAAACCACGTCCGGCGCAGAATGGACTTTTTATTCCCTGCTCGCCGGAACCGGAAAAGCTTGAGCTCACGCTGGCAAGGATCAATGGAATTGTTGGCGAAGGCCGTGCCGGATCGCCGCAACTGCTGGACACACATCGTCCGCAAGCATTCGAGTTGAAGCACTTCACGCCATCCACCGCAAAAAACGGGAACTGTCATGCGCCGAGAGACCTGGTGACAGCATTGAGGATTTTTCGCCCACCGGTTCCGGTCACAGTTACTTATCAAGATGGCAGTCCATCTCACATTTCCTCCAAAAAGCAAAATCACATTGCAGGCGAAGTGCTGTGGGCCGCCGGCCCATGGCGCTCGTCCGGAGACTGGTGGGAACAAGATTCCTGGGTGCGCGACGAATGGGATATTGCCGTACAGGAGAAAACAGGAATCGTGCTCTATCGCTTAATCCATGACTTGCTCCGCAGAAAATGGCTGCTGGAGGGAAGCTATGACTGACCTTGGCTCATGTAGCCCCAGACGCCCTTGTCTGGGGTGGGGCAGGTGAGGGCACCTGCCCCTACATGTCGAGGTTAGTTGCTCATGTACATCGAACTCCACTCCCGCTCAGCTTTCAGCTTTCTCGAAGGCTCCTCCCTGCCTGAAAGCCTAATCGCGCGCTGCGCTGAACTAAAGATGCCGGCAATGGCACTACTCGATCGTGATGGTGTGTATGGGGCGCCGCGCTTTTACATGGCAGCAAAGAAAGCCAAAATCAAAGCGCACATGGGTGCCGAAACCAACTGCGATTTTTCACCACGGAGACACGGAGACACGGAGAACAATCAAGAATTTTCCTCCGTGTCTCCGTGTCTCCGTGGTGAATCTCGCCTTCCTCTCCTGGTTGCTTCCCGTACTGGTTATCAAAACCTCTGCCGTTTAATCACAAAAATGAAGCTCCGCGCCAAAAAAGACGAAGGCGCAGTTTTCGAAGAAGAGCTTAAGCAATGCGGAATCGAAGAAGCTCGCCGCTCAGTCGAGCGCTTAATTCAAATCTTTGGCCACAACAATGTCTATGTCGAATTGCAACGCCACTTCCATCGCGAGCAGGAACTCCGTAACCGTGCGGCTATCGAGATCGCACGCTCTTTGAAGCTCCCGATACTTGCGACAAATGGCGTGCGCTATGCAACCAAGGATGCCCGCGAGCTCTGCGACGTCTTCACCGCCATCCGGAATCATTGCACTCTGAACACCGCGGGGCGCCTGCTCGCGCGAAATTTCGAGTGCTATTTGAAATCGCCGCAGGAGATGAACATACTCTTCGCCGATCTGCCGGAAGCTATCGCCAACACAATCGAACTCTCTTCACGCCTTGAATTCACACTCGAAGACCTGGGTTATGAATTTCCCAAGTATCCCGTTCCCGACAGCGAAAACATGATGTCGTTTCTACGCGAGCGCGCCCGCGAAGGGTTCCAGTCACATTACGGCCGAGCCTCTGCAGAATTGAAAGAGCGAGCCCGCCGCCAGATCGAACGCGAACTCGCACTGATAGAACATCTCAAGCTGCCCGGATATTTCCTGATCGTCTGGGACCTGGTCCGCTTCTGCCGCGAACAAAACATTCTTGTTCAGGGCCGCGGATCCGCTGCCAACAGCGCCGTTTGCTATTCCCTCGGCATCACCGCCGTCGATCCCGTTCGCATGGAACTGCTCTTCGAACGATTCCTCTCCGAAGAACGTGGCGAGTGGCCCGACATTGATCTCGACCTCCCCAGTGGCGACGATCGCGAAGCCGTTATCCAGTATTTGTACAGGCGCTATGGCGAACGCGGCGCGGCCATGACCGCTAATGTCATCACTTACCGCAGCCGCATGGCCTCACACGAGATCGGCAAAGTGCTCGGCTTCGATCCTGAAACTTTGAGCAAGGTTTCGGCGGCGGTCGCACAATGGGAGTATCGCGATGCCAACGACACCTTCGATCACCGTTTTCGCGATGCCGGCCTCGATCTTCGCCATCCGCGAATCAGAAAATATTTTCAACTGTGCGAGGCAATCCAAGACCTGCCACGCCATCTAGGCCAGCACTCAGGTGGCATGGTTATCTGCCAAGGTCAACTCGATTCTGTCGTTCCTCTCGAGCCTGCGTCCATGCCCGGCCGCGTGGTTGTGCAATGGGACAAAGAGGATTGCGCCGACCTCGGCATAATCAAAGTTGACCTGCTCGGCCTGGGCATGATGGCCGTACTCAAAGATTCTTTGAATCTCATTCGCAATCACCACGACGAAGAAGTTGACTTGGCACATCTTCCCGCCGACGATCATGAGGTTTATTCCACGCTGCAGAAGGCTGACACCATTGGCATGTTTCAAATCGAAAGCCGCGCGCAGATGTCCTGCCTTCCACGCCTTCGCCCGAAACGTTTCTATGATCTCGTCGTGCAAGTCGCAATCATTCGCCCCGGCCCAATCGTCGGCCAGATGGTGAATCCTTATTTAGAGCGTCGCCAAGCGCGCCAGGAAGTCAGTTACGCGTATCCCTCGCTAGAACCTGTTCTCAAGCGCACTTTGGGTGTTCCACTTTTTCAGGAGCAGCTCCTGCGCATGGCCATGGTCGTCGCAGGATTCACCGGTGGCGAGGCTGAAGAACTGCGCCGCGCCATGGGATTCAAGCGCTCGGAAAAACGAATGCAGGAAATCGAGGCCAAGCTCCGCGCCGGCATGGAGCGCAATGGCATCTCGCAAGAAGCGCAAGAGCAAATCGTGCTCTCCATCACTTCCTTCGCTCTGTACGGATTTCCCGAATCCCACGCCGCCAGCTTCGCTCTGATCGCCTACGCCAGCGCTTATCTGAAGTGCCATTACCTCGCGGCTTTCACCGCAGCTCTCCTGAACAACCAACCCATGGGTTTCTACAGTCCTGCAACTATCGTCAAAGACGCGCAGCGGCATGGATTGAAAGTGCTGCCGGTGGATGTGATGAAATCGGAGTGGGAATGCACGTTGGAGAAAGCCGTCAGCCGTCAGCCATCAGTCGTCAGGGAGCATTCAGCACTCAGCATTCAGCAATCAGAACACTATGTCGTTGGTCGTTCGCCGTTGGTCGTTGGCCAACCCCGCTCGGCAAATCATCCCTTGCGTAATTATTTGGAATCCAGCTCCGAAGCAGCGGGATATTACAACCCAGGATCCTTCGACTACGCCCAGGATAAACTCCACCCTTGTGTGCAAACCAAAAATGAGCACGTCTCAGAGGGACGACATACATTACAGCACCAGCCCCAAAAGGGGCGGGATTCGTTAGCTCAGGGCGTAAGCCCTGGGGAAGATCACAAATTTTCTGAGTCCCGTAGGGACGGCACTCCTGCTCTTCGCCTCGGTCTTCGTTACGTCCGCGGACTGCACGAAGAAGCCGGGCGGGCAACCGCGCGTGAACGACACCGCACTCCATTTACTTCAATTCATGATCTTGTACGGCGCGTACCAGAATTAAGAAAAAACGAACTAAACACTCTTGCGGAAATCGGAGCGCTGAACTCAATAGGGTTGCAAATCTCAGATGTTAGATTTCAGATTGAAAATCACAAATCTAAAATCTGCAATCTCAAATCTGAAATCCCCCTTTCCTCCGCAATCCCTTTCCACCGTCGCGACGCCCTCTGGAATGCAGGCGCGGCGGCAAATCCTTCCGGCTCACTTTTGGAAGAAATCCCAGAACTCGACAATAAATCTCCATTGAAAATGATGTCTAACGAAGAGCGCCTGGTCGCCGACTTCCGCGGCACTGGCATGACGGTCGGCCCCCATCCCATGGCTTTTCACCGCGCGCGCATGGAGGAACTAGGGGTCCGCCTGGCCATTGACCTTAGCAAAATCCCCAGTGGCCGCAAAGTCCGCACCGCAGGTTGCGTGATCGCCCGCCAGCGCCCCGGTACTGCAAAGGGATTTGTATTTTTAAGTCTGGAAGATGAAACCGGAGTCTCCAATGCCATCATCACTCCAGATTTGTTTCAACAGAATCGCCTGCTGCTGGCATCAGAGCAATTCCTGATGATCGAAGGGGTCCTTCAAAACCAGGATGGAGTCATTTCCATTAAAGCCGCCCGCGTTTCTTCCATAAACATCACTAGCGCCCAGACCACTTCTCACGACTTTCACTGAGTCTCGCCACCAGCTTCGGCAAAACGATTTTGTATTCTCAAATCTAGGAGTAAGCACCTAGAAGCTAATTTGCAATCCCACTGACCATTAAAATTCCTGCTAGCCTCAAACGAAATTTTTTACAGTGTAATTCCCCATTCCACAGTCACACAGGTTTATCATAAGAACATATCCCGCCACTAAAGATGTGCAGCCGCTGGTTGTTGCGTCAGTGTGTGGCCCCAAACACCATTTGACGAAAGTTGAGGAGTACAGAAATGGCTAAAGCAAAAAGCCCTCGCACCACTAAACCTAAGACTCGGAAAAATATCTTGCAGATGCCTGATAGCGCCAATGGCGAGGCAAAGAACGGCAACGCCCGGGCGGACTTCGAGTCTGAGATCCGGCTGCGCGCTTATGAGCTTTACGAGCAACGCGGACGCGCTGCCGGACAAGAGGAGCAGGACTGGTTCGCCGCCGAGCGTGAAGTGCTGGCCCGCAGCTCCAACGAGAAACACACAGCCTAAGCTGTTATCCGCGCCATTCGGCTCTTAATCGAGAGCGGGAGTTACGCTTTGCCTGACCTGCTGGTCATTGACGACAACCCTACGCAGTTGTCCGTCCGGGAGGCCGTGCTGCGGGGCGCCGGATTTTCGGTGCTGACGGCGGACAGCGCTGAAAAAGCATTGCAGTTGCTCCGGGATGAATCAGCAACGGCGGGCCTTCGCGTCATACTCACCGACCACGTCCTTCCCGGCGCCAGCGGCGATGCTTTTGTGCGTGAGCTTCGCGAATTCAGTCCATCCGTTCCGGTGCTTGTGATTAGCGGGATGGATGAGGCTGAACAAGCGTACGCTGGACTTGAAATCACATTTCTCCATAAACCGTGCGCGCCGGAGGATCTCATAGCACAGGTGCGCGTGGCGTTGGAAACAAGGGGTCAGTGATGAGTGGTCAGTCATAACTACCGATATTGGCAACTGACCACTAGCCACTGATCCCTGGTCTCCTCATTTGCCTGCTCCCCTCAATTCTGAAAAAATGAAGATTCCATCATGGCCGAATTAGGTAGTTTTGTTCTCCTGCTCGCCCTGGCGCTCAGTGGGTATTCCCTCCTTGCCGGATTCTTCGCGCTGGCTACGAAGCGGTCGTCGTCAGAGCAGTTGGGAGAAACTGCCCGCAGAGCAGGGATCGCCAGCTTTGGCGCCGTACTGATGGCCGCGGTTCTGCTTGTGACAGCGGCCTTCCGCAACGATTTTTCCATCGCCTACATTTTTCATCACAGCAATCGCGATCTGCCCCTCCCTTACAAGTTTGCCACGCTGTGGTCGGGACAAGAGGGCTCGCTTCTGTTTTGGTCATTGCTGCTGTCTGGATACGGCCTGGTGCTGCGATTGCGTCACAAGACGGACGCTCGCCTGTTTGCGCATGCGTCGGTGGTTATCGCCGCTGTACAAGTCTTTTTCTTGCTGCTGCTGAATTTCGCAGCCCACCCGTTCGCCATCATGCAAGGGACGCTGCCTGCCGACGGCAACGGGCTGAATCCCTTACTTCAGTATGCCGAGATGGTGATTCACCCACCCATGCTCTACCTGGGCTATGTCGGCTTCACTGTGCCGTTCGCTTTCGCGCTGGGAGCGTTGGCGATGAAGTATCCCGGCGAAAAGTGGATACACATCACGCGCCGCTGGACCATGGTCACTTGGGGTTTTCTCACTTGCGGAGTCTTCCTGGGTGCGCACTGGGCCTACAACGTTCTGGGATGGGGCGGCTATTGGGGCTGGGATCCGGTCGAGAACGCATCCTTGATGCCTTGGCTGACCGGTACTGCATTCCTTCACTCGGTCATGATGCAGGAAAAGCGAGGCATGCTGAAGACCTGGAACATGTGGCTGGTCTTTTCCACGTTTTGGCTCGCAATCCTGGGAACTTTCCTGACTCGCAGCGGCATCATCAGTTCGGTGCACGCATTCGCGCAATCTTCCATCGGAGACTGGTTCGCGTGGTTCCTCACAATTAGTCTCGCGACTTTTACTTTTTTCTTCATCAAGAACAGGTCGCACCTGCACAGTGAGCACAAGCTGGAATCCCTGATATCGCGGGAGTCGAGCTTCCTGTTCAACAATTTATTGTTTGTGCTGGCGTGTTTCACCGTGCTTTGGGGCACTTGGTTTCCTAAAATTTCCGAGTGGGTACAGGACACCAAGGTGACCGTCGGGGCGCCGTTCTATAACAAAGTCACCATTCCCGTTGCCCTACTGCTTCTGCTGCTTACCGCTGTCGGCCCACTGCTCGCATGGCGTAGGACCTCGCTTGAGAGTCTGAAGCGCAACTTCCTGTTGCCGAGCATCGGTGCGCTCCTAGCCGGAGTAGCCATGCTCGTTTTCGGTGTGCATCCCTGGAACGACATCTCGTATTTGTATTCGATGATCGCTGCGATGCTGGCCGTACTTGTCACGCTGACCGTTATTTCAGAATTCGTGCGCGGCGGACGCGTCATCTCACGCCACACCGGTCAAAGCCTTCTGCCCTCAATTTTGCACCTGTGGCATCGCAACACCCGGCGCTACGGCGGGTATGTGGTTCACTTCGGAGTAGCTCTGGTGTTCATCGGAATTCTTGGTACACCGTTCAATCGTGAGGCCGAAAAGGAAATGACTTTCGGCGATACCCTGGCCATAGGTCCCTACACTCTGCTCTGCCGCTCCTACACCCAGGAAGAGAACGCGAACTACAGCACTGAGTTAGCAATCATTCAAGTTTTCAAGGGTAACCGCCAGATTGATACCCTTTATCCGGAGAGCCGCTTCTACCCCACCAGCCAGCAACAGCAGCACATACCGGCCATCCGCTCCACGTTGAAAGAAGATCTTTACGTAGTTTATGAAGGCCAGAATCCGGACACCGGGCGTCCCATCATAAAGGCGCACCTCAACCCGCTGGTCTCCTGGATATGGATCGGATTGGTAGTCATGGTTTTCGGCACCATCCTGGCCCTGCTGCCCAATGCAGCCCCCGTACGTGCCGCCGTCCCAGCGCGACTCGAAACCGTCCCGGTTGGAGCTGGAGACTAATGCGCCGCTCTCTCACAATGCATGGGGTGCCCCATTTCTCGCGTCTCTTGCGAGAAGTGGGGCTTTCTCACGTCAAGCCCATTCGCCTTCTTTCCATTGTTTTTTTGGGATTGCTTGTGCTGCTCGGTGCCGGCGACGACGCTGGGCGAATAGACCGGTTAGGTCATCAGATGATGTGTGTCTGTGGCTGCAATCAAATCTTGCTCGAGTGCAACCATGTGGGCTGCACATATTCCACGCGAATGCGGAACGAGCTCACTGCTGCGGTGGACCAAGGCGATAGCGACAACACTATTCTGCAGTCTTTCATTCGTGACTACGGAACCATCGTTCTTGCCGTCCCCACAAACACCGGCTTCAACCGGCTTGCGTGGATCATGCCCTATCTCGCGTTAGTGATTGGAATAACGTTAGTCGTTTTCATCGCCTGGGCTTGGAGAAAACGGCCCCTGGCGATACACGCCAGCGTTCCCGCATCAGTCCGTGGCCAAGAGCTCGATCGTTTCCGCGAGCAGGCGCGCAAGGAGACGGACCTGTGATCCCGCTAGTCTGTGCCCTAATTACGGCGGCCACGCTTTTCTACGTTTTCCACGTTCCTGACTCTATGGTGGCGGGACCCGAAAAAACTCGGGCTGCATATTTACGCGAGAGAAAGGAAGTGGTGTACGAAAACCTCCGAGACTTGAATTTCGAATTTAAGGCCGGCAAGGTTCCGGAGAGCGATTATCAGACAATGAAAAACTCCCTCGAAGAAGAGGCTGCTGCAATCCTCGCCGAGATCTCGCGTCTGGAATCGGGAACGTCGCCTTCGGAAGCGGCACGAGGAATGGGACAGCGAGTCTGAACTCATGAATTCTGATAAATCGCCAAATCGGGCGTTACCGTGGAAGAGCGGCGCTTCAGCGCCGCGTAAGTGGGTCGAAATTAAGCAGCGCTTTAGCGCCCGCGGATGCAGAATTGCGGCTCTCCCAGCGATCGCCGTTCTGCTCTTCACTGCGGCATCATTCGCCGCGACGTTGACCGGCACCAGCACCAACGGCACCACCAACAAGCCAGCGGCAGGTGACGAAGTCATCCTCATCAAGCTAGCCGCCGGCATGGAAGAAGTCGGCCACACCAAAACCGATGCTGCCGGAAAATTCAGCTTCACGTTCGCTGACGACAATGCTCCCCACTTGGTACGTACCATCCACCAGGGTGTCACCTACCACAAGCCCGCGCCTCCCGGCACAAATGCGGTTGATCTCGAAGTGTACGACGCCAGCCCGAAGGTCGCCGGGGTAAGTGCGGTCGCTGACCTCATGTACATCCAGGCTGGAAAAGGGCTACTCGGAATTACTCGAATTTTCGCGGTGGACAACAAATCCAAGCCGCCGCGCACCCAGATGAACGACGCAAATTTTGAGTTCTTCGCTCCTCTTGGCGCAGACATTGATGGCGCGTCCGCCCAAACGGCCGGCGGTCAACCGGTGAATGTCACTCCAACGCCCCAGTCTGAAAAGGGACGCTACGCCTTCGTCTTCCCACTTCGTCCGGGACAAACCGAATTTCAGGTCACCTTTCACCTGCCGTACAGCGGAAAAGCAACCATAGACCCGCAATTGATCTACCCTCTGCAGCACTTCGTCGCCATGATGCCGCGCTCCATCCGATTCACTCCAGTGCAGGCTGGGATATATGAGGACAAGCAGCCTCCCGGCCAACCTGAAGCTATCGCCGAGGTTGCCAGCAATCCTAAGCCTGGGCAGAAACTTACCTTCGAAATCTCCGGCGACGGTATGTTGCAGGACCAGAACGAAAACGCATCAACCAGCTCGCGCGGACAGACATCTGCTTCGGCAGACACGCGTCCCGGAGGCGGACTTGGCGCACCGATCGAGGCGCCTGATCCTCTCGATAAGTACCGCTGGTACCTTCTCGGCGGCTTCGGGGCGGTACTCGTGGCGGGAGCTGTCTACATCACCAACCGTTCCAGTTCCGCACATCCAACTCCACCCATCGCAGGCTCCAATACTTCGGGCATGCTGCTCGATGCTTTGAAAGAAGAGCTCTTCCAACTAGAAATGGAGCACATGCAAGGACAAATTTCAGAGGAAGAATACGCGAAAGCTAAAGCTGCCCTCGATCAGACCCTGTCGCGTGCAATCAAGCGGAACCGCTAAGCTCCGGAGGAGCGGCATATGTTAGCCCAGCGCGTAAGAGCTGGGTAAGGTTGGGAGATGAGCAAGTCCCGGAGGGAGGCAGAACTGTTCGAACCAATGCCTAACCTAGGTTAGCTGGCTGAGAGCAACCCCCGATCTAAAAACCGCGCATGTTCCTGCAAGAATTCCACTTTCCTCCGTTCTCCCAACATGAACCGCCCCCGCCATATATGGCATCTATTCTCTTAGGGCAACCTTATGGGGAATACTTTCAAGACCGCATTTTTACTAACGGCGCTCACGCTGCTGCTGATGTTCATTGGCCGGATCTTTGGCGGCCAGAACGGCATGCTTCTAGCCTTGATAATCGCAGCGGTGTTCAACTTCGTCTCCTACTTCTTTTCGGACAAGCTGGCGCTGGCCATATATCGAGCCCAGCCGGTGACGCGCGAGGAACTGCCCCGCGCCTATCAGATCGTTGAGCGCCTCACGCAACGGGTAGGCCTGCCCATGCCGAAGATCTATGTGATTCCGACGGAATCACCAAATGCCTTTGCCACGGGTCGCAATCCTAATCACGCTTCCGTAGCGGTCACCCATGGAATTTTGGGCCTGTTGAATGACGAGGAACTCGAAGGCGTCTTAGCTCACGAACTAGGCCACGTTCGCAATCGCGACATCTTGATCAGCTCGATCGCTGCCACACTTGGCGGAGCCATCACCTATCTGGCGGACATCGCGCGTTGGGGAATGATCTTCGGCGGCTACGAACGCAACGAGAACAATCGCGGCGGAGGACTCAGCGCAATATTCATGCTCTTTCTCGCTCCGCTTGCAGCCATGCTCATTCAGCTCGCGGTTTCGCGCTCTCGTGAGTACCAGGCCGACGAAACCGGCGCTCACCTCACTGGCAACCCCTATGCCCTAGCCAGCGCGCTCACCAAACTGGATGCCTATTCCAAGCGGGTGCCTCTTACAGCAACTCCTTCGACCGCACACTTATTTATCATTCAGCCATTTCTAGGAATGAGCTTTGCCAGTCTTTTTTCCACTCATCCGCCAACAGCAAAACGAATCGAACGCCTAACGGGCAGACCAGCCGATTTCGGCCAATGAGAAGGTACGAGACCCGGACTTGAACGATGCGGACTCGAAAGGGTGCGGCCTTGAAAGGTGCGGCTTCTCGCCGCACCGTTAATGGTGCCTTGAATCTTGAGCGAGCTTCAGCTCGGAAGGTTTCGCCAACGACGAACGACCAACGACAGTTTTGCTTATCAACGACAGATTCAGGTCACTAAGGTAACCACCAGGCCTCAAACGCACATAGTAGAATCGCCTCCATGTCGCTCGAAACCGTCATTGCCGCGTCACACCGGGCGTCCCGCCTGGAAAATGAGCTCAAAAAAGTCATTCGCGGCAAAGATGACGTTGTCCGCCTGGCGCTGGTTTCAGTTCTAGCCCGCGGCCATCTCCTGATCGAGGGCGTCCCAGGTGTTGGAAAGACGACTCTGGCTCATGCTCTTGCCCGTTCTCTCGGCTGCAGCTTTCAACGCGTGCAGTTCACCAGCGACATGCTCCCGTCCGACATTTTGGGCATTTCGATCTACTCGGCCACCGAGCAGAAGTTTGAAT
>WNGL01004912.1_pt1 | contig 15951 bp, 22 predicted proteins | sample 5400591 | NCBI WGS metagenome assembly WNGL01 (sample SAMN13153377, study PRJNA577476) | soil metagenome | isolation source: 80 cm soil or saprolite under Garry oak tree replicate 1 | place: USA:California | collected 2016-06-15
TGATTGAACCATTCACGAAAACTAGTTATTGAATGGATATCCTGATACCGGATAGTTAAGATCGGTGCATTGTCATCGAAAACTTCAAGCACTTCTAATCCTCTCTTCTTATGAGTATCAAGCCCTACCCCTCTAATACATTTTTTAAAATGCCCAACTGTCATCCTTTCACCTCTTCCAACCTTTCAGAAAAACACAAGTCCCTCATAGGGCATTGTTGCGCCAATTTGTCCTGTGGGGAATGACAGACGCGATCAGAGAGCATCTTTAAGCCGTGATTTTTGACCATGTATGTATTGCCATTTATTTCATCTACTCGAAACTCATATGGCTTGAATAATTCCTCATCCCGTTCCATCACGTACACGTGAAAATCCTGGTTGTTCTTGTTCTCAATAAGCAAAATAGCCTTTTGCAAGTCAGTAAAGTAGAGGTAGTTATTGGCTTGAATAACAGCCTTATAGACTGTTTGAGAAAGCTTCATAGCTTCTTCAAGCGTTGCATTAACTATGCCTTTTCTTTCCTTTTTTACAAGCCTATAGCCATTTACTTTGCTTTCATCCCATTCGTACAAATCTGGATGACCTACATATTCATCGTGATTGATGCCTTTTATCTCAACCAGATACTTTTCATTGCCAAACTGAATAATGGCATCGGGGGAAAAGTACAAGTTTTCCCCTGGCAAGAAGTGAGTCAGGTCTAGTTCAGGAAGTCTATTATCGTCTGATAGAACGACATTGCCATACAGCCTGAAAAGAGATTGCCATTTCTCATGATATACCCAGCCAGTCGCAAAATAAGCTTCCCGTTTCCAATCCCAGGATTTCAACTCAGGCTTTTGTACTTCACCTGGATACAAGTTCATGAGCACATAGCGACGAGTACACCATTCGCTTTCTGATTCTAAGAGATTGGCGGCGTGAAGCTCTCGGTGTGGCTCTTGGTCTCTTCCTTTTTGTAAGTACATTTGTTGAAATGAGAGTTTGAGAAGTTCAGCTTCCTGTTGGAAGTCATTCATACTGGAGTTACCTTATGTGTTGTGAGATGATCTAAAAAGGCTTTTTGGGCTTTTTCGTGCTCTTCATATTTCGTGTTCGGATCTAAAAGATTATTAAATTCATGACGTTCTAATCTATAGAGTCTTTCGCACTCTTCGCATTCTTCGTACGGTTCTTGATGCTGCTCTTTGTAGTGTTCCAGGAACGCGTCCTGAGCATCTTCAAAGAGGTTCTGTTTTTGTATTTCAGTTGGGCGCATACGCCACTGATTGCGATAATTGACGAGCTGATACCAGAGGATTCCACACTCATGACAACCCTCTACAGGCTGCTCATTCTTAAGGATGATAGTATTTTGTGGGTACTGTAGTGGCATCTCAATACTTCCTTTCTATAACCAGGGTGGAACTAAGTTACCCCATTGGTGATAATCTTCCCAGTCTCGTTCTGTTAGATGCTTTTCAGCTACATCAAAGGTAAATGGTTCCTGACCAGGAACAGATTCATCCTGAACAATAGTGTATTTTCTTCCCGATCCCCTGAATACACCTAAATCCTTTGTGATAATAGCTGAATAGCAACAACCACTACGGAAATATTCAACTTTTTCACCTAATACAAAGCACGGGGTTTTTTGTTGCTTTTCCATGCATCTATCCTTTCCTTATAGTAAGAGAAGCGTCTAACTATTAGACGCTTCTCAGATGATGATTAGAAATCGGGCGCGTTCCTGATTGCGCCGTTTGTGGCTTTGGATTGAGAAACTGCAGGTTCAATAATTCCAACTATGCGAGGAGGGCAAGCATCGCTATAGATGCTGAATACTAAATCACGATCAAGGTACTCAGCAGGGATATCATGGGAAGTAGGGTCAAAGCTACTCGGATCTTTTGGCTCAACGGTATAGACCGTCTCAATACCAACTCCGGCGCGTTCAATCTTGAAATCGCGCTTGCTGATGTCATGCGATTCACTGGCCTGGTACGTGGTCAACAGCTTGTCAAGGATAGGCGAGGTTTGCGGTTTCATCTCTAAGAGACGGGGGCCGGATACATCATGCTCTACGTTTTCCATGTCGGTATAGGTCACTTTTTTGTTAGACTTGACCTCTACTACCGCGTGAAGATAGGCAGGAAGTACAAAGCGTTCAGAGGCACGGGCTTGACGCTTGATCTTCTTTTCCTCTTTTGTCTCTTCAGGAAGTGCCTCTACATCCAAACAGGTTTGGCATTCCTGGCCTAAGTCCTTAGCGCACTGACTACGGAATAGCCATTTCTTTGAAGTGTTGTCGTAGTATTCGTGCTTATGCACACGAACGTATTCTCTGAGATTTAAGAGGGGACGGATGAGGGCTTTTTGACCATCGGCGATGGAGAAGAAAAACGGGCGAGATGTGAAGTCGCCAGTGTTCTCATTCTTGCGGTTCTTTGCCTCTTCAAGATAGGCCATCGGGTCGTTTACGTCAGTTACTGCCATGTTTTAACATTTCTCCTTTTGTTTTTCAATTTTTTTCAATTCCCCATTTCGGGGCGTCAATCACGCTTTGCAACGTGACTGAAGTCCAGGAAGAAGGATTTATAAATACACAGTGAAGCTTGCAATATTTGAACTTGCCAGGATTGCATCAACTGTACCTGATGTTACGTACCATCTACTGCAATGTGAAAGCTCTTCAATCATCTGCTCGTAAGTAACTTCTGTCTCTGCCTGGGAAGTACTACCACTGTAACCTGTGTACTTCTCTTCACTTACAATGCGCTTTGCTGTCTTTGCAATCTTTTTAAATTCGTTCTTTGTCATCTTTTCAATTCCTCTCAATTTTTCAACTTTTTCATCTAGCAATCTCTTTCCGTAAGACAGTGTAGCATAGTATGAACTACTTGTCAACAGTTTGGGCTACTTTCTTAAAAATTCATAAACTATTGACAACTATCAAAAAATATGCAATACTTCAACTAGGGAAAGGACTACACAGAAAGAGGTATAGATGAACACGACATTTGATTTAATCAGCTTGAATGAAGCTGCAAGGCGGTTGGAAGTGCATAAGGAAACGCTTTTAAGGGCAATCAGGACGGGGGAGCTAGAGGCTGTCAAGCTCGGTCATAGTTACCGCGTGACTGATTCCACTCTCAAAGATTGGCTACGCAAGAGGACAGTCAATGCACAGGAACAAGGGGCGTAAGCTCACAAGAAAAATGTATGAAAGGACATCGTAGGGAATGGAAATAGTTTTGAGGGAGTATCAAGAAGCGTGCATTCAAGGTATTCTGGCAAGTTATGAACAGAATAAGAGCGGTTCAGAGCTGGTTGTGTTGCCTTGCAGTGCCGGTAAAACCATTATCTTTAGCCAGGTGATTTACGCTCTTGCACAGAAGTACGATACATCGGCTATGGTGATTGCAGATAGGGATGAACTTCTCAATCAAGCTGCCGATAAGTACCGCATGGTGAAACCTGATGCAATCATAGGCAAGATCGGAAGTGGAGTGCATGAATATGGGGGAGAGGTCACAATCGCCAGCATTCAAACCATTCATCGACCTGAACATATGAAACGATTAAAGGCTTTATATGGCACTGGCAAAGGCTTATTAATCATTGTCGATGAAGCTGATTTAAGCGCAGCTCCAACATATCAGATTGTGCTTGAAAGCTTCCCAAATGCATTTGTGCTGATGGTGACAGCTACTCCTGACAGGCTTGACGGTAAACCCCTACTAGATGGCAAAAAGCCATTGTATGAAGCAAGCATTATTGACCTGGCTACTCATGAACCTGCGTATCTCACTGATATGCGAGCTGTCCCCATTCAAACTGGTTTGAGTCTGGATGGAATACATACACAGGCAGGGGACTTCAAGATTGACGAACTGGAAGCGGCAGTAGATACCGACGAGCGCAACCAGCTCATTGTGCAGAAATATATGCAGTATGCGAGTGGAAGACGGGCGGCGTGTTTTGCAGTGACTGTTGAGCATGCAGAGCACATCACAGAAGCGTTTAACGATGCTGGCATAGCTTCCGGCGTTGTAGTTGGCATAACTCCACTACCTGAAAGAAAAAGGCTCTACAAGGCTTTTAGAAGCGGCGAGGTTAAGGTACTTACTACGGTAAATGTGCTGAGTAGAGGTTGGGATGAACCTCTCTGTGATTGCATTATCATGGCACGACCTACTCAATCACGTGCTCTTTTCGTTCAAGCTATAGGCAGGGGATTAAGGTTAGCTCCTGGTAAGCAAGATTGTATCATCCTTGATATCACTGATAACTGTTTGAAGCACAGATTAGAACCGCAAAGCTTACGTAAAGTCCTCGGTAAACATCTCAACGACGAAGAAAGCCTGTTAGAAGCTCTTGCAAGAGAAAAAGAAGAGATTGGCGCAAAAACGAGTGTCCATCAGGAACGGAAGTTAAAAGAGCAACGCAATAAAGATATTGAACTGAACTTGCTTGTCAAACTTGACTGGCAGTTAATCGATGATGGTTTGTTTGTCCTGGAAGCAGGCAATCAAAAGCACAGAATAGCTTTAGCATTAAACGATGATGGAAACTATAGCGTTTGGGCAAGACTCGCTCCGTTTTATGAGCCTCAATTATGGCTTGAAAACGCGCCGTTAGATTGGTGTCAGTCGTTCGCAGAGAAACGCGCTAGATTGCTTCTCAGTGATGCAAAGAATGTGAAACTGATAGACCGTACAGCCCCTTGGAGAGCCTATCCTGCTACTGATGTACAGCTTGAAAAGTTGGAAAAGTGGCAACATCGATTCAACTTGAACTACAACCCTGGAACAGTAACCAAAGGTGAAGCATCTGACATGCTCGACTACGCATATGGCCAATTTGAGCAATGGAGAAATAGAAAGGCACAGAAAGTATCATGACAGATTATCAATCATTCCTCCAACACAAGAAAGTCATTGCCCAAACATCAGGCATTGATGTATCCCTTGACCAAATACACCCCCTGCTTTTTCCATTTCAGAGAACGCTAGTGCAATGGGCATTGAGGAAAGGACGGGCGGCGCTATTTGCTGATACTGGCTTAGGAAAGTCATTCATGCAACTCGAATGGGCTAGATTAACAGGCAAACGAGCATTAATCATAGCTCCATTGTCAGTAGCAAAGCAAACCGTGAATGAAGCAAAGAAAATAGGGCTAGATATCCATTATACCCGTTCTGGTAAGGACTTAGCGGGGGGCATCAACATCACGAATTATGAGATGTTAGAGCATTTCAACCCTGACGATTTCGGAGCGGTTGTGCTAGATGAAAGTTCAATCTTGAAAAGCCTGGATGGGAAAACCAGATCCAAACTCATAGAGATGTTTGTCGATATGCCATTCCGGTTGTGTTGTACTGCTACCCCTGCCCCAAACGACATCTCAGAGATTGCTAATCATGCTGAATTTCTAGGAGTTATGAGCCGTGTGGAAATGTTGGCTATGTTCTTTGTGCATGATAGCAACTCAGGAGCACAGGCTAACTGGCGACTCAAGAAACATGCTCAAGAGCCTTTCTATCGCTGGCTTGCGAGTTGGTCTATGTCTGTGAAAAAACCAAGTGACTTGGGAGCATTCAGCGACGAGGGCTACAACTTGCCAGAACTGACTATCAAACCTCTGATAGTGGAAACAGACTTCAAACCTGGAAATGCCTTATTCTATACCAAGCTTTCCGGTATCCAGGGACGGGCAGAAGCTAGAAGAGGTACGCTTGACGATAAGCTTGACGAGATATTCAGTCTGGTGCATTCCAATCAAGAACAATGGATTCTCTGGTGTGGCATGAATGCTGAAAGCTCTCAGCTTGCAAAGATACTTCCTGATGCTATTGAGGTCACAGGTAACGATAGCATAGAAAAGAAGATTGCAGCAATTGAGGGTTTTCAGGAGGGAAAGTACAGAATTGTGATAACAAAAGCGAAAATCGCAGGCTATGGAATCAATCTCCAGAACTGTCATAACATGGCTTTCGTGGGGATTGGCGATAGCTTTGAAAGCTATTATCAATGCATTAGACGCTGTTACCGCTTTGGTCAAGCACATCCTGTCAATGCCTATATTGTCATCTCTGAAATTGAGCAAGAGATATTTGCTAATATCATGCGTAAAGAGCAGGAAGCAACAACTATGAGTGAAAAACTCATAGAGCATGTCAAGCAGTTTGAACGCAAAGAGCTTGAACACCACAAAGAAGAGTATCAGTACAACAATGCACTGGCTATGCAACTCCCCGCATGGCTATTAGTCGCTTAGAAAAGAAAAGAGGTTTTAAATCATGCAAGATATTAACGTGTTAGATCAAGTCATTCGAGATGAATATGCTATCTACAATGGTGATAGTTGTGAAGTTCTAGCAGGCGTGCCAGATGCCAGTATTGACCTCTCAGTGTTCAGTCCGCCTTTCCAGAGCTTGTACACGTATTCACCGACCGAAAGAGATTTAGGCAACAGCAAGACACCAGAGGCCTTCAATCAGCACTTCGGTTTTATTATCGATCATCTTATGCGAGTAACCAAGCCAGGAAGAAACTGCTGTGTGCATGTGGCGCAACTAGCTACTACTCTTACGACTCATGGCTACATCGGTATGGAAGACTTCAGGGGAGATACGATCAAGGCTTTTCAAGAGCGTGGATGGATTTATCATGGTGAAGTGACGATTGACAAGAACCCGCAAGTCCAGGCTATCCGTTCACATGCTAAAGGACTGGCATTCATGCAATTGAAAAAAGATGCTTCTTGGTTACGCCCTGGCTTTGCTGACTATATCCTCATCTTTCGCAAGCTCGGAGATAATGCAATACCCGTTCATCCAGATATCACCAATGAGGAATGGATACAGTGGGCGCATCCGGTTTGGTATGACATCAAGGAAACGGAAACCTTGAACGCTGCTGAGGGACGTGACCCGAACGATGAGAGGCATATATGTGCTCTACAGTTAGGAGTTATTGAGCGATGCGTGAGGCTTTGGAGCAATCCAGGTGAAACGGTTCTGAGTCCTTTTATGGGTATTGGTTCAGAGGGGTATGAGTCAATCAAGCATGGGCGCAAGTTCATAGGCGTGGAATTGAAACCCTCTTACTTTGCTGCTGCAAAAAAGAACCTTGCCAGGATACTCAAAGAGAAAACACAAGCAACGCTTTTTGATGGATTGTTTGAAGAATCCGAGGAAACTGGGGAAAACGCAACCTTGCCAGAAACAAGCAATGAGGATAGCACTGTACTACCTCCATTGAACGGCAATAAAGCCTTTAGCTTGTTCAAGTAGTGTGTGTTTCTTTACTCCATGATACGCGAAAAATGGTTATGTAAAGTATCGTACATCATGGAGTAGAAACAGTTCAGGCTATTGGAAGAGTAACACGTAAGACGTAGAGAAACCTCAACGTTATTTGTCCTTTTATTCTGTATGCTTAGGGATACATCTTCATTTATTTTTCAAAAAGAGGGAAGTCGAAAGAGGGGAAACAATCATATCATGTCTGCAAAATCATCTATGGCACTTGCTGAAAAACATACTGAAATGAATAACACATCACTTTCTATTGTGCCAACAGGTACAGAATTATCTCCATTTTTCAGAGGCAAGATGCCCCTGCCTCCATCTGTCGATAATGCTTATAAGATTATCACAATACGCACAAAAAACGGGCCTATCACTACGTTAGGGGCTACTCCTGCTTTAGAGCAGTTCAAGATTGGCGCGGCCTGGATGCTGACACAGGCATATGCCGATTGGTCTGTGATTGATGCTATCAAGAGCAGCAAGAACAGGTTTAAAGTACCTCTAGCTGTCTCTATGCATGTCTATTTTTCAACTGAATGGAAGAGGGATTTAGACGGGGTGTTTAAATTTGCTATTGACGCAGCTTTTAATAAGATGGGGTTGAATGACAATCTAGTGGTGTCTATTGAAGCTGAGAAGCTGGTTGATGCCTCAGATCCGCGTGTTGAGATTGAGGTCAGGTGCGTTGTGCGCTAGCTGTAAGGGAATAGGCAATGCTAACAGTAGGGAGCTTATTCTCTGGAATAGGCGGTATTGAATTAGGTTTAGAGCGTACAGGCGGATTTAAGACAGTTTGGCAAGTGGAGATTGATAGCTATGCACAGAAAGTCCTTGCAAAACATTGGCCCGATGTTACCAGGTATGGAGACATTAGAGAAGTCGGAATACACAATCTTGCGCCTGTTGAACTCATGTGCGGAGGATTCCCCTGTCAAGATATCTCAAACGCTGGCAAACGAGCAGGGATTGAGGGAAGTAGATCAGGATTATGGAGTGAATTCTACCGTCTCATTTGCGAGTTACGACCTCAGTACGTGCTTGTGGAGAACGTCGCAGCTCTCCTTGGAAGAGGAATTGATACCGTACTCGGAAACCTTTCCGCGAGCGGGTATGATGCGGAATGGCAAGTGTTATCAGCAAGTGCCTTTGGTGCTCCACATATCCGAGCTAGGGTCTTCATTGTTGCCTACTCCTCTAGCAGTCAATGCGACGGGCGGTTCAGCAAACAGGAATCGAAAAGACATGCCATACCGTTACTCACTGGCACGAATGGCGACAGGGAACAAATGGCCTACGCCAGCAGCGAGGGATTACAGAGGAGCAGGCAAGAGAGAGAGTTATCTAGTTCGTCGCCAATTTCACCAGCAATCTTTAAACGAGGAAGTAGTTCACGGATTGAACGGTCAAGCTGGTGGACAACTGAATCCTCAATTCGTCGAGTGGCTCATGGGATTCCCTCAAGGGTGGACAGAATTAAAGGACTCGGAAACGCAGTAGCTCCTCAAATAGCCCAGTTTCTAGGGGAATGTATTTTAGAACATCGTCAACGAATTGAAGAAATGAATACATCATGGTCACTGTAGCGCAACCCACACTCACACCACAAAAGCAAGATCAAAATACCAAGTGGTATCTTGATTTGCTGCAAGATGGTTTCACGATAGAGCGGCCAGATTGCGGGCGTTGGCTTCCTTTGGTAGAACAATTAGAGGATGCTTGCGAGTCTGCTAATGGCAATCGGGCATTTGTGTATCAGGCAACGGTGAATAGCCTTGTGGCTTCACAAAAGTATCCTGGCCTGAAAGAGATGTTATCAGGCGAGGAAATAGGACAGGCAAAAGGGAAAGAGGTTACTGACACCTTTTCCCTTGTGTCAATTCCTCCTCTTCCTGATACCGCAATGTTACCACAATCGCTCTCAGTAGGCGCTTGCGATTGGCTGGATAAGTATATTGAATACAGTAAATTAAGGTCACCAGAGGGCTATGAAGACTTCCATGAGGCATGTGGTTTATGGGTATTGAGTACGATAGCGGGGCGTAGGATTAAGATACCTTTAAATGAGCAATATACGCCACTTATGATAATACTTGTAGCTCGTTCAGGGGCTTATGCAAAGACGACTACAGCCAATAAAGCTGTGGATGTGCTGCAAGCTTCGGGACTACGATGGCTACTAGGCAATGATAGAACAACTCCACAAAAGTTATTAACAGATATGGTTGGAGATCCGCCGAAACACTACGATGATTTAGATGCTGATAAACAATTCCAACTCAATAAACGATTAGCTATGCCTGCTCAACGCGGGTGGAGATATGGTGAGTTTGGAGAGTTGGTAAAAGCTTTGGGACGTGGCGGCGGTATTATGGATGATTTGAAAGGGCTGTTACTGCAGCTTGACGATTGCCTGGATTCATACACCTATGGCACACAGAGCAGGGGGGATGAGAGAATTGAAAAGCCTTACCTGGCACTCTTAGGAGATACTACCCCTGCCAGTATCCGCTCTTGTTCTAAATCCGGTAGTGATTTTTGGACTGATGGTTTTTGGTCCAGGTTTATTTTTGTGACACCACCGGAGGGAACTGGAAAAGATGACCCATTTGATTTAGGGAGTTTTCCAGTTCCTTTTGATCTTTCCAGGCCATTAAGAGAGTGGCATGAGAGGCTAGGGATTCCATCCATAGCGATTGAAGTCAAGCGAGATGAGAAGAATAAGGTTACTGGCCTGGAATGTGTCCGGGGGGAATTGCCAGAAATCACGATCAAGCTTGATGCTGATGTCTATCAGGCGTGGATTCGGTATAGAAGTGCTTTGAAAAAGATCATGGGGGAATTGCAGACAGAGGACTTTGACGGATCATATATCCGATTGATGATTAAAGCTGTAAGGGTAGCGGCGTTGTTTGCAAGCTTGGATGGAAGCGAAACTATTTCACTCAAACATTGGGCTAGAGCGCAAGAAATAGCTGAGAGATGGCGGACTTCACTCCATCAGTTGTACTACCAGGTCAATCACAAAGCGCATGAACCGACCAAAGAGAAGAAGATTGAAGATGAAGTGCTCAGGATTATTCAGAAGTTCAAAGAGCAGAATAAGCCAGCTCCAACTATTCGCCAGTTCACACAATACCTCAAGAATATAGACAGTGGGAAATTGAAGATGGTCGTTTCAGACATGGTACGCTCGGATGTGCTGCAAGAACAAAAAGACGGCAAGGCTAAAAGGTATAGTTTAATGGAGGAAGAATAGATGAACGAAAAGAAAAAACACTCTATTTATGATGATATTTCTGATTTTCTGGCATGGGTTGTAGAAGCTATAGAGTTTACTCCAATGAACGAGGGTGCTAAACACATACTTACTGTATTAATTGACATACAAAGGAGTCAAAACAATAAACAAGATACACCCAATTTACAAAGAGATAGGACAGCGTATTAAGACACGCCGTAAGACTCTTAAAGTCAATCAAGATGCATTAGCTTACGTCGTTGGTTTTGCTCGTCCTACGTCTATCTCAGAGATTGAGAAAGGCAAAGTACGGGTACAGATTGATGACCTGCTAGTAATCGCTCATGCATTAGGATGCTCTATATATATGCTACTGCCAGAATATACACAAAACGGCTTGACGGAGGAATAAAAATGCACTGTAGAAATTGTGGCAAACCTGACTTTGATACACCTGGAAAAGATTCAGATCCGTTCTGGGAACCTGATTTGTGCCTGGCCTGTCACCATAAGCCTGTTATCGGTTATCGGTATAATTATCTGACTGGCACACTCCTACCAAGGCAAACGGTAACAACATTGATACAAGAGCAAGGAGATGAACCTTTGCAACTGTTGACATTCGATGAAGCGTGTACCTATTTAAAAGTCTCCAGATCAACTGTGTACAGGCTCTTGAAAGGTGGAAACTTGAAAGGCTATAAAGTAGGCGATGGAGCGCATTGGAGATTTACCAGAGCGCAATTGAAAGGGTGTTTGAAGTGAAAGTTCTTATTGGAAAGGACATTAAAACAAAGAAACATATCTATCATATATGCTTACAATTCCAACCTAAAGATGCCTGGATAGGAATATATATTGAACACGCCTTTTTAGGTATCTTCATTGCATACATCTGCATTCTTCCATTCTTCCCTATTCACATAAAACAACTACCAAATGAGTAAAGCCATGACTACACACTCCCCCGCTCTCATTGATGTACTTTCCCTCATTCAGCAAAGAGCCACTATTGCATTATCTGGCCGTCCTACTAATTCAAAAGACGGCAGGGAGTATCATAGCAATTGCCCATTTTCAGATTGTGGGGGAACTGACCGTTTTTGTATCTGGCCTGATGCTGGTAGATGGTCATGCAATGTTCGCTCGTCAGGCTGTGGGAGATGGGGGGATGCTATCGGTTTCCTCATACAATATGATAGTTACTCATTCCGTCAAGCTTGCGATGAGCTAGAAATCGAAGATCCAAGATATGCCAGGGAGTCAAAAGCCTTACCGCTTTTCATGACCTCTGACCAGGAACCATGTAAGAAGTGGATGGATAGCGCAAGTGCATTTGTATATAGAGCAGAACGGTATCTATGGAGTGACAAAGGGGAAAAAGCACTCAACTACCTACAACAAAGCAGGGGGCTGAGTGCTGACACGATACGCAACTCACGACTAGGATTCTGTCCTGGCTGGTATTCTGAAAGTCTCGCAAATTGGGGACTCTCTATTAATGAGACGTTGGAAGAGGAAGAAATTAAAATTCCAGAGGGAATCATTCTTCCCTGGTTTGTAGAGGGGAAAGTATGGAAGCTCTCAGTGAGACGTCCAGATAAGAGCTACTTTCAATGTTTGGGTAGCAGCGATTGTCTTTTCAATACTGATAGTATGCAACCTGGAATGACTGTGATGCTCTTAGAAAGTGAGATAGACGCTTTGTCAGTATACCAGTGTGCAGGTGATTTAATAGCTCCAATCGCTACTGGAGGCACATCGAAAGGGCAAACACAGAGATGGATTGCACAATTAAAGCAAGCTCCTGGCCTGTTGATAGGCTTTGACGCCGATGAAGCTGGCAATGCCGGAGCGCACGTATGGCAAAAGAAAATACCGCAAGCTCTTAGATGGATGCCTTGGGCGCATGATTGTAACGACATGCTTACATCTGGCATAAACCTACGTACCTATGTAGAAATGGGACTGAGAACACTCCATACACAGATTGAACCTCTTCAAGAGATTGCAGAACCTATCAAAATTATTCCAGAAACTATTTTAACCCCTGCTTTGCCAAAAACCACTGATAAAATAACAACAAAAAGAACAATAGACCCCTGGATTAAATTGAATGATGCCGGTTTACCTGAATTTTGCTCTACTCCTACATGTCGCACAAGAGCGATTGCCTGGAAGTCTAACAGTGAGATAATGGAAGCGTTTTGTGAGAAGCACAAACCTGCTCAGTTTGGTTGGTAACTCAGCAGATTTTAAGCTAGCTTAAAATCTGCTTAGAAAGTTCCCTTTGCGTTACTTTTCAGTTACTTCCCTCGTCATCATGAGTTAGTATCTGTATAAAAGTGTTTCATACTGTGTTATACTACGTTATAATATGACACAAAATGAATTATCAAGATCAAAGGAGTATGCAAGGCATGATGTTAAAGATTGAAGGAGAGGAGTATTTAACGGCGGGGGAATCTGCTCAACATTTGAATGTGAGTGCGGCCACGTTTACCAAATTTCAGAAGTTGTATAAGCTGCAATCATTGAGTAGGCCAGGCATGGGACAACGCAAATTTTTTAAAAAATCTGACCTGGAACCGCTTTTAGAGTTTCGTCCTACGAATGCAAAAGGACAGTCCAGTTAGAGACATTATCTTATCTCTGTTTTTCCATTAAAAAGACGCATGATTAACAGCCATGCGTCTTTTGTGTTTGATTGAAATTAATGGAAGTCTACTTCCAAATACTCAGTGACTTCTGGCCTATTTAACAAATCACGAAGTAAGCGCGCTTCCTGGTAACTCAAGTTAATTTCCTCATGTATCGTTGTTGGTTCTCCACATTCCATATTAAATGTGACAAGATGCACTTCATAGTTCCCGTCGAAGTGTTGCACAGCTAGATTCACTTCCTCGCCAGGACGGTTGAACACAATCGTATGCTCAACTGGCGACTCAAGGTAGTGGAATGCGCTTAACTGCGATTCGGTGATAGTGGTATCGAATGCTGTTGATAATGGAGTTGTCAATTCTTCCCCCGATATTCTAAACGCTGGCAAATGTGCCAGGCATCATTACAACGCGTGACTTCAACCTACAATAACATACATTTCGACTATTTTTCAACTATGACAAAATTGTGACTTTACAGGTGACTTGATGACGAAATAGTCATCAAACAGAAGAGAAATAGTCCCTCTTGCGTCCATAGGAAATTACAAGAGAGCCAATCTGAATAGAAGCAACCATAACGCTTGAACCCGGCCGTTGTGTTGCTGCTTGAACTGTTGGAAACAAGGCAACATGCACAAGCAGGAAATAGGCTACAAGTACCCATAAACAGGAAACAGCACTGAGGTAAAGCGTCATGATAGAAGTGTCTCCTTTCTAATAGCTAAATGGTCACTCCTCGCATGACCATGTTGGCTTCATCTGTTGTCAAAAGTCCTGCTTTTTGAAGATCTACAAGTAACTTGATATTCTCAAAATCTTCACGGCAGGGGCAATCAGCTTGATTGCAAAAAGGGCGGCCCTCAGTATGAATAATCACATCGCACTCAATCACAATAGGCTCTGGCCCGTCAGAATTGCATCCAGGGCAATTGCAGGGATGGTCGTGATAATTACTTCCGTTTGGTTGATATCCTATGCTCAATTTCAAACCTCCTTAAATTTTTTATTCTTTTCCTCGCTTCCGAGATGTCTGCCTCTCCCATTGCTGAGAGGGGCAACCATCTTGGAACCTACCTCATTGGAACCATTCTACCGCTCGGAGCTACTTCCATCTTAAACTCGCTCTTGCGGTTCAGTGTGCCTTTTACCTCAACTGGCTTTGTGACTGAGACTTGCTTCAAGTTTGCCTTGATGCTGATTTGAACTGCCTGTACATGCTTGCAATGAGCGTTACGGGCGACTTTTGCCATCTCTTGACCGTGACGGCATTCACATTCCCAAATATTCAGATTGGAGTTGAAGCACACTTTGTACATGTCATTTGAACTGTCAGATGGAACCATCCAACAATTTTGACTGATAACTCGGTAGATTGCATTTGCCTTGATTCCTGTTGCCATGTTTGGTACTCCTTAACTTCATTTGATATACATATATTAACATAGTTTTAGACGCTCGTCAATAGTATTTCAATGAATTTACATGAAATTTCAACGTATTTTGAAAACTTGTTAAAGCTCGTTCGGATATGCTATACTGTTAGAAACCATGTACTAACAAAGGAGATACACATATGAACATTGAAGAAAAAGAGTTTGTAACCTTGTTTGAAGCTGCAGATTACGCTGGCATCAAACGAGCAACGATTTACAACTATCTGCATGATCTGGAGATTAAAACACATAAGTTCGGGCGTGATAGGCGATCTTACATCACATCTGCTGATGCAAAGAGATTGAAAGAGTACAAGGAAACTCCCTGGAAAGTCAAAGTTGAAACAAGAAAAGAACCGGAGGATGCTATAGCCTAGTAGCCAACTGGCTACAAGAAAGGAGGGACTAGCACAAAAAAAATGATGCTCAGTGAATTGAGCATCATTTCATTTCCTGGCAAGTGTCTACATTTCGTCGACACTTCAACACTTCTAAAAGAAAGAGTATCACATAACATGGAACAATCGCAAGAACTTGACCCTCAGCTTATTGAACTTATCGATCTTACTAAGCAACTTGTAGATCAAAGAGATCAACTTCTAGCAATAGCAGAAGCTTTCAAGGTTGCCAGTGAACGACTTGAAACTGAAAATAAACAACTGCGTTTACAATTAAAGAAATTAGGAAAGAAAAAGGCATGAATCAACAACCACAAGCTTTAACCGTTTTCAATTTTCAGGAACAAGAAACCAGGATAACATTAATTGACGGGAATCCCTGGTGGTTAGCAATCGATGTTTGCACAATTTTAGATCACTCAGATGTTAGCATGGCAGTCAGTAGACTTGACGAAGATGAGAAGCTGATACAAGCAATGTTTGTATCAGGTCAGTCAAGACAGACGTGGTTAGTCAATGAATCCGGCCTTTATCATCTCATTTTTACTAGTCGAAAATCGGAAGCTGAAACATTTAGACGATGGGTAACACATGAAGTTTTGCCAGCGATCCGCAAAACTGGCAGATATATTCTTCCCGGCCAGGAACAAATAGAAGCTCTTGCTGAAATCACTGAAATGAGGAAAGAACTCACTCGACTAAGACGGGTATTTATCTCTGATAAACCATACCGGGTATCATCTCCCAGAGAGCAATTAAGCTTATCTGATAATATTATCAGGCTCATTCGCAGGTTTGCAGAGCGGGGCAAAGAAGCTCCAACACTCCGCCAATTCGGTCAATATCTCAAAAATGTGGATGCTAGTACCTTGAAATCAACTTTAAATGAGATGGTAGCGCAAGGATTGATTCATGAGGATAG